>MRWG01000563.1_pt1 | contig 37457 bp, 29 predicted proteins | sample 1013341 | NCBI WGS metagenome assembly MRWG01 (sample SAMN06117577, study PRJNA244670) | biofilm metagenome | biome: Water; feature: Cathode Biofilm; material: Biofilm; isolation source: microbial consortium enriched at the cathode of a solar microbial fuel cell | place: USA: District of Columbia ... | reverse complement strand
GCCCTCGGACGGCGTCGCGCCCGCCTTCCGATGCCCCGCATCGCCGCGGCGAACGCTCCTAGCCGAGAACCCGGGAGGGCCGTCCTCATGGGCCAAGATCATTGAGATTTGGTATTACAGCCGAGGCGCATCCCGGCCGTCATCTGCCGCGTGCAGCTTCGGCTAGCGGAGGCCGTCCGCGCCGGGGCCGGCATCATAGTAGCTCGGCGGGAAACCCGCTCGCGACCGGCTGTCGTGGTTGAAGGGGGGCTTCAGCCCGCCGCGGAAGCGTTCGGCGACGATGCGCTGCCAGGTTTCTTCCGGCGGCAGCGTGCGGGCCGCGCACAGATGTTCGAACCAGCGCCGCCCGGCGGCGACATGGCCGATCTCCTCGTCATGGATGATCTCGAGGACGCGCGCGCTTTCCTCGTCGCCGGCGCGGTCCAGCTTTTCGATCATGGCGGGCGTGACATCCAGGCCGCGCGCCTCCAGCACCATCGGCACGACGGCGAGCCGGCTCAGCAGGTCGTCGGCCGTGTCGCGCGCCGCCTGCCAGAGCCCGTCATGGGCCGGCAGGTCGCCGTAGCGCGCGCCCAGCTCGCCCAGCCGTCTCTCAAGCAGTTGGAAGTGCCGCGCCTCGTCGTCGCCGATCGTGATCCAGTCGTCGTAGAAGGCCGCCGGCAGGTCGCGGTCGGCGAAGCGCACGACGATATCGAAGGCGAGGTCGATGGCGTTCAGTTCGATATGGGCGATCGCGTGCAACAGCGCGACCCGCCCTTCGATGCCGCGACCGATCTTGCGACGCGGCATCTTCCCCGGATCGATCAGTTCGGGTGCCGTCGGCCGGGCCGGTCGGTCGGGCGGTTTGGCCTGGCCGATGCCGCTGACATCGCGGCCGAGCCAGCGGGCGGCCGCGAGCCGCGCCTTCGCGGCCTTCTCGCCCGCGTCGGCGGTCGTCAGCACGCCCAGCGCGAGGTCGCAAAGGCTCGCGCGGCCGTCCGGAGAAACCTCTGTCTCGCTCATCTCTCGACGCGGTCGGCATGCGCGCGCATGTCAGCCGCCCTCCTGGGTCTGTTGTTCCTGGGTCTCGACGCGGCCGAGCATGTCCCGCGACAGGCCGCGCGCCTCGAGCGCCGCCGCGAAGGCGGCCTGCGCCTGCTCCAGCCCGGCCTCGCCGAAGCTGGCCTCGACCGTGCCGTCTCCGTCGGCGTCACGGCCGTCGATCATCGCGGAGGTGAGGCGCCTCAAGCGCTCCAGCACCCGCTTGCCCTGGTCGAGCGTCGGGGCGTCCCCGGCCTGGCGCGCCAGGATCGCCGCGTCGCGACCCCAGGTGGCCAGGTTGGTGAAGGCCGTCGCTATCCGTGCCGCGGTACCGTCCAGCGCCGTGCCGGGCGCGGCCATCAGGCCGAGACGATAGGCCTCCGCCGTGCCGTCCCGCGCCGCGCGGACCAGCCCGTAGCCGAGCCCGGGGCCGTCCGGCACGGCCGCGGGGTTGAGCGCATGCATCGCCTGGGCGAGGTGGCGTTCCAGCGCGAACCGGTCCGTCGCCTCTTCGGCCAGCACCAGATGCCGGTCGGCGATCGCCGCCTCGCGCTTCGCGATCGCCAGCAACCCACCCTCGGCGTGGCTGCTTTCCGCTTCCGGCCAGTGGACGCCCAGATGGCGCAGCGCGCGGGCCGTGTCGTCATCGACAACGACCGCATTGGCGGCGTGTTCGGCGGGCTGTTCGCTGGCGGCTTTCGCGCCGGCTGCATGGATCGTGGCCGGCGCGCCGGCCAGCATCGCGGCAGCGAGCAGCCCGGCGCCGAGGCGGGCGAGGGAGGTGCCATGCATTGGGTCGTCGGGTCGTTGTGTCATGCCGCTCCGTTGCCGTTGGCGGAATGGGGGGCGGAAATCTCGGGAGGCCTCACGCGGCCTGCAGGGCGTCCTGCACGGCCTCGACATGGCCGGGCACCTTCACCTTGCGCCAGACCTTGGCGATCTTGCCCTCCGGGTCGATCAGGAAGGTCGAGCGCTCGATGCCCATCGACTTCTTGCCGTACATGTTCTTCTCGACCCAGACGCCGTAGGCTTGGCAGACCGCGCCGTCCTCGTCGGAGGCGAGCGGGAAGGGCAGATCGTACTTGGCCTTGAACTTGTCGTGCTTGGCGACGCTGTCGCGCGAGACGCCGATGACGGTCGCGTCCACCTTCTCGAAATCGGCGATCGAATCGCGGAAGCCGCAGGCCTCCTTCGTGCAGCCGGGCGTGTCGTCGCGCGGATAGAAGTAGAGGACCACCCAGCGCCCCTTCAGATCCTTGAGCGATACCGAGCCGCCGCCATCGGTCGGCATGCTGAAATCGGGGGCCTTGTCGCCTTCGTTCACCGCCATCGTTCCTGGATCTCCCGGATTGTCGTGCGCGCCCGGTGCCTCTGGGGCGGGGCCGCGCCATTGATGCTGTTGACCGAAGCGGCGGCCGCCAGGGCGGGCGCATGTGCGTCGGTCCATCTGACATAGGCAGCGCGGCGCCGGCTGCAAGAGCGGTCGGGGCCCGCGGGTCGGCGGGGTCACCCGTCCTCGGGGTCGAGCGCGGCGGCCGGCTCGCTCACCAGGCGATCGAACTGCGCGCGGACCGCCTGCGCGACCGCCTCCATCCGCTCGGTCAGGGTCTCGAACCGCTCGGTCTCGGCAATGCGGACCAGCAGCCGGCGCTGGCCTTCCGGCGCGGTCTCGGGATCGAAGCTGCCCTCCGTCGCGGTGACGCGCAGGCCGATCTGCAGGCGCCGCCAGAGGTCGAGCCCCGCGCGCAGCGCGCGATGGGCCTCGGGGTCGAGCTGGCCTTCCTCCGCCAGCCGGTCGAGCGCGGTGCCGGTATTGGCGGAGAAGACGGGATGCTCGCCGCCGCCGCTTTTCAGCTGCAGGTACTGGGTCGCGAACTCGACATCGACGAGGCCACCCGGCCGGTACTTGACGTCCCAGGGGGATTTGCCCGGGAACTCGCGCGCGATGCGCTGGCGCATATGGGCGATGTCGCGCACGAGGCGGTCCGGGTCCCGCTTCTGGTTCAGGTTTTCGGCGATCACCTCGTCGATCCGTCGCGTCAGATCCTCGGGGCCGGCGACGGCGCGCGCGCGGGTCAGCGCCATATGCTCCCAGGTCCAGGCGTCACTGTCGGCCTTCTCGCCGCTCGCCCGATAATAGTCGCGGAAGGTCGCGAACTGGGTGGCGAGCGGCCCGGACTTACCGTCGGGGCGCAGGCGGTTGTCGACCTCGAACAGCTTGCCTTCGCCGGTTTCGCTGGCGATCGCGGTGACCAGCCGCTGGCAGAGCCGCAGGTAATAGACCGCCGGTCCCAGGGGTTTCTCCCCGTCGGAGCCTTCCGCATCCGCGTCGTGGTCGTAGATGAAGACAAGGTCGAGGTCGGAGCGCGGCATCAGCTCCTCGCCGCCGAACTTGCCGAACGCCACGATCGCGAGCCCGCCGCCCGGAATCCGCCCGTGGCTCTCCGCGAACTCCGCCTCCACCGTCTCGAGCAGGGCCTCCAGCGCGACCTGGGCGACCGCGCTCAGATGCCGCGCGGCGGCCGTCGGCTCGGTCACGCCGCGCAGGAGCTGGACGCCGTTCTGGAATTTGCGGTCGTTGGCCCAACGCCTCGTGATGTCGAGCACGTCCTGGAAGTCCCGCGCCTGTTCCAGCGCCTCGCCCAACTCGGCGGCCATGGCCTCGCGATCCTCCAGCGGATCGAAGAACTCCGGCGAGAGCACCGCGTCCAACAGGATCGGCTTGCGCGCCAGCCATTCGGCGAGCCGCGGCGCGCTGCCCATGATCTCGGCCACGAGGTCGAGCAGTTGCGGGTTCGCGTAGAACAGCGAGAAGAGCTGCACCCCCGCCGGCAGGCCGCCCAGGAAAGAATCGAAACGCTGGAAGGCCTCATCCGGGTCGGCCGTGTCGGCGAGGGCCTTCAGGAGCCGCGGCGTCAGCTCCGTCAGGATCTGGCGCGAGCGTTCGCTGCGCGTCGCGCGGTAGCGCCCGTGATGCCAGATGCGGATGCGGCCGGCGACGCGGCTCGCCTCGCGGAAGCCCATGTCGGTGAGCGTCCTCAGCGTGTCGGGGTCGTCCTCCGTGCCGGTGAAGGAAAGCGCGCCGCCGCCGCCCAGCTCCGGCGCTTCCTCGAAGAGGCGGGCGTAGTGCCCCTCGACGCATTCCAACGTGCGGCGGATCGCGGCGCGGAAATCGTCGGCGTCCGCGTAGCCCATGAAGCCGGCGAGCCGCGCGATCCGATCCGCCTCCTCCGGCAGGGTCTGGGTCTGCTCGTCGTTGGTCATCTGCAGCCGGTGTTCCAGCGTGCGCAGGAAGCGGTAGCTCGCGCGCATCTCCTCGGCCGTCTCGGACTTCACATGACCCTGCTCGGCGAGCGCGGTCAGCCCCTCCAGCGTGCGGCGGGTGCGCAGCTCCGGCTCGCGCCCGCCCCAGATCAGCTGCTGGGTCTGGACGTAGAACTCGATTTCGCGGATGCCGCCGCGGCCGATCTTGATGTCGTGCCCCTCGACCGCGATCGCCCCGCCGCCGCGATAGGCGTTGATCTGGCGTTTGATCGACTGGATGTCGCTGATCGCCGCGAAATCCAGATGCTTGCGCCAGACGAACGGCCGGATATGGCGCAGGAACTCCTCGCCCAGCGCCTTGTCGCCGGCGACGGGCCGCGCCTTGATCATGGCGGCGCGTTCCCAGTTTTGGCCGAGGCTCTCGTAATAGGTCTCCGCCGCGCGCACGGTGATGGCGAGCGGGGTCACGCTCGGATCCGGGCGCAGGCGCATGTCGGTGCGGAAGACGTAGCCGTCGCGCGTGCGCTCGTCCATGATCCGCATCAGCGTGCGCGCCGCCCGCGCCATGTCCTGGCGCATCCGGTCGGGGTCGATGTCGGGCAGGCGTTCCGGTTCGTAGAACACCATGATGTCGATGTCGGACGAGTAGTTGAGCTCCCGCGCGCCGAGCTTGCCCATGCCCAGCACCACCAGGCCGCAGCCGTCGCCGGTCCGCGCCTCGCCGGTCAGTTCCCCCATGACGTGCGCGACCGCCCCGTCGAGCGCGGCGTCGGCCATGTCGCTCAAGGCGGCGGTCACCTGCTCCAGCGTCCAATGGCCGGCGGTGTCGGCGAGCGCGCTGGTCAGCGCGACCCGGCGCTTGGCGACGCGCAGGCGGCGCATCCGGTCGGCCAGCGTCTCGGGCTGATCCTCGGCCGCTTCCGGCAGACGCGCATCCGGCGCGGCGAATGCCAGGCTTTCCGCCAAACCCTTGTCCGGTCCGTCGCCGAGTACGCGCGCGAGAAAAGGCGCCTCCTTCTCGGCGAGCGCGGCGAGGTAGGGACTGCTCGCCAGCACGCCCTGGAGCAGCCGGCCGAGCGGCGCGTCGCGGTCCTTCTCCAACCGATCGACCAGCCAGCCCACGCGCTTATCCTCGTCCCGCTTGGCCCCGACCGACTCCAGGAATCCGTCGAGCGCCGCCGCGCCGGCCGCCGCGTCAACGGGGCGCGGCAGACAGTCCGGGTCGATCGGAAAGGGGGACTCGCTCATGGGCGTGGCGCTTTTTTTCGAAGCGGTTTTCGGGCGTGCGGGCTGTCGCAAAGCTGCGCGAAGCGGCTATGATGGTCAAGCGGGCGCGCGGCCGGCATCGCCGCCGCCTTGTCCCGTGCGCAGTCGATCCACGAACGTCGATCCACGAACAATGGCCAGGCCGGACCCGCTTTCCTTGACCCGACACGCACGCCGCCCAGACAATCGGGGCCGATGAAGATCAACCCACGCCGCCTGCTGCTCGAAGTGCTGGCTTTCCTCGTGGTCGGAAGCGTGCTGCTGGCCGGGGCGGCCGTCTGGCGTCTGTCGAGCGGGCCGGTTTCCCTCAACTTCCTCACGCCCACGATCCAGGATGCGCTCAACCCGCCCGGCTCGTCCTATCGGCTGACGATCGGGCAAACCCAGATGACCTGGGCCGGGTGGGAACGGGCGATCGACTTGGTGGCCCGCGACGTCCACCTCCTCGGCCCGGACGGCGGCGAGATCGCGACGCTGCCGACGCTGGCGGTCGGGCTCTCCATCACCGACGTGCTGGAGGGCACGATCCGTCCGGCCAGCATCGACCTTCTCGATGCCGAGCTGGTGCTGATCCGCCGGGAGGACGGCGGCTTCGCCTTCGCGATCAACCAGGGCGCGGCGGAGGAGGGCCCCGACGCGCCGCGAGACGGCGAGGACGCCGGCGGCGCGGGGCTGCAGACGGCGCTATTGCCGGCGGACGTGGTGGGCGAACTGACCCGCCCGCCCGACGGCAAGGGGCTGATCGGCAGCCTGAAGCGCATCATCCTGAGCAACGCCACCGTTTGGTTCGACAATCGCGAAACCGGCCGGGCGTGGCGCGGCGAGGGGATCAATGCGATCATCGCGCGCGATCAGGACACGCTGGAGGCCACCGTCGCCGGCCAGCTGATGCTCGCCGAGGGGACGAGCGCGCTGACCGCCAGCCTGACCCACCGCTACGGCAGCGACCTGTTCGACCTGTCGGCCCAACTGCGCGAAGCGCCGCTCGCGATCGCCTCGCGGATCGATCCCTCGCTCGGCGACTGGCTGCCGGCCGATCGGTTGGTGAATCTCGATCTGGCCCTTGCGCTCGATGCCCAGGCGCGGGCGCGCCGCGCCCGGCTGAGCGTGGAGACCGAGTTCGCCGCCTTCACCGTGTCGGCCGACTTGCCCGCTGCCGCGGAAGGCGCGGGCGCCGCGCGCATGATCGAGGGTCACTTCACGCTCGACCGGTTGGAGCCCGCGCGGTTGGTGGAGACGGCGCCGGCGCTGGCACCCTATGTGGTGCTCGATGCGCCGCTCAACGGCGAAGGCCGCTTCACGCTCGACCCGGAGGCGGGATTGCGCGGGCTCGATCTCTCGCTCGTCGCCGGGAACGGCGTGGTGCTGTTGCCCGATTTCTACGCAGAAGGCTTGGTGATTTACGGCGCGGAGCTGGATGCGCGGCTCGAGCGGCGCGAGGACGGCACGATGGCGCCCGTGCTGCAGGCGCTCGCCGTCGATCTGGGCGGCCCGACGCTGATGGCCACCGGCTCCGGCGATCTGTCAGGGGCGGAGGGGCTTTCCGCCAAGCTCGACCTCCTGCTGAGCGACCTGCCGATGCAGCGTCTCGACAGTCTGTGGCCCGAGAGTCTGGCGATCGACGCGCGCGAATGGGTGGTGCCGAACATCCCGCGGGCCGACGTCGACCAGGCACGGCTCGGCCTCGCCGTACGGGCGCCGCAGGCGACCTCTTTCGCCGCCTTGGGCGAGATGCTGCAGGAGCCCGATCCCGCGCTCATTATCGAGCGCTTCGGCGGCGAGATCGAGTTCCGCAACGCGGATGTCGACTATCTCGCCCCGCTGACGCCGGCGGCGGGCGTCGACGGGCGCGCGACCTATGATATGGAGCGTTTCGATATCGACGTCTGGTCGGGCACGGCCGGCGACATCGTGATCGAGGCCGCGGAGATCGCGATCACCGGCTTCCAGGAGGAGGATCAGGCGATCGCGATCGACCTCGACCTGGATGCGCCGCTACGCAGCGCGCTCACGCTGCTCAATACCGAACCCTATGGCTTCGTCTCGCGCCTCGGGCTCGATCCCCAGACGATCAAGGGGCGCTCGAAGACGAAGGTCACCTTCGAGTTTCCGCTGGTGGACGATCTGGAGGGCAGCGACGTGCTGTTCGAGGCCTCCGCCCGTCTCGGCGATGTGCGGGTGACGGAGCCGTCGCTCGACATCGTTGCGAGCGCGCCGACGCTCGATCTGTGGATCGACAATCGGGGCATGGACGTCTCGGGTCCGGTTTCGATCGACGGGTTGCGCACGGTACTGACCTGGCGTGAGAGTTTCGAGGAGGACGAGCCGATCGCCCGGCGAATGACCCTCGAATCACGACCGCAGGCGGCCGATCTCGGCCGTTTCGGCCTCGACCTGGTCGAGGTGCTGGACGGCGAGATCGCGGCGCGCCTCGATTACAGGGCGGAGCGCGCCGGGGCGCAAAGCCTCAGCCTCAGCGCGGACCTGACCGAGACGGCGGTCGAGATCGCGCCCCTCAACTGGTCGAAGCCGGTCGGCCGGCCCGCCGATCTGGAGATGGAGGGGGCGTTTCCGGCCGACGGCCCCTTCCTTGTTCCCTTCGCGCGGTTCAGTGCCGAGGGCGAGGAGGGCGGCATGGCGGTCGAGCTGTCGCTCGCTGCCGAGCGCGACTTTTCGGCCCTGCGGCAGCTCGATCTCAAGCGTCTCAGCTACGGGCCGCATTTCATGTCGGGTAGGCTGCGGCGTGGGGCGGACGGGCGCTACACCATCCGGCTCGAGGGCTCGTCAGTCGACATCTCGGGCCTGATCGACGACGAGTCGGACGAGAACGCGCCGCCGCACGCGGAGGAGGCGGAGGAGGAGCCGGGGCCGGCCTTCGATCTGACGGCGCGTTTCGAAAGCGTCGGCGACGGCGACGGCCGTCGCCTGGAGCAGGTCGCGCTCGCGCTCGGCCATGACGGGCGCTCGGTGGAACTTTTGCGGCTCGACGGCCGGTTCCCCGGCGGCGGCAGCCTCGATCTCGACTACGCGCCCGATGCGGACGGCGTGCAGCGCCTGCGGCTCGTCTCGGACGATGCGGGGGGCGCGCTTTCGGCGCTCGACTGGACGGCGCGGCTCGACGGCGGTGCGCTCCTGATCGAGGGCAGCCGACCGGCGCCCGACATGCCGCTCACGGGGCACGCGACGGTCACCGACTTCACGCTGCGCCGTGCGCCGGTGATGGCGAAGATCCTGGAATTCATGACGCTGACCGGTATCCAGTCCTCGCTCACCCAGTCGGGGCTGCCGTTCGACAAGATGGAGGCCGATTTCCGCTATCAGAACGACGTGCTGACGGTGAGCGACGCGCGTGCCTACGGCGCCGCGCTCGGCATCACGGCGGAAGGGGACCTCGATTTCGGCACGGACTATGTGAAGCTCTCGGGCACGATCGCGCCGATGTACTCGATCAGCCGGGTGATCGGGGCGATCCCGCTCATCGGCGATATCCTGACGGGCGGCGGGGAAGGGCTGTTCGCCGCCAACTTCGCGGTTGAAGGCCCGGTCGACGATCCGCAAGTGGCGGTCAACCCGCTCTCCGTGCTGGCGCCCGGCTTCACGCGCCGGCTGTTCGGCGCGCCGACGCCGCGCGACCCTGACGCGCCCGTCCAGCCGGCGCCGCGCCAGCAGCAGGGAAACTGAGCCTATTCGGGCACGATCAGCGCGTGGCGCTTCTTGCCCATGGACAGCTTGATGAAGCCGTCGGCGGTCACGTCGCCGGCGGCGAGCATGCGCGTCGGATCGCCGATCTTCTCGTCATTGACGCGCACGGCCCCGCCCTGCACCTGCCGGCGCGCATCGCCGTTGGAGCCGGCGAGTTCCGCCAGCACCAGCGCCTGGAGCAACCCGACTTCGCCCGCCTCGATCGCCGTGCGGGCCAGCGGGAACCGGGGCAGATTCTCGCCGGCGCCGCCTTCCTCGAAGGTGCGCCGCGCGGTCTCGGCCGCGTCCAGGGCCGCCTGCTCGCCATGGCAGAGCGCGGTCGCCTCGTGCGCCAGCACCTTCTTCGCCTCGTTGAGCGCCGCGCCCTCTTGCGCTTCCAGCTTGGCGATCTCCTCCAGCGGCAGTTCGGTGAAGAGGCGCAGGAAGCGCCCGACATCGGCGTCCTCCGTGTTGCGCCAGAACTGCCAGTAGGCATAGGGGCTCAGATGGTCGGCATTGAGCCAGACCGCGCCCTCGGCCGTCTTGCCCATCTTGGCGCCGCCCGCGGTGGTCAGCAGCGGGGAGGTCAGGCCGAACAGCTCCGCCTCGTCCACCCGCCGGCCGAGCTCGACGCCGTTGACGATGTTGCCCCACTGGTCGGAACCGCCCATCTGGAGGCGCACCCCGTGGCGGCGGTTGAGCTCGAGGAAATCGTAGGCCTGCAGGATCATGTAGTTGAATTCGAGGAAGCTCATCGGCTGCTCGCGCTCGAGCCGCAGCTTCACCGAATCGAAGCTCAGCATCCGGTTGACCGAGAAGTGCCGGCCGTAGTCGCGCAGGAACGCGAGGTAGTTGAGCCCGTCGAGCCAGTCGGCATTGTTCACCATCACCGCGTCGGTCGGTCCGTCGCCGAAGGCGAGGTACTTCTGGAAGACTTGGCGGATGCCGTCGATATTGTTTGCGATGTCCGCATCGGACAGCAGCTTGCGCTGGCTGTCGCGGCCGGTTGGGTCGCCGACCTTCGTGGTGCCGCCGCCCATCAGGACGATCGGCTTGTGGCCGGTCTTCTGCAGCCAGCGCAGCATCATGATCTGCACCAGGCTGCCGGCATGCAGCGAGCTCGCGGTCGCGTCGAATCCGATATAGGCGGCGACCGGCGCCCCCGCCGCCATCGCTTCGTCCAGCGCCCCGGGGTGGGTCAGGTCCTGCAGGAAGCCGCGGTCCTGCATGGTCGCCAGGAAGTCGGATCGGTAGGTGCTCATCGCGTGTCTTTGCCTTGGCTTGTCGTGCCGTCTCGGGATGCCCATCATGCGCCGCGGTCGGGCGTGCGCGAGGTGCCCCGCCGCGGCGGCTGCGGGGCTTTAGCACGGCTTCCCCCGAGGCTCAACGCGCCTGCCGGCCAAGCACTGTTTCGCGGAGTGGGAGAGCGATGAAGACCCTGCGGGCGATCGGATTGATGAGCGGCACCTCGCTCGACGGGATCGACGTGGCTCTGATCGAGACGGATGGCGAGCGCTTCGTCCGTCCGCTCGCGGCGACGGGCATGGCCTACGGGCACGATTTGCGCGCGGCGCTGCGCCATTGTCTCAACGCCCGCGCGCGTAACGCCGCGCTCGATGCGGTCGAGCGGGCGGTGACGCAGAGCCAGAGCGCGGCGGTTGAGGCGCTGCTCGACGAGGCCGGCATCGCGGCGGAGACGATCGACGTCGTCGGCTTTCACGGTCAGACGATCACCCACGTGCCGCCCGTCGACGGCGAGGCCGGATGGACATGGCAGCTCGGCGACGGGCAGGCGATGGCGGACCGGCTCGGCATCCCGGTGGTTCATGATTTCCGCGCGGCCGACATGGCGGGCGGCGGGGAAGGCGCGCCGCTGGCGCCGGTCTATCACCGCGCGCTGGCGGCCGGCGCCGAGACGGCGTTCCCGATCGCCTTCCTCAATATCGGCGGGGTCTCGAACCTGACATACCTGGCCGATGCCGAGGCGCCGCCGATCGGCTTCGACACCGGACCCGGCAACGCGCCGATCGACGATCTGGTCGAGCGCCGGTTGGGTCGGACCATGGACGAGGGCGGGACGGTCGCGGCGCAGGGCGTGTGCGACGAGGCGGTGCTCGCGCGGTTGATGGCGCATCCCTATTTCGCGCGGCCCTATCCCAAGTCGCTCGACCGCAACGCCTTCGATCTTTCCGCGGTGGAGCCGCTGGCGACCGAGGATGCGGCGGCCACGCTCGTCGCCTTCCTGGCGGAGAGCGTGAAGCGCGGCGCCGAGCTGCTGCCGGCGCCCCCGACCGTCTGGTTCGTCACCGGCGGCGGCCGGCGCAACCCGGTGGTGATGGCGACGTTGGAAAGCCGCCTCGGCGTGCCGGTGCGGCCGGTCGAGGATCTGGATGCCGACGGCGACGTGCTGGAGGCGCAGGCCTTCGCCTATATGGCGGTGCGCACGCTGAAGGGGCTGCCGATCAGCTTCCCGGAGACGACGGGGACGGCCCAACCTTGCGTCGGCGGCCGTCTGGCGCGACCGCGCTGAGGGCGCACGCCCGGCGTCAGCCGGTCTTGCGCTTGCCCTTGACGGTGCCGGTCAGCCGTTCGTCGACATAGGCGCCGACGCGCTCGCCCAACTCCGGCACCCGGTCGGTGAAGAAGTGGTTGGCGCCCTCGATCACCTCGTGGCCGATGGTGATGCCCTTCTGCTGGCGCAGCTTGTCGACCAGCTTCTGGGTCTGCTCCGGCGGGTAGTGCTGGTCCGCGCTGCCATTGACGATCAGGCCCGAGGAGGGGCAGGGCGCGAGGAAGCTGAAATCCTCCTTGCCCGCCGGCGGCGCGACCGAGACGAAGCCGACGATCTCCGGCCGGCGCATCAGGAGCTGCATCGCAATCCAGGCGCCGAAGGAGAAGCCCGCGATCCAGCAGCCGGACGCGTTCTCATTGTAGGTCTGCAGCCAGTCGAGCGCGGAGGCGGCGTCGGAGAGCTCCCCCTCGCCGCGCGCATATTCGCCCTGGCTGCGCCCGACCCCACGGAAATTGAACCGCAGGCAGGAGAAGCCGCGTCGCGCGAAGGTGTGGTACAGCTCGTACACCACCTTGTTGTTCATGGTGCCGCCATGGACCGGATGGGGATGGAGGAAAAGCGCGATCGGGGCGTTCTGCGCCTCGCCGTGGGTGTAACGACCCTCCAGCCGCCCTTCCGGACCGTTGATGATGACTTCAGGCATGGGACCCTTTCCGAGAACGGGCGAGCACGCTTACGCGCCGCACCGCAAAGCCTTGAGATACATGGGCTTTCACTGCGCTCTTCTTGACGGCGAAAACCGCGTGCGTATATGTAATGGCTTAGAACGCATTTTGGAACCTTGTCGAACCGGGGGCGTTTCGACAAGCCGTTCCGGCAGGGCGACGGCGGCGTCCACGGACGCATCGCCGGGACCGGCCCGGACGGCGAAACGCGAACGCGCAAGAGGAGAGCATTCGGCAACGGCCTTTGACGCATCGGACGCTGGGGGCGTCGGACAGGCGGCGAAGGATTTGCGATGCTTGAACCGGAAGACCGGATGAGGGCCTGAGTGCCGAGGTTGGCGGCCCGAGACCGGCGAAGGCAGGACCCCATGTTCGACAGGTTACGGGCCGAATTGGACGGGATGATCGCGCGCGACCCGGCCGCGCGTTCGCGCCTCGAGGTCGCGCTCTTCTATCCCGCCTTCCATGCCATCATGGCCTATCGGCTGGCGCACAAGCTCTACAAGGCGGATTGGCACCTGGCCTCGCGCGCGGTCTCGCAGATTGCGCGCTGGCTGACCGGGATCGAGATCCACCCGGGGGCCACCATCGGGCGGAACTTCTTCATCGACCATGGCATGGGCGTCGTGATCGGCGAGACCGCCGAGATCGGCGACAACGTCACCCTCTATCACGACGTGACGCTTGGTGGCGTATCGCCGGCGGAGAATTCCGAGGGCCAGCGCAGCCAGAAACGCCACCCGACCCTGCTGGACGACGTGATCGTCGGTTCCGGTGCGCAGATCCTCGGTCCGATCACGGTCGGCCGCTGCGCGCGGGTCGGCGCGAACGCCGTCGTCATCAAGGACGTGCCGGAGGGGGCGACCGTGGCGGGCATCCCGGCCAAGGTCGTGATCAGCAAGGCGGCGCGGAAAAGCGACGCCTTCGCGCCTTATGGCACGCCGTTGCAGGATTTGCCCGATCCGGCCGCCCGCGCGATCGAGGGGCTGATGACCCAGGTCTCGACGCTGGAAGCGCAGGTCAAGGCGCTCGAGGAGCGTCTGTCCGAGCGCGAGGGCGTGGAGAGGGCCGGCGATCCCGCGCGCTATGGCGAGGACACGCCGGACGGCGATGCCGCCGCGGCCGGCGGGCGGCGCTGACGCCGGTCCGACCGCCGCTTTTTCGCATGAAAAATTTCGATCCTGCCTGAATCGGCAGCCCCTCCTGATTTTTTCGGGAAGGTTCTGGATTTGCGGTGTTTTCGCGCTATCTCCGACCGAAATGGCCAGAAAAATTCCGGCGGCGAATGTCGCACGGAAGACCGTGCGGGCGGATGCCAGCGATCCAGTGTTTCATCCGGATCGTAGTGAGGGGTAGCGGAGGACCGATGAAACTGACGACCAAAGGCCGATATGCTGTCATGGCGCTCGCCGACCTCGCGTCGCGCAACGAACCGCGACCGGTTCCGCTTGCCGACATCGCGGAGCGTCAGGACATCTCGCTGTCTTATCTGGAGCAGCTGTTCGCCCGGATGCGCCGGGGCGGGCTGGTGAAAAGCGTGCGCGGACCCGGCGGCGGCTATCTTCTGGCCCGTGAGATGAAGGACATCGTCGTCGCCGACGTGGTGCGCGCGGTCGAAGATGACGGTCGACGTGCGCGATGCGCGCCGAGCGATCCGCACTCCTGCCTGTGCGCGGCCAACGATGCCGTGCCGACCCGCGACCGTTGCGCCACGCACGATTTGTGGCACGCGCTCGGCAACGAGGTCGAGACGTTCCTCAGCCGCGTCACGCTCGACGACGTCCTCAGCGGATCGCTGCGACAGGACCCCGGCTACGCCCGCGAGATGCTGGCGACGGGCGAGTAGCGCCCGGGCCGCCACGCGTCACGGTCGCTCCGACGCCCCCTTGCAAGCCAACCGCGCTTCGCTCACCTTCCGATAGACGGTTGCGGCCGCTGCGGCCGACCGTCCGCGGCGATCAGCTGAAGGGCGAAGGCGATGCCGGGCACGCCGGTCTATCTCGATTACAACGCGACATCGCCCTGCCGGCCCGAGGCCGCGCGGGCGGTCGCGGATGCGCTGGCGGCGGGTGGCAATCCGTCTTCCGTTCATGGCATGGGGCGCGCCGCCCGGGCGCGGCTGGAGGCGGCGCGTCGGCAGGTGGCCGCGCTCGCCGACGCCGATCCGGCGCAGGTGATCTTCACCAGCGGCGCGACCGAGGCGGACAATCTCGCCCTGCGTGCGACCGGTGCCGGGGCCGTGCTGGTCAGCGCGATCGAGCATGATGCCGTTCTTTCCGCCCGTCCCGACCAGGAGATCCTGCCGGTCGACGCGGACGGGCGCGTCGCGCCGGAGGTGCTGAAAGAGGCGCTGTCGCGGCGCGACCGGACCGGCCCCGAGGCCCCCTCGCTCGTCTCCATCATGGCGGTCAACAACGAGACCGGCGTGATCCAGCCGATCGAGGCGCTGGCGTCGGTCGCGAAGCGCGGCGGCGCGCGCCTCCACGTCGATGCGGCGCAGGCGGCCGGGCGCATCGATCTGGCGCCGCTCTGGGCGGTCGCGGACATGATGAGCCTTTCCGCCCACAAGTTGGGCGGGCCGCCGGGCGTCGGCGCGCTGCTGATCCGCGACGGCGTGCCCTTCGCGGCGGAGAATCGCGGCGGTGGGCAGGAACGGCGCCGGCGCGCCGGCACCGAGAACCTGGCCGGGATCGCCGGTTTCGGCGCGGCCGCGCAGACGCTCGCCGCCGGATGGCGCGAGGAGGCGGAGCGGATCGAGATGCTGCGCGACCGGCTGGAGGCGGGCGTGCGGGCGCTCGGAGCGCCGGTCGAGATCGCAGGCCGCGGCGCGCCGCGTGTCGGGAACACGAGCTGCCTGGCGCTGCCCGGCTTCGCGGCCGAGAAGCAGGTCATGGCGCTCGACCTCGCCGGGATCGCGGTCAGCGCGGGATCCGCCTGCTCGTCCGGCAAGGTGACGCGCAGCCACGTGCTGGAGGCGATGGGATGGCCGGAGCAGACGGCGGGGGCCGCGATCCGCGTCAGCTTGGGCTGGGCGAGCGAGCCGGACCATGTCGACGCCTTCCTGGCGGCCTACGAAAAGCTGGCGGCGAAGGCCGCGGCGGCCTAAATCAGGGACGATGAGCGGGACGAGCGACAACCGGCCGCAGGAGCCGATCTATCTCGACTACCAGGCGACGACGCCGACCGACCCGCGCGTCGTCGACGCCATGCTGCCCTGGTTCACGCGCCATTTCGGCAATCCGCATTCGGCCGAGCACAAGATCGGCTGGGACGCGGCCGAGGCGGTCGATCGCGCGCGCGATGCGATCGCCGCCGAGGTCGGCGCCAAGGGCCGCGACATCCTCTTCACCTCGGGCGCGACCGAAAGCAACAATCTGGCGATCAAGGGCGTCGGCCGTTTCCGCCGGGCGGAGGAGGGGCGCGACCGGATCGTCACGGTCGCGAGCGAGCACAAATGCGTGTTGGAGAGTGCCGCGCGCCTGGAACGCGAGGGGTTCGAGGTGGCGCGCCTCGGGATCGGCCGCGAGGGGCTGGTCGATCCGGAGGCGCTGGGCGATGCGCTCGACGAGCGGGTGGCGCTGGTCTCCGTCATGGCGGTCAACAACGAGATCGGCGTGATCCAGCCGCTGGCCGAGCTGGCCGAACGGGCGCATGCTGTCGGCGCGTGGTTCCATACCGACGCGGCGCAGGGCTTCGGCAAGATCGCGCTCGACGTCGACGCGCACGGCATCGATCTGATGAGCATCTCCGGCCACAAGATCTATGGGCCGAAGGGCATCGGCGCGCTTTACATGCGCCGACGCAAGCCGAAGGTGCAGCTCGAACCGCTGATGGATGGCGGCGGGCAGGAGAAGGGGCTGAGGTCCGGCACGGTGCCCGCGCCGCTCGCCATCGGGCTCGGCAAGGCGGCCGAGATCGCCAGCCGCGAGCGCGAGGCCGAGGCCGAGCGGCTGCTCGGCTTGCGGGAGCGACTTCTCGCGCGTTTGGAAGCCGGGATCGAGGGCCTTTTCCTCAACGGCGACCGGGACCATCGCATCGCCGGCAATCTCAACGTCACGATCCCCGGACTCGAAGGGCAGGAGCTGATGGCCGCGCTCGATGGGCTGGCGGTCAGCTCGGGCTCCGCCTGCTCCTCCGGCGCGCCGGGAGCGAGCCATGTGCTGCAGGCCTTGGGACTGGAGGCCGGCAAGGTGGCGGCCTCGATCCGCCTCGGTCTCGGCCGCTTCACCACCGAGGAGGAGGTGGAGCGCGCCGCCGACCTTCTGGTCGAGGCGGCGAACCGCCTGAAGCAACGGCGCGGTGCGGCCTGATCCGGGCAAACGCCCGAATTTCCCCTTTGACAGGACGGGGCGCAGCCATCATGAAAGGCGCCGCTTTTCGGTCGGACCAGAACGAGAGAGGCGCGCGCGATGCCCAAAATCACCTTCATCCACCGCGACGGCAGCGAGACCGAGGTCGACGCCCAGCCGGGCCTGTCGGTCATGGAGGTGGCCACCGCCAACGATGTCGATATCGAGGCGGCCTGCGAGGGATCGCTCGCCTGCGCGACCTGCCACATGATCGTCGAGGATCCGGACTGGTACGAGACGCTCGACGCGCCCAGCGAGGACGAGGAGGACATGCTCGACCTCGCCTTCGGCCTCACCAAGACCTCGCGGCTGACCTGTCAGATCCGCGTTTCTGACGCGCTCGACGGCATCAAGTTCCGGGTGCCGGAGGATAGCTGAGCCGTTCGGCGCGACCGCGCGTTCGGTCTTGTGTTAGGATCGGGGCATGAGCCGCGAACGCCCGCAACTGCCCGACACCATCGACGCCCGCACGATCGAGCGGGCCTATGCGCGCGGCGAGTTGAAGAGCCAGCGCATGGAGAAGGCGCTGGACACAATCGCCCGCCAGATGGAACGGGACCCGGAAAGCCTGGCTCGTGTGTTGCGGCACTGGATGCGCGACGGCTGATCCGTCTCGATTTCCCCTTTGATAACGCTTGCCTTTCGGCCGTGAATTGCTACATATCCCAAAAGAGGACGGATTTGGTCCTGATTGCGAGCGAGAAGGGGACGATAGCCCCATGTTCAAGCTGAGCCGCATGGCCGATTACGGCGTCGTGGTGCTGAGCCGTATGGCCCGGGCGCCGGGTGAGGTCGTGACCGCGCCGGAGCTGGCCGAGCGCACGGCGCTGCCGCAACCGACCGTGGCGAAGACGCTGAAGCTGCTGACGCGCGGCGGGCTGCTCACCTCCCACCGCGGCACGCAGGGCGGCTATTCGCTGGACCGCGCGCCGGCCGAGGTGACGGTGGCCGAGATCATCGCCGCGCTCGACGGGCCGGTCGCGCTGACGGCCTGCGTCGACGGCTCGGACGACAATTGCGCGGTGGAGAATCTGTGTCCCATCCGCGGGCATTGGGAACGGGTCAACGAGGCGGTCAAGGGCGCGCTGGAAGGCGTGACGCTGGCCGACCTTACGGCCGCCCAGGAAGAGGCGGCGATCAATTTCGGGCGTCCCGCCAAAGCGCCCGGCAAGACCGGCGAACCGGTCGCAACGGACGCGTGAGAAACAGGTAGAGACATCATGGCAGCATCGACCGAGACCATCGAACAGGTAGAGAAGCTGGGGCGACAGAAGTACGCGGCCGGCTTCTCGACCGATATCGAGATGGACCGTCTGCCCAAGGGCGTCGACGAGGAGATCGTGCGCATGATCTCCGCCAAGAAGGGCGAGCCGGAGTGGCTGACCGATTGGCGCCTCAAGGCCTTCGCCATGTGGCAGGAGATGCCCGAGCCCGATTGGCAGAAGGTCGACGTGCCGCCGATCGACTATCAGGACATCTACTACTACGCCGCGCCGAAGCAGGATGGCCCGAAGAGCCTGGACGAGGTCGACCCGAAGATTCTGGAGACCTACGAGAAGCTCGGCATTCCGCTGAAGGAGCAGGAGGTGCTGGCCGGCGTCGAGGGCGCGCCGAAGGTCGCCGTCGACGCGGTCTTCGACAGCGTCTCGATCGCGACGACCTACAAGAAGACGCTGGAGGAGAAGGGGATCGTCTTCTGCTCGATCTCCGAGGCGGTTCAGACCCATCCGGAGCTGGTGAAGAAGTATCTCGGCTCCGTCGTGCCCTATTCGGACAACAAGCACGCCTGCCTGAACTCCGCGGTCTTCACCGACGGCAGCTTCGTCTACATCCCGCCGGGCGTGACCTGTCCGATGGAGCTCTCGACCTATTTCCGGATCAACGCGGAGGATACGGGTCAGTTCGAGCGGACGCTGATCATCGCCGACAAGGGCTCCTACGTCAGCTATCTGGAGGGCTGCACCGCGCCGATGCGCGACACCAACCAGCTGCACGCGGCCGTGGTGGAGCTGATCGCGCTGGACGATGCGGAGATCAAGTATTCCACCGTCCAGAACTGGTATCCCGGCGACGAGAACGGCAAGGGCGGCATCTACAACTTCGTCACCAAGCGCGGCGCCTGCCGGGGCAGGAATTCCAAGATCAGTTGGACCCAGGTCGAGACCGGCTCGGCCATCACCTGGAAATATCCGAGCTGCATCCTGCAGGGCGACAATTCGGTGGGCGAGTTCTATTCGGTCGCCATCACCAACAACCGCCAGCAGGCCGACACCGGCACCAAGATGATCCATATCGGGAAGAACACCCGCTCGCGGATCATCTCCAAGGGCATCTCGGCGGGCCATGCGGACCAGACCTATCGCGGGCTGGTGCGCGTGCTGCCGAAGGCGAAGGGCGCGCGCAACTTCACCCAGTGCGACTCGCTGCTGATCGGGTCCACCTGCGGGGCGCACACGATCCCCTATATCGAGAGCCGCAATCCGACGGCCCAGCTCGAGCACGAGGCGACGACGAGCCGGATCAGCGAGGACCAGCTGTTCTACTGCCTCTCCCGCGGCATCGGGGAAGAAGAGGCGATCGCGCTCATCGTCAACGGCTTCTGCAAGGAAGTCATGCAGACCCTGCCGATGGAGTTCGCGGTCGAGGCGCAGAAGCTGATCGGGATTTCGCTGGAGGGCAGCGTCGGCTGACGACCGTGCCCGCCAGACGAGACCGGACAAGAACTGGAAAGAGAAATGGCATTGCTTGAGATCAAGAACCTGCACGCGGCGGTCGACGGCACGGAGATCCTTAAGGGGATCGACCTATCCGTGAATGCCGGCGAGGTGCACGCGATCATGGGCCCGAACGGCTCGGGCAAGTCGACGCTGAGCTACACGCTGGCCGGCCGTGAGGGCTATGAGCCGTCCGAAGGCTCCGTCACCTACGACGGCAAGGACCTGCTCGCCATGGCGCCGGAGGAGCGCGCCTGCGAGGGCCTGTTCCTCGCCTTCCAGTATCCGGTGGAACTGCCGGGCGTGGGCGGCACGACCTTCCTCAAGCAGGCGCTCAATTCGCGGCGCAAGTATCGCGGCGAGGACGAGCTCGACGCGATGGAGTTCGTCAAGGAGCTCCGCGCCAAGGCGAAGGCGCTCAACATGCCCGACGAGATGCTGAAGCGTCCGGTCAATGTCGGATTCTCCGGCGGTGAGAAGAAGCGCAACGAGACGCTGCAGATGGCGGTCCTCGAGCCGCGGCTGGCGATCCTGGACGAGACCGATTCCGGGCTCGACATCGACGCGCTGAAGATCGTCGCCGACGGCGTCAACAAATTGCGCAGTCCGGACCGTGCCTTCGTCGTCATCACGCACTACCAGCGCCTGCTCGACTACATCGTGCCGGACCATGTGCATGTGCTCTCCAAGGGCCGGATCGTGAAATCCGGCGGCAAGGAGCTGGCGCAGGAGCTGGAGGCGAACGGCTACGCCGACTATGTGGATGCCGCCTGAAGCGGAGAAGACAGGTAAGATGAGCGAGAGCGACAAGACCGCCGATCCCTTCCGCGCCGCCGTCGACGCGGCGGCCGGCCGCACGGATGCGATCGCGCCGCTACGCGCGGCGGCCGCGCGCGCCTATGCCGAGGCCGGCCTGCCGACCCGGCGGGTGGAGCGCTGGAAATTCACCGACCTGAAGGGCCTGCGCAAGCTGGGCTTCGAGCCGGCGGCGCCGGCGACGCTCGACGCGCTGCCGGAGAGCGTGGCACAGGTCGAGGGCGTGCGGCTGACCCTGGTCAATGGGCGCGTCGCGCCGGCGCTCTCCGACCTGGACGCGTTGCCCAAGGGCGTACGCGTACGCTCGATCGCGGAGGCGTTGGCCGACGGCGACGGTGATCTGCGCGAGCGTCTGACGGCCGACGCGGGTTTCACCGACGCGCCGCTCGCCGCCCTCAACACCGCCATGCTGGAAGATGGCTGGCTGATCGATATCGAGGAAGGCACGCGCGTTGAGGAGACCCTGCACCTCGTCTTCGTCGCGAGCAATGAGGATGAGGGGAGCGCACGGGCCAGCTACCCGCGCCTCGCGCTCAGCCTCGGCGCGAAGGCCGAGGCGACGGTGGTCGAGAGCCATGTCGGCGCCGGCGAGGGGCCGACCTTCAGCGACGTGGTGAGCGAGATCGCGCTCGGCCCCGGCGCGCGGCTCGCCCACCCGGTGCTGCAGAACGAGGCGGCGGGTGGCTATCACCTGGCCTCCACGTCCCTTCGCGTGGCGGCAGGCGGTTGCTATGACGGCTTCGTCCTCCAACTCGGCGCCGCGCTGGCGCGCCGCGAGGTGCGCGGCAGCCTCGACGGGCCGAAGGCGCAAATCCACGTGAACGGTGCCTATCTGGGCGATGGCGACCGGGTGGTCGACAACACGCTCTATATCGACCATGCCGCGCCCGAGACCGTCAGCCGCGAGACCTTCAAGGGCGTGCTCGACGACCGCTCCCGCGGGGTGTTCCAGGCGAAGACGCGCGTGCAGCCGGTGGCGCAGCAGGCCGACGGCAAGCAGCTGCACAAGGCGCTGTTGCTGGCCGACGGGGCGGAGGTGGACGCCAAGCCGGAGCTGGAGATCTATGCCGACGACGTCGCCTGCGCGCACGGTGCGACGGCGGGCGACCTGGACCAGGACCAGCTCTTCTACCTGCGCGCCCGCGGCATCCCGGAGAAGGTGGCCCGCGCCATGCTGATCGAGGCCTTCATGATCGACAGCCTGGGCGCGATCGAGGACGAGGGTGTGCGCGAGGCCTTTCAGGCGGCCCTCGCCGCGCGCCTCAACGCGATGGAGGGGATCGTCGGATGAGCGAGACCGCCGAAGTCATGAGCCGAGGGGCCGCCGACGGCTACGACGTGGAGGCGATCCGCGCCGATTTCCCGATCCTGTCGGAGACGGTGCACGGCAAGCCGCTCTGTTTCCTGGACAACGGCGCTTCCGCCCAGAAGCCGCGTCAGGTCATCGACGCCATGCGCTGGCAGTTCGAGCATTGCTACGCCAACGTCCATCGCGGCGCCTACGATTTCTCCGAACGCACGACGGCGGCCTATGAGGGCGCGCGCGAGACGGTGCGCGCCTTCCTGAACGCGCGCGGCGACCACGAGATCGTCTTCACCAAGAACGCGACCGAGGCGCTCAACCTCGTCGCCTACAGCCTGGGCCGAGGGCTCTTGAAGGCCGGCGACAAGGTGCTGATCTCGGAGATGGAGCACCATTCCAACATCGTTCCCTGGCAGATCCTGCGCGACGCGACGGGGATCGAGCTGGTGGTGACCCCCGTTTCCGACGAGGGCGAGTTCCTGATGGAGGACTACCGCGCCCTGCTGGCGAAGGGCGGGGTCAAGCTGGTGGCGGTTACCCACGTCTCCAACGTCATGGGCACCGTGACGCCGGCCAAGCGGATCGTCGAGGCGGCGCACGATGCCGGGGCCTGGGTGCTGTTCGACGGCAGCCAGGCGGTGATGCATATGCCGGTCGACGTGCAGGAGCTCGACTGCGACTTCTACGTCTTCACCGGCCACAAGCTCTACGGGCCGAACGGCATCGGCGTGCTCTATGGCCGCGAGGAATTGCTGGAGCGTATGCCGCCCTTCCTCGGCGGCGGCGACATGATTTCCTCCGTCACCTTCGAGAAGTCCGAATGGGCCGACCTGCCGGCGAAGTTCGAGGCCGGCACTCCGCCGATCACGGAGGCGATCGGGCTCGCGGCGGCGATCGACTACGTTACCGGCGTCGGCCTTAAGGCGATCGGCGATCACGAGCGCGATCTGCTCGGCTACGCCATGCAGCGGCTCTCCGCGGTCGACGGGCTCAAATTCATCGGCACGGCGCCGGACAAGACGGCCGTTCTCTCCTTTACGATGGCGGGCGCGCATCCGCACGATATCGCCACCATCGTCGATCAGCAGGGCGTGGCCGTGCGCGCCGGGCACCATTGCGCGGAGCCGCTGATGCACCGCATGGGCGTCACCGGCACGACCCGCGCCTCGATGGGGATGTACAACACGCGCGCCGAGGTCGATCGCCTCGGCGAGGCGCTTGACAAGGTCAACAAGATCTTCGGTTAGGCGAGAGGCGGCTAGGCAAGAGAGGCCGATTGGATGATGGACGATCAGACCGACGACACCCGCAAGGACGAGGCGACGGAGATGCCGTCGGCATCCGAGCGCGCACGCCGCATCGAGGCGCAGCGCCGGCACGCGGCGATCATGGCCGCGGCCGCCGCGGAGGATGACGAGGACTACGCGCCGGAACCGGAGGAGACCGGGTCGGAGCGCGACGCGGACGACGCCGACAAGGCCGCCGCGGCGATGGCGGCCGCTTCGGGTATGTCGCCCGAGGGGGCACCCGAGACGGGAGCCGACCTCGTCCACCCCTATCTGGGCTTCATGGGCGACGGGGCCGCCGCCGAGGAGGGCACCCAGGCGATCGCCGGCGAACCGTTGGAGAAGGGCGCCACCATCGCCCTGCCCGAGGCGGTCGAGGCCGGCCTGCGCAGCGTCTACGACCCCGAGATCCCGGTGAACATCTACGATTTGGGCCTGATCTACCGCTGCGAGGTGGACGACAATGGCGATGCCGATATCGACATGACCCTGACCGCGCCGGCCTGTCCGGTCGCGGGCGAGATGCCGCAGCAGGTGGCGGACGCCGTCGCGGGTGTCGAGGGCATCGGCGTCGTCACCGTGACGCTCACCTGGTCGCCGCCCTGGCGGCCCGACATGATGAGCGAGGACGCGAAGCTCGCCCTGGATTTGTTCTGAGGCGCTTCCGATATAGGATGGTGGGGTCGGGACTTGGCCCCAAACGATGAGAGGCAAAGCGATGTTCGATCCCAACAAACCCTTGGTAAGCCTGACCGACCGGGCCGCCGACCGGGTGCGTCGGCTGGTCGAGAAGGGCGGCGCCGGCGTCATCGGCCTGCGCGTCGGCGTCTCCAGCAAGGGCTGCTCGGGCCTCTCCTACGTGGTCGAGTACGCGCAGGAGAAGAAGCAGTTCGAGGAAGAGGTCGACATCAACGGCGCCAAGGTCTTCATCGACCCGGCCGCCACCATGTTCCTGGTCGGCGCCGAGATCGACTACACCGAGGACAAGCTGAAATCCGGCTTCTCCTTCACCAACCCCAACGAGACCGCGCGCTGCGGCTGCGGGGAGAGTTTCTCGGTGGGGTGAGAAGTGACGTTTCTATCAGTTTTCATATTTTCTTGAATAGGCTGGACTGTCTTTGACAAGCGCGGACATAGTATCCGGAATCCGGTAGCTCATCTGCGTGGCACCTCGTATTTTTATCGAGCCTTACTAGGCCTTAATCCGTCATTCTTTTGAAGTTGGCCTGTCGTCTGCTTTTCCAGTTCAAAAGCAGGGTGTTTCTCAATGCTAAAAGTTCTCGGAACAATGTGATCAATGATTAAATTTGATATGTGGTGTAGAGACGCAAGAACGATACGATAAGCGCTCCTACAAATAGAGGCTATTCACGGTGTATGATGCACCTCAAAATGCAAAAAATGTGGTAGAAAGCCGTGGCAGAGAGGGGACCTAGGATACTAGAGATTCTAAGATGTCCGTATCGGTTCATGTCCAATGCGGACACGTGCTTTCGCAAACTTAGAAACTAAAAAATCCCGAGAGCGGAAAATTTATTATGCGAAATCCTTTGGATAAACTCCACGAACGTATTGAGCATCAAGATGCGGCAGACCGAGCAGTTGAAACACATACCGTCTTTGTCGCAGGTCCTTACATTGAAATGGATAAGGATTTGGAGCATCCGACTAACTCGGAAACTGATTCGAAGCGCCTAAGGTACGGAATTTGCGATGATTTTAGAGCAGCCGGGATGGGACTATATATGGGTGAAGATGTCGCTTTGCGTTTAGCAGGAGAAAAAAACTTTGGCGTCTTCAATAATGCTGTGGCGTATGAAAGACACTATATTAAGAAGTACACTGATGTAATTATATCTTTACCTTGCAGCCCTGGGTCCTTTTGCGAGGTTGGTGATTGGATTACGTCTCATGAAATTTGTAATAAAACACTTATTATTATAGATGCGAGTTTTGAAGGATATTTTAATTATATAAACGATGGCGTTGTGAAAATGGCGCGTACCCAAGGCGCACAGGTGAAGTATCTTCCCTATTCAGATGTACCTTCCATTTTGGACGTCTGTAGGTCGTTTTTTGAAGAAATAATTGCGAAGAAGCGAATGAGAGCTCTATACGATGAGTAAAAAACATACCGTTTATGAGAAGTATCTACTTGCCTTAAGGGTTATACAGCCGGCGCGTGTGCAGGACATTTTCAATGCGTATTGTGAGATTTGGGGAGAAGAACCTGCAGAATCTCTCAAGACCCTCGTATATGAGATTCATGATGAGATGAAATCCAGGGAGCGTATCATGTCAGTCCGCCGCGGAACTTACATTTTGAATGCGAAAGAGATGGTGCGAGCGGGCCAAGTTTTGGAGAACGAGCGATCCGCGGACAATGCGAGATTATTCTTGATGAAAGAGCAGCGCATCAAATACGCTAAAAGGGCGAGGCGGCATGGTTAGGAAGCTGCAGCAGCTTCCTGGTTCCATGGTCCAATAAAATAAGAGGCGTGCGGTTCTTAAGAGCCGCTTTCGACTGATTGACCCGTCAATCACTCGAAACCGCCTCTTAAGAACCGCACTTTCAAGAATCTCTCGGGGATTGCAATTCCATGCCGCCTCGCTCCTTTTTTGTCGATCCGAGTAATAGAGAGCATTTAGCAGTTGCTCGGAACTTTAGTCAGGATAGCCAGGCTCTCGCGTTCGAGTTTATTCAGAAAAGGAATCTACCATATATCGTCGGTGATACGGAGCTCGCCGCCTATATCGGAATTTCTCCCGCTTTAATCCGCCAAATTTGCCACAATAAGAAATTTCACTATCGTATTTTCCAAATTCCTAGAAAAAACGGTCCTGATAGAGTAGTACATGCGCCAAGAACTTATTTAAAGGTAATACAATGGTGGATTTTGGATAATATTCTTTCGAGAGTTGAGGTTCACCCGGCCGCATTTGGTTTTGTTAGGGACAGAGATTATGTTGAGAACGCCCGTTTTCATGTCGGGTCTCGCCACGTATTGAATGTAGATATTGAGCGGTTTTTTCCAAACATAAACCTTGAAATGATTTCTGGTGTCTTTGAAAGTTTGGGGTACTCTCATGAGGCGAGTGCGTTTTTAGCTGATCTATCGAGTATTGATGATCAGGCTCCGACTGGGGCGCCAACAAGCCCAATGCTTGGAAACTTAGTTCTTCGCGAACTTGATGCTGAGCTTCATAATTTCGCAACCGAAAACGATTTTAAATATAGTCGCTATGCAGACGACATAACTATTTCGAGCGGAAGTTTTATTGATGAGGAGGTTCTTGCTTTTGTTAGTGCAGCGGTTGCACGATATGGCTTTAATTTAAATCTCGATAAAACGAAATTTATGGGTAAAGGCGATAGAATGGAAGTCACAGGGTTGACTATAAATGAGAAGGTCAATGCTTCAAAAGACTGGAGAAATTCAGCTCGAGGGTTTCTGAATCGTGTTCGCCACAATCCAAGGGAATTTGTCGAAAGATTCGACGTTGTCGCAGGGGTCTATGGAACGCTTTGTTCGATCGATCCTGATCACGAGACAAAGCTAACGGTGCTGGCTAGAAGGGCTTTGGACGCACTGAAAGAATGTGAGGCGCCAGCGGATTGAGACTTTTCTGAGGCTTCGTGTTGTGTGACTTGTGCCGCGTTTTGTCGGCAAAGCCGATTCGTTCAGGAACAGTATCTTTAGCTTAACCCCCAGACCTTCCTCCACCGTAACGCCGACGGACTGGCCAATTACGTGTCTTGCCTTGATGAGGACGAGATTCTCCGCCCCATCACCCAATCTCCGCCAGCAGATCCTTCGCGTCGACCTGGGTGCCGGCCTTGACGGGCAGGCGCTTGACGGTGCCGGCGGTGGGGGCCTGGATGGCGGTTTCCATCTTCATCGCCTCCAGCGTCATCAGGACGTCGCCTTCCTTCACTTTCTGGCCTTCCGCGACGGCGAGGCTCGCCACCATGCCCGGCATGGGGGCGGGGACGTGGCCGGGATTGCCGGGGTCGGCCTTCTCGCGGCTCGCCACCTTGTCGGCGAGGGAGGCGTCGGCGACGCGCACCATGCGGGGCTGGCCGTTCAGTTCGAAGAAGACCTCGCGCTCGCCGGCCTCGTCCGGCTCGGCGACCGTCAGCAGGCGGATGACCAGCACCTTGCCCTTCTCGATCTCGACCGTGATCTCGTCGCCCGGCTCCATGCCGTAGAAGAAGACAGGGGTCGGCAGCATGTCGAGGCGGCCCGAGTGCCGCTTGTGCTTCGCGAAGTCGGTGAAGACCTTCGGATACATCAGGTAGGAGGCGAGCTCGGCGTCGCTGATGTGGCGGTCGACCGCCTTCTCGGCCGCCTTGCGCTCGGCCGCGAGGTCGACGGGCTTCAAGTGCTTGCCCGGCCGGTCGGTGAAGGGCTTCTCGCCCTTCAGCACCTTCTTCTGCAGCGCCTCCGGCCAGCCGCCGGGAGGCTGGCCCAGGTCGCCGCGCAGCATGGCGACGACGGAGTCGGGGAAGCTGGTGTCGTGGTCCGGGTCCGTCACCTGATCGATGGTGAGGCCGCTTGAGACCATGGAGAGCGCCATGTCCCCCACCACCTTGGAGCTGGGCGTCACCTTCACGATGTCGCCGAAGGCCCAGTTGACCTCCGCATAGGCGCGGGCGACCTCGTGCCAACGCTCGGCGAGGCCCATGGCGCGGGCCTGTTCGCGCAGGTTGGTGAACTGCCCGCCCGGCATCTCGTGCAGATAGACCTCCGAGGCGCCGGCGCGCAGGTCGCTCTCGAACGGGCGGTACTGGGTGCGCACCGCCTCCCAATAGTCGGAGAAGGCGCGCACCGTGCCCGCATCCAGGCCCGGGTCGCGCGGCGTGTCCGTCAGCGCCAGCGCGATCGAGCCCAGGTTCGGCTGCGAGGTGAGGCCGGAGAAGCTGTCCATCGCCGCATCGACCGCGTCAGCGCCCGCGTCGGCCGCGGCCAGCACGCTCGCCGCCGCGATGCCGCTGGTGTCGTGGGTGTGGAAGTGGATCGGCAGGCCGGTCTCCGCCTTCAGCGTCGTGACCAGCGTCTCGACCGCGCGCGGCCGGCACAGGCCCGCCATGTCCTTGATGCCCAGGATGTGCGCGCCCTGCGCCTTCATCTCGCGCGCCAGCTTGACGTAATAGTCGAGGTCGTATTTCGGCCGGTCGGGATCGAACAGATCGCCGGTGTAGCAGATCGCGGCCTCGCACAGCTTGCCGGTCTCCAGCACCGCCTCGATCGCGACCTTCATGTTCTCCGCCCAGTTGAGGGAATCGAAGATGCGGAAGAGGTCCATGCCGTTGTCGGCCGCCTGCTGGACGAAATATTTGACCGCGTTGTCGGGATAGTTGGTGTAGCCGACCGCGTTGGAGGCGCGCAGCAGCATCTGGAGGAGGATGTTGGGCGCCCGCGCCCGGATCTCGGCCAGCCGGTCCCACGGGCATTCGCGCAGGAACCGCATCGAGACGTCGAAGGTCGCCCCGCCCCAGCATTCCAGCGAGAACAGCTGCGGCAGCCCGCGCGCGTAGGCGTCGGCCACCTTCACCATGTCGTAGCTGCGCATGCGGGTCGCCAGCAGCGACTGGTGCGCGTCGCGCATGGTGGTGTCGGTCACCAGCACGCGCTCCTGCGCCAGCATCCACTGGGCGAACTTCTCCGGCCCCATCTCGTCCAGCAGGTTCTTGGTGCCGGCCGGCGGCTCGCCCAGCATGTCGAAATTCTGCGGCACCGGCGGCGGGGGCAGATGCTCCGGCGGCTCCGGTCGGTCGGCGACCTCCGGATTGCCGTTGACGGTGACGTCGGCGATGAAGCGCAAGAGCTTCGTCGCCCGGTCGCGTCGGCGCGGGAAGTCGAACAGCTCCGGCGTCTCGTCGATGAAGCGGGTGGTGTAGTCGCCCTTCAGGAACTTCGGGTGGTTGATCAGGTTCTCGACGAAGACGAGGTTGGTCGCCACGCCCCGGATGCGGAACTCGCGCAGCGCCCGGTCCATGCGGCGCACGGCGGCCTCCGGGCTCCAGGCCCAGGCGGTCACCTTCTCCAGCAGCGAGTCGTAATAGCGGGTGATGATCGCGCCCGAATAGGCCGTGCCGCCGTCCAAGCGGATGCCGAAGCCGGTCGCCCCGCGATAGGCGGTGATGCGGCCGTAGTCGGGGACGAACTTGGCCTCCGGATCCTCGGTCGTGATACGGCATTGCAGCGCGTGGCCGTTGAGCATGATCTCGTCCTGCGCCGGCACGCCGGAGCTCTCGCGCTCGCCGATCCTGGCACCCTGCGCGATCATGATCTGCGCCTTCACGATGTCGATGCCGGTCACTTCCTCGGTCACCGTATGCTCGACCTGGATGCGCGGATTGACCTCGATGAAGTGGAACTCGCCGGTCTTGGCGTCCATCAGGAACTCGGCCGTGCCGGCGTTGACGTAGCCGGCTTGCACGGCCAGCCGCACCGCGGCCTGGCACAGCGCCTCGCGCTGTTGCTGGGTGAGATAGGGGGCGGGCGCGCGCTCCACGACCTTCTGGTTGCGGCGCTGGACGGTGCAGTCGCGTTCCCACAGATGGACGATGGTGCCGTGCCGGTCGCCGAGCAGTTGCACCTCCACATGGCGCGCCTGCTCGACCAGCTTCTCGAGATAGACTTCGCCGTTGCCGAAGGCGGCCTCCGCCTCGCGCCGGCCGGCCTCGACCTGCTCCTTCACCTGATCGGCGCTCTCGATCACGCGCATGCCGCGCCCGCCGCCGCCCCAGCTCGCCTTCAGCATCAGGGGATAGCCGATCGCGTCCGCGATCGTCTTCGCCTCGTCGAGATCCTCGGGCAGCGCCGCGCTCGCCGGCATCACGGGCGTGCCCGCGGCCTCCGCCACCTGGCGGGCGGAGACCTTGTTGCCGAGCGCGCGCATGACGTCGGACGGCGGCCCGACCCAGGTGAGGCCGGCGTCGACCACCGCGTCCGCGAATTCCGGATTCTCGGAGAGGAAGCCGTAGCCGGGGTGCACCGCGTCGCAGCCCGCCTCGCGCGCGACGCGCAGCATCTCCTCGATCGCCAGATAGGCCTTCACCGGGCCGAGGCCGCGCCCGATCAGGTAGCTCTCATCCGCCTTGAAACGGTGGAGGGCGTATTTGTCCTCCTCCGTGAAGATCGCGACCGTGGCGATGCCGAGCTCCGTCGCGGCCCGCATGATGCGGATCGCGATCTCGCTGCGGTTGGCGACGAGCAGTTTCTTGATGCGCTTGGCGGCCATGGTCCCCGTTCCGATCGTCTCTCTTGTCGTTCGTTGCCCGAAACCTAGCCGATCTTTTCGCACCTGCGAAATGGTTTCCGGGAAGCGCGCATTAGGCCTTAGACCGAGTGCCCCGGAACACCGCGCCAGCGACCGCGACGATAAGGTCCGCGACCTCGTATTGTCCGGCGCGACGCGCGCGGTCTATCCTCCCGGACCAAGCACAAGCACTAAGGTGTCAGGGGGACAGCGCCGGTGGCGGAGACAATCGGATCCTTCGACTATGTGATCGTCGGCGCGGGCACGGCCGGCTGCCTGCTGGCCAATCGGTTGAGCGAGGATCCGGACGTCCGCGTCCTGCTGCTGGAGGCCGGCGGCAAGGACGACTATCTCTGGATCCATATCCCGGTCGGCTATCTCTACACCATGAACAATCCGCGCACCGACTGGTGCTTCAAGACGGAGGCAGAGCCGGGGTTGAACGGCCGGGCACTCGCCTATCCGCGCGGCAAGGTGCTGGGCGGCTGTTCCTCGATCAACGGCATGATCTACATGCGCGGCCAGGCGCGCGACTACGACCATTGGGCCCAGACCGGGGCCAAGGGCTGGTCGTGGGAGGAGGTGCTGCCGCATTTTCGCCGCTCGGAGGACCACTATAAGGGCGAGACGGATCTGCACGGCGCCGGCGGCGAATGGCGCGTCGAACAGCAGCGCTTGAGCTGGGAGATCCTGGACGCCTGGCGCAAGGCCGCGATCGAGGCCGGCATCCCCGCGACCGACGATTTCAACGGCGGCGACAACGAGGGCGTCGGCTATTTCGAGGTGAACCAGCGTTCCGGCATCCGCTGGTCGACGGCCAAGGCCTATTTGAAGCCGGCCAGGGGGCGGCCCAACCTGACGATCCTGACCAAGGCGCAGGCGACGGGCATCGAGCTTTCGGACAAGCGCGTCTCGGCGCTCGCCTTCCGGCAGGAAGGCACGGACCGGCGGGTCGATGTGGCCGGGGAGCTGATCCTCGCCGCCGGCGCGGTGGCGAGCCCGGTGATCATGCAGCAATCCGGCATCGGGCCGGGCGCGGTGCTGTCCGAGCACGGCATCGCGACGCGCCACGATCTGCCCGGCGTCGGGGAGAATTTGCAGGACCATCTGCAGGTGCGCACGGTCTTCAAGGTGGACGGGGTGAAGACGCTCAATCGGCTGGCCAACAGCTTGGTCGGCAAGGCGCGCATGGGCCTCGAATACATGGCACGCCGCAGCGGCCCCTTGTCGATGGCGCCGAGCCAGCTCGGCTGTTTCGCGAAGTCCGACCCCTCGCGCGAGACGCCGAACCTGCAGTATCACGTGCAGCCGCTGTCCTGCGACAAGCTGGGCGACCCGCTGCATCGCTTCGACGCCTTCACCGCCAGCGTCTGCAACCTGCGCCCGCAGAGTAGGGGGCATGTGCGCCTGCGCAGCCCCGACCCGTTCGACAAGCCGGTGATCCGGCCGAACTACCTCTCCGACCCGGCCGACCGGCAGGTGGCCGCCCAGGCGGTGATGCTGACGCGGCGCATCGGGGCGCAGCCGGCCCTCAAGGCCTACAATGCGCGGGAGTTCAAGCCGGGCCCGGAGATCCAGGGGGAGGAGGCGCTGGCCCGCGCCGCCGGCGACATCGCCAGCACGATCTTCCACCCCGTCGGCACCTGCAAGATGGGCCCGAAGGAGGATGGCTCCGCCGTCGTCGACGAGCGGCTGCGGGTGCACGGGGTACAGGGGCTGCGGGTGATCGACGCCTCGATCATGCCGACCATCACCTCGGGCAACACCAATTCGCCGACGCTGATGATCGCGGAGAAGGGGGCGGCCATGATCCGCGCGGACCGGAAGGCCCGCGCGGCCGCCTGATCGGACTCCCCGGGCCTCCGGCCGGGCGCCTCAGCGCACCAGCGCCACGCCCGGCAGCGAGGCCGCGCTCTGCTTTTTCAGGTCGGAGAAGTTGTGGCGCTTGTTGTCGGCGCTGCGCTGCGCGTGCTCGCGCATGATCGATTCGGCCCGCATGCCCTGGCGGTCCCGGATCGCTTGCAGGACGCGGCGATGGTCGTCATGGGCGCTGGCCAGCTGCCCGTGCCCCAGACCCCGGTCCAGCTGGTTGAAGACGATGGCGTTGGCCGCCGCCAGCGGGATCAGCGAAACCTGATGGATCGCGTCGGCCAGCGGCTGGTTGCCGGCGGCCTCGATCAGGCAGGCGTGGAAGATCTGGTTGAGTTCGATCCAGCGGGTTCGGTCGGCGATCCGGAAGTCGGCCTTCGCCAGCAGCGTCTCGGCCTCGGCCAGCGTGTCCTCCAAGAGCTGCACGCTGCGCTCGTCGAGGCCCCGTTCGGCGACGAGCCGTGCGGCCATGCCTTCCAGTTGGCCGCGGACCAGGATGGCGTCCGTCACCTCGTCCAGCGTGTAGGCCCGAACGGTGACGCCGCGATGTGGCTCGCGGACCAACAGCCCCTCCTGTTCCAGGGCCGCCATCGCGAGGCGCGCCGGCGTTCTCGATACGCCGAGCCGTTCGGCCACGGTCACCTCGCCGAGTTTCTCGCCCGGCCCGAAGTCGCCGGCCAGCAGGCTTTCGCGCAGGCGTTGGGTCACTTCGCTCAACTGACTCATGGGTGCTGAACTCCAAACGGGTAAAGACCGTTGTTTGCATGCAAAATCGGCGATATGACGCATGAAGTACTGTTCATCATTGACGGTGGAACTATATTGCATGCACACTAGCGATGATACCGCAAAGCGCGGATGCGTTACACCATTCGTGACAAGGCGCGGCATCGACTGCGTGCGACGCCCCCGACCGGGCGGACGACAAAGAAAGAGCGAGCCGGAGAACCACGCGTTCTAAGAGGCCGCCGGGAACGGGAGCGGGAAGGAGGACGACCGAAAGAAGGTCGACGGGCGCGGGACGGCAAGCCGGCTCCGACGCCGCGCATTCTCCAACAACAAGTGAAATCGTCGCCGCCATCGAGGCGTTCTCGTGCGGCGGCGCGACCCATAACGGCAAAACGGGAGGAAGAATCATGAAACGCTTGAGCCGCCTGGCCGCGACAACGCTATCCGCGGCGGCCCTTTTGGCGAGCGCCACGCTCGCCGAGGCCCAGACCCGGGAACTGCGCTACGGCGAATACGGTCCGGACCGGGGCACCCGGGCGATGGCCCTGAAATGGCTCGATTCCGAGATGCGCGAGCGGAGCGACGGCGCCCTTGGACTCGACATCACCTGGGGCGGCACGCTGGTTGGCGCCAAGAACGCGATCGAGGGCGTCGGCAACGGGGTGGCCGACATGGCCTCCGCCGTGCCGGTCTACGAGCCTGGCAAGCTGACCGCCTGGCGCGTGTCCGACGTGCCGCAGATCAGCGACGAATATGTCGGCATGATGGCGACCTACGATCTGATGACGCAGAACCAGGACGCCATGGCCGACTTCGAGGACCAGGGCGTGCGCTACTTCGCGAACTTCACGACCGGCCCGACGCAGCTCCTGAGCCGCGAGCCGATCACGACCCTCGACCAGCTCAAGGGCAAGAAGATCCGGGCGACCGGGAGCTTCGGTCAGGCCTTCGAGGCGAACGGCGCGGCCGCCGTGTCGATGAGCCAGCCGGACGTCTATCAGGCCCTCTCGACCGGCACGATCGACGGCACGGCGAGCTACGCCTACGTCATCAACGCCTACAAGCAGTACGAGGTCGCGCAGAACCTGACGACCATCGACATGGGTCAGAACATCGGCTGGGGCATCGTCATGAACCAGCGCACCTGGTCCAGCCTGACGTCCGACCAGCAGGCGATGATGGCGGAGCTCGGTCGCGACTTCACGCTCCACCTGGCGCAGCAGATGTACGAATCGCGCACCGGCGTCCTGGAGAAGCTTCAGGCCGGCGTCGACGGGTACACGGTCACCGTGCATGACGGCGAGCCCGCGATGCGCGAGGCGCTCATCGACGCCGCCAAGGAAGCCGGCATGAGCTGGGTGGACCGGGCGCGCGACGAGGGGCTGGCGGCCGACGCGCTGCTGGAGGCGTTCAATGCCTCGGTCGCGGACTACCGGTCCAAGCTGGAGTCCGAGGGCTACCCCTGGGAAAGCAGTAACTGACGGTGAGCGGAACCAACGACGGAATGCCGAGCCTGCCGCGCGAGAGCGGCGGGCTCGGCCTCCTCGATCGGCTGCTGGATCGCATCGAGCGCGCGCTCGCGATCCTCGCCGGCGGGGTGCTTCTCGCGATGGGGGCGCTGATCACGGCCAGCGTGCTGGCGCGCGAACAACTCGGCGTCACCCTGCCGGACGATATCCTGCTGGTGGGACTCGCCATGGTCGCCGTCGTCGTGCTGCCGCTCGCCCATGTCCAGCGCGACCGCGGCCAGATTGCGGTCACGGTCATCACCGACCGGCTGCCGCCCGCCTTCGGGGCGTTCGGGCGAATCGCCGGGAACGTGATCGGCATGGTGCTCTTCGGCTGCATCGCCGCGCTTACCGTCACCTCCGTGCCCGAGGCCTATGCCGAGAACCACTATTACGACGGCCAGCTCCTCGTTCCGGTCTGGCCGGTCAAGGTGATCTTCGGGGTGGGCATGGGCCTCTTCGCGCTTCGTCTGGGGCTCTGCGCGCTCGCCGACCTGATGGTCCGGCGGCAGCCGCAGGAAACCGGACCGTAGAGTCGAGTACATCATCCCATGGATCCGCACCTGATCGGCTATGGCGGCATCGCGGTCGTCCTCGTCATGCTCGCCCTGCGCATTCCGATCGCCATCAGCCTCGGAAGCGTCGCGGCGGGCGGCATGCTGCTGGCCTATTCCTGGCAGCCCTGGATGCCATTCTCGCTGGCTGCCGCCTGGGCGCCGGTGGCTTCGCTTCTGGGCTCGACCCCGATCGACTTCATCAATTCCTATGCGCTCTCGACGGTCCCGCTGTTCATCTTCATCGGACATCTCGCCTTTCAGGCGGGCTTCACCGGCGACATCTACGCGGCCGCCCGGGTATGGCTCGCGCGCATGCCGGGCGGGCTCGCGATCGCCTCGATCGTCGGCTGCGGCGGCTTCAGCGCGATCAGCGGCTCGTCGGTCGCCTGCGCCGCCGCCATGGGCCGGATCGCCGTGCCGGAGATGCTGGAGAGCCGCTACTCCCGCGCGCTGGCAACCGGGTCCGTCGCGATCGGGGGCACGCTGGGCTCGCTGATTCCGCCCTCGATCCTGTTCATCATCTTCGGCGTCTTCGCCGAGCAGTCGATCGCCAAGCTGTTCCTGGCCGCCGCCGTGCCGGGGCTGTTGTCGCTGCTCGGCTACATCCTGGTGGTGATGGTCTGGGTGCGGTTGCGCCCGGGGGACGCGCCGCGCCCCGACCAGGAGACGGCGCGGGAGCATCGCGGCGCGGCGCTCGCCCGCTGCTGGCCGATCCTGACGCTCTTCTTCGTCATCATCGGCGGCATCTATCTGGGCGCCTTCACGCCGACCGAGGCCGCCGGCGTGGGCGCGATCGCGACGCTGGCGCTCGGCCTGGTGCTGCGGCGGCTGAGCTTTTCGCGGATCGCCGAGGCGCTGCGCGAGGCGGTGACGCAATCGGCCCAGCTCTTCGCCATCGCCATCGCCGGCAAACTCTTCGTCAATTTCATCGCGCTCACCAACGTCGCGACGCAGCTGACGGAATGGATCGGCTCGGCCGAGCTGTCGGTGGTGTTGGTGATGGGGCTGATCGCGCTGCTCTACGTCGTGCTCGGCATGATGCTCGACCCGCTGGGCATCATCCTGCTGACGCTGCCGCTGACGCTGCCCGTGGTCGAATCCTACGGGCTCGACCTGATCTGGTTCGGCGTGATCGTGGTCAAGCTGTTGGAGATCGGCCTGGTGACCCCGCCGATCGGGCTCAACGTCTTCGTCATCAAATCGATCGTGGGCGACAAGATCCCGCTGGAGCGGATCTTCGTCGGCGTCGGCGCCTTCCTGATCTCCGACGTGGTTGTGATGCTGCTGCTGCTGGTCTTCCCGATCCTCTCGCTCTTCCTGCCGGGCCTGCTATGAGCGGGGAGGGCGCCTTGCAGGACGCTCCGGTGGTCGAGGCGGTCGAGGTCTGGACGCTCAGCCTCGACCGCCTGACGCCCTTCGCCAGCGCGAACGAGACCGTCCAGCGCGAGACGCACGCGATCGTCGCGCTGAAGGCCGGCGGGCTCGTCGGCTGGGGCGAGGCGCCGGTGCCTTCGGCGCCGCTCTACCTGCCGGAGACGCTGGCGACCGTCCTCGACGCGCTGCGGCACCATCTGATCCCGCGCCTGATCGGCCTGCGGCTGGCCGAACCCGGCGACGCCGCGGCGGCGATGGCGCCGGTGCGGGGCAATCTCTTCGCGAAGCACGCGCTGGAGACCGCGGCGCTCGACCTGATCGCCCGGCACCGGGGCGTGCGGATGGCGGATTTGCTGGGCGCTGAAGCCACCCATGTACCGGCCGGCGCGACCTTCGGCTTGCCGGAGCGCGCGGAGGATTTGTTCGACGGGATCGACGAGGCGCTCGCCCTCGGCCATAGCCGCGTCAAGGTGAAGACCGCGCCGGGGCGGGACAGCGCGCTGCTGGAGCCGTTGCGCGCCCGCTACCCGGACCTCGCGCTGACCGCCGACGGCAACAGCGCCTACGGTGCCGCCGACATGGCCGCGCTGGAGCTGCTCGACACGATCGGCCTGACGCTGCTCGAGCAGCCGCTCGCCTGGGACGATTTCGTCGAGCACGCGGCGCTGCAGGCCAGGATGGAAACGCCTGTCGCGCTGGACGAGAGCCTGCAGTCGGAGAACGACCTCGCGACCGCGATCGCGCTTCGCGCCTGTCGGGCCATCGTCCTCAAGCCGGCCCATGTCGGCGGGCCCTGGCAGGCGAAGCGGATGCACGACCGGGCGCGGGACGCGGGCCTCGCGATCATGCTGGGCGGCATGCACGACTTCTGCATCGCGCGCGCGGCCAATTTGGCGGTGGCCGCGCTGCCGGGCTGCACCGTGCCCGGCGATGTGGGGCCCGCCGACCGTTACTACGCGACCGACCTGATCGACCCGCCATTGCGCATGGCGGCGGGCGGCATGCCCGTCCCCGGCCTGCCGATCATCGACACCGACGCGCTCAACGCCGCCGACCGGCAGTTCGAACTGACCGGCTAGCGGAACCCGTCGGCGCGTGGCCCACGCGACGGCGGATGCCAGATAGAGGAAAGGAGACGACGATGCCCGACACCAAGCTCCCCAACCTGCCCGAGATCCCGACCTTCGACGAGCCGCCGCTGGCCGAGTCGCGCCCGCC
>MRWG01000561.1_pt1 | contig 37648 bp, 39 predicted proteins | sample 1013341 | NCBI WGS metagenome assembly MRWG01 (sample SAMN06117577, study PRJNA244670) | biofilm metagenome | biome: Water; feature: Cathode Biofilm; material: Biofilm; isolation source: microbial consortium enriched at the cathode of a solar microbial fuel cell | place: USA: District of Columbia ... | reverse complement strand
CCTCTCGGCGTTCGCCTACTGGCTGCTCGATACATTCCCGCTGCTTGGGCGGATCGGATAGCGCCGCACTGGCGCAACAGATGCAGGCGGTTCACGCCACACCGGCAGGATTTCTGTTGCCCGCTGCCGTTATCCAAGTCGCCAACCCTGCTGCTGTCGCTACCTCATCGGGTATTGACCCTGCACCATGGTGCAGGGTTCAGAGTGACCAATGAGGAGAGAGCACATGGCGGAAATGACGATCGGCAGGGTGGCGAAGGCGGCAGGTGTGCGGATCGCGACGATCCGGTTCTATGAGCGCCGGGGGCTGATCGAGCAACCGCCTAAACCGGAGAGCGGATATCGTACCTATCCGCCCAGGACCGTGAGGCGCATCCACTTCATTCGGGAGGCTCAGGAGATTGGCTTCTCACTAGCGGAGGTCGCTGAGCTTCTGGCGCTGCGCGCCGACCCCGATGCCGACTGCGCCGACGTGCGCGCCCGTGCGATTGAGAAACGCGCTGAGGTGCAGACAAAGCTCGATCGGCTTTCGCAAATGCGCGAGGCGCTCGACGAGTTGATCGCGAGCTGTCCGGGCGGCGGCGACGTTAAGGCCTGCACGATCCTCGACGCCATGCAGCGCGACCCGGCCGGTGCCGACACCGCAGCTTCCGCGACACCATTCACATCCGCAAAAGGACCGAAAGACATGAAGACAACGATCCTGACCATCGAGGGCATGCATTGCGACGGCTGCGCTCGCACTATCGAGGCATTGCTCGGACGCGTCACCGGCGTGCGCAAGGCCGAAGCTTCGTTCGACGAGCGTCAGGCGCGCGTCCTGCACGACCAGGCTACGGCCTCGGCAACCGACCTCACCGCGGCGATCGCCAAGGGCGGCTTTACCGCTAAGGCAAGCGAGAGATGATCGAGCCGAGCTTCATGGGCCTCGTCGCGATCCCGGCCGGCCTCGGCCTGATCGGCTTCGTCGAGCCCTGCTCGATCGGGTCAAGCCTCGTCTTCGTGAAGTATCTCGAAGGCAAGAGCGCGGCGGCCAAGCTCGCGGAGACCTCTCTGTTCGCGGTCACGCGCGCGGCCTTTATCGGTTTGTTGGGCGTGCTCGCAGCCGTGATCGGCTCGATGTTTCTCGACCTCCAGAAGAGCGCCTGGCTGGTGCTGGGCGCCCTCTATGTCGCGCTGGGTCTGCTGCTCGCGACGGGGCGCGCCCGCGCCTTGATGGTCTCGCTGGGACCCGGCCTCAAGCGGCTGAGCGGGCGCGGCGGGTCCGCGGGTCTCGGTCTGCTGTTCGGACTCAATATCCCGGCCTGCGCCGCGCCGCTTCTCCTGGCGCTGCTGGCGGGGGCAGCCGCCTCGGGCGCGGCGACCGCCCTGACGGGCTTCGTCGCCTTGGCCGTCTTCGGCCTGTTCCTGTCACTGCCGCTGGTCGCCGTGGTGTTGATCCCGGCGGCGCGCGGCCTGCTCGACCGTTTCGCCGCACTCTCGGGACGGTATCCGATCGTGGCGGGGCTGGTCCTCGTCGCGCTCGGCGCGTGGTCGATCTGGTTCGGCCTGTTCGCCGACATCAATCCGGTGAAGGCCTCCGCCGCATGAAAGGACGCATGCCATGACGACAACCACCGTCTCCCATGAGGCATCGACGCCTTGGAGTGAGGAGCCTTCCGAGCGCCCGGGCCGCGCCCGCATCCGCGCGCGCATCGGCGGGCTGCACTGCTCGCTATGCACCGGCACCATCGAAAAAGCGCTCGGCCGGCAGGCGGGCGTCGACAAGGTCGCAGTCAGCCTGACCCACGAGCAGGCGCTGGTCGAATACGATCCGCAGGCGACGACGCCGGACGCCCTGCTCGGGACGCTTCGCGACATCGGCTACACGATCCACGACCCAAACAAGCTGCGCCCCTTCGAGGAAGAGGAGCGCGAACTCGTCACCGAGGGTCGCCGGTTCCTAACCGCGACGGCGTTCAGCTTGCTTTCCATCGCCTTAATCACCGATCCGGCCGGCCCCCTGTCCTTGATCCTGCCGGCGCTGGCGACGGTCAGCCTCGTCGCCTTCGTCTTCCTGGTGCTCCGGGCGCGTGGGCTGTGGCCAGCGAGCGCCGGGGCGGGAAGTCTCGGCGCGGTCACGATCGGCCTGCTCGCCCTCAAGAGCGACGGGACGCTTGCCGGCGCTACGCCTTGGATCGTCGGCGGAATCGCCGCCGCGCTGGTGTTCGGCATTGCCCGACACATTCTGGTGATGGCATTTCAGGCACTGCGCCGCGGCATCCTGAACCAGCACGTGCTGCTGGAGGCCGGCGCTTTCGCCGGACTGGCCGGCGGTTTCATCGGCCTCGCGCTCGACCGTCCGGGCTATCCGACCGCGCCGTTCTTCGCGGTCGCGGTGATGGTCGCGACCTATCACATCTTCTCGGAATGGCTGTCGCTGATCGTCAAGACCAGATCGTCGCAGGCGGTCAAGCGACTGCTCGACCTTCAGCCGGACACCGCCCGCGTTCAGCGCGACGGCCGCGAAACGGCGGTCGCGCTTTCCGAGGTGGCACAAGAGGATCTGGTGCGCGTCCGGCCCGGCGAGCGCTTGCCCGTGGACGGCGAGGTCGTCGAGGGCCGCTCGGCGGTGGACCAGTCGCTGGTCACCGGCGAGCCGATGCCGGTCGAGCGGCAGGAGGGCGACACGGTCATCGGCGGCACCATCAACGGCAACGGTACCCTGCTGATCCGGGTGACGGCCGTCGGCACGGAGAGCTTCCTGCAACGCGTCGCCCGAGAGGTGGAGGACGCCCGCGCCCTGAAGCCCGGCCTGCTGCATCTCGTGGACCGCGTGCTCCGGGTCTACACGCCCGCCGTGCTCACGATCTCGACCCTCTCCTTCCTCGGCTGGGCCTTGCTGCCGCAAATCTTCGGATTTCCGCCGGACCTACAGCGCGCGGTGTTCGCGGGCTTGAGCGTGCTCGTGATGGGCTACCCCTGCGCCGTCGGCATCTCCGCGCCGCTGTCGATCGTGCGTGGCGCCGGCGAGGCCGCCGAGAAGGGCATCCTGATGCGCACCGGCGAGGCGTTCCAAGGGTATCGCCTGGTGCGCCAGATCGCCTTCGACAAGACGGGCACGCTGACCGAGGGCCGGCCGCGCGTCCACGAGGTCGAAGCGGTGTCGGGAGACACCGATGCGCTCCTGGCTCTTGCGGCAGCGGCCGAGGCGGCCTCGGAACACCCGCTCGCCGAGGCGGTCGTCGAGGCGGCCTTCGAAGCGGATCTGACGCCGCCCGATGCCGAGACCTTCGAGGCGACGCCGGGCAAGGGGATCACCGCGCGCGTCGATGGTGCCGATATCCTGGTAGGCAGCCCGCGCTTCCTCACGGAAAGCGGCGTGGACCTAAAAACGTCCGAACATCGGACCGGTGAGTTGGAGGACAAAGGACGTACGGTCGTCGCGGTGGCTCGGGACGGTGAGTTCGTCGGCCTGCTGGCGCTCGGCGACGCGCCGCGCGACGACGCGGCCGAAACCATCACCAGACTGCGCGACGCCGGAATCCGCACCGTGCTCGTCACCGGTGACAACCAGCGCACCGCAACCCGCGTCGCCCGCGACCTCGGGCTCGACGACGTGCATGCCGGGGTGCTGCCGGGGGAAAAGGCTGAGCTGATCCGGGATCTCCAGAAACGCGGGCGCACGGCGATGGTGGGCGACGGGATCAACGACGCTCCGGCCCTGATGCAAGCCGATGTCGGCATCGCCATGGGCTCGGGCACCGACATCGCCATCGACGCCGCCGACATCATCATTCTCAATAATCGCATATCGAACGTCGCCGAGGCCCGGGAGATCAGCCGGGAGGGCTACCGGAAGATGCTCCAGAACGTCTCGTTGGCCTTCCTGTTCAACGGCGTCGGCGTGCCGGTCGCCGCGACGGGACTGCTCTATCCCGTCTGGGCCATGGTCGCCATGGCGGCGAGCGTGACCGCGATATTCGTCAATTCGCTTTGGGGCCGACCGCGCCTGTTCCTCGACGCGATCCTCAGCGTCGGACGACCGGTGCCGGAGGAGCTCGAAAAAGTTCGGCCCGCAAAATGACCAGCGTGTGCTTGTTGGAAAACATTGGCACAGTCCAAGCGGTGTTGCCCCTGAGTGGCCAAATCTATGCCATTCAAAACAAAACGCCTTAGGTCTAATCGACATTTACGACTCACATGTCGTTTTTGTGTGATTCATGGGTCTCTAGGTTCAATGATCTGGAGATGTGTGCTAGCGAAGCATTATGAGTTGACGGCGTCGCAATGGTGGCGGGTCTGCGATCTTCTGCCGGGCAAGCCCGGTGACCGGGGGCGCTCCGGCGAAGACAATCGGTTGTTCGTGAACGGCGTTTTATGGGTCCTGCGCTCCGGCGCCCATTGGCGCGACCTGCCCGAGCGCTACGGCAAGGACAAGACGGTTCACAAGGGCTTCACTCGCTGGGCCAAAGCTGGGGTCTGGGAGACGGTGTTCGCCCATCTCATCGACGCTCCCGACAATGACTATGTCATGCTCGACAGCACCCTGGTTCGCGCCCACTAGCAGGCCGCGACCGGAAGGGGGAACGCACGGCGGATCGTCTGGTTGAGCTTCGTTAGCATACGGGTCGATGACCGCCAGGCGCGCCGCGATCTCCCAGCCCCGTCGAGTCCGTTTTATGCGTTAGGGATTCCAAATTTATGTGTCAAGATTCCAAGGTTATGTGTCATTTCACAATTTGTCTAGATGCACGGACAGAGAATTGCCGGTTCATCGAGTCGATCTTTGACCAGGTGGCAGTAGGATTATAATGGCAACCCCCGTCACGACGGCAACATCCGCCAAGTTAAAGGCAGGCCAGTGGTAAGGGCCAATGAAGAAATCGAGGAAGTCCGTCACCCCGCCGAACCGTATCCGGTCCACAACGTTCCCGAGAGCTCCGCCAACGACTAGACCCCAGCCGATTGCTTCGAGTCGTCGCATCGCACGCCACATCATAAAAGCGCAGCAGGATGCAATCAAAAGAGCGACGATGGTCAATCCCCACCAGGGAACTTGGCTGAAAAGACCAAATGTTATGCCTTCATTGCGTAGGAAAACTAGGTTGAATCCGTGAAAAACCGGAGCACCTTCCAACAAATCGGATTTGTTTGCTATCACAATGGCCTTGGAAATCTGATCTAGCGATAAAGCCGCGATTGAGGCTGAAGTTCCTGGCCATCGGCTTTGTTTTGCCTGCTGCATCGAATATTCCTCTCAGGACAGTGTCGTTTGAACTGAACGGTGATTCAGTGATTGGGATGTCCTGCAAGGATCTCAGTTGCAGCAACCTCTCGGATAACAAGCTTGCCATCGCTGCTAATAATTTGTGCCTTGATTCACCGAAGACGATTGAGCGGCGTTGATGGGGCCGCCAGTATCGGATGGTGCCGTCTAAATACTTTCGCTAGTGGTGCCATTTGCGCGCGCTGGGAGCCGCGCGGTTAGTAGGGCTCGGGCTTCTTTGAGCTTTTGCATTGCCGCCGTGTCCGACATTTTGGCGTCTATCGCTTTCGCCAAACGGTCGTCCAAGAGCGGGTCGGTCGCCCGCCCGTTCACACGCACCTCATAGTGTAGGTTCGGGCCGGTCGCAGTGCCGGTGGCACCGACATAGCCGATGATATCGCCCGCCAAGAGACGGTCATCGACCGCAAGCTCGTTCGGCACATTGCGGAGATGAGCATAGCGGGTCATGGTGTCGGCGCCGTGCGCGATCTCGACGATACGACCATATCCGCTACGCCTCCCAATGAAGCTGACGCGGCCGGGTGCGGTCGCGTAGACCGGCTCGCCGCGCGCGGCTGCAAAATCAACGCCCGTGTGCATGCGGACATCGCCATAGACCGGGTGCCGACGACGCCCGAAGACTGAACTCAGTCGCGCACCTTCGACCGGCTGGGCAAAGACGCGTATCACTTCTCCATCACGATAGATCGTGGCGCGGCCCGATCCGTCCTTGGGCCAAACGACCTCATAGAACACGTCGCCGAGGTCGAGCGCTGCAAAGTTGATCTCGGGTTGACCTACAATTTCGTCGTTCGCGCGAGCTTCGCGCCAAAGCAATTGCAGACTCTCGCCCCCGCTAAAGTCGCGCCGAAAATCGACCTCGCCACCCAGCATCTGCGCCAGATCTATCGCGAAGCGTGCCGGAACATCCGCGCGATCGAGCGCAGCGAAAATGGACGTCTCGATAACCAGTTCGCGGGCACGAGGTACGATCTCGGGCTCAGGTATGCTGACGCGGGTTGTCAGCCTTTCACCGAATACCGCTTCAATAACTACGCCGTCGTCCACATTCAGATTCACTCGGCGCAACGCACCGTCCGATGTGGTCACAACGGTGACCACATGACCGGGCCGCAATCGGCGCGGATCATATTCTGTCCCCAGTGCTCGTGCCGCTTTTGCACGATCGGATATAGCGAGCCCCGCATCGGCAAGCACCGCATCGAGGGTCTCTCCAGAGGCGATTTCGTGCGACCATGTGCGGAAGCGTTTCTTAACCGATGTTGGGTTGACGTCGGCTGTCCCGGCAGCGACAAGCATTGGAGCTTTCGTAAAGGAGGCCGGGTTTTGGGGTTGTTCGGGCTGGCGAGTGACGAATCCGTCTGGCGCCGAGAGTGAGACACCAAGATCCGGTGTCGAAAGCTTCCTCTCGGCGAGACTGGGTGATGAAGGGTCGCGAGCAAACGAACCGATTGACACGACAATCGTGATCGTGACGCAGCCCACTGTCACCGTGCTTGCGACCAGAGATATCAGCTTCATGAAGCCTCCAGATCCTTTCACCTCTCACCTCATTGCGCGGCGAATTTTAGGCACCGCGACCTCTCTTGGTTCGTGATAGTCGATCGTGCTGACAAACTGCCCCGTTGCATCGAACAGAAACACACTGGCCGTGTGGTTCATCGTGTAATCGCCGCCTAGAGCTGGCACCCTTTCATAGGAGACACGAAAGCCTTGCGCCGTTCGGGCGATCTGCGTCCTCGATCCGGTCCAGCCACGGATCGATGGGTGAAAATAACCGACATACTCCGCCAAGACTTCCGCCGTATCGCGCTCCGGATCGACCGTAATGAAGATCACGTTCAGCTGTTCCGCATCCTCGCCCATTGCGTCGAGCCAGACCGTGATGTCGGACAGCGTGGTAGGGCATACGTCAGGGCAGTAAGTGAAACCGAAGAACACCATCGAGGCTCTCCCGATCAGTGTCTCCGGCCGAACCGGTTGTCCTTCGTGGTCGGTCAGACGGAAATCCATCGACGGCAGCGCCAGGGGACGCCGCCCGACAGGTTCGGGCGCGCCGGGGCCATCCACCTGCCACCAGCCGGCGAGGAGCGTCAGGCCGAGCACGCCCAATCCCGCCGCGCTATAGCCCAGAAGTGCCCGCCGCCGCATCAATCCTCCGGCCCGCGCGCGCCCAGCCCCAGAATCGGCACCTCGACCATCACCGTGCCCCCGTCAGAGAAGGTGAGCGTCATGGGGAACGACTCGCCTTCGATCATCGGCTCCTGCAGCCGCATTAGCATCGCGTGAAGACCACCGGGCTCCAACGCGACGCTCTCGCCGGGTGCGATGCCGATGTCGCCCGCTGGGGCCATAGAGCTAACGCCCTTGTGGTTCGTCGAAGTGCGATGGATTTCGGGCCTGATTGCGATGGGCGTCCGAATGCCGGTTACCGTCACGACCTCATCACCCTTGTTGCGAAGCGTTAGGTAAGCGGCGCCGGGGCGGCTTGTGCCAATCGAGGCGCGTGCCCACGCGCCTTCGACCACGACATCTTCCGATCCGGCAAACGCGGTCGCAGAACCTCCGGCCGTGGTGTTCAGGGCCACCAGCGCAGCTAAAGCCATTCGCTTCATCCGATATCTTCCGCATTCGTATCTGAATCGCTCACGATCCGGACCCGGCGACCTCTTCCGCTACCAGTGTCCGCAATTCCTCTTCACCAAACGGATCAAGAAGACGCCCGTTGACGAAGAACGTAGGTGTCCCCTGCACGTCCATGGTTTCGACATCCGCGCGATCCTGGTTAAGAATCGCCACGACATCAGGCGCGCGCATCTGCGTTCGAGCGGCCGCGACGTCGAGCCCCGCGCCGCCGGCGATTTGAAGGATAAGCCCCGGTTCCGGCGCACCATGTGACGCCCAACGGCGTTGTTCGCGCAGAAGGGCCTCGAGTACTGGCTGGTAGACATCTTGCATCCGCGCCGCCTCCAAGACCTTGATCGCCTGCTCAGATGCCTTGCCATGGAAGGGCGTATAGCGGAGCACAACTCTGACCGCGTTTCCATGCCTTGCCATGATGTCCTTAACAACCGGATAGAAGGCACGGCATGCCTCGCAAGCGGGATCGAAGAACTCGACGATGGTCACCGGAGCTTCCTCTGGCCCCAGGATCGGCGAATAAGAGCGCATCAAAGCGTCGGCTTGCTGTGGCGCGACGGAATCAGTCGCCGCTATAGGTGCTGGACGGGTCATATACCAAGCCCCGGCAACGAATACCGCGATGCCGAGAGCAAGGACCGCAAGGATGAGCTGTTTACGTTTCATGTTTGTGGGTCCTTCAAGGATGCAGCCGAAAAGGCGAAGATGAGCGCAAAGGCAATCATCGAAAGGAGCGGAATCGGAACACCGATAACTACTTGGCTGTCATCGGTGCAGGAAGGCCCCGTTGCGGTGCAGGGTTGTATCGGTTCGAGTATCACGCCTGTGAAAAGCCCCAGATGCCAGAGCGCGATCGCCCCGCCACCCAGACTGAGCACGATGCCATAGCGCCCCGCTTGGGCATCCTGCCACCACAAACCGAGGCCGAGAACGATAGCCAGTGGAAACATGAACGCGCGCTGATACCAACACAGAATGCAAGGCTCCTGGCCCAATACCTCACCGATAAAAAGAACTGAAAGCGATGCGATAAGGGCAACAATCCACGCGGCGGCCAATGCCGTTTCTCTCGAAGATCTGGCTATCATTCCGCAATTCGCCCCTTCAGCTCGGATAAAATCTCCTCGGCGGGCGTCCCGTATGTCCATGATATCTCGTAATCGCCCGATGGATCGAACAGGAGGAGTTGCGAGGAGTGGCCCATCGTGTAGCCGTCCGGCGCCGCTGCCTCCTGGATCTTCTCGTAGTAAATGTGAAAACTGTCCGCTGTCCGTTCGATCTGCTCGGCCGTCCCGGTTAGGCCGACGATCCCCGCATCGAAGCGCGGTACGAAATCGGCGAGGGCGTCAGGTGTGTCGCGCTCAGGATCGATGGAAATAAAGAGGGGTTGGACCTCTGTCGCGCCAGCGCCGAGGCCGTCCATGATGGCGGCCACTTCGGCCAGCGTTGTTGGGCAGACATCGGGACAGTTCGTGAATCCGAAGAACACCAGCAGCCATTGACCGGAAAAATCCTCGTCGGTTCGGGTTACGCCTTGGTGATCAGTCAATTCGAACTCGGCACTGAAAGCGGCCTCCTGGATCTTCCGCTCTTGATCCTCTTCGTAGTTGGTCCAGAGATGAAGCGCGCCGAACGCGATGACTCCGGCTAGCGCTAGTATCCAAAGGCTCTTCTGGAGCAGAGTAAGCTTCAAAGCATGTACCTGCGTGTGAGATCGAACTTATCACCCCTCTCCTACACTCTATAGCTACTGGAGGTTCAAGCTGGTTTTTCAACCCTCGAGTTCAGCGCTCCGATCCTGCTTGCGACGTCGCGGACTTGCCTGGAGTCCCCAAAAAACCTACACAGACTGTATGTTTCAGGAGGCCCCATGCTTTCGATTGGCGAATTAGGGAAGAAAACCGGAACCAAAGTTCAGACAATCCGGTACTACGAACAGATCGGATTGCTGCAAGATCCCGGCCGCACGGAAGGCGGTCAGCGTCGCTATGGCGATGCCGATCTCGACCGGCTGTCCTTCATACGGCATGCTCGGCAGTTGGGATTCACGCTGGCGGCGATTCGCGAGCTTCTCGACCTGTCAGACCATCCGAATCGGCCATGCCATGAGGCTGACGCCATCGCCCGGCGGCAATTGCGGCAGGTCGAGCAACGGCTTGCCCGATTGGAAGCACTGCGTGCCGAACTGAAACGCATGGTGCATAACTGCGCCGGCGGCCGAACGGCAGATTGCCGCGTGCTGGAGGTGCTGCACGACCATTCCGAATGCCTGACCGACCATAGCGAGATCGGTGCCTGAGGTGCCGGCCGCACTTGCCTATCCACTGGCTGCCCTGGCCGAGATCGCAGGATGCTTCGCTATCTGGGCGTGGTGGCGCCTCGACGCTTCCGCCCTTTGGTTGGTGCCCGGCATGGCTGGGCTGGTGGCCTTCGGCTGGCTTCTGGCGCAGGTCGACACCGTGGCCGCGGGACGCGCCTTTGCGGCCTATGGTGGGGTCTATATCGCGGCATCGGTTCTCTGGATGTGGCTCGCGGAAGGACACAGGCCGGACGGCTGGGACATCCTCGGTACTGCGGTCTGCTTGGTCGGCGCCGCAATCATTCTGGCCGCGCCGCGCGGTGCATGAAATTGGACATGAGCTTTAGGGCTTGAATCTACAGTTACTGTAGCCAGTACCTATGGTCCGCAAAGACAGAGGTGGAGACAATTTCATGCTCCATGATCACGGCCACGCCCATCTCGACCCAAGCTCCGGCGACCGACGCGTTTCGATCGCGATCTGGGCCAATGCGCTCCTGACCTTAGCTCAGATCGTCGGTGGCATCCTGTCCGGCAGCCTCGCGCTGATCGCGGACGCCCTGCACAACTTCTCCGACATGGCCTCGCTGGTCATCGCCTTCGCGGCGCGCAAGATCGCGCGCCGCCCGGCAGATGCGCGCATGACCTTCGGCTACGGGCGGGTCGAAATCGTCGCCGCGCTGATCAACTACACCACGCTGATCCTTATCGGCTTCTACCTTATTTACGAAGGCGGCATGCGGATGATTGACCCGCCCGAAGTGCAGGGCTGGACGGTCGTGATCCTCGGTGGCGTGGCGCTGGTGATCGACACGTTGACTGCGCTGCTCACCTATTCGATGCAGAAGGGCAGCGTGAACATCCGCGCGCTCTTCCTGCACAACCTGTCCGACGCACTTGCCTCGGTCGCGGTCATTGCCGGCGGCTCACTCATCATTCTCTATGACATGCGTTGGGTCGATCCGGCGATCACGATCGGGATTGCACTCTACATCCTGTATCTGGCTTTCACCGAGATCGGCGGCCCGATCCGGACGCTGATGTTGGGAAGCCCTCCCGAACTCGATTGTGGCGCTGTCATCGACGCGATGCGCGGGATAGACGGGGTCGAAGACGTCCATCACGTTCATCTCTGGCAAATGCATGAGCATGAGGCGGCGATCGACTGCCATGTCGTTATCACAACCGAAGGCTGGGCTAGGATCGAAGCCATCAAGTCGGAAACCAAGGCGCGCCTGAAGGATCGGTTCGGCATTGCTCATTCGAGCCTTGAATTCGAACATGAGGATCACGCGCACACGAACGCCAATCTCTATGGTCATGGCGGGTCGGTGCGAAAGGAGGAAACCGGATGAGACGACCGCTTTTCTTCGCGGGTTCGGCTTTGGCCGCAGTTGTCCTGTTCGTCGTCGCACTCGGTACGCTCGTGCCGCAAACCGTTGACGTGAGTGCGTCGACCATCATCGATGCGCCGCGTGCGGAGATCTGGCGGGTCGCTTCCGATTTCGAGGGGGCGTTCGAGGACTCGAACCCGGCGCACCGCGGCACCAGCGTGCTGAGCGATCCAAAAGCGCCCCTGCGCGACGGTCTCCGGTTCCGCCAGAAGGAGTATGTCGGCGGGCTTCACGGTGTGCTTGAGGCGGAGCTATTCGACGTCTATTCGCAAGAGCGCTTCAGCTGGCGCGCCGAGACCGACTACACACTCTGGGGCCTGCCCGTCGTGACAGTCGAGGAAGGCGGGCTTTTCCGGATTGAGGAGAGCCGCCAGGGAGACGGTCTTCGCATCTCGCATCGCGTCTGGGGCGACTTTCCCGACACGCTCTACGGCCGCGTTTTGAGCTGGGTGTCTGTCGCGTTACTCGACATAGAGACCGACGCCGAGCGCCACACGCGCGTCGAACTCGAGTATTTCGAAAAGCAGCTGGAGGTCGCTCAGGATGGCTGACGGGCTCTCATTCGCCATTCTCGGGGGCTACGGCCAGTTGGGGCGCGGCGTCGCTGCGCTGCTGCTTGATCGCGGGGCGGACAGGGTCACGATCGCCGGGCGAAGCCTCGAAAAGGCTGGCAAGGCCGCGAAGGATCTCGCCGGGCGTGACTGTGCCGGCCATGTTGTGTCGGAACGCGCAGACGCCGATGACGTCGACGCTCTTGCTGACTTGCTTTCCAGCCACGACGTCGTGATCCATGCGGCACCCCTCGACAGTGTCGCACCCAGGACCATGTGCGAGGCGCTGGCGTGGGCGGGCGGACGACTGGTTCTGGTCAGCCACGGCACTGACGCAATTGCGGGCTTGCAGGCCGCGCGTCCAAGGCTCGAACAGGCTGGCGCCAAGATGGTCGTCGATACCGGAGCGGACCCGGGTCTGCCCGGTCTGGTAGGACATCTCGCCGCCGAGAACCATGGCGCCGCCGAGGGCGTCGAGATCGCGGCCCGGTACCGCGCGCCGGAGGTCGGACGAGCCGGCCTCGCGGATATTCTCGACGGAGGGACCGAGGCGGCCTGGGTCTATGCGGACGGCTGGCGGCGCGCCGGGCTCTTCGAGGTTCGCCGTCGAGCCTGGCCCGGCGGGCTCGGAGCGTCGCTCGCGATACCGATCTACCTGCCGGAATTAGATGCCCTTCGCGCGCGACACAACTTGCAGGGTCTTACTCTTTGGCACGGTGGCTTGAACCATATCGCCGACGCAATCGTTTCTTTGCGTCGGTTCATGGGTACCTTTCTGCCGAAGAAAATCGCTCTGGCGGCGATCGAAGCCAGCATGCGCTATACAAACCGACCGCCGTACGGGCTCAGCATCGTCGGCGTCGCGAGAGGCGGTGGCCGGACGGTGCGGGTGGCGCTTTCGCACAACGATGTATACGCAGCGACGGCCGAGATCGTCATCTGGTGTGCGGAACGGCTTGCGCTGGACCACCAAAGGAAATCCAGTTTCTGTTTCGCCTTCGAATTGCTCAACGACGCCAATCCGATTCAAGGACTTCGTGAGAGCGGTTTCAATGTGATGATAAAGCCCTCGATGAACGCGTAATCATTTTCATTTCTGCTGATCACTCTTCTGTGGAGGACTTTGGAACGCGCCTGAAACCTAAAAAATTTTGGCCGCCCCGGGCGGATTATGGTCCGCGGCATGGGCGACGCCGTCTGCAGTACGTTGTACGTGTTCTGCTCGTTTGCTTCTTGACCCTATAGTTGCTGTAGGTTGTAGGCTTTTACGCTTAAGTGCCGAGTTTCAATTTGTCGTCGCCACTGTGTGAATTTCTTTGGAGTGTGGAAAGAATGCAAAAGAATATAAGTAGTCGTATGGATCCCCTGGCGAGTCCGGACGATGGGAACCTCCGCCGCGATCCCAAGCAGGTCCACCGGCGGCAGCGCGGCAAAAACATAGCTGTAGGTCTGTGTCTAGCCGGACTTATAGGCTTAGTCTACCTCACTTCCTTAGTGAAAATGGGGGTCATTTGACGAACGAGATCGGCAGACTTGGTAGACGCAGGCAATCGCCAATCGCGTCGCCCGATCTTGGAGCCAATGCCGCAGTCAGCGGAAGGATGTCGCAGCAGGTTCCTGCACTAGAAATGGGGCAACGTCGTTTTGCAAGATTTGCCCATACGGAAACGCGTGACACTAGCGTCTGTACAATACCCGGCGGTGTCAGCGCAGCCATCGTGCGAAGCTTCAGCGAAAATGCCCCTCGATTGTCCTATCACGTTGCCCGTGGAACTCGGGCAAGCCCCTGTCTTGGGCAAATAGACACCATGAGGTGCGCAATGACAGATAGCCGGATCCAAAGTGGTGCCTCGATGCAGTTTTCGCGGTTTCGCGCAGTTGTAGAGGCCTACGGTGCCAACCCCGAACGATGGCCGCGTGGCGAACGCAACGCCGCACTTGCATTCCGCGAGGCGGAGCCTGAAGCGGCCGAGCCAATACTGGCTGAGGCGCGCGCACTTGATGTACTGCTCAACGAGGCCACAATCAGAGATCTTCATCCTGAATGGCCGTCAGGGCGGCGGTATTCGGACCGCCCTCGACGATGACTTTCCGGAACATGCCGAATGCGGCGTGTTAGGAGAGATGACAGTAGAAGGCCCACTTGCCGGAGCGATTGTCGAGGATCAATCATAGCCCGTGCAAATGCATCGGATGTACGGTCGCCGGGAAAGGAGTAATGCCCTCTCTTAAGAAGTTGACCGTTAAGAAGCCGGATTTCCGATCGGCCGTGAGCTGAGCACGACCAGCAGAGCCTTCAGGATTCTGCGCAAGAGACGCCTCAGCCAGTTGAGGATGAGGCGAAAGTTGTAGCCGACGGCGGTGAGCACGGCGTTGGAATGGTCGCCGTGTCGGCCCTTAAGGAAGTTCCGGCCGAGATGGCCTTCGGTCTTCATGTGGCCGATGGCTGCCTCGATGGCGGAGCGGCGGCGGCGCCAGAGTTTGCGTTTGATCTGGCCGTGGACGCCGCACTTTTGACCGGATCGGAAGACCCGGTGCGGTTTCGGCGCGTCGTGGCTGCGATAGCCCTTGTCGACATAGACGCGTTCGACTTGTCGGCTGGTGAGCGCCCGGGTCTCCTCGATCACCGGCCGGACCGTATGGTCGTCATACGGGTTGCCGTGGAACGCCCGGGCACGAACCACGAACTGCCCGCCCTTGCAGCGCCGGTTGGTGGTCGCGATCGACACCACGCACCCGAACCCCCAGGGCTTGTGCGCCTTGCCCTTGCCGATGCACTCGACCTCCGGGGCGTGCCAGGAACGGCGCTTCCAGCTGCGCTGCTGCTGGCGCTGGCCGCGGATCTGCATCGCCTTGCTCAGCGGCACGGCGAAGGCTTCCTTCAGAGATTCGTTGCCCTCGGTCTTGCGTCGGATGTCGCGGATCAGACGCCCGAGCCGGGTGCGCAGGAATTTGAGCTCCCGGTTCATACGTTTGAACTGCTTGGAGTGGGCGTAGCGCCCGACCATCAGCGCCGCGCGCTTCGCCACCCGCGCGCAGGACTGCCGCAGCGGCACGCCCACCGCCTTGGCCTGCTCGCCAAGCTTCTCGATCGCGGTGAGCATCAGCTTGGCGTCCGTCGGATGGGTCACATTCTTGGGCTGCACCGTGGTGTCGACGGTGATGCGCGCCAAGTCGTCTTTCTTCAGCGCGCCCGTGTCATGCGCGACGCGCAGGCTCTCCTGAAGCAGCACGTCAAGCTTGTCGCCGATGAGCTTGCGCCAGTGCGAGAGACCGAAGCGTTCATGCGGCAGATCGTGCTGGAAAAAGGTCTCGCCGGTGAAGTGCTGGAAGTACGGGTCGTGCACCCAGCGCTCGCACATGCCCTTGTCGGAGAGCCCGTAGATGTGCTTCAGCAGCAACAGGCCGACCAAGAACCGGGTCGGCACCGCCGGGCGCCCGGTCTCCCGGTAGAACACCGACAGTTCCTCGTCGATCCAATCCCAGTCGATTGCCTCGGCGAGCCGAACCAGCTCGCGCTTCATATTGATGATCTGGTCGAGCCGCGCCCGGAACAGGTCACCGGAACCGATCGGCTCCGTCTTCGATGGTCGCATCCGCGCCTCCTTTCCTGCCGGAAAGGGAATCACGGACACGCCGAAAACGGAATCCGAAATCGCAAGGTTCCGAGGCCCGAAACCACCTAAACCTGCAATATCGATTACTTCCTCGGGCCGGAAAATGATTCCGCTTCAGGGACTTGGGGCATTGCTCACGGGGAACCAATTCATCAGTGCCTCCCCTTTTGTCTATCCGCACAGAACTGTTGGCAGTACGTCGGCAACTCTACCTCTTATTCTTTTCTCGGAAATCAATCGGCGCGAGTCGAAATACATTCAAAAACCGACCGCGCCATAAAGTTTCGAGTCTCATACTGGCGAACGAGGATTTAACTGCTCTTGCTCAAGCGCCTTGCCATCACGTGATAGTAGCCATTCAGCAAGCATGCCAATCTCGCCGCCGGAGCAAGTCAGCCGCTTCAATCCTCGATCGGATTTCAAGGGTGCGCCCCAATTCTTCGCGAGTTCGGGCGCCATATCGTGTAGTCGGACTGGCACACCGCAGGAGTCCTCCAGGTGCTGGGCGATCCGCAATCCGCCTGCATCTATGTCCCCCCAATGGAACAATGAGGCCGGCTGCGCCACATGCACCATGTGTACGATGCCGGCGAGAACATCGCGCGCCGGAAATCCGTCGCTTAGTAACGCAAGGTATTGCCCTTCGATCTCCATGCAGTATCGCCAGAAACTCGTCGGGTTCTCGATGATGATCGTGTAGTCGACCGGCGAATGCAGCGTTGCCGATCGGACTGTAGACCAGGGAAGCCCCACGAATGGCACGCCGCTGCCTTCGAGGCGGATGCTGTTGGATGCAACACTGATAGGGCCCCTCAGGAATAACGGATGGGCGCGCCGCACGATACCGTGCGCCTGGAGAACCTCGCGGGACTCCAAGTCCGATGTCGCCGGATTCCTGCGGCGCAAGAGTGTGGCCACGCGACCCTCATGACGCTCCAGAAGCTTGCTGTCGCCGACGGTTCGCCGGGAGAACGTCCGATGATCGATATCGCGCCCGCTCCAGTGAACGATTCCATGGGTCAGGCGAAAGACTTCTATGAGACCATCGGAATCGGTCGGCCCCAAATCGAGGACTCTGCGGTTGCATGCCCATGTCGCCGCAGCCTCGCTAAGGACGGCCTCGAAAAACGGTTCGCGAACGATTTCAGGGCATGTTGATTCGATACGGCGGCGCGCCGTTCCGGCGATATCGGCCGAGGGCGATCTATTGAGGAAGCGGTAAAGCGCGTCAGCGTCGGTGAGGCGGACACGGGCGATTTCGCCGGTAAATCGCCCTAGGCGATCTGCCTCAAGGCGAACCCCGCCGGCACGTTCGGCGTCTCGCAGCACGCGATGAAGGGAGTCTTGCTCCACCGGTCCGCCAACGCGGTTGTAGTCGATACGCTGAGTAATATCGCGAACGCGTTCCCGGGCGGACTCGTGGCGATCAAGTAAGCCGTTCAGGATGTCGTCGCCCGTGAGGCCTTTACTCCGCTGCATCCTGGCTCTCTTTGCGGACAACCTCCTCGAAATAGGCTCGAGACTTGTGCATCGGGTTTTCCAGCCGCAAGAGCTCATGCGCAGGCGCATGCATATGCTGCGGAGTAGCCTGAATGCGGCGTCCCACGCGGATGATCGAGATTAGGGTGTCGAACGTCTCCTGATATAAGGCTTGATGTGTCTTAGGCGCGGCCATGACGAGCTGAAGTCCGAGCGCCTTGTAGAAACTGATGATCTTGTAGATGTTTTCCGGATCGAGTTTCTCGAAGGCTTCGTCCATCAGGAGAAGCGCCGACTGCGGCGGCGCATCGTGGGCGCCACCCAAGTGATTGCGATAGGCCGCAGACGATGCGACGCCGAGGCAGATATAGAACGGCAGAAACTTCTGCCCGCCGCTCGCCTTGCCGCGTCGCGTTTCAAGATCCGAGATTTTGTCGTAGTTCTTCTCTGGATCGCATATGTCGATGCTGAAGCGAAAATAGTTCCGGTAGTCGGCCAGCTCTCGCAGCCGCCGGCGATGCGCCGCCTCGTCCTGTACGTCCTCGGCTGTCAGCATTTCGATCAACTCGTTGATCTTTACCTGGTCCGGATCGTTCGGGTCCGGAACGCTCTGCATGAGCGCTGTTGCCTTTGGTGCGATCACATCGAGCCGGTCGATCAGATATCGGACGGTCTCCTTATCCTGGTCTCGCTCCTGCCGAATTTGATAGACCTCACCCATGAATACGCTGCGCCGAAGCTCGCGATTGAGATCGTCTTGCACGCGCCGAACTGTATCTATGTTTGCACGCAGGCGACTCAGGAAGTCGTGGACCATGGTTTCGACCAAGGCTTTCACGGCAGAGTCGACCCGATCTTTGAATTGCCGCAAGACGGTTTGCGTAAGGTGCTTTTGACGCGACCCCGCCCAGTCGTAGACGAGAGATGCTTTCTCGGTGTGAATTACGTCAGTCCAATCAAACCCCGGGTGCTGATCAGGGTTTGCCTGGACGTAATCCTGGATCGCTGACATGAGCCTGGTTACGTTGGCACGTTGTGCTGGGCCCTTGTCCTTCGTCCGCGCGGCAAAACTGTTTCGCAATTGTGCAGAATGACCAATCTCAGCGCTTTCAGTTCGGTAGATTGAACGAGCCCTGCCAACGAACTTTTCGAGCCCAACTGGAGGATCGTGGCGGGTTTTGCGAAGCTCGAAACTTGGTATACGGGTAAGCAGCAGCTCAGCGACCTCATGTCGCCTGACCTCCTCCGCTTCTTTTACGGCCCGCCGGCCGCTTATTTGGTCGCGAAGCTCACGCTCTCTTTTCTCCTGTTCTCGCTTTTCGGCACGATATGCTAGGAGTTCCTCTTCCAAAAAACGTTTCTCCTCCATCAACCCCGAGGGTAGTTCTTCCTCAAGAGCTGATATGAGATCATCGAGGCGCGCCATCTCGACATTGGCTTCGTCGATGGCACGAAGCGTATCCTGCCAATCCTCTCTATCGGTTCCCAAAATGGAATTGGCACGTTCCAGGGCTGTGACGAGGGCTTGCACGCGACTCTTGTCCTCGGCCGCTCTCCGAAGCGGCGCTTCGAGTCCAGCGCGAGCTTCAGTCAGGTGTTCGATCTGTCGTTCCCGAACGGCCTTTCCTAGACGTGGCACTACCTGGAGGCGGCGATATTCGATGCCGCGTCCATGAGCGTACTTGCCATCCGCGGATGCGGCGAGGTCTCCCCGTCGAATGTCGCCCGCGGATCGGGCGCGAACGATCCGCCCGAGCCGTACATTGACGAAGGCGCGCGCATATTGATCGTCCGTGAGGACGGCCTCGGCGAGAGTGCCGGGCGTCGGCGCCTGAAGCTCTGCAGGCAGGTTCTCGGTCTGAATGAGCTTTGCCTTGGTTCCCTTGTAGTGGTTGTCGAAATGGTTGTAGGCGCTGTCCATGCGGGATGGATCGACGATTGCCGCATCGCACCAGTCGCCCAGGATGGCTTCTACTATCCCGCGCCACTCGGCGTATTGTGGGGCGATGTCGGCAACTTCGGATAGTGTGCGGCAGCTCACGCCGAGCTGGTTTAGGTCTCTCAGGAAGTCCTGTGTGTCTTCTGACATCATGCGGCCGCCGGCCTTCAGATTGCTCAGGTTCCTGTCGAGATCGGCTGCTTCTTTCGACAATCGCGCGTGTTCCCCCGTCACGCCTTCGTAGGCCCGCTGAATGTGCCCAATAGCATCGGATAGAGGTGGCGCCTCCAATAAGAGCTCTGCGACGGCGCGAGGCTTCAACGGCCAGTTCGTGACGTCGGGTTCGAAGATGTCGCGAGAATGGAGAGTGTCGACAAAACCAACGAGGTCAGGGAAATCTTCTCTTGGAAAGTCGGCGCTTGATGTGGCTTGGCGTAGGTCGATGAAAGCTTGCCGTACCGGCCGCGTTTCAGTGGCCTTGGCCTTGCGCTTTGACTCCTGCGTAGCCCTATTGGACTGAGCGCTCTTTATCTGTTCATAGGCGGAAGTACCGTCGATTTGTTGCGTGATCGCGTCGATCTTACGCTTGGTCACGTCTATGTTGTCTTCCAGCCGCGGCATATAGGACTCGATCGAGCCGAGCTGCTCTTCTATCTCCACAATTTCGGTAGCTCGCTTTTCGATGATCTGCGAAAGGCGATCGTATTCTGCGCGTTGCTCGCCGTAGGACCATAGCCGAGCATTGAACTGATCCGCCATCACGCGCTCGCACTGCGAACGTAGCGATTCAACGGTGCGGATTTCCGCTTCAACGCGGGCAATGTCTTTCTGCATGTCGCGCCATGTGTTGTAGCGCGCCTGGAACGTCTCGATCTCGATCGGAACGTCGTCCAACAGAAAACTCTGGACGAAGGTCGTCACGCTTGTGATCTGGCCGATATCGAACGATAGAGCTTGCCGCATCGCGGCGCGCGCACGATCAGGGTCCAACTGCGTCCCTCGGGCATTCGCATTGATGGCCGCATACAGGTGACGCAAGAAGGTGCGATTGTTTTGGCGCTGAAAGGTCTGGACATCACGGCCTTGCCGCCGCTGCTCATCGAGAAAGCTTGCCCATGCTTTCTCCTGGAATCCACCCCCGACGGGGTCCACGAAATCGTCCCGTCGCAAGATGGTGCCCTCGACGAAAAAGAGCCCCAGAACGTGTTCCTCCCCGGCAGCTGCCTTAGCTTCAATACATACGCCGGCTGTGCAGCGCTGCGTTGCATCGGTCGTTTCGAAACCCAAGGCGATGTAGGTGAGACAGGAGTCCCGTTCGTAGCCCTGGCCATCGTCGAGGAGGCCCAAGCAGGCTTCCAGGACGGTGCGCCGGTTTGCGCGACCTTCCGCGATACGGCTGTTGAGATCCAAGTATCGCTTGTTCATCCCGGTCATGACGATCTGGATCGCGTCCAGAAGGACGGATTTTCCGGAGCCATTCCCGCCCAGGAAGACGGTATTCCCGACACCTTCGATCGGGAAATCCTGCTGGTACAGGTAATAGTTGACGGCCGTGATATTTCTGAGAACGAAAGCGCTCGTCATGGCTATCACCCCGGTCGCGTGCGAGCGGCCTCGGTGTCCGCATCGACTTCGATTGTGGTCAGTGGACGCTCTCCGTCCGTGTCGGGGGCCTCGGACTGCGACTGTGACCCATCACGCCATGCGGCGATCCGTGCCAGAAACGACTCGTCCACGACTTCAAGCAGTGTCGGGCGCAATGACACCTCGACATCGACGCTCAGCGAATGACTCTGGTCGAAACCCACCAGACCGCGACGCCTGAACTGCGTCAGGATTTCACGAAGCTCGCCCGGCTTGAGACGGCGGCCTCCGAAGGAGGAATAGACAGTCTGGACTTCTTCCTCATCGACCAGAATGTCTGCGCTCCCATCGACGAAGTACCCTTTCTGGGCACCCTCGCTGTACAATAGGCGAAGGCAAAGCAGGAGGATCGTTTCCTGCGTCGGGACCCGGGCGTTGCCGTAGGCCTGAGGGCTAACGAAACCCACGTACCCCCAGCCGTCGTTGAAGACCAGTCGGAAGCCGAGCGAGGCGAAGAGATCCTGGAAATAGTCCAGATGGCGCTGGACGCGCTCGAAATGGGAGGCTCCACCGAGGTCGCCACGGGCGATAAATTGACGGTGAAGAAGCCGATTGGCCGTTTCGGTCAAATCTTCGGCAGTCGTGTTAGGGTCTTTTCCCGCCTCCTGTGATGCCCAGCGCGATACGATCATCTTTCATCTTCTTTGAGTCGAACGAAAACCTTGGGACCGGATACGAACTTTCCGTTTCCCATATTATTCATTCGTTTGAACTCTAGTCCAGGTAGAGATTCTAGATTTCCTGCACGAGCTCCGAACAGGATTGCGATGTCGCGCGCATCCGCTGGATGGAAATCGTCAAGGTCAGTGTATTCACTGCTTTTGGCGAATTCCTGGAGCCGTGCGACAACAGCACGGGGCGTGACGGCCATGCGAGCAACGTATTGGTCCATGAGCTCTTCACGCTTTAGATCGATCGGATCGACCGCGTTCTGCTTTCGGACTTGAGGTTCGATCGGATCGCGAGCTTTCCGCGGGAGCGCCAGGGTCGCTGTCGAAAAGGGAACCGGTATGCCGGGAAACGGGCTGACACAGGTGGCTGTGCCTGCATCCAGACAGGCAAAGGCGCCTCGGATTGCTTCGCGCAAAACTTCTTCGCGGACATCCCGTGCCGTTTCCTGATACCGGACGGTCGTCGCGATGCGCCGTTCCAGTCTGTGTGAGAATCGGTCGATCAGGTCCAGCTTTTCGCCGAGATTTGCGAACACATCCCTAATGCGGACAAGGTCGCCCAATATCTGCGTCGTTGCAGATGATATATCCTGCGCCAGGCCTTGATCGGCGAGCGCGGTAGCGGCCCGCGCTACCTGGCCATCGTCGTTGATGAAGCGTTCTGTGTTGTCGATGATACTGCGCTGAAAGCGCATCGGATTGTACGAGGAGGCCTTCAGCGTCCTATAGTTTTCCAGAAGCAGCTTATCGACGAAGTTCTCCATGAATCTCTGAAGTAGATCGATCAGATTTTCCGACTGCATTAGGTCTTCTTCGATCCGATACAATGATGTCAGCACACCATCAATGGATCGTCGAAGCTGTATCGCCTGTCGGCGAGCGCTTGCGATGTTCATGACTTTGTCAGCAGGCGCATCGTACGCGGCAAGAATACCGCTATCGATTAGACTGGCTTCTGCCGAGATATCGATCTTCAGTTCCTCGCTTAACCCCACCAGAACTGAGAGAAGCGCATGCGCCTCGCGCGGCATATGGACTTCCGCCACTCGCCGGTTCTTGACCTCCATAATCCAACCATCATCACGAAGTTTGTTGAAGATCAGGTATTCGGCTGTATCGCTGGTCCCACTGTCATCCTCTTCCGCGAGCGAGCTATAGGCGGGATCGCTGATGACGTCGCGAATGACCTGAAGGACTTCGGCTTTTTTAGGGGCGGCTGAGAAGTCATCGAAGAACTGGGCAAATATCTGTTCGAGGACCGCGACATTCCGAACGCGCGCAGGAGAACATAGCATCCTAAAGAGCGTGTGTGGGACTGTGTCCAGTAGGGACATGCAATGATACCTCCAATGCAAACCAGGGTAGTGCATATCCTACCGTACGAATACCCCCTCCATTTCAGCACGCTAGCAAATGCCTACGGCGTAGAAGCTGCATTCACCACATTGATCTGAGAGCACGTCAGTTCCCTGATCCAGCAAGAGGCTTCCCGTAAGCGTCCATTTTTCGCACGGGAGCTAAGCACTGGTCGTCGAAGGTGACCAGTTCCAGGGCAGGAGTTCGTCGATGCGGCTCATGGGATGGCCTTCGGACATGCGTTCAAGGACGTCCTTGAGATAGGCGTAGGGCTCTACATTGTTGAGCTTCGCGGTTTCGATCAGGCAGACGATGGTCGCCCACCTTGCCGCGCCGCCATCGGAACCGGCGAAGAGGTGGTTCTTTCGTCCTAGGGCCACGGGCCGGATGGCGCGCTCCACCGGGTTATTGTCGAGTTCGACACGGCCGTCTTCGAGGAACAGGGTGAGTGCGGGCCATCGGGCGAGCGCGTAGCGGATGGCTTCGGCAACACCGCCACGGGGCGGAACCCGAAGCAGTTCTTCTTCGAGCCACCTCTTGAGCGTATCGACCAATGGCCGCGCCCGATCCTGGCGTTCTTTTCGGCGGGCTTCGGCGCTGCAACCGCGCAGACCTTTCTCCAGAGCGTAGAGGTCGGCAATACGGCGCAGCGCTTCTGCGGCGATCGGGGAGCCCGTTGCCTGTTCTACATCGTAGAACTTCCGCCTGGCATGGGCCCAGCATGCGGCCAATGTGATGCCCTTGCCGGCGAGCTTCTCGAAGCCGGCATAGCCATCGACCTGCAGGATGCCATTGAACTTACCGAGATGGGCCTTCGGTCGCTTGGCCTTGCGATCCGGACTGTAGAGATAGAGCGCCGCCGGCGGATCCAGCCCTGCGAATGGCCGGTCTTCCCGGACGTAAACCCAGAGCCGCCCGGTCCGTGTTCTGCCGCGTCCCGGATCTAGCACCGGGATCGGGGTGTCGTCCGCGAAAAGCTTGTCGGATGCGAAGAGATGCGCGGCAAGCCGGTCCTGCAAAGCCTCAAGCCACCAGCTGGCGCCGCCGACCCAGTTGGCCAGGGTGGAGCGATTGAGCGTGATCCCCTGGCGGGCGAAGATCTGGGTTTGCCGGTAGAGAGGCAGATGGTCGCAATACTTGCTGACCAGCACTTGGGCCAGCAGACCGGCGCTGGCGCGGCCCTTGGCGATCGGCCGTTCCGGCGCCGGCGCCTGGTGGATCGTCCCGCAGGCCCGGCAGCCGTATTTGGGTCGGCGGATACGAAGCACCCTGAGGCGTGCCGGCACATAGTCCAGCATCTCGCTCACCGTCTCGCCGATCTCATGCACGGCGCCGCCGCAGCAGGGGCACTGGTCCGCAGCAACATCGATCACCGTCTCCGTGCGAGGCAGATGATCGGGCAGGCCCACACGGTCTGTCGGCTCTGATGGGATGTCGATCGCAGTCTCATGACCGACAGTCGGTGTATCGCCTGCCCTCGCGATGTCGGTGTCCAGATCTTCCAGACCGAGTTGCAGTTGATCACCGTCGAGCCGCTCGGAGCGGCGACCGAAACTACCGCGCTGTAGCTGCTTCACGATCTGTCGGAGACGCTCAATCTCGGCTTCCGCTTCCACACGCTGCCGGTCGAGCGAGGCCGTGAGATCGCCGATCATGCGATGCAGCGTGGCGACGTCATCCGGAAGGGCGGCGAGATCAACGGTCATGACCGCAGTCTACACCGCCGCGTCCCAGCTGCTGCGATCGAACGGCCCTGTGAGTCAATCGGCCGCAGGCCTATCCTGCCACGGCCGGCCGCCATTGACGCTCGGGCGCCCGCCAGTCGATCCCTTCCAACAGATGCGAAAGCTGTTCCGATGTGAGGGAGAGCGTCCGGCCCGGTTCGATGTTCGCAGGCCACAGGAAGACACCGTGCTCGAGCCGCTTCGTGAAAAGGCACAGGCCCGTGCCGTCCCAAAAGACAATCTTGATCAGATTCGCCTTGCGGCCCCGAAAGACGAAGAGGTGGCCGGAAAACGGATCTTGCTGCAGCACCTCCTGGACCATCAGGGCCAGCCCATCCATCCCCTTGCGCATATCCGTATATCCGAACGCCAAGTGTACTTTCGTGCCTGCAGGGAGGAGCGTCATGGCCCATCCCCCTCATTGGTGTCTGGGCCGGCATCCGGCTGCGCATCGACGATCTCGACATTCACAAAGCGGACCGACTGCTCCTGGCGCCACCGGCACAGCACCCGCCGGGCAATGCCATAGCGTCGCGCCACCTCGGAAACGCTGGCGCCGGGTTTACTCGCTTCGGCGATGATATGGGCACGCTCCGCATCGCTGAACCGTCGGCGATGGCCAGGGCGCGGCGGCGGAACGATGGGCGCCGACGCGGCATCCGAACTGGGATAAGTCACGTGACTTAGGGTGTGACTTGGACTGTGACCAAGGGTGTGACTTACCCGGCCACGCCGATACAGAAGTTTACGGGCGGGCGGCTGCGGCTCGGCTGTGAACTTCGCGCGCCAGTTCCCGAACGCCTTCAGCGGAATGCCCTCGGCCTCGCAATACTCCCGCTGATTCAGGTCACTACGCTTCCACGCCTCATGATGCGCCCGCCAGAACGCCTCGCCGCGGCGCACCCAGCGTCTACCCATACCGTCCATCTCGATCTCCTCTCGCTGAATAAAGACAGCGAGAAAAGATCAGAACATGCCAAGCCCCGGGAAGTGTGCGCTCCCTGGACGCTTACCCTGATCCGACAAGACGTTTCCCTGATACCGATTCTGATATTCCCTGATCTTCGCGTAGGGAAATTCGCACAAAGCCCTGAGTCCGCGGGGTGTAGCCGGGGCAATCACCATCATTCGAAGCACGAATTCGCCCAAATTCCCTGTATTTTCCCTGCAAATCAGGGCGAAAACCGGAGACGGGTTCGCAGCAGACTGCCTGCACCGCCACTTCCAGCGCTTTCCCGCCCTGTTCCCGATACCTGTCGGCGTCCCGTCATGCGGGTCCGGTCGACGTGGGCCGGGGACAGCTTTCCCAGCTTTTCACCATATCCGATTTCACGATTGCGCATCGGCCGGTCCGGTTGCCAGCGCTGGCGCTCGTCCCTTATCGACAGTCAGGAGTTCACCCCGAACCGACGAACCGAATGGAGCGCAGAATGAAATGTCCCATCGATGGTGAAGCCCTGGTGATCACCGACCGCAGCGGCCTCGAGATCGACTACTGCCCGAAATGCCGGGGCGTCTGGCTCGACCGCGGCGAGTTGGACAAGATCATCGATCGCTCGGCATCGCCGAGCGCGTTCCAGTCCGAGCGGGAGCGCGGCGGCCGGGACAATCCACCCCAGCGGAAGAAGAAAGAGAGCTTCCTGAGCGAGTTGTTCGACTTTTAGAAGGTCGGTCGCGTGGCACGGCGAACGTAACCCTTCGGATGCCCGGACCTCCGAGCCTTCAGTTCCCCGCCATGGCAAGATGGGCGACGAGGGGAGGTCCCCGCGGTAGCGCCGTGTCGTGACGCGGAAGATGGCGCCTTGATTCGGCGCCATGCCGATTGACCGGCGTCGAGCGGTCCCGAAGACGCGGCTTCGGGCTGCGCCCCGTCGTCCATCCCCCGGAATGAGAGCGGACGCGCACGGCGAATGCCACGACGGTTCGGCCGTCCCACTCTCATGCATGATTGACGGGGATCAACGGCACTTCAAACCTGATCGCTTACGATCGCGTCCAGCCGCAGGAGGCGGATCGGCGCCGCTGCCCATTGGAGACGCGAACAATGCCGCCAAGCATACCGCCACGCGCGACGGCCGCGGACGAGAACGAGCCTTGGCACGCCCGCTCGGCGGATGCCGTCATCGCCGCGCAGGCAAGCGCCACCGGCGGCCTGAGTCCGGACGAGGCCGCCGCCCGGCTGGCGCGTGTCGGCCCCAACCGTCTTCCGACAAGTCCGCCGCGCAGCCCACTTCGCCGCTTCGCGGCCCAGTTCGAAAGCCTGTTGATCCAGGTCCTGCTGGGCGCGGCGGCGGTTACCGCGCTGCTCGGACACTTCGTCGACACGGGCGTGATCGTCGCCGTCGCGGTGGTCAACGCCATCATCGGTTTCGCCCAGGAAGGCAAGGCCGAGCGGGCCCTTCAAGCCATCCGCGGCATGCTGGCGCCGCGGGCGTCAGTTCTGCGCGGCAGCGCGCGTGCGGTGGTTTCGGCCGAGGAACTCGTACCCGGAGACGTCGTTCTGCTGGAACCCGGGGACCGGGTCCCGGCGGATCTGCGTCTCACCCGCGCCAAGGGGCTTCGCGTGCAGGAGGCCGCGCTTACCGGCGAGTCCGTGCCGGTGGACAAGGGACTGGCGCCTGTCGCGCCGGAAGCGGCGCTCGGCGACCGGAGTTCGATGGCGTTCGCCGGTACGCTGGTCGCGGCGGGTCAAGGCGCCGGCATCGTGGTGCGCACGGGCCCGGCGATGGAGATCGGACGAATCAGCGGAATGCTGGGCGGCGTGGAGGAGCGCACGACGCCCCTCCTGCGCCGGATGAACGACTTCGCGCGGTGGTTGACGGTCGCGATCCTTGGCCTCTCCGTGCTCGTGTTCGCATTCGGCACGCTGCTGCGCGGGCTACCGGCGGCCGAGATGTTCATGGTGGTCGTCGGCCTCGCCGTCGCCGCAATCCCGGAGGGACTGCCGGCAATCCTCACCGTGACACTCGCAATCGGAGTCCAGCGGATGGCTGGGCGGCGAGCCATCCTGCGCCGGCTGCCCGCAGTGGAGACGCTGGGCTCCGTTACCGTCATCTGCTCGGACAAGACCGGTACGCTCACCCGCAACGAGATGACGGTGCGCCGTGCTGTGACCGCAGAGGACTTCCTCGAGGTCGGCGGCGAAGGCTACGAGCCCCGCGGCGGCTTCGCGCGCGAGGGAAAGGAGACGCGGCCGGAAGATCATGTCGTGCTGATGGAACTCGCCCGTGCTGCGGCGCTGTGCAACGACGCCGGCCTTCGCGAAATTGGCGGACGTTGGAGCGTGGTCGGCGATCCGATGGAGGGGGCGCTGCTCGCCTTCGCTGCCAAGGCCAGTATCGATCCGGCCACAGAGAGCAGGGCATGCCCACGCACCGACGAGATTCCGTTCGACGCCGCGCATCGCTTCATGGCCACCCTTCATCACCGGCATGATGGGAACGCGACGATCTATCTGAAGGGCGCGCCCGAGCGGGTGCTGGCGATCTGCGATCGGCAGCGCGGCGCCACGGCGGACTCATCACTCGATGCGGACTTCTGGCATCGCCGGCTGGAAGAAATGACGGCCGAGGGCCAGCGCGTGCTCGCGGTGGCGACGAAGCCAACGACCGGCCAGGCGCTAACCTTCGCGGACTCGGAGGGCGGCTTCGTCCTGCTCGGCCTGCTGGGACTGATCGACCCGCCGCGCGCAGAAGCCATCGCAGCCGTCGCCGACTGCCGCTCGGCGGGAATTCGAGTGAAGATGATCACCGGCGATCATGGCGGCACGGCACGCGCCATCGGCGAACAACTTGGATTGGAGAACCCGCGCGCCGTTCTTACGGGCGCGGATATTGCGCGGCTGGACGACGCAGAACTCGCCGACCGCGCCGACACGGTCGACATCTTCGCTCGCACGAGCCCCGAGGACAAATTGCGGCTGGTCCGCGCGCTGCAAGCGCGCGGCCACGTGGTGGCCATGACCGGCGACGGCGTGAACGACGCCCCGGCGCTCAAGCAGGCCAACGTCGGCGTGGCCATGGGCGAGGGCGGGACAGAGGCAGCCAAGGAAGCGGCGGAGATGGTGCTGACCGACGACAACTTCGCTTCCATCGCCGAGGCGGTGCGCCAGGGGCGCACGGTCTACGACAACCTGAAGAAGGCCATCGTTTTCCTGCTGCCTGTTAATGGGGGCGAGTCCTTCGCCATCGTCCTTGCCCTGCTGTTCGGTCTGACGTTGCCGATCACGCCCCTGCAGATCCTATGGGTCAACATGGTCAGTTCCGTCGGTCTGGCCATGGCTCTAGCCTTCGAGCCGGCGGAGCCGGACGTCATGCGCCGGTCGCCGCGGCCGACCGACGAGCCGCTGCTGTCGGGCTTTCTGGGATGGCGGGTGCTGTTCGTTTCAATGCTGTTCTTCTGCGGCATCTTCGGCATGTTCGCCTGGTCGAGCATGCACGGCGCCTCGCTGGAGGAGGCACGCACCTACGCTGTGAATACGCTGGTCGTGATGGAAATCTTCTACTTGTTCAGCGTGCGCTATCTCCGCTCGCCCTCGCTGACGCTGGAGGGATTGAAGGGCACGCGACCGGTGCTGATCGCACTCGCCGTGGTGACGATGCTCCAACTCGTCTTCACCTACGCCCCCTTCATGGAAGCGTTCTTCGATACCCGGCCGGTGGATTTCGTCCATGGGGTGGAGATCTTCGCCATCGGCGTCGGGCTTTTCGCGATCCTGGAGCTTGAAAAGCGCGTCTTGGCCCGTCTCAGCGTCCGACGTGGCGCGACTCGGGGGGCTGGCCGCTCCGCGGCGGAGAACCGATGACGGATCGAGGCGCCGGACCCATCTTCTTCGAGGTCGTGGCCTTCCGGCTCCTCCCACCCATTCACTCGACGGCAGGGCGCCACGTGCACGCTTCCGTCACCACGGAATCGAGCGGAACGTCGTGCCATTGGGGGTGGATGGTGGGCAGCGCCGCGACCTCGTAGCCGACGCCGAGGACGCGGGGCGTGCCCGGATGGGCGGCGAGCGTGCGGTCGAAGAACCCGCCGCCATAGCCCAGCCGGTAGCAGGCCGGATCGAACCCCACGACGGGCGCGATCAGCAGGTCGGGAATGACGCTCTCGGCCGTTTCCTCGGGCACCGGAATGTTCCAGACGCCGCGCGCCAGCCTGTCCCCCGGCGCCCAGGCGCGGAAGTCTAGCGGCGCGGCGCGTTCGACGACGACCGGCAGCGCGCACCGGCCGCCCGCCGCGGCGATCTCCTTCAGGAACGGGCGCAGATCGGGTTCGGCGCGGAACGGCCAGTAGGCGCTGACTGTGAGGCCGGAGAGCGCGCCGATCGCGGCGCGCAGCCGGTCGATGATCCGCCGATCCAATTCGGCGCGCGTTTCCGGCGGGATCTCCCGCCGCGCCGCGATCAGGCGCTCGCGTTCCGCCGTGCGCCAGCGTTTCAGGTCGGCGGGCGTCCCGACATCCTCGAGCCCGACATAGGCCGGATCGGCCTCGTGCATGCCGCAGGGCGAGGAGGCGTATTCGCCGGAATCCCCCGCGCTCATCGGCCCCGGCCCGTGCCGTCATGCGCGGCCTGGGGCCGGTAGACGTCCGCATCCGGGCGGTTCAGCCGCTCGCCCTTCCTCAGCAGAATGCGGTTCTCGTTGGCGACGCCGAGCTCGAGACTGCCGGCGATGCTGTGCGCACGCTCGACGAAATGCGCCGCCGCCGCGGGCGGACAGACCTCCTCCGCCGTCTCGGCGAAAACCGTGAGCCAGCGGTCGAAATGCCTTGCGTCGACCGGCAGGGGCAGATGCTTCTCCATCGGCCGGCCGTGATAGCGCCCGCTCATCAGGGCGACGGACGACCAGAAGGCGCACATCTGCTGCAGATGCGGTTCCCAATCGACGATCCTTTCGGCGAAGATCGGGCCGAGCCACGCATCCTCCCGGACCTTGCCGTAGAAGGTCCGCACCAGGCGCTCGATCATCGCCTCGTCGATCCCGGTGCGGGCCTCGATTTCCTGTCGCGCCGCTGCGCGTCGTTCCGGATAGGGCATGAGTCACCTAATCGGTATTTGAAATACCGATTAACACGCGCTACAGCAGGTCGCAACGGCGATTTCGGAGCAAGCCAATGCGATTGCGAACCTCGACGGATTTCGGCCTGCGCGCGCTCATGCTGCTGGCAGCCCGGCCGGACCGCACCGTCTCGACGAACGAAATGGCGACCGGCCTCGGGATCTCCCGCGACCATCTGACCAAGGTGGTGCAGGCGCTCGCCAAGGCGGGGTTCGTCGCCACCCGCCGGGGAAAGGGCGGCGGCTTCGCGCTCGCCCGTCCCGCGGACACCCTCACGCTCGGCGAGGTCGTCCGCGCGCTCGAAGCCGACCAGCCGATCGTCGAATGCTTCCGGGCGGATGGCGGGGCCTGCACCCTGACGCCCGGCTGCCGGCTCAAGGGTCGGCTGATCGCGGCGCGCGAGGCGTTCCTGCGCGAACTGGAGGCGACGTCGCTCGCCGACTGCGCCTATCCGGACGGGTTGGCCCCGTCGACGGCGGGCGCGTCGCTCACTTCTGCAGCGACATGACGTGGAAGGTGAGCGCGGTGATCCGGGCGCGCACGAAGGGCTCGCTGCCGAAGTCGCCGTAGATCGCCTCGGCTTCCTTGGTGAAGCCGTTCCCCCAGACGGGCATCGACGTCGTGCCGTGACCGGGCGCCATCGTGCGCCCGTCGATCAGCCGGTAGACCCAGAGGAAGGGAAACGCGCCGCCATTGCGCTCGGCGATCCGGGTCAGGTCGGCGGGCTTCACCGTCAGCACCTCGGCGACCGGGCCGTCGCCCTCCCCCGTCGCGCCGTGGCAGGACGCGCAGTGCCAGCCATAGAGATCGCGGCCGAGATCGTCGCCCCCCATCGCGTCCTGGGCGGCCACGGGCGCGTAGGACGCCGCGACCAGGGCGGCGAGCGAGGCCGCGGCGAAAAGCTTCAAGCGTCGAAAAGACATGAGCATCGCTCCGTCATTGCGGGGCGGCTCGACCCGACCCATCGAGGCATTCGGCGCCGACCGCCCCCATTTCACGGCCCATGATAGCGGACGCGGCCGCCGGCGCTTTGCGCAAGATCAAGGAAGCGACAGCGTCCGTTCCGCACATCCGACGCGGTGGAGCCCAGCTCACCCTTTTGGCAGACCATGCTGCTTGGTGGGCGCGACATGCTCGACATCATAGCCGTCGGTAACGCGATCCAAGCTTCGCAGAATCCGGGAAAGGAGATCCGTGTCGCCGTCCTTCATGCCTTCTTCGGTCGCGACCACGGCCTCGACGGCATCGTACTCCCAGCGGCGCAGGATTTCCGTCTTCTGGGCAAGAGTCAGCGCCGGATGGTCGGCCACCGCCTCCGGCCCGTCGAAGACGCCCGCAGGATCGTCGAGCGCCCTTTCCAGGTCCACTCGCCCGGGCATATCGGAATGCGTCATGCCGCGCGCCCTTCCGTTCGCCAATCCGCTCAAGCCGCCGACGTCTTCGGCGGCTCGAAGCTGTGGAGGTGCACGTCATGGCCGGAGTGCTCACCCAGAACCCGGAGTGCTTTCTTCTCATGCGCGCCATCGCGCGTGCGCACCCACAGCAGCAGGCCACCGCGGTCCAGATGCTCCTGCAGGTGGTGTGCGTGCTCATCGTCGATCAGCTTGGCCAACAGCGTCCCGATCAGCCCGCCGGTCCCGCCGAGCAACGCGGCCGCTGTGATCGCCGCCGCCATCGTACCGCCCGAGGCAACGACCGCGCCCGTCGCGGCCAATGCGCCCACGTAGAACAAACCGCCGACCAAGCCGCCTTCGGCGTCGCCCAGCGACTCCTTAGAGACGTACGCGGAGCGCGGCGTCCCCGGATCGTCCTCCAGGTCCGCCACCCGCTGATAGAGGTGGCCGAGTTCGCGATCGATCACCGCCTCCGAGGCGAGAAGGCTGAGTTCCGCGCGATCGAACCCACTGCTCAGGAGATCGTCCACCGCCGCCTGAAGCGTTTCGGCGTCCTCGAACAACCCGACCGCCTCGGTTTGCGTCTCTGGGCTTCCATCCGTCGACATGAGCTCGGCTCCCGATGAAGTGATGGGCGTCTCGCGCAACCTGTCGCGCCGCGCTAGACGCCGGGCGATGCCGCGGGACGATTTCAACGGTCCGACGATGCCCCACGGTCGGGTTGCGCACCTTGACTTCGATCAACCTGGAACGAGCCGGAGCCTTGCTTCCGCAAGCCCGGGCGCCAGACGCCCAGCACGATATTCGCGAGCGAGAGGGCGAGGATGGTGAGGAGCGTGTCCCATTCGTGGGCGAGCGCGCGCTCCAGCATCGCCGCCGCGGCCTCGCCTCGGGCGATCTCGGCCGAGAGGACGGCCGCATGCTCTGCCTTGGCGCCGACGACGGTCAGCACGCTCTTGAACATCACGAGGCCGAGCGCCGCCTTGAGCCAAGCCCAGCGCTTGTCGAGGAACGGCCGATGGACCGCCATCGACAGCAGCCCCGAGACGAGCACCAGCGCCAGCGACGGCAACAGAAGGTAATCGCACAGCGCGGCGATCGACTGGCGCAGTTCGGCATAGGCGGTGGCCGTATCCTGCGGAGCGGCGAGCAGCAAAACCATGTAGGCAAGCACCGCGCCGACCATCCCGCAGGCGGCGAGCGTGTGCAGGATCTTCAAGCTCTTGCGCATGATCATCGCTCGGCTCCTCCGCCCGTTTCGGCTGCGATCCGACATAGGAAGAATGGGGGCGCCGGAGGCATCAGGCCAGGGCCCGCCGGCGTTGCACGGCTTGCCCTCGCCCACCCCCTGTCGCACAGTGCGCGAAGGTGCGCGGGCGCGCTGTTGTCAGGAGGCTTGGAACAGGCGATGCAGACGATCTTCATCCAGGTGAAATGCGAACTCGGCCGCGCCTACGAGGTCGCGGACGCCGCCATCCAGGAGGTCGAGCAGGTCTCGGAGGTGCATTCCACCTCGGGCCACTACGATCTGATGATGAAGTGCTATCTGGAGGAAGGGGCCGATATCGGCCATTTCGTCACGGAAAAGATCCAAACGTTACCCGGAATTAAGGATACGTTTACCATCATCGCGTTTAAAGCCTTTTGAGGTATTCGAAGACGCCGCGGATGCCGGGGGACGCCGCCCCGCCATCCCCGAGGGCGCACCCGTTTCCGAGGGAGGCTCCAGCCTATGTCCGCACCCGCGCTCACCGACGACCAGTTGAAGGCCGAGGTCGTCAGCCTCGTGCAGTACATCCGACGGTTCCGCGAAGAGATCGCCCAGATGGTCTCGCGCGACGGCGAGCGCACGCGCTTCCAGTCCATGTCCGAACAGCTCGACGAGATCATGGACGCGACGGAGGGGGCGACCCATTCGATCCTGGAGCGCATGGAGAATGTCGACACGCTGGTCGAGAAGCTGCGCGAGACCGACGACCGGGATGCGCGCGAGAAGCTCTGCGACGAGCTCAACGGCGAGACCATGCAGGCGATGGAGGCCTGCACCTTCCAGGACATCACCGGCCAGCGGGTAACCAAAATCGTCCGCTCGATGAAGTTCGTCGAAGAGCGGGTCAACGCCATGGTCTCGCTCTGGGGCACCGACACGATCGAGCAGATGGCCGCGCAATACGGCCACGACGATGTCGCGGACGAGGACGAGAAGCTGCTGAACGGCCCGGCCCTCCCGTCCGAGGCCTCGATCTCGCAGGACGAGATCGACAAGCTTTTCGACTGACCCCTACCCGTCGGCTCCGTTAACCAATTTTTCGCCGCCATTGCGCCATAACCGGCGCATGACCAGACCCGCGCACAGCTGTCCGATCGCCGATACGGCTCCGCGCCGCGCCTGCAGGCCGGTGCGGTGGGGACTGTTCGCGCTCGGCCTCGTCGCGACGGCGCTCGGCATCGCCGGCATCATCCTGCCGGGCCTGCCCGGCACGGCCTTCCTGTTGGTGGCGCTGTGGGCCTTCTCGCGCTCCAGCGACCGTCTGGCGCGCTGGCTCTTCCATCATCCCCGGTTCGGGCGCACGGTCAGGGCTTGGCACCGCGAGCGCGCGATCCCGCGGCCCGCCAAGATCGCCGCCTGCGCGATGATGGGGCTGAGCTTCGCGGGCCTCGTCTGGCTCTCCGGCGGGCTCGGCGCCGCCCCGATCGCCGCCGGCGCCACGATGGCGCTTGTCGGCGGTTGGATCGCGACCCGGCCCGAAGGCGACGAGGCGCTCTAGCCGTCCTTTGGCTTACTCCTCCCGGAACTGGAGTTCCGGCGGCAGGCGGCGCCACAGCGCGCAGGGGCGGTAGCGCTCCTCGCGATAGCAGTCGGCGAGATTGTCGAGAATCTCCAGCACCCGCGCATGGCCCAGCCGATCCGCCCAGGCGAGCGGTCCGATCGGGTAGTTGACCCCCTTCATCATCGCGGTATCGATCGCCTCCGCGTCGGCGACGCCGCGGTAAAGCGCGTCGACCGCCTCGTTCATCAGCATGGCGACGGTACGTGTGACGATCAGGCCGGGTACGTCGTCCACCGGCGAGACCGAGAAGCCGGCCGCCCGGAACAGCGCGGCGACGCGCGCCAGGTCCTCCGCCGGAACGTGCGAGGAGCGCGAGAGCGCGACGCGCGGCGCCGTCTCCCAATCAAGCGCGAGATCGACCAACATCGCCGGCTTGCCCTCGGCCGTCGCCACGGCCTCGGCATGGCTGCCGTCGCTCGGCGTCAGCAGCACGGGCCCGAAGTCGAGGATCGGGAAGAGGCAATCATCCTCCTGCCGCTCGACGGTGAGGCCGGTCTCGGCCAGACGCTCGAAGAGTCCTGCCCAGGGGCCCGGGTCGCCGAGCAGGATCGCGGCCTCGGGCGGTGCCAGGTCGGCGGTTTCGGCTTCGAGCGGCTGCGGCGCCTCCGCCCCTTCGCCATAGTCGAACCAGCCCTGTCCCGACTTCCGGCCGAGCAGCCCACCATCCGCCATCTCCTTCTGCAGGATCGAGGGCCGGTAGCGCGGATCGTAGTTGAAGGCCTCGAACACGGCCGAGGAGACGGCGTAGTTCACGTCGTTGCCGATCAGATCCATCAGCGCGAAAGGGCCCATGCGGAAGCCGCCGGCGCCTGTCATACAGGCATCGACCGTCGCGGGGTCCGCCGCCCCCTCCTCGACGATGCGCAGCCCCTCGCCATAGAAGGGCCGGGCCACGCGATTGACGATGAAGCCGGGGGTGGAGGTGGCATGCACCGGGCTCTTGCCCCAGGCGGCCGCCGTCTCGAACACCGTGTCGGCCACTTCCGGATCGGTCGAGAGGCCGGAGATCACCTCGACCAGCGGCAGCAGCGGCGCGGGATTGAAGAAATGCATACCGACGACGCGCCCCGGAATCTCCAGCGGGCGCGCGATCGCCGTGATGGAGAGGGACGAGGTGTTGCTCGCCAGGATCGTCTGTGCGCCGCAGATCGCCGCCAGCCGGCCGAAGACCTCCTGCTTGACGTCGAGCCGCTCGACCACCGCCTCGATGACCAGGGCGGCGGGCGCCAGATCCTCCAGCGCCTCGGCCGGCGTGACCCGGGCGAGGATGGCGTCGGCCTCGTCCCGCGCGACGCGCCCCTTCTCGACCAGCCGGTCGAAGACCTTGCCCAGCTTTTCCTTCGCCGCCGCGGCCTGGCCGTCGGCCGCATCGAACAGCAGCACCGGATGGCCCGCCTGGGCCGCGACCTGGGCGATGCCCTGGCCCATCGCGCCCGCGCCCACGACGGCCACAATGCTCTCGCTCGAAAGCGCCATCTCGCTCTCTCCTGCCTGTTCGTGAAAAACCGAGCGCCCTGGATAGCGCGGGCGCCCGGCCGGTGAAAGGCCTTGCGCGGCGGGCCGTCGCGCTCAGTCGTTGGCCGGCGTCGGCAGCAGCTCGGCATTCGCCTCGCCGAGCCGGGGATAGGCCCGCGCGCCCGCCGGCCGGCGGAACCCCGGATCGACCGGCACCGGCAGCGCCGGCATGGACTCCTGCCCGTTCGTCACGCCGTGCGCGAAAAGGCCGCGCGCCGCGAAATGCGGGTGATCCGGCGTCTCGCCCAGATCCTTCACCACCGTGACGCAGACGTCGCGGCCTTCGAAGCGCCGCTCCCAGCTCGCCGCGTCCTCGGCCGCGATCAGCCGCGCGACCTCGGCCGCCGTGGCCTCCGGGTCCTTCGAATCGTCGCGCAGATCCTCCGGCAAGTCGATCGCCGCGCAGAAGGCGTCCCAGAAGCGCTGCTCGAGCGGCGCGACGGCGAGAAACCGGTCGTCCGCCGTGCGATAGACGCGGTAGCGCGGCGAACCACCGGTCAGAAGCGCGCCACCGGGCGCGGGCGTCCTGCCGGTGATCTGGCAGGCCGCCTGCGCCCACCATTGCCAGGCGAGCACGCCGTCCGCCATGGCGACGTCGAGATAGCGGCCCTGGCCGGTGCGCTCCGCCTCGCGCAGCGCCAGCAGGATGTTGATCACGGCGGGCAACGCGCCGCCGCCGATATCGGCGATCAGGCCGGGCGGGATCACCGGCTTTCCGTCGCGATCGCCGCCGAGCGCCAGGAGCCCCGTCTCCGCGATATAGTTGAGGTCGTGTCCCGCCATGTCCTTCATCGGCCCGGACTGCCCCCAGCCGGTCAGCGCGCAATAGACCAGCTTCGGGTTGCGCGCCGAGAGCGACTCGTAGCCAAGCCCCAGCCGGTCCATGACGCCGGGCCGGAACTGCTCGACGATCACATCCGCCCTCTCCAAGAGCGGCATCAGGCGCGCGCGCTCGCCCTCGTCCTTGAGGTCGACCGCGATCGAGCGCTTGCCGCGGTTCAAGAGCGCGAAGGCCCCGCCGTCGGCCCCCTCGCCCGCGCCCCAGCGCGGCGGCGGGTAGTGACGCAACTCGTCGCCGAGGCCCGGACGCTCGATCTTGATCACCTCCGCGCCCGCCTCGGCCAACAGCAGCGTCGCCAGCGGCCCGGGCAACAGGGTCGAGAAATCGAGCACCGTGATCCCGGCGAGCGGCTGCCGCGCGCCATCGGTGGGAATCTGTCCGTTCATCGGGGGGCCCTTCCGGCTTCGCCCGGGCCGCTGGCGACGCTGCTG
>MRWG01000560.1_pt1 | contig 37683 bp, 34 predicted proteins | sample 1013341 | NCBI WGS metagenome assembly MRWG01 (sample SAMN06117577, study PRJNA244670) | biofilm metagenome | biome: Water; feature: Cathode Biofilm; material: Biofilm; isolation source: microbial consortium enriched at the cathode of a solar microbial fuel cell | place: USA: District of Columbia ... | reverse complement strand
CCAACGCGGGATTGGCGCGCCCCGAGCGGCCCCTGCGGGCGTGTCCCTCGCGGCCGATGACTGCGTTGTGTCCCTTGGTCGTGGGGCCTACCACGACCGGCGGAACACGCCTTGCCCTCGACCGCGAGGGTCACGCTCAAGTCACCGAATTTACCAAGCGGCCCACTAGGGCGATCCCGAGGGGGTACATCCCGGCGATCAGCACCAGCGTGCGGCCGTCGATGGCCTGATACAGGCGGCCGAGCCGCACGATGCCGGTCAGGACCATGGCCAGCGCACCCAGCACGGCGGTCGCCGCGATGGGCAGCCATCCGGCGGCGGCACCGGCGATCACCGCGCCCAGAATGGCCGCCGCCAGGGGCGCGCGCCGCTTCATGCTGCGGGACACTTCCGGCTCGCCGGGCTTGAAGTAGATCAGCAGCTCCTTCTCCGGGTCGAACTCGCGCATGCGTTCCCGGGGACCGTACAACAGCAGGCTGTCTCCCTCCTGGAGCACGAGGTTGTGCACATCCGTGCGATGGGGCGCGTGGCCCCGGTAGTAGGCGATGACGGTCATGCCGAACTGCTCGGGCAGGTCCAGATCACGCACCCGCCGGCCGACGGCGGCGGAGCGCGGCGGCACGACGCACTCGGCGAGCTCGGCGGTGCTGATCGGATAGCGCTCCTGAGCCTGGGGCGGACCGATGAAGGTGAGGGCCTCGTGGGACTCGGCGACCCGGGCGACCACGGGCTCCCGGCCCTGAATCAGCAGCATGTCGCTCTCCCACAGCCGCAGATCCCCCTCCGGCAGCAGGAGCTGCTCGCTCTCCCGCACCACCGCCAGCAGGGTCAGACCGTAGGCGCCGAGGTCGAGATCCCGGATGCGCAGCTCGTGGGTCACGAGATCGTCGGAGACCCAGACTTCGAAGACGCGGTCTTCCAGGTGATAGACGTCGATCAGGTTGGTCGTCACCGGCACCTCGGCAGGATCCGGCGCGCTCCGTTCCCCCGGCAGCAGCCGCTGGCCGATGGTGGCGATGTAGGCCAGCGCCGCCAGCAGCAGCGCGAGGCCCACCGCCGAGAACTCGAAGAAACCGAAGCCCCTGCCCGTTTCCTGGGTGAGCAGGCTGTCCACCACCAGGTTGTGGGACGCGCCGATGAGGGTGAGATTGGCGCCGATGAGCGCCGTGCAGGCCATGGGCAGCAGGATCTTCGACTGGGGCACGCGCAGCTGCTTGCACAGTCGCAGAATCACCGGCACGAAGAACGATGCCGCCGCCACGATGTTGACGAATCCCGACAGAACGCCGGGAATGCCGGTGTTGAGCAGCAGCAGCCGGCGGTAGCGCTCGTGGATCACCTTCTCGAGGCTGCGCGCCACGGACTTCACCACGCCGGTGCGCTCCAGCCCGTCGCCGATCACCATCAGCCCGGCGATGGTCACAACGGCAAAGCTGCTGAAGCCGGAAAACGCCTCCGCCGGCGACACCACGCCGGCGGCCACCAGGACGGCGAGTACCGACAGCGCGATCAGGTCGGGCGGGAGCGCACCGGTGACGAACAACGCGAAGGCGATCACCAGCACGGCGAGCACGATGGCAATGGCGAGGGTCATGGCGATCCGCGATCCAGTATCTGGCCGCGGGCCATGCAATGATCGTGCAGAGATGCGATTCCCGCCGCATGACGACCAGGCTGAACCCCAGCCCACTCGTCAGGCCGCAAGCCCCGAGCAATGCGCCACCGTCGCCGCGGCCCTGCCCGTATCCGGCTTCGTGCTAGCATGCCGCGCACCCTGCCCGCCTTCTACTCGAGTACAGTGCGCTATGGACCTGTTACTGGAAGAGCACATAGATCCGGCTTCCGCCGCACGCCTCGCCCAGGCGGCGTCGGATATCGCGCTGATGCTGGATGACGACGGCGTCGTGCTCGACGTCATCGTGCGTGACGCCGATCTGGCTGGCGCGATGCAGGAAGACTGGCGTGGCCGCCCCTGGATCGAGACCGCCACTTCCGACAGCCGAGAACAGGTGGCGTTGCTGCTGCGGGAGGCCCGGGAGATGGCCGAACCAGCCTGGCGGCAGATCAATCACGTGACGCAGGACGGCGAGCCGGACCGACCGATCCAGTACTGCGTCATGAAGATGCAGCGCGGCGACCGCTACCTGGCCCTGGGCCGGGACCTGCATACCGTCGCCGATCTGCAGCAGCGTCTCATCGATGCTGAGGCGCGCACTGAGCGGGACTACCGGCACCTGCACCAGGCGGAGGCCCGCTTCCGCATCCTGTTTCAGGCGACCTCCGATGTGGTGGTCGTGCTGGAAGCGGATTCCCTGCGCATCACCGACGCGAATCCGGCTGCAGAAGCGGCGCTGGGCTGGAGGAACGGGCCTGGCAACCCGCAGCTGCTGTCGTACTTCGTCCCGGAGCAGGCCAAGGTGGTCCGGTCGGTACTGGCGCAAGCGCAGTCGAGCGGTCACGCCGAGGCCCGGGGCGTCCGCCTGCTGACCTCCGATCGCCAATGGCGTCTTTCGGCGTCTGCCCTGCGGCGCCGCAACGTCGCCGTGTTCATCCTGCGTCTGGCACCTGTCGAGAGAGACACCGTTCCGGCAATGGATACCCGCAGTCGGCGCAGCCTGCGATTGGTGGAAGAGGCCCCGGACGCCATCGCCATCACCAGCGAGGCCGGCAGGATTCTGTACGTTAACCACGCCTTCGCAGAGCTGGCCGAACTCACCAGCGCCGGACGTGCGCCCGGATCCCAACTCTCGGAGTGGGTCGGCCGGTCCTCCGTGGACGTGAAAGTTCTGCTCGCCAATCTGAAGAAGCACGGTCGTATCCGGCGGTTCTCCACCACCCTCAACAGCACCCACCGGGTCGCCACCGACGTGGAGATGTCCGGGGTCACCATCGAGGATGGCGAAGACGTCTGCTTCGGCTTCGTCATCCGCAACACCGCCCAGCGAATCCCCGACGGCGCCGGCCCGGCGACAGCGGGCAGCCGCTCCGTGGAACAGCTCACCGAACTGGTGGGCAGCGTGCCCTTGAAAACGCTGGTTCGGGAGTCTGCGGATCTGATCGAACGCCTGAGCATCGAGACGGCGCTCAAGATCACCGGAGACAACCGGGCCGCCGCGGCCGAGATGCTCGGGCTGAGCCGCCAGAGCCTTTACGTAAAGCTCCGGCGCTACGGCCTTGGAACCAAACGCGCAGAAGCGGGAAGCCGAGCCGGGCAGCCCTGATTACCACGCCCGGCACCGGCGCGAACCGGATGCTGTCTACACTTCACACGGTCTACTCCGGACCCCACGAGCCGCCCCGGTGTTATTGACAGCGTCAACCATGCTGGTTACAACGCGCGGGAGGGGAGTGGTTCAAAACGAACCAGAGGAGCGCAGGGGGTCAAATCCCCCACCCCGCAGTCGCGTTCCGCGGAGGGGAAAAAGATGTACACAGCCGTCTTACGGCGTACGTGGCCCGTGGTGGCCGCGGCGTCGCTCTTGCCTTTGTATCCAGCACCCGCCGACGCCCAGGAAGCCCAGGGCAGACGCATCGAGGAAGTGATCGTCACCGCCGAGCGGCGCGAGGCGAGCATCCAGGACACGTCGATCTCGATCACGGCCTTCACGGCCGAGTTCCTGGACGACTTCGGCATCCGCAACCAGGAGGACCTGCAGAACTACGTGCCCGCCACCACCATCCAGCCCTACGACGCCACGGTGCGCGGCGTGGGCCGGAATTTCCGGGCGCTCGGGGGCGACCCGGGGGTGTCCACCTACATGAACGGGATCTACTCCGAAGACCTGCTGACCGCCACGGCGGCCACGTTCTTCGACGTCGAGCGGATCGAGGTGCTGCGCGGTCCTCAGGGCACGCTCTACGGCCGCAACGCCGTCGGCGGCGCCATCAACATCCTCTACAAGGAGCCGACCTACACCCGCGAGGGCATGGTCAAAGCCATCGTCGGCAACTTCGGCGCCGAGGAATACTACATGGCGTTCTCGGGCCCTCTGGTCGAGGACAAGCTCGCCGGTCGGGTGACCTACGCCCACCGGGAACGTGACGGCGTCGTCGACAACATCGGCCTCGGCGACGACATTGACGGGCTCGGCACGGACAACCTCGCCCTGCAGCTCAAGTGGAACATCACCGACAACCTGGAGATGAACATCCGCCAGAACTGGATGGACATCGACCGCTCCTTCGGCGGCGCCAACGGCGCGGGCCTGGTCATCCTGAACGAGAGTGCCCAGCCCACTCGGGTCACCGGCTTGAGCGGTGTGCCCGGCGACGGTCTGGTGCCGGGCTGGCGTTTCGTAGACTCGGCCAATACCGATCCGACGAACCAGTTCGACACCGACTTCTACATCGCCGGTGCCGACGAGCGCCTGTTCACGGACCCGGTCACGGGAGCGCAGCGGCTGGCACAGCGGATCCGCCCGGGCATCGACTACGGCGACTTCGACGGCTTCCAGAATGCCGCGGTTTCACTCGACGGCTGGGACGTGACCAATCCTGAGACCGCCGCCCGGTACAACGCCTGCGTGTTTCCCGGCGACATCGATGGCGACGACGTCTGCGCTGCCACCAACGGCCTGAACAACGAGGAGTTCGAACAGATGGGCACCCAGTTCAATCTGAGCTGGGACGTCTCCGACCGGCTGACCCTCAAGTACCTGTTCGGCTTCAACGCCCTGTCCTACGAGCGGATCGCCGACGACGACAACACCGGCAGCCTGATCCACGACCGCCAGTTCTACGTGAATCACGAGGCGGACTACCGCTCCCACGAGCTGCAGGCGTTCTTCGACGTCGGCGACGACTGGACCTTCACGTCCGGCATCTTCTTTTACAATGCCGAGATCGATCAGCGCGGCGACTACTTCTCCTCCGTTGGCGAAGCCAAGTACCGGGAAGCCTATGTCGACAATACCGGCCTGGCCGGCGCCATCTTCCCCGGACCCATGGTGCACCTGTTCAGCGCCAAGCGGACCTGCACCCAGTCCGATGATCCCGCCGCCTCCTGCGAGCGCAACTACGCGGTGGAATTCACCAACGAGGAGCTCGATGCCGCGGGCCTGGGTCGGAACGACAACCTGATCATCTCCCAGTGGCTCGGCGACGACGGCACGGACCGCAACCTCGACGTGCGCAACGGCCCGCGCACCGAGGCCACCGACCTGCTGTACACCACCGAGACCAAGCGGGACGCCTTCGCCGCCTACACCCAGTCGGTGTGGGACATCAACGAGAAGTTCAGCCTGACGCTGGGGCTGCGCTATGCCGAAGACAAGGTCGTGGCGGAGGAGAACCTGTTCCGCTACTCGGAGCTGCTGGGCGAGCCCGGCGACGTGCTCGACGCGCTGCTGGGCCCGGGCAGCCTGGTGACCTACAACATCGCCAACGGCGGTCTGGTGGACTCGGACGGTGACGGCTACTACGAGCCGACGCCGCTGGCAGTGAACGGCGGCATCCCGGTGGCGCTGTCCGTCTACCGGCCCTTCGAGCGGACCGACAAGGAGTGGGACTGGCGCATCAACCTCGACCACGACATCACCGACAACGTGATGCTCTACTACTCCGCCACCAAGGGGCACCGCTCCGGCGGCTACAACCTGGTGTTCTTCAGTGCCACGCCGACCTACGAGCCGGAGGAGCTGGTGTCTTACGAGCTCGGCTACAAGACGGACTGGATGGACGGCACGCTGCAGGTGAACGGCTCGTTCTACTACTACGACTACGAGACCATCCACACCGTGGTCCAGGAAGTCACCAGCCTGGGTGGCACCAGCAACTCGGTACTGGAGGCGCCGGGCGCCGAGGTGATGGGGGCGGAAGCCGAGTTCACCTGGCTGGCCACCGACAGCCTCACGCTGGGCGGTAACTTCAGCTACACGCCGAGCGAATACACCAAGTCGCTGCTCGCAGCCGACCTGGCGGGCGAGGAACGGCCCAATTCGCTGTTCCCGGATCAGGTGGACCTGGTCCAGGACATCAAGGGCAACCAGCTCATTCAGGTTCCGGAGTGGAAAGGCACCTTCTGGGGCAGCTACCGCTTCAACATGCCGGGCGGGTCCACGCTGGATACCCTGGCCAGCTGGGCGTATACCGACAAGGTTTACTATTCGCCCTTCGAGTCCGAGGCCGAAAGCGCGGCTTCCTACGACCGGACCGATCTCCGGGCGACCTGGACCAGCGCGGACAGCCGCATCGTGGTGAGCGCGTTCGTCAACAACGTCTTCAACGACATCGGCAAGCTGCAGGTGCTCCGCGAGGGGGAGAGCGAGTTCTTCCGCCGGTCTGCGGGCACCACGGTGCCGCGCCACTACGGCCTGGAGCTCAGCTACACGATGGGCACCTACTGATCCGGACGCCGTTCCGGATACCGACGAGGGGCGCTGCGGCGCCCCTCTTTCTTTCCGGGCTGGGGTAAACTCCCGCCATGCGCATCGCCACCTGGAACATCAACGGCCTGAAGGCCCGCCTGGACTTCGTGCGCCTCTGGCTGCAGGCGCGGCAGCCCGACATCGTCGGCCTGCAGGAGCTCAAGACCCAGGAAGAGGCGTTTCCCCACGACGTCTTCGAGGACCTCGGGTATCACGCCCTGGTTCACGGGCAGAAAGCCTGGAACGGCGTGGCCATCCTGTCCCGCGAACCCGGCGAGCTGCTGCACAAGGGCCTCGCCGGCCAGGACGCGTTCGGCGCCCGGCTGATCTCGGCACGATTCGGCGACCTGGTGTTCGAGACCGTCTACTGCCCGAACGGCAAGACGCTGGATCATGACGACTTTCCGCGCAAGCTCGCCTGGTTCGACGATCTCGCCGCGCACTGGCGGTCACACCACGACCCGGACCAGCCGACGGTGCTCTGCGGCGACTTCAATATCGCCCCCGCGGCTCTGGACAGCTGGCGCGGCGCCGACGGCGACGGCAGCCTGTTCCATACCGGGGACGAACGCCGCCGGTTCGAGGCATTGCTCGACCTCGGCATGCACGACCTCTACCGGGCCCATCATCCGGACGGCAACGCGTTTTCCTGGTGGGATTACCGCGGCGGCGCGTTTCACCGCGGCCACGGCCTGCGCATCGACATGCTGCTCGGGACCTCGGCGGTGCGGGACCGCGTCGAGGCCGTGGAGATCGACCGGGACTTCCGCAAGAAGCACGACGGACTCACCGCCTCGGACCACGCGCCGGTCTACGCCGACCTGCGCTGACGGCAACCCGCCTCGGCGCAGCGCGGTCAGTCCCGGGGCAGCCAGCGGCCGGCTGCCATCACGCCCGCGATGCGGCGCGTACTGGCGATGTCGTCCAGCGGGTTGCCCTCCAGCAGTACCAGATCTGCCAGCTTGCCCTCGGACACCGTGCCCATCTCGTCCTCCAGGGCGAAGAATGACGCGGGCATCACCGTCGCCGCATGCAGCGCTTCCCGCGGCGTCAGACCACTGCGGACCAGCAGTTCGAGCTCGGTATGCAGGCTGTAGCCGGGCACGGCCAGACCGATGGGCGTGTCCGTGCCAGCACCGATTGGCACGCCATGCTCGTGCATCGACCCCACCAGGAACAGGCTCCAGTCGGCGAAGGTCCGGTCCGCCTCGCCGTCGCGGATGCCCGCGACCTCGGCCCGCCACCGTTCGGCCACGGCCTCCGGCAGTCCGGCAAGGGCGTCGTCCCAATCATCGCGGTCGAAGGGACGGGTGCTGCCGAGGGTATTGAGACGCAGCGTCGGCACCTGAATGGTGTCGGTGAGCGCGGCCAGCACGGTCGCGCAGCGCGCCTCGTCGTAGGTTTCGATCGCCGGCACCCGCTGGCCGGCGTGGAGCGACCGGCGCAGATCGTAGCCGCGGCCGTCTTCGAACGCCGTGATCCGCTGCTGGCGGGCGGCGAGCAGTTCCGCCCAGTTGCCGGCGCAGGCGAGCTCGACGTTGCGCAGGTGTTCCATGGAGTCCACCCGCGGACCGGCCTCGTCCGCGGTCATCATCAGCGGCACGTGGGCGGCAATCGGCATGTCCCGGGCACGCGCCGCGTCGGCCAGCGCCTGAAACACGTCGGGCATGACCAGCTCGTAGATCTTGATGAAGTCGGCCCCCGCCTCGTCCAGCGCGGCGACCCGGGCGGCCGCCGCCTCCGGTGTCGCGACGCCGGTGCCCAGCGGCGGACGGCCTGGATCACCGCCGTCGTAGACCACGAAGCGGCCGTCCAGCAGCGGACCGGACACGAATATCCGCGGCGCCGGCGCCGGGCCGGCCTGCAGGCGGGCGCGCAGCGCCGCCAGCCGCGACATCTCCCCGCCGGTGTCCCGGACGCTGGTGATGCCGTAGTCCAGGAACAGCTCCGCCATGTGCTCGGTCAGGGCCTCGTCGTAGAGGAAGTGGACGTGCATGTCCCACAGCCCCGGGATCAGATAGCGCCCCTCACCGTCGATGACCCGAGCCGGCGGCGCCTCCGAATGCCCGGCGCCAGGCGATTCCGACATGGGGGCAACCGAGACGATCCGGTCGTCGACGACCAGCACCCGCTGATCGGCGCGCGCGCCGTGCACCGCATCCACCACGGTCACGTTCTCGAACGCGGTGCCCCGTGGCTCCGGCGCCGAGCAGGCCGCCGCGCCGAGCAGCGAAAGCCCCGCCAGCAGGACGGCGCAGACGCGCCCCGTCGCACCGCTCGTGTTCTGCATGTGTCCCCCCGGGATCATCATTCCATGTCGAGAATCGTCTGCCACTGCTCGTCGGTCACCGGCATCACCGACAGACGGTTGCCCTTGCGCACCAGCGCCATGTCTTCGAGGGCCGGATTGTCCTTCAGCTCCGCAAGGGAAATGGTGCGTTTCAGCTTGCGCACGTACTGCACGTCCACCATCAGCCAGCGCGGGTTCTCCGGGTCGCTCTTCGGATCGTAGTGGGGATCCTCCGGGTCGAACGCCGTGTGGTCGGGATAGGCCTCCCGAACCACCCTGGCGATGCCGACGATGCCCGGCGTCTCGCAGTTCGAGTGATAGAAGAACACCTGGTCGCCCTTCTTCATGCCGTCCCGCATGAAGTTGCGCGCCTGGTAGTTGCGCACGCCGTCCCAGTGTTCCGTGCGCTTCGGCCGCCGGTACAGATCGTCGATGCTGAACTCGTCGGGCTCCGACTTCACGAGCCAGTAACTCATGCACGCCGCTCCTACTTCTGCGGATTGATCAGGTACTTCGTGCCGGTAGCCTGACGGCCGTACTCGCCGATCGCCTCCAGGGACAGCGCCTCGGTCAGCGAGACCTCACGCGTGTAGCTGCTGGCGAAGGTTGTCTTGATCTCCGCCGCCACCCGCTCGCGCAGCCGCTGGGCGGCTTCGTGGCCGATGCGCGCCAGGAACGGCGGCAGCAGCCAGCCACCGACGCCCCAGGCCATGCCGAAGTTGCGGTTGAGGATGGTCGGACCGCGGTCGAGACCACCGTAAATGTAGACCTGCTTGTGCACGGTGGAGCCGTAACGGCTGTACTCGGTGGCGGAGCGGATGGCCGCAGCCTCCATGCAGGCCAGGATCTGCCCGGCGAGCTTGCCGCCGCCGATGGCATCGAAGCCCAGCGTCGCCCCGGTGGCCTCAAGGGCATCGGTCAGGTCGGCCGTGAAGCTGTCGGCAGAGGAATCCACCACGTGCTTCGCCCCCTGCTCCTCGAGCAGGCGCTGCTGCTCCGTTCTGCGGACGATGTTCACCAGGCCGATGCCGTCCGCCAGGCAGAGCTTGTTCAGCATCTGGCCGAGGTTCGATGCGGCCGCGGTGTGCACCAGGGCGGTGTGGTTTTCGAGCTTCATGGTCTCGACCATGCCCAGCGCCGTGAGCGGGTTGACGAAGCACGACGCGCCATCCCGAGGCGTGGTGCCCTCGGGCAGCACCAGACACTGGGCGGCCTTGATGCAGCGGTACTCCGCGTACATGGCGCCGCCGAGAATGGCCACGGTCTTACCCATCAGGGCCTGGGCCGCGGCATCGTCGCCGGCCGCCACCACCACGCCCGCCCCCTCGTTGCCCACCGGCAGGGACTGGTCGAGGCGGCCGGCCATCGCCGGCATCACCGACTCCGGGATGGCCGCCGTCACCACCGGTGCAGCCGGATCACCGCCGGCCTCGGCGGTGGTCATGTCGGCGCCGCCGAACAGCAGCCCGAGATCGGAAGGATTGATCGGCGTCGCCTCGACCCGGACCAGCACTTCGTCGGCACCCGGGCTCGGCACCGGCACGGTCTCCAGGGACAGTTTCAGCGTCCCGTCGGCGCGCACCGTGGATTGAATCTGCTGCATGGTGTCCGGAATCGACGACATGAGGGCTCCCCCGCATTGGATCGGCCCGGAAGCGGGCCGGCATGAATGGAACGGCCAATCTACCGATTCCACAGCGGATGTCCACGCCGGCCCCGGAGCACCCGGAAAGATTACCCGGGGACGCCGGTGGCGTAGACTCTCAGGGCGCAGAGACACGGCGGGGGCACGACACCACATGAAAGCACTGGAACCGGTCACGCTGGAAGGCCACGGCGTGCGGCTCGAACCGATGACCGAGGCTCACCGGGACGAGTTACTCGACGCAGCCTCGGACGGTGAGCTGTGGAAACTCTGGTACACGAGCGTGCCGGGACCGGACGGTCCCATTCACGTCGAGGACTACGTGGCCGCCGCCCTGGAGGGCCTGCGCAACGGCACCATGCTGCCCTGGGTGGTGCGGGACCCGTCCGACGGCACGTTGATCGGCACCAGCCGCTATCACGACGTGATCCCGGCCGCCCACCGGGTAGAGATCGGCTATACCTGGTACCGGGCGAGCCGTCAGCGCAGCCACGTCAACACCGCCTGCAAGCTGCTGCTGTTCGGCCACGCCTTCGACGCCCTCGACTGCCGGGTCGTGGGGCTGCGCACCGACAACTTCAATTTCCGCTCCCAGCGCGCCATCGAGGCCCTGGGCGCCAAGCGCGACGGCGTGATCCGCCATCACGCGCCGCGCCCGGACGGCACGGTCCGGGACACCGTGATGTTCAGCGTGCTGGCCCAGGAGTGGCCCGACGTGCGCCGCCACCTGGAGTTCCGCCTGGCGCGCCACGCCGGGGACGGCTGAACCCGCTCAGGCGTTCATCTCGTCGAGCACCGCAGGCAGCGCCTTGACGTAGCGCTCCACGTCTTCGAGCCGGCCCATGCTCACCCGGGACCAGTGGGTATAGTCCCGGTAGATGCCGCGGATGAGCACGTTCCGCGCCGCCATCTTCTGGCGGAAGATCTCCGCGTCGAGGCCGCCCAGATCGACGAATACGAAGTTGGTCTGGGACGGCAGGGGCTTCAGGCCCAGTTCGGTGGTCGCCTGGGTGACCATGTCCCGGGCTTCGATGATCTTCGACTTGGAGATCGCCAGAAAGCCGAAGTCGTTGTAGCTGGCGACGGCCGCGGCGACCCCGGCCTGGTTCATGGCGTAATCACCGAGACCGAAGCGGTTGACCAGCTCGGTGTTCTCCGGAGACGCGATCATGTAGCCGACGCGCATGCCGGCGAGGCCGTAGATCTTCGAGAAGGTGCGCGCCACCACGACGTTGTGACCCTCCTTGATCAGCGGCACCATCGAGTTGTACTCGGGATCCTCCGTGAGTTCGTTGTAGGCCTCGTCCACCAGCACGATGCACTTCTTCGAGGCCTTCCGGCAGAAAGACCGCAGCGCGTCGCCGTCGAGCAGCATGCCCGTCGGGTTGTTGGGATTGGTGATCTGCACCATGGCGACGGCGTCGTCGATGGCCTCGTACATGGCATCGAGGTCGATCGCCAGGTCCGGCGTCTTCGCCGTGCGGACGATCTCGCCGCCCTGCTGCACGGCTTTGTTCACGGTGGTGTCCCAGAACAGGTCGGGGCCGAGGAGGCTGCCCTGCTTCGATGCGGCCACGGCCAGATAGGTGAGCACGCCGCTCGAGCCCGCGCTCAGGCTGACCTGCTGCGCGTCGACGCCGTTGCGCTCGGCGATCATGGCCTTGAGCATGCCGACGGAGTCGCCGACGTAGTAGGCCCCCTGGCCGCTGGCGGCCGCCATCGCCTCCAGGGCCGGCTTGCTGGGGCCGTAGGGATTCTCGTTGGCGTTGAGCTTCGCGACGCCCGCCGCAGGCCCGAATCCGGGCAGCGACGCCGGCGACGCCGACGCCGCCAGGGGCACCGACGCGCCGAGGGCACCGGCGCCGGCCAGGGTTGCCCCGCCGCCGAGAAAGAGTCGTCTGCTGACTGCGCTGTTCATGGGTGTTCTCCTCAGGTCACGTGAGTTGCTTTGTAGAACATCGCCACCGACACGGCGACGAGGTAGAGCCCGAACAGCCGCTTGAGATGAAGCTCGTTCAGGTTGTGAGCCAGGCGCGCACCGAGCGGCGCGGTGAAGATCGACAGCGTGCTGATGGACAGCAGCGCCGGAATGTTGATGTAGCCGAGGGAGCCGGCCGGGAGGTTCGGCACGTCGAGCCCGAGCACCAGGAAGCCGATCGCGCCGGGCAGACCGATGATGAAGCCGACACCGGCCGCGGTAGCGACGGCCTGGTGGACCGGGCGCCTGCACAGCACCATGGTGATCACCGTGATGGTCCCCCCGCCGATGCCGAGCAGCGCCGAGAAGCCGCCGAGGAACGACGCAAGCCCCGCCCGGGCCGTCCCCCGCGGCAGCGTGAACGGATGGCGGATACGCGTGAACAGCTCCGGAAACAGAAAGTAGAAGGAGTAGAGCAGCACGCCGACGGCGAACACCATGAACAGCCGGCGACCGTCGGTGATCGAGGCGATGTAGAGTCCGACCGCCACCCCGATGACCAGCCAGATCGACCAGTCGCGCAGGAGCTGGAAGTCCACCGCGCCGCGGCGGCTGTGAGCCTGCACCGAGCGCGCCGAGGACACCACGATGGAAGCCAGCGACGTGCCGATCGCCACGTAGATCAGCTCAGAGTCCGCATCGCTGAACAGCGGCAGCACCGCCAGCAGGGCGGGCACCACCACGAAGCCGCCGCCGTTGCCGAACAGTCCCGCCGTGAGCCCGGCGGCCGCGCCGGCCAGACACATGGCGACCACCATCGCCACCAATTCGAAATCGATGCCGAGTCCTTCCACCGTCGCTTGCGGATCCCGCCCCCGAGAGAGTTTTCGTGAGGCAATACAAGGAGCGTGCCATCGTCCGGCAACGGCAGGAAATCGGGGAGAAACACGGTCTCGGAGGGCGCCGGCGGTGACGTCGGCGCATCGCGCTGGTGCCGGTGCGCCGAAACGGCGCTTCAAGTGCGCCGAAACGGCGCTTCAAGTGCGCCGAAACGGCGCTTCAAGTGCGCCGAAACGGCGCTTCAAGTGCGCCGTTTCGGCGCGCCGCCGGCACCAGCGCGGGACGGGATCAGCCGCGGCGGTAGGTACCCACCAGCCGGTTCATGGCCACGACGTTCGGCTCGATGCGTTCGAGCAGCTCGCGCATCGACAGGCCGGGCTCGAGATCCGTCTCGACATCCAGGGCGAGCACCATGAAAAAGTAGTAGTGGGTACCGTGCCCTTCCGGCGGCATGGGCCCGCCGTAGCCGGCGTTGCCGAAGTCGTTCCTGCCGCTGGTGTAGCCGTCTGCACCCTCCGCCAGCTCCGACACCGAGCCGGGAATGTTGTAGAGCACCCAGTGCACGAAGCCGTACTCGCCGGACTTGATCAGCGGCGCGTCGGGGTCATGGCAGATCACCGCGAAGGACCTGGCGTTGTCGGGCGCGCCCTGCCAGGCGAGCGCCGGTGACGAATCCTCGCCTTCACCGGTGTGCTTCGCCGGAATGGCGCCACCGGTCTCGAACGCCGGACTGGTGAGCTGCATGTCGGACAGCGCGAATCCCATGAGTGCCTCCTGTGACCAAAAGAGTCTTCTATCGTCGCACGACTCGGGGTCGATCTGTAGTTCGGCTGCCGCACGGCGGCGCTCGCGCCACAGGCGTGACGGCTATACTCAGGATCATCGATCGGTCAGAATTCGCGCCCCATGAGCACCCGTTTTACCCGGGCCATTCTGCTGCCCGTCATGGCCGTCGCCTTCACGGCGGCAGCTGCCGTCGCCGCCCCACCTGATCCGGCCGACCTCGAGCTCGCCTCGGTTCACGCGGTGGTCATGGACCTCGAAAGCGGCGCTGTCGTCTATCGCAAACACGCCGACGTGGCGACACCCATCGCGTCCGTGACGAAGGTCATGACCGCCATGGTGGTCCTGGACGCCGGCCAGCCACTCGACGAGTGGCTCACCATCGTCGACTGGCCCCGGGAGCGCACCAAGAACGCCTACTCGCGCCTGCGCATCGGCTCCGAGGCCCAGCGGCGGGAACTGCTGCGCATCGCGCTCATGTCCTCGGAGAACCTCGCTACCAACGTGCTGGCGAGCCACTATCCCGGCGGCTACGACGCGTTCGTGGCCGCGATGAACGACAAGGCGCGGGCGCTGGGCATGCAGCGCAGCCGGTTCGTCGATCCGGCGGGTCTGTCCCCCGACAACCGCGCCAGCGCCGAGGACGTGGCCCGCATGGTCCGCGCGGCCTACCGCTACCCGGAGATCCGCACCCTCAGCACCGGCTATCAGCACACCGCGCGTTTCCGCAAGCCGCGCTACACCCTGCCCTTCGGCAACACCAATCCGCTGGTGGCCAGCAGCCGCTGGTCCCTCGGCCTGACCAAGACCGGCTATCTGCGGGAAGCGGGACGCTGTCTCGCCATGGTGACGACCGTGGACGACCGCCCCGTGGCGATGGTGCTGCTCGACGCCTTCGGCACGCGCACGCCGCTCGGCGATGCCGGCCGCGTGCGGCGCTGGATGACCACCGGCCACGGCGGCAGCATCGCCGGTGCGGCAAGGGACTACGAGCGCCGCAAGGTGCGCGCCCTGCTGCAGGATGGCGGCGAGCGCGTGACGGCAACTGCGCAATAGCGGCGCAATAGCGGCGCTGCCGAAGCGCAGCAGCGACGCAAGCGCCGGGCAGCAGCCCGGCTGTCCGCGGCTCGCCGCGGGACGTGCCGGCAGGCCCCGCCGGATCACCCCAGCCGATCGTCGCCCGCGTCGAAGTAGCTTGCGGAGGTGGCGGCCGCGAGGAAGTTCTCCCGCAGATGGGAAAACGCCTGAATGTCGGCGTTGACCGCGTCGAGACCGTGCTCGAGCACGAAGGCGTAGCTGCGCTGAAACGGCGACAGTCCGGCACCGAGCAGGCGCTGGTCGTAGTAGCGGTCGAAGGCGTCCGGATTACCCCAGCCGAGCCACTGCCGGCCTGCGAGATAGCGTCCGGCCTTCATACCGATGAGCCCGATACCGGCCGCCCGGGCCCGCTCGAGCTGAGGCCGCAGATCCTTCATCGGCGGCGAGCCGGGCAGCACCTCCCGGGTCTCCCAGTCGTACCAGCCGCCCGGCGTGATGGCGACCATCGCCAGGTCGAAGCGGCCGGTGTCGACGGCGGCCGACAGGACGCGCTCGGCGTTCTGGTGGGTCGACAGTCCGAGGTAGGACACTTTGCCCGCCGCCCGGGCGCGCTCGAACGCCCGGTGCATCTCCTCGCTGGCCACCACCCGGGGATTGTTCGAAGCCATCAGATAGTAGGCGTCCACGTGGTCCACGCCGAGCTCCGTGAGGCTTTCGTCGAGCAGCGCCGACCAGCCGTCGGCGGCCCGCCTCAGCTCGGCGGCCGGGGGGTCGTCGTCCGGGCCGATGTCGCCGGGCACGATGGCCTTGGATATCAGGAAGATGTCGTCACGCCGGCGCCGGGCGAACGGACCGAGGTGTTTCTCGGCGTCGTCGTAGTAGTGCTTGTAGCCGACGTCGAAGACGTTCACGCCGGCATCGAACGCGGTCTCCAGCAGATCGTCCCGGGCACGCCCGGACAGGGACGCACCGCAACCGAAGACCAGACGGCTGGCCTCGAAGCCGGTGCGGCCCAGCGTGCGATAGGCCATTTTCGGCCAGGGCAGCCCCCGGGCATCGGCCTCCCGCGCCTCGAACCAGGCGGCGCGCACGCTGCCCGATCGCAGCAGGGCCTGGGTGGCGACTGCGGCCACGCTGGCGTAGCGGATGAACCGGCGCCGGCCGGCGGACTCGGGGCGATCGGTCATGGTTCCTCTCCCCGTGGAACGATGCGGCCATTGTACGACCTGAACGCCGCGGGGACGATTCGACACTCGGACAGGACCGGTCCCCGGTCCGCTTCCCGGTCCGCTTCCCGGTCGCCTTCACCGGGCTGCGGGTTGCGATCATCGGCCATGTCGTGCCCGGGCGATCGCTGACGTGTTGCCCGTTGCCGGGCCTGGGTGCACGATTCATGCAATCGTCGTGTACAGCGGCGGTGCGGGCGGTTTCCGCCCGGTTCCTCAACCGGCAGAAGGTCACGGACATGAGTCGAATCGACGGCATCGACCCGGATCAAGCCAGCGGCCGTATCGCCCGCGTCCTGGAGGCCCAGCGGGCGAACTGGGGCGCGCCCCTCGCCAACCACCTGGTCTATGCCAGACGGCCCGACCTGTTCCGCGCCGTGCGCGGCATGTGGTCGGCCCTGGACCACGACGGCATTCTCGGCGCAGCGCTGGTCTGTCTGGTCAATCGGCGGGTGGCAGCCCTGAACGGCTGCAGCTTCTGACAGGACATCAACGCTGCCGTGTGCAGCGCGGAAGGCGTCCCGGACGCCAAGATCGACGCCCTGGCGGACTACGCCGATTCATCGCTGTTCGACGACCGCGAGCGGCTGGCACTCGCCTACGCGGATGCCATCACCCTGTCCGACCGGGACGTCGACGACGAGCTGTTCGAACGGCTGCTCGCGACCTTCGGCGAGCAGGCGGTGATCGAGCTCACCGCCGCGATCGCCTGGGAAAACGCTTCCAGCAAGTTCAATCGGGCGTTGCGGATCGGTTCCCAGGGCCTGTGGCGGCGGTCGGACTGAGCCGACCGCCGCGGGCGCGGGCGCGCCCGCCACGGCAGGCGGTCAGGAGGACACCACCGAGCCGCCGTCGCAGACGATCACATCGCCGACGGTGAACGCGCCGGCACGGGAGCTCAGGAAGATGGCGATGCCGGCGATGTCCTGAGGGGTGCCGACCCGGCCCCGCGGGTTGCCCTTGCCCACCGAGTCCCAGTCGGTGTTCTCCACGTCGCCGCGACCGCCGACTCCGGTGCTGAGCATGTAGGTGGGGAACGGGCCCGGCGCGATGGCGTTGACCAGGATGTTCTCCTTCACCAGGTGCGCCGCCATCACCCGGGTCAGATGGTGCACGGCCGCCTTGGACGGGCCGTAAGAGAACGTCTCGAACACGGGCGTCTTGATGCCGTCGATGGAACCGACGTTGATCACCCGCGCCGGATCCTCGGCGTCGGCCGCCTTGCGCAGCAGCGGCAGCAGCTTCTGGGTCAGGAAGAACACGCCCTTGACGTTGGTGTCCATCACCTTGTCCCAGCCGATCTCGGGAAACTCGTCCAGCGGCGCGCCCCAGGAGACGCCGGCGTTGTTCACCAGGATGTCCAGCCGCTCCTCCCGGCGGGAGAGCGCTTCCGCGAAGGCTTCGATGCCGTCGAGCTCGGCGAGATTCGCGGGCAGGGAGATACATTCGCCACCGAACTGCTCGGACAGCCGGCGCGCCGTCTCGTCGCAGACCTCGGCCTTGCGCGAGCTGATGTACACCTTCGCGCCGGCCGCCAGGAAACCGGCGGCGATCATCTCGCCGATGCCGCGCGAACCGCCGGTCACCACGGCGACCTTGCCCTCGATGGAAAACAGGTTGTCGAACATGCGCCTCTCCCTCTGTCTGTGCGGATGCGTGTACGGATGATGCGGATACGGACCGCGAACCATGCCCGAAATACCCCACGGCGGCCACCGGCGCGGAACGCGCACGGGCGGATTTGCCCGGGCGCGCCAGGCGCACTATCTTGCCCCCCTGATGACCACCTCCGGCAGCCGGACGTGCGGGCTGCCCGGCGATCACCGGATGGCGAAACACAGATCATGGCGAAGAAACGCGGCGGACTCATCTACTCCACCGACGGCGGCACCATGTGTCCCGGCTGCCGCCGGACGCGGGAGCAGTGCGTGTGCCGGGACCGCTCGCGCCCGCGCGGCGACGGCGTCGTTCGCGTCTCCCGCGAGACCAAGGGACGCAAGGGCGCCGGCGTCACGCTGGTGACCGGCCTGCCGCTGTCGGAGACGGACCTGAAGGCCCTCGCCAAGCGGCTGAAGGCGCGCTGCGGCGTGGGCGGGGCCGTCAAGGACGGCGTCATCGAGCTCCAGGGCGACCAGCGGGACAAGCTGCTGCCCCTGCTCGAGGCCGAGGGATTCCCGGCGAAGCGGGCCGGAGGCTGAGGGGCGGCGGCCGACAAGCCCCGTCCCGACCGGTTAGAATGCCGGCGAATCCGGGGAGGTTTCATGAGCACACACGACGACACGCTGCCGGTGTCACCCACGTCGGCGGATGCCGGCCGTCGGCTGCAGGACATCGTCGGCAGCTATCTGGAATCCCGCGCGGACACGCCGCTGCTGGTGCGCGAACAGATCGCCCGGGATCCCGACCACCTGATGGCCCGCTGCATGATGGGCTACCTGAGCCGGCTGGCCGGCGACGCCGTCAATGCCGGCCGCGCCCGTCAGGTGCATGCCGACCTGACCCGCCGGGTCGACGCGGGCGCCGGCACGCCCTGGGAGCGGGCCCACGTGGCCGCCCTCGGCCTGTGGCTGGACGACCGCCTGCACCTGCTCATGGCGCACTTCGAGGCCGTCCTGGACACCCAGCCCACGGACACCCTGGCCCTGCGCATGCTCCACTACCTGTACTTCTATGACGGCGACGCGGCCCGCATGCGCGACTCCGTACGCCGCAGACTGCCCGACTACGCCAGCCACCCGTTCGAGCCCTACGTGCAGGGCATGCTGTCCTTCGGCCTCGAGGAGGCCGGCGACTACCCGCAGGCGGAGTCCGAGGGACGGGCGGCCGTGGCACGCAACCCCAGAGACATCTGGGCCGCCCACGCCGTAGCGCACGTGATGGAGATGCAGGGCCGTCCCGAGGACGGCATCGGCTGGATTCAGGGGCTGCGCCCCCACTGGGGTGACGCCAACAACTTCCGCAACCATCTCGACTGGCACGAAGCCCTGTTTCACCTGCGCCAGCGGGACCTGGACGAAGTGCTGCGGCTCTACGACGACACGGTCGGTCCTGCCATCGAGGACGATTTCTACCTGGATCTGTGCAACGCCGCCTCGCTGCTGCTGCGCGTCGAAGCGGCCGGCGGCGACGTCGGTGACCGCTGGGCGCCGCTGGCCCGCATCGCCGAGCGCCACGTGGAGGACACGGAGCTGGTGTTCGCCAGCCTGCACTACCTGATGCCGCTGCTGAAGACGGGCCATCCCGCGGCGGCCCGGCTGCTGGCCACGCTGGAAGCCTGGTCGGCCCGGGATACCGTGCAGGGCAGGGTGGTGGCCCAGGTCGCCCTCGAGGTCGCCCGGTTTCTCGAGGCCCTGAACCGGCACGATCGAGCGGCGGCGGCCGCTGCCCACGACCGGTTCCGGGACGGACTGCACCGCATCGGCGGCAGTCACGCCCAGCGCGAGCTGTTTCACCTGCTGAACGACGCCGCCTGATCGTGGCGGCCACCGGCAAGCTCAGCGAGCGCATCGCCCGCCGCCCCTGGTACAAGTGGTACGCCCTGTCGGTGCTCACCCTGGTCTACGCTTCGAGCCAGGTGGACCGCCAGATCATGGGCATGGTGCTGGAGCCCATCAAGCAGGACCTCGGCGCCAGCGACACCGCCATGGGGTTCCTCGTGGGTCTGACCTTCGCCCTGTTCTACGCCACCCTGGGCATGCCCATCGCGATGTTCGCCGACCGCAGCCACCGGCGGAACATCGTCACCGCCGCCATCACCATCTGGAGCGCCATGACCGTGGCCTGCGGGTATGCGGCCAGTTTCCTCCAGCTCGCCCTGGCCAGGATCGGTGTCGGCGTCGGCGAGGCCGGCTCCACGCCGCCGTCCCATTCGATGATCTCGGATCTGTTTCCCACCGCGACCCGCGGCACCGCCATGGGGATCTTCGCGCTGGGCGTGAACGCCGGCCTGCTCATCGCCTACCTCGGCGGCGGCTGGCTGGTGGACAACGTGGGCTGGCGCATGACCTTCGTGGCCGTCGGTGTGCCGGGGCTGGCCATCGCCGCCCTGCTCTACCTCACCACCATCGAGCCCGAGCGGGGCGCCTCGGACGTCCGGCCGCCGCTGCCTGGCGAGGGCGCGCCGCCGTTCCGCAAGGTCTGGGCCCACATGTGGCGGGTCAGATCGATCCGCCATTCCACCATCGGCGCCGCGCTGGCCGGATTCATCGGCTACGGGTTCGTGCTGTGGATGCCGACCTTTCTGATCCGCTCCCACGGCCTGAGTCCGTCGGAGGTGGGCATTGCCCTGGCCCTGCTCACCGGCGTGGTGGGCGGCCTCGGCACCTTCACCGCGGGACGCCTGGCAGACACCCTGGCACGGCGGGACGAGCGCTGGCGGGCGTGGGTGGTCGCCGCCGGCAAGGGCGGCTACGTGCCGTTCCTCGCCGCCGTCTTTCTGGTAGACGACCTGTGGTGGGCCCTCGGCCTGTACGTCGTTCCCGCGTTCTTCGGCGGTTTCTACCTGGCGCCGACCTTCGCGCTGGTCCAGGGGCTGGTGAGTCTGCGCATGCGGGCGCTGGCGTCGAGCATCGTGCTGTTCATCCTGAACATCATCGGCCTCGGCTTCGGGCCACAGCTCGTCGGCGTCATGTCCGACCTGTTCGCGGATGCCTACGGCCAGGAATCCCTGCGCATGTCTCTGCTGGTGCTGAGCTTTCTGAACCTGTGGTGCGCCCTGCACTACTACCTGGCCGGCCGCCACCTGCCGAAGGACCAGGCCGCGCACACGGCCGCCTTCGGCTGAGTCGCCCGGCGGCCGCCAGGGTTCGGGCCTACTCCAGGGTCGCGTAGTTGGTGGAGCGGTCCCCGGCCCGCCGGTCCCGTACCAGCTCGACGCATTCGGCGAGGTCCGCGACGTAGCGGTCCATCACGCCGGTGTTGGAATTGCTCACCGTCGAATGCAGCGTGTCGGGCGGCCCCTGCCGGTCGTGGAACCAGCCCCGCTCGAGCAGCGCGTCCCCCAGGGCGAACACGTCCACAGGCCGGTCCGAGTCGGGGTCCGAGGCAAGGGCGACCAGGTGGTAGCGGCTGTCGCCGAGTACCCGGATGCCGTCGATGGCGGCGATGCCGGCCCGCATCCGGTCGGCGTTGTCCAGGGTGGCGCGGGTCAGCGCCAGATACCCCTCGATACCCAGGTGGCGGATGACCGCCCACGCCGTGGCCATGGGCAGACCCGAGCGGGTGCCCTGCAGGTTGGGAGAGGCGTAGAAACCGCCGAGCCAGTCCTCGAACACGAAGGTCTGATAGCGCCGCAGGGCCTTGGTCCGGTGCAGGATCACGGACACCCCTTTCGGCGCATAGCCGAGCTTGTGAATGTCCGCGGAAATGGACGTCACGCCGTCGACGCGGAAGTCCCAGGGCGGGACCTCGCGCCCGAGACGTTCGACGAAGGGCAGCACGAACCCGCCCATGCAGCCGTCGACGTGGCAGTTCGCCCCGACACCCTGCGCCAGCGCCGCGATCTCGGGAATCGGGTCCACGACGCCCTGGGGATACTGGGGCGCGGAGCCCACCACGAGCACCGTGTTCGGCCCCACGGCGTCGGCCATCGCATCGACGTCGGCCGTCCAGTCGTCACGCACCGGCGTCTTCCTGACCGTCAGGCCGAACAGGTGCGCCGCCTTGTGGAACGCGGCATGGGCGCTCTCCGCCAGCACGATCTCACCGTCGGTGATGCCGCGCTCGGCCCGGCCGCGCTCCCGCGCCGCGAGCACCCCGCAAAGAATCGATTCGGTGCCGCCGCTGGTGAGAAACCCGGCCGTGCCCTCGGGGCCGTTCAGCAGATCGGCCGTCCAGCCGACGACCTCGGACTGGATCTCGCCCAGCGAGGGAAATGCCTTGGTGTTGAGCGCATTCTCGTGGAGATAGAGCGCGGCCGCCCGCTCGGCGACCTCGTGCACGCCGGGACCGCCGTCGTAGATCATTCCGAAGGCCTTGCCCTCGCGCCATTTGACGTCGTGGTCGCGCTTGCCTTCCAGCGCGGCGATCACCTCGTCCGCCGATTTTCCCCGTTCTGGAAACGTCATCGTCTGCTCCCCCTGACCGACCATCCCGGCAGGATACCCTACCCGACCCCCGGACACGCCCCCTTCCGCCGCCGAGCTGATAGACTCGCGGCCCATGAGTGGACTCCAGGACATCCGCGCCTGCGAGGGGCGAGTCGAAGGACGCGTTCAGGGCGTGTCGTTCCGCGCCGCCATGCAGGCCGCCGCCCGGCAGTGCGGAGTGGTCGGCTGGGTCCGCAACTGCCCGGACGGCAGCGTCGAGTTCCGGGCTCAAGGCGATGCCGCCGCAGTGCAGCAGCTGCTGGACTGGAGCCGCCGCGGCCCCCCCGGCGCCAGCGTCGATGCCTTCAACGCCCGGGAAACCGAATCGAGACCGGGGCTCACCGATTTCGAGGTACGGTTCTGAGCAAGCGGCCCCTGCGTATCGTGAGCTGGAACGTCAACGGCCTGCGCGCCTGCGCGCGCAAGGGTTTCCTCGACTTCCTGAACGGCTGCGATCTCGACATCGTCGGCCTCCAGGAAGTCCGTGCCTTTCCTGACCAGCTCGAGGACGAGGTGCGCGCCCCCGAGGGCTGGCACGCCTGCTTCGCCCCGGCCGAGCGCCCAGGCTACAGCGGAGTCGCCATCTACAGCCGGCACGAGCCCGACGACGTGGAAACGTCACTGGGCGAAGCCCGGTTCGACGACGAGGGGCGGTTCGTCATGGCCCGCTTCGGCCGGCTCCGGGTAGCAAGCGTGTATTTCCCCAAGGGCAGCGGCCGGGAACGGGACAACAGCCGCGTGCCCTACAAGCTCGACTTCTACGCCGCCGTGTTCGACCGGGTCGAGCGCCTCAAGCGCGCCGGGCCGCTGCTGGTGATGGGCGACTTCAACACGGCCCACCGGGAGATCGATCTGGCGCGTCCGGCATCGAACCGGAAAACCAGCGGCTTTCTGCCGGAAGAACGGGCCGAGATCGATCGCTGGCTCGAATCCGGCTGGAGCGACACGTTCCGCAGCCGCCATCCGGACACACGGGACCGCTATACCTGGTGGGCCCAGTGGGGTGGGGCCCGCGCCAGGAACGTCGGCTGGCGGATCGACTACGTGCTGGCCTCTCCCGCCGCCGACAGGCGCATCGGCGACGCGTTCATCTGGGACCGGGTCACGGGCTCCGACCACTGCCCCGTGGGCGTCGATCTGCTGCCCGGGTGACGCCGGGCCCGGTCAGTTCCCGGCAGCGTCCCGGGCAGCGGCTTCCCGCGCTGCCCGCACCTTGTCGCTGGTCTGGTTGAAGAGAATCTCCCGGCGGCGGCGCTCTTCCTCCTCCGTCCGCTCCTGCTGACCCAGCTCACGCTGCACTCGAAAGCCCTTGTCCACGGCGGGACGGGCGCCGACGACGTCGACCCAGCGCTTGAGATTCGGAAACCGGGTCCAGACCGCCTCGTCGATCAGCCGCCCCGCCGCCATGGCCCAGGGCCAGGTGACGATGTCGGCGATCGAGTACTCCGAGCCGGCCAGGTACTCGTTGGCGGAGAGCTGAGCGTCCATCACCCCGCACAGCCGGTCCACCTCACCGACGAAGCGCCGCGTGCCGTATTCGAGCTGGGCAGGGTCCTCCGCGAGATTCCTGCCGTAGTTCTTGAAGTGGTTGGCATTGCCCATCATCGGTCCGAGATTCGCCATCTGCCAGTGCACCCACTGCAGGGTCCGGTAGCGCTGGTGGGGCTCGGTCGCCAGAAACCGGCCGGTCTTGTCCGCCAGATACTCGAGAATGGCGCCGGACTCGAAGATCGACAGCGGCTCACCGCCGCCGAGCGGCTCGTGGTCGACGATGGCGGGCATGCGGTTGTTGGGGCTGATGCGCAGGAACTCGGGCTTGAACTGGTCCCCCCCGCCGATGTCGACCGGGACGATGCGGTACTCGAGACCGCACTCCTCCAGCATGATGGTGACCTTCCAGCCGTTCGGCGTGGGCCAGTAGTGCACGTCGATCATGATGTTCTCCTGGACTGCGGGCGGTGCCTGATGGCACGTCAGGCTATCAGCCGAGGAGGAAGGCGGGAACCTTGCGGGGCGCCTGAATCCGCACCCGCTTGGCGCGTCCGGTCGCCCCCCGTTCGACGGTCACCCGGCGCCTGGGCACCGCGAACTGCTCCGCGAGCACCTCGGTCAGCCTGCGGTTGGCCTTGCCATCCACCGGCGGCGACAGCACCCTGACCTTCAGGCAATCGGCTTCGGGCAGAACCGCGTCGGCGCTCGCCCGGGGAATCACACGGACGACCAGCAGCAGATCGTCGCCGTCCCAGCGAGCCCCGCAACGCAGCGGCATGCCCGCGATCACGGCATCCGGAGGATCGTCATGCATTTCGTCTTCGAGGTTCACGTCCATCCCGGCTATCGGGCCGAACAGTACGCCGAAGCCTGGGTCCGCGCCAGCGAGATGATCCAGCGGGCGCCGGGGGCGCGCGGCACGCGCCTGCACCGCAAGATCGGTGATCCGCAGGTGCTGCTGGCCATCGCGAGCTGGGAGTCGAAAGCGGCGCGGGACGCCATGGAGGCGCAGACCAGTCAGGCGATCCGCGACATCATCGCCGAGCAGGCTCAATTCGTGGACGTCAGGGTGATCGGCGAGTTCGAGGATGCCGAGTGGGTCGTCGAGCCCGGCGTATGACCGGCCGGCGGCCCCACGGGCCGCCGGCGGGCATGGTCTGCTGCGCTGGACCTCAGGGCGCGAGGTCGTCGAGCAGCAGCAGGGTCGGCGGCACGCCGCCGTTGACCTGGTCGATGGCGGCAGCCGTGTACAGCCCGCCGCCGTCGAGGGTCAGCGTCACCGGGCCGATCGCGGGGACCGTGCTGCCCTCGCCCGTCACCACGACGTCGTAACTGCCGGGCGCGAGCCCGACGTACCCGGTATCCGCCAGGAACGGCACGCCGCTGAAGGCCGGCTCCGCGCCGCTCAGATTGCCGCCCGTACCACCGGGAACGACGTAGATGTCCACGGCACCCGCCGATGGCGAAGCGTGGAGGATGCGCACCCGGGCTTCCGTCGCCACGCGACGGGTATCGTCCACCAGCACCAGCGGCGCGATGTCGGCGAGCAGGCCGGTTGCATAGACGCTGTAGGACTCACCCTGAGCCAGCGCCAGGTCGGCATCGATCACCACCGGCGTGTCGGCCCCGGTCGGCACGACCTTCACGTTGATGCTTCCCGGCGGCAGACCGAGGTAATCCGTTCCCTCGCCGAACGCTAGGTCCACCACGGGACGGCTGGCGAAGTCGTCGTTCGCCACCACATCGACGTTGGGGGCGTCGGGAGAGGCGTGGACGACGCGCACGTCGCTCGGCGTGTCGACGTCGAGGAACTCCAGCGTGGTCGTGCCGGTGGTCGCCAGCAGCGAGACCGGCGATGCGCCGGTGGCGGTGTTGGTGACCGCGGCCACGAGCAGATCGGCCCCACCGGGCAGGTCGATCGCACCGGAGTCATAGACCACGGTCGGCGGCGACCCCGGCACGGCGACCCGGATCCGGTAGGTATCCTCCGGAACCACCACGGCGTCCGTCGTCAGCGTCTCGCCGAAGGCGAAAGTGCCGAGCGGCGCGCCGAGCGGGTCGCCCGGAGCCGTGACGTAGACTTCCACCGCCGGCGCGTTGGGCGCGGCATGAAGCACCCGCAGCCGGACCTCGTCATCGGCCACGGCGGGCGGGGTGTCGGTGAGCACGATCGGCGCGATGCTCGCCACTTCGCCGGCGGCGACCACGGTGACCCGCTCGTTTTCGCCGATGGGCAACGAGGGCGCCGGCTGCCCGGCCGCGGGAATGACCGTCACGGCTCCGCCCGGCACGTTGCCGACGACCTCGACCTGATAGTCACCGACTTCATAGGGGATGGTTCGCACGCCCTTGTAGGGCACACCGCTGGCCACGTTGAGACCGGCCACCCGCACGTCCACGTCAGGCGCATCCGGAGAGGCGTGCACGATTTCGAGGGTGCTGGTGGGCTGGGGATCCTGAGGCTGGGCGGTCGACGGACTGCCGTCGCCGTCGCTGCAGCCGGCTGCGAACAGCAGCACGGCGATCGATAAACCTGAGAACAGACGGACCGGTGACATTCCTGCGCTCCATTGCTGAGGGACGCAGCGACTGTAGAGTCGCGGACATCAAGCGTCCGTCAACGAAACGCCCCCGGATCGTTCACGAGCCGTTCACGGGGCCGACATCAACCGGCCAGCGCCAGCGCGCGACGGGCCAGTGAGGCCTGTCGCTCGAGATCTGCGAGCCGCGACGTGAGCTCCCCGTCGACGCCGTCCTGCTCCAGACCGGCCAGCACGCGCGACGCGGCGCCGGCGAGGGGCTTCATGCCATGACCGGCCGCCGTCCGCTCCATGGCTGCCAGGGCGGCGCGCAACGGCTCACGGTCCTGGCGCCCGGCCGCCGACCGCAGCTCGCGCAGCCGCTCCTCCAGACTGTCGATGAACGCCCGGCGGTCTCCTACGGGCCGCCGCCCGATCGCCTCGTCGCCAGCGCCGCCCGCAGCCAGAAAGCGTAGAACCACGGCCTCGAAACGTCCCTGGTCGATGGGTTTGGCCAGCACGTCGTCGCAGCCGGCGGCGCGATGCTGGCTGGCGTGATCCGCCACCACGTCAGCCGTCAGCGCCACCACCGGCACGTGCCGCGGACACTCCGCCCGGATGCGACGGGTCGCTTCCTCCCCACCCATCACCGGCATGTGCATGTCCATGAGCACCAGGTCCGGCGGGTTCGCCAGCACGGCCTCCAGCGCTTCCCGACCGTTCGCCGCGGTCTCGGCGGTCAAACCCATGCGCTCGAGGTACATCGACACCAGCTTGAGATTGTGGGGACTGTCGTCGACCACCAGCACCCGACCGCCGCGACGAGTCCGGGGGCAGGCCAGGGCATCCGCCCTGGCCTGCACCTGGAATTCCGCTGCATCGGTGATCCACCCCTGCGCGCCCGGACCCGGCACCAGCGGCAGTGACAGCAGAAACGTCGAGCCCTCGCCTACCCGGCTCGTCACCGTCAGGGTTCCGCCCATGGCCTCGGCGAGCTGGCGGGAGATCACGAGGCCGAGTCCGGTCCCGCCGTAGCGCCGGGTCACCGAGGAGTCGGCCTGCTGGAAACGTTCGAAGATGCGGCCCAGTGCCTCCGGCGGGATGCCTATGCCCGTGTCCTGCACCGCACAGCGCAGCATCTGCTCGTCACGATCGAACTCGAGACGCACCGTGACGCCACCCTCGGCGGTGAACTTCAGGGCGTTGCTCACCAGGTTGAACAGAATCTGGCGCAGTCGCGTCACGTCGGCGCGGATCCGGCGGGGCAGCGGCAACGCCGGCTCCAGGTCGAAGTACAGCCCCCTGGACTTCGCCAGGGCACGCTGACCGGCACAGAACTCGGCCAGCATCGGAGCCAGCGCGACGTTCCGCCACTCCAGTTCCAGCTCGCCCGCTTCGATCTTGGACAGATCCAGCACGTCGCCGATGAGCTGCAGCAGATGGCGGCTGTTGGACAGCACGATCTCGAGCTGCTCGGCCACTTCCCGCGGCGGGTCGGCCGCTTCGAGGATGGACTCCGTGAAGCCGATGACGGCGGTCAGCGGCGAGCGCATCTCGTGGCTCATGTTGGCGAGAAACTCGGATTTCGCCCGGTCCGCCGCCGTCGCCGCAGAGACCGCGCGGGCGAGCTCCTCGCTGCGCTCCTGGAGCTCCTCGGTGCGCCGCTCGATCTCCGCCTCGCGGTCGTTGACGACGTGCTCGAGCTGATGGCGCAGCCGGCTCTCCTGCCGGTTGAGCTGACGCAGCTCGCTCACCGACCCCTTCAGCCGCATCGCCACCTCGTTGAACCCCCGCACCACCTCCGCGACCTCCGCGGGCGGGTAGCTGGTGGGGTCGATGGGTTGCCAGTCACTGGCGAGCCGGAAATCGCGGACGTGGCGCTTGAGCTGCTCCAGCGGTTCGGTGATGCGGCGACTGATGACCCGGGCCGCAATGCCCGAGACGACAACGACCATGGCGAGGAACAGGGCCACCCGCTCGATCTCGTCCCAGACGACCGCCTGCAGGTGGGATGACGGCAGGCTGATCACCGCGAGCCAGCCGTTGTCGAGACGATGGGCCGCCAGCAGGTGATCCACGCTGCCGCCTTCCGGCCCGGGAATCGCCGCCTCGCCGATCCGGACGTCCGCCGGATTCCCTGCGCTCAGCTCATCGAGCCAATCCCGGCCTGCGTCGGCGGGCAGCGTCGAGAACACGAACTGCCCACGCTGATCCACGATGGCCAGATTCCCGCCCTCGATCCGCCGGTGCGCCTGCCAGAGCCCGGCCAGACCGGCCAGATCCAGGGACACCTCGGCGATCCCCGCGAGCCCCCCGTCCATCGCCTCGACCGGCGCGCTCATGGCGACCAGCCAGTCGTTGCCGATGCCTCGACCTTCGAAGGCATCGGACACGAAGGACTTCCCGGAGGCCCGGACCGCGGTGAAGTAGCGCCGGTCGGCGACCGAGCGGCCGACCAGCGCGTCCATCTCCGGTGCCCGGTCGCGGATCCGCTCGGCCACCGCCACGGAGGTGATCGTGCCGTCCCGGTCCGCGACCAGCGCGCTCAGCAGGCCGTCGAAAGCCGACATGTGTCCATCGAGGAGCGTCTGCACCCGCCGGCCGTCCCAGTTGCCGTCCGACAGATTGGTGGCGAGCAGCCGCACGCTCTGATGATGCCGGGACAGGAAGTCCTCGGTGGCCCGGGCGACGGCCTGGGCGTTGTCGGCCATCCGGGCTTCGAGCTGGTGCCGGCTGTGGTCCACGGCCCGCCACGCCAGAGCGATGGCGAGCACGGCGGCGGGAATCACGAACAGCAGCTCGAAGCTCAGGGCAATCGAGCGACGGATGGGCCGGTGGGCGAACAGGCGGCCCGCCAGCGAGCGCGCGGGCATCAGTCCCAGCTCACGCTCTTACCCTGACCGACCACCGCCACCTTGCTCGCATGATGTTCGTGGCTGCGCGTGTAGCGCTGCAGGATCTCCACGACCTTGCGCTCGTCGAACGGCTTCACCAGAAACCCGTCAATGCCGACGTCGGTGGCCGTCTTGACGTTCTCCATGGAGCTGTTGCCCGACACCATGACGATGAAGGCGTCACGGCGGAACGCACGCATGATCTCGAGCACGTCCAGACCGTTGAGCTTGGGCAACTCGATGTCCAGCAGGGTCACGTGAGGAGGATGCTGGGCGAACAGCTTGAGCGCGGTCTTGCCGTCGACGGCCTGGACGATGCGCGCGTCGGGCCAGTGATGCTCGACCACGCCACAGAGAAACCGCCGTCCCTGCTCGTCATCTTCAACGATCAGCACGTTCATGAGTCGCTACCATCCTCTTTCGTTCGTCCGCGGGTCACGGGGCCACCTCCAACGCGGCCAGCTCGCGGTCCAGCGCGGCGAACGCCGAACTCAGCCGAGTCCCGCCCGTGTCGCCGGCGCTGCGCGCCGATTCCTGCAGCGCGGCTGCCGCCGCGGACAGACCGTCCAGCATCAGATTGCCCGCGGTGCCTTTGATGCGGTGCGCGATGCCGGCGACAAGCTCCAGATCACCCCGGGCTGCGGCGTCACGCAGACACGCCGCGGTCGCGGGAAGCTCACCGACGAAGTCCGCCACGAGCTCGCGGAAGGCATCCGTGTCGCGCCATGCGCCGGCGGATCCCCAGGCCGATTTCGGGGCGGCCGGCAGCCACCGCGTCACGCGGCGGACCAGTTCTGCGGCATCCGCATCCCGCGGAACGCTGGCGGCGTACCCGCCGTCCTCTTCGGTCTGACGGACGCCCTCGACCGTCAACGCCAGGATCGGGCTCTCGTACCCCACGGCCTGCAGCAGTTCGATCAAGGTGGCGCCGTCGACGGGCGGCAGACCGGCATCCAGCAGCAGGACGTCGTAGCTGCTCTGCAGCGCCTGGCGCACGGCCGCTTCGCCGTCGGCGGCCGTAGCCACGTCGAGCCCGGCGTCCCGGAGCAGGCTCTCGACACGTCGGCGGGCCGCAGCGTCGGGACAGGCCAGCAGCACGCGGCCGGCGACGGTCCGATCGGTCGCCCCCAGCGGAGCGATCTGTGCCGCCGTCGTCCGATTCATACCGCTGTCCGCCCCACCCACTTGCCGCGCCTCCGTCAGATTAGATAATTCCGGATTGCGAAGGCTTGCCGTACGTCGCAAATTGCGGATGACCCGACCGCATCGGAGCTTTCCGACGGGCGCCGAAGCCGGATACGCCGACAGCGTCGCACCGATGCCGTCACCGAGGAGGAGAGGAACCGAGGAGGAGAGGAACAATGACCCTGGCATTCTGGTGCGTGCTCGCCGCCGGCATTCTGCCGCTGGTCTGGGTGGGGTACGCCAAAGTCACCGGCGGGCGCTACGACAACCGCGCCCCGCGGACATTCCTGGCAGGCGTGGAGGGCGCCGCCCGGCGGGCTCACTGGGCGGAGCAGAACAGCTACGAGGCGTTTCCCCTGTTTGCCGCCGGGGTGATCGTCGCCCATGTCGCCGGGGCGCCCCAGGGCACGGTCGACCTGCTCGCGGTCACCTTCCTGGCGGCCCGCGTTGCGCACGGCGTGTGCTACATCGCCGATCTCGCGACGCTGCGCTCGCTGGTGTGGCTGGTGGGCTGGGCCAGCAGCGTGGGCGTGTTCTTCACCGCACTGTAGCAGCGACCGGCTCCGCCCTGGGCCTGAAAGCCAGCAGCACGTTGCCTTCGGGCTGGCCGAAGCTGCCATAGCCGGAGCCCACGAATACCATGCCCGCGCCGGCGAACAACGAGTGGCTGTCGATGCTGCCGCCCTGCGCCGCAACGCCGTTCACGGTCTCGAAGTCCCGCAGCGTGTCGAACTCGAACACCACGGCGCCGGAGGCCGCGTCGAAGACGAACAGCCTGCCGTCGACGCTCGCCGCGAGCACCGATCGATCGACCACCAGCGGCGCAGCCGACAGCCCGTAGCGCTCGTCGCAGCGGGGATAGCGCTCGCGACGCCCGGCGCTGCAGTCCGGCTCCACCGGCCGACGCCAGAGCACCTCGCCGGTGTCGATGTCCAGGGCGTTCATGCCCGGCTGCGGCGTATAGCCGGGCCGATCCCGGGCCGGGTCGTTCACCGCCGCGAACACCCGCCCGCCATCGACGGCGAGCCCCCAGTGAATTCCGCCGAGCGGTGTGCCCTGGCTCAGGGTCTCGCGCCAGACGAGGCTGCCGTCGTCGGGGTCCAGGGCCCACACGTCGCCGGATTTCTGGCCTGCCAGCAGCACGTCGTCCCCGTCCCGCCGCGGCACCAGCACCGCGGCGGCGCCGAAGTCGAAATCCTTGAGCACGCTGTCCTCCGGGCTCGGACAGTTGGGCGTGGATTCCTCGCCCGGTCCCCGGCAACCGATGATCCAGACGTCGTTGGCCAGCGCCTGGAACGACCACACCAGCTCCCCGGTCGCGAGATCGATGGCCAGCACCGCATCGCTGGTGTCGGTCGCCGGCAGAGAGGTGTTCTGGCCCGTGGTGACGTAAACCAGCCCGCGCGCGGCATCGACGGTGGGCGTGGACCAGATCGGCGCGCCGGATGGTCCGCGCAGCCGCACGCCCAGACGATTGACCCGCCCGGTGTACCCGGCTTCGCGCATGGTGTGATAGGTCCACAGCTTGCGCCCGGTGGCGGCATCGAGGGCCACGACCGCGCCGTGCTCGGCGCAACACTCGTAGTTCGGATCGGCCCCCCGGCCGACGCCCGACGACGACACCGGCACGATGATGCGATCCCGGAACAGCACCGGCGCCCCGGTGATGGCGGCCAGCTCCGAATGACGCCCGTCCACCGCCCAGATCCGCTCGCCGGTCTGCGGATTCACCGTGTGCACCCGGCCGAGCCGGTCCGCGAACACGAGCGCCGGCGGTCCGCCCTCGCCGAGCGGGCCGTAGGAGACCGACGTGCGAAGCTGCGTGCCGGCGTCGTAGACCCACTTCACGCAGGGGCGGCGAACGTCCAGGGCGAGCAGGCGGCCGGTCTGCACCGGCGCGAAGAACATGGTGTCGCCGATGATCACCGGCGAAGACCGCAGGGTCGTGGTGTCGGGAAAACCGATCGCCCAGGCCAGCTCCAGGCGGGACAGGTCGTCGCTGGTCAGCCCCGCCTGGGCCGCGGTCAGGCGCCGGCTGCCGAGATGATCGGTGCCGAACATGGTCAGGGCCGCCGGCCGGTCGAGATCGACGGACCGATTTCCGGCACGGCACATCATGGCCGCCAGCCACTCGCCGCTGTCCCCTTCCCTGACGGCCAGATAGTCGACCAGCTCGTACAGCTCGCGCCGCGACAGCGCCCCGCCCTGCTGCTGCATCACGCCCCGGGTGAGCGACAGATACAGCGATTCCGCATTCATCTGTCGCAGCGCCGTTCCGGCGGGCGCCCGGGAGGTGCCGGGATCGTCGTGACAGGCCGCGCAGTGCTGCCGGTAGAGCGCGGCGCCCGGATGAGGCGGATCGCGCGGTTCCGCCGCCCGGGCGGGCAGAGCCAGGCACAACGCCAGAGTTGCCGCGGCCAGCGCCGCGGCACGACAGGATGGGTTCACCACTTCACTCCCCGCCGGGCTGCGGCGCGCCGGGCCGCCAGCCCGCTACTCGACGATGGCCTGATAGACCAGGTTCTTGAACTCGCTGCCCAGCCGGGTGCGGTGGGGGATGCTCTGAACCATGAAGATGCCGATGAGATCCTCCTCGGGGTCGACCCAGAAGCGGGTGCCGGCGGCGCCGCCCCAGTTGTACTCCCCGGGCGAGCCCAGCTCGCCGATCTCGCCCTGGTCCAGCGCCACGGCGACGCCCAGGCCGAAGCCGACGCCGTCGCGACCGAAGCCCATGGGAACGTCGCCGAGGTGATTGACCGTCATCAGCTCCACCGTCTTGGGCGACAGCAGCCGCACGCCGTCGAGCTCGCCGCCGTTCAGCAGCATCTGACTGAAGCGCAGATAGTCGGAAGCGGTCGACATGAGACCACCGCCGCCGCTCTCGAACCTGGCACCCGGCTTGTAGCCCTGGTCCAGTGCTTCGTCCGCCTCGACGAGCTCCGTGGCACGGTTCGCCGATTGAAACGCCGCCGCGGCATCCGCCGGCGTGCCGGCCGGGCTGTACAGCTCTGCTACCCGATTCCACTGGTCGTCGGGCACCACGAAGCTGGTGTCGACCATGCCGAGAGGCTCGAAGATCCGCTGCTCGAGAAAATCACCGAACTTCATCCCGGAGACGGCCTCGACGAGCCGGCCCTGGACGTCGACGGCGACGCTGTAGTGCCAGCGGGTGCCGGGGTCGTACTGCAGCGGAATGTCGCCGAGCCTGGTGACGAAGTCCTCGAGCGTCGCGTCGTCCGCCAGCAGTCCCGCTTCGCGGTACATCCGGTCGACCTCGGTATTGCCGAACACACCGTAGGTGAAGCCCGCGGTGTGGGTCAGAAGATCGCGGATCGTCGGTTGACGCCGCGGCTCTCGGGTCTTGCCGGCCTTGGAGGCGTCGCCGCTCCCCTCGGTGCGACTCACCGTGCCGTCGGACACCATGCGCGTGTTGCCGCCGTCGGCCGTCGACACGGCGACCTCGAGATCCGCGAGCTCCGGGATGTAGCGGGCCACCGGATCGTTGAGGAAGAAGTGTCCCTCTTCGTAGAGCATGAGCACGGCGACGGCGGTGATCGGCTTGGACATGGAATAGATGCGGAAGATCGTGTCTTCCGTCATCGGCCGTTCCGGATCCCGATCGGCCAGCCCGTAGGTCTGCTGATAGACGACGCGGCCATCCCGCGCGACGAGCCCTAAGCCGCCCACCATGACGCCATCCGCGACGGCCTGGTTCATGTGGTCGGTGAGGCGCTCGAGCCGTTCGGCCGACATGCCGACCCGGGCGGGCTTCGCTTCCGGCAGATCCCTGGCCTGGGCCGCGGGCATGGCGGCAGCCGCCAGGCAGAATGCGACGACCACCACACCGTAACGTGCTGCTACACGCATGAACCTCTCCCCCAGTGACGTTCGAATCCCGTCAAGGCTAGTCATTTAGCTCGCCCGGCACAATCGCAGAACGCGGCGAACCGGTCTCACGGTGGCGGCATCCGGTGCAGGATCGTCGTCGCTGTCGTACGCTCGACGGACGCTCCCGCAGAGACAGAGGATGAGATCCATGGCTCGCTCCGGACCGTCGTCCCCTCGCCCGGCCCCCGCGATGAGTATCAGCCGCCGCCACCTGCTCGGCGCCGCGGCGGCTGCCGGCGTGGTCGCCGCCACCGGCTGCTCGTCGGTGCGGCGTCGGTCGGCCGGCAGGTATCCGCGCCCACTGTCCCGCCAGCCGTTCGTGGCGCCCCGGGTGTCTTCCGACCGGGTGGTCAGGGTCATCGTCGGTCACCGCCCCTTCCGCCCGTCCGGCTTCGTCGTGCGCCGCGAGGCCCATGGTGCGAAGACGGTGATTCACAACTACGGTCACGGCGGCGGCGGCATCAGCCTGGCCTGGGGCTCGTCCGCCCTGGCCGTGCAACAGACCCACGGCCTCCTGCCGGACCACGCGGCCGTCGCCGGCGGCGGCATCATGGGCCTGACCACGGCCCGCCTGCTGCAGGACGCCGGCTGGCAGGTGACGATCTACACCCGGGACATGCTCCGCCACACCACGTCCAACGTCGGCGGTGGCCAGTGGGCGCCCACCAGCGTGTTCGAAGAGGACGCGGCGACGCCGGCGTTCCTGGCTCAGTTCCGTGCGGCTGCCCGCATCTCCCACCATGCCTATCAGAACCTCGGCCCCGGCTACGGCGTCCGCTTCATCGAAAACTACTATCTCGGCGAGGCGCCGCTCGAGGCGCCCTGGTATCTCCGGGAACTGCCCGAGCTGTTCACGTCAGTGGCTGAGCTGCGCCCGGACCAGCATCCGTTTCCCGTGCCCTGGGTACGACGGGTGGTATCCATGATCGTCGAGCCGGCCGTGTTCCTGCGCCGCATGCGCGACGACTTCCTGCGCGCCGGCGGCCGTTTCGAGATCCGCGACTTCCGGGACCGGGACCACCTGCTGGCCGTGGCGGAACCGGTGATCTTCAACTGCACGGGCCTCGGCGCAAAGGCGCTGTTCGACGACACGGAGCTCGAGCCGGCCAAGGGGCAGCTCGTGTTCCTGCCGCCCGATCCGGCGGTGGACTTCATCACCGTCGGCGGCGGCAGCGGCGTCAGCTACATGTTTCCGCGCTCGGGGGAAATCGTGCTCGGCGGCTCCTTCCAGCGCGGCGACTGGTCGCGCCACGCCGAGCCCGAGGTCACCGACAGGATCCTCGCCGACCACCAGGCTCTGTTCGCCGCCTTCGACTGAAGGGCCCCGCCCCCTGCCCGCCTCACCCCACCGCCCGGCGGATCAGGCCAGGCATCAGCGGCGCCTGCACGAACAGGGTGAACAGCACGACCCCGTAGGCCATGGCCTGCACCACCCAGGCGTACTCGAGAGAGGTCGGCAGCGACAGCGCCAGCGCGAGAGTCACCGCGCCACGCAGACCGCCCCAGGCGAGCACCTGCCGGTAGGGACCAGGTACCGGCGAGGACAGCAGCGGATTCAGGGCCGGCAGCGCCGCCAGCACCACCAGCGCCCGGGCGACCAGCACCGCACCGACTGCGATCAGCATCGCCTGCCAGCGCTCGGTGAACATGGCCGGGCTCAACGTCATCCCCACCAGCAGGAACACACTGCCGTTGGCAGCGAAAGCCAGCACGCCGAGTAGAAAACTGATCTCGGTACCAACTATGGGCGCATCCTCCCGCTGAACCGTTCGCGCCAGCACCAGACCCGCCAGCAGGGCGGCCATGACGCCGGACACTCCGAGGGCGCCCTCGGCCAGCAGAAACGAGCCGTAGGCAGCCGTCAGCACGATCAGCGCATGACTGACGCCGCCGGCGAACAGCCGCAGCGCGGCGGCGCCTACCAGACCCACGGCCACGCCCGTGGCCGCGCCACCGAAGAACACCGCCGCGAAGCCGACCAGCGCGGCAGCAGGGCCAGGGTCCGCCGTACGCGTCGCATAGCCGAGCACGATGCCGAACACCACGATGGCCGAGGCATCGTTGAACAGGCTTTCTCCCTCCAGCAGGATCGTCAGCCGCGCCGGGGCCCCCATGGCCTTGAGCTGGTCGATCACGGCCACCGGATCCGTCGCGGCCAGCAGCGCGCCGGTGATGAGCGCGGCCTCCCAGGGAAACGCCTCCGGGTGACCGATCCCGAGGTAGATCAGGGCGGCGCTGACCAGGCCCGTGATGCCGACACCGACCAGGGCCAGGAAGAGAATCGCCGGCAGGTTCTGCCCCAGCGTGCGAAGGCGGATGTGAAATGCAGCGTCGAACACCAGCACCGGCAGAAACACGAAGAACACGAGATCGTGAAAACTCACCTCGCCGAGCCCCATGTCCATGCCGAAGCCGGCGTCCAGAACCCGGGAAAGCAGGAACCCGACCAGCACCAGCGGCAGCGTGTGCGGCACCCGGAACACCCGCCCCAGGCGGTCTGCCACCAGCGCCAGGGCGAACAGGGTCACGGCGAAGGCCACGATCAACTCAATGCTCATGCTGCCGCAGACTGCACCGCACGCAACAACGAGGCAAATGCCGCCGGGCCCGAGCACCCCGCCGGGTCAACGGAGCAGCCGGTCGAGCAGGTCCGGGATGCGCTTCTTCAGCCGGAAAAAGCCGCGGGTCGCATGCGGCCAGGCGTCCCGGTCGTAATGGCGCACGATCTCGTGCACGGCGACGCCTTCCTGCTCGAGTGCGGCGCGCGCCCGCGCCCGGGCATCGGCCCCCGGACCCACCGGCGCGTAAAACGCCACCACCGCATCCATATCCGCCCGGCGCGCCCAGGACGCCACCGCATCGTCTCTTGCGGACAGCAGCGGCGCTTCCTGCAGCGCCCACCGCTGCCGTGCCCGCGCCAGCGCGTCCTCGGCGGCGCCGGCCGCGAACGCCGCGGCGGCCTCGCCGGTGGCGAGGGGCGATCGAGGCGCGGGCGGCAGGGCCGCGACCGCCCGGGGTCGAACCGGCAGGTCCAGATCGAGATCGTCCTCGCCGAGCAGCACCCCGACCCGGGCTCCCGCCGGCGGCATCGCCGACGGCCAGGACGGTGTGATCCGCCGTGGCGGATTCGCCTCTTCGAGGGGCAGCGCAGTCGTGTCCAGGCGCTCCAGGCCCTCGGCACCCGCCCGGTCCAGGCGTCGCGCCGCGAAGCGGGCGATGTTGTCCGGGCGCGCGAGATAGTGCTTGCCGGGCGTGTGCAGCCCGGCGATCCAGCGCCAGGACAGCGTATTCGAGGCAGGGTCGCCGTCGAGCAGATGCCGGAGAAAGAAATCCGCCCCGAGCTGCCACGGCAGATCGAGGGTGAAGATCCAGATGCTGGCAAACCACATGCGGGCGTGGTTGTGCAGGTACCCCGTGGTGACCAGCTCCCGTGCCCAGGCGTCGAACACGGCGATGCCGGTCTCTCCGCCCGTCGCAGCGTCATAGCGCAGGGCGAGCGCGTCGTCGTCGGCCAG
>MRWG01000559.1_pt1 | contig 37821 bp, 38 predicted proteins | sample 1013341 | NCBI WGS metagenome assembly MRWG01 (sample SAMN06117577, study PRJNA244670) | biofilm metagenome | biome: Water; feature: Cathode Biofilm; material: Biofilm; isolation source: microbial consortium enriched at the cathode of a solar microbial fuel cell | place: USA: District of Columbia ... | reverse complement strand
ACCACGGCTGCGCCGTGGTCCCCCTCCCCCATCAAGGGGGAGGAGGGGTGTCGTCGGCTGGCCGGAAAAGTCCTATTCGGACTTTTCTTCTTCGGCGGCAGCTTCTTCGGCCGGGGCTTCCTCGGCTTCAGCAGCCGGCTCTTCAGCCGGGGCTTCGGCAGCAGCCTTGGCTTCCGCTTCAGCAGCCTTCTTGGCTTCTTCCTTCTCGAGGCGCTCGGCTTCGCGCTCCTTGGCCTTCTCGCCCGGCTCGCCCTTCTTCGGGTTATTGCCGTGTTCCCAGGCCCAGGCATCGGCCTCGAGCTGGTTCAGGAAGCGGCCGACGCGGTCGGTCGGCTTGGCGCCCTTGGCGATCCAGGCCTTGGCCTTTTCCATGTCGATCTTCACGCGCTCGCCATCCTTGGGCAGCATCGGATTGTAGGAGCCGATCTTCTCGATGAAACGGCCATCGCGCGGGGCGCGGCTGTCGGCAACGACGATGCGGTAGTAGGGACGCTTCTTGGCGCCACCACGGGCGAGACGGATTTTCAGAGCCATTGTTCGATTTCCTTCGGGTCTAAAGCTTTGAAACGGGGATTATTTCTTCGGGAGGCCAAGCGGCAGGCCGTCGGGTCCCAGAGGGCCGCCACCGCCCAGTCCGGGCAGTGACGAGCCTGAATTTCTCGAGCCGGAGCCGCCAAGGCCCGGCAATTGCGCGCCTGCGGGCGCCTTGCCGCCCAGCAGATCCTGGGTTGCCCGGCCCATATCGGCCGGGTTCATGTCGCCCGGCATTCCACCCATGCCACCGGGCATTCCGCCCATCATGCCGGCAAGGCCACCGCGCCCCTTCTTGCCGACCTTCTTCATCATGTCGGCCATCTGGCGGTGCATCTTGATGAGCTTGTTGACGTCGGCGACCGTCACGCCGGAACCGGCAGCGATGCGCTTCTTGCGCGAAGCCTTGAGGATTTCCGGCTTGGCCCGCTCCTGCGGCGTCATCGACAGGATGATCGCTTCCTGGCGGGAGAGCATCTTGTCGTCCATGCCGGCGGCGGCCATCTGCGATTTCGCGGCCTTGTTCATGCCCGGCAGCATGCCCATGATGCCGCCCAGACCGCCCATCTTCTTCAGCTGGCCGAACTGTTCGCGCAGATCGTCGAGGTCGAACTTGCCCTTGGCCATCTTTTTGGCGAGGCGTTCGGCCTTGTCCTGGTCGACATCCTGGGCGGCTTTCTCGACCAGCGAGACGATATCGCCGCGGCCCAGAATGCGGCCGGCCAGGCGTTTCGCGTCGAACGCGTCCAGACCGTCCGGCTTTTCGGAGACGCCGAGGAATTTGATCGGCAGGCCGGTGACATGGCGCATGGAAAGCGCCGCACCGCCGCGGCCGTCACCATCCATCCGGGTCAGCACCAGGCCGGTCAGCGGCAGGCGTTCGTGGAAACGTTTGGCGGTCTCCACCGCGTCCTGGCCGGTCAGCGCGTCGGCGACCAGCAGGGTTTCGCGCGGACGGGTGACATCGGCGATCGACTTCGCCTCGGCCATCATGTCCTCGTCGATCGAGGTGCGGCCGGCGGTATCGAGAATGACGACGTCATAGCCCTGCAGCTTGCCGGCATTCATCGCCCGCTTGGCGATATCGACGGCGCGCTGGTTCGCCATGATCGGCAGGAAGCCGACGCCGACCTGTCCGGCCAGCTGCTGCAGCTGTTCCATGGCCGCCGGGCGGCGCGTGTCGAGCGAGGCGAGCAGGACTTTCTTCTTGTGGACGTCCTGCAAGCGCTTGGCCAGCTTGGCAGACGTGGTGGTCTTGCCCGAACCCTGCAGACCCGCCATCAGGATCGCGACCGGCGGTTCGCCCTCGACCATCAGGCCGGGCTGTTCGCCTTCGCCGCCCAGAAGGTCGACCAGCGCATCATGGACGATCTTGACGACCTGCTGGCCCGGCGCAACGGCGCGGATCACGTCCTCGCCGACGGCGCGCTCGCGGATTTTCGCAACGACGTCCTTCACCACCGGCAGGGCGACGTCGGCCTCGAGCAGAGCGACGCGGATCTCGCGCAGCGCCGCGTCGACGTCCTTCTCCGACAGCACACCGCGGCCGGTGAGCTTGTCGAATACGCCGCCAAGTCGTTCTGTCAGTGCGTCGAACATGCGTTCGTCCTCAATTCCGTTTCATCCTGCAAGGCCGCCGCCCGAACGTGCGATCAGCCGCACGCGCAAAGCGTCGCAGCCCCGCTGAGCGAAGACTTCGCCGAGCGGGGTTCTCGCCGGCCTCCCCCGTCAGTTGGGACGGATGTGCCGGTAAGACAAGCGTGTGAGCTTGCGTGATGAAGGCGGGGCAATACGCGGCAGGGCGAGAAGAGTCAAGCGTGCCGGGGTCCGTGCCGATCAGGCGCGGTGCGCGAAATGGCCGTGGATCAGCCCGCCCTGATAGACGCGCACCGGCGGTGTGAAGCCCGCCGAGGCGATGAGGCCGGCCAGATCGTCCGGTGCCAGGAGGCCAACCGACTTCTTGAGCATGTCGCGATAAAGCTCCCGCCCGTCCTCATTCATGCCGGTCACGCTGAGCATGCTCAGCCAGGCCTGCTCGAGCGCGTCGAAGGTCGGGCTGGTGCGGTCACCGCACAGATCGGCATTGACCAGCAGGGCGCCGGGGCGCAGGCGCGCGGCAATGCCGGCGAAATAGGCCTGCCGCTCGGTCCGGTCGGTGATGAAATGGGAGGCGAGAATGGAGGTCGCGGCGTGATACGCGATCCCGTCGTCCAGCTCGTCGATATAGGCGGTCACGGTCCGGCAGCGGTCGGAAAGGCCGGCGGCCTCCATCCGCTGCCGGCATATCGCCAGCATATCCGCGGAGGGGTCGAGGGCGGTAAAGCGCCAGCCCGGTGCCAGCTCGGCCAGTGCCGCGATTTCCAGTCCGGTTCCTGCGCCTACGCACAGAATGTCCGCCTCCCCGGGCAGGTCCCGCAGGAAGAGCTGACCCAGGATCAGCTGTAGCGCGTCGCGCAGCGGCGCCAGCGGCTCGTTGCGGGCGTCATAGCTGGCGGCCATGTCGCCTTCGAAGGCGGGATGGATCTGACGGTCGGACATGCTTTCCCCTAAAATGTAATAATATTACATATCGGGATGAGGGGCGCGCTTGTAAAGGTCGGCGTGTGACGCGGGCGAGTTGTCCGGGGATGCGGGTGCCGGTCAGCCGTTGGCCTTGGCTTCGTGGATCGCCATGACGGGCTGCGGCGCGGCTTCGCGGAAGCTGACGGTCGGGCGGTCTGCACTGGCCGACAGAAGGGCGCCGAAAACGGATGCGAAGACCAGTCCGGCGGTCAGCCAGATCAGTCCGGATTTCGCGATCGTTCCCAGTCCGTAGTCAGCCTTGCTCATCGTCCTCACTCCACTTGCGGCGGCCAAGCCGCCTCCCGTGTCGCTACACGGGCGATTCCAGCGTTGAATCGTTTAACGAAACCTTTCCGGCATCGGTTCCATTGAAAGCGTCGTTAAGACTTCGACAATTCGCATCGAATTGCGGCGGGACCGGCCGGTGGCGGTCAGATGGGGAAGGGTCCGCCCGGTTTCAAGAGGCCGCCAGACGGTGGAACAGTTCCGGCGCGCGCCAGGCGAACCAGATGGCCGTCCAGACATTGCCCAGCACGAAAACCGGCGCGATCCAGACGATCCGCAGGATCCAGCGCCGCTCGAAACAGCCGATCACGATCGCGGACAGGATGAAGCCGATATAGAGGTCGGCCAGGGTCACGCGGCCCCAGGGGCGCGTGAGCAGCCAATCGCCGGCGGCAGAAAAATCCCCGGTCCCGACGGCGAGGGCAATCAGGGCCGTCAGAACCAGGGACAATGCGAGCAGGAAAAGGCGGGTCATGTGGGGGACTCCTTCTCCCGTTCGCGAGGGACAAGAAGGATACGTCCGCAATCGCTGCGTGGATCACCCGGCTTCGTCCGGCCCCGGTTCGGCCGACCAGTCGGCAATGTCGCAGCGCGCCACGGACTCACGGGACTGGGCGGGAAAGCGGGCCAGCCAGCAATCCTCGAAGACCGAGCAATAGCAGACATCGAAGCGCAGATCGTGCCGCACCGAGTCGAGGGCCTGCCACACGGCGTGGCCGCGCGGCCGGGTTTCGGCGTCGGGGCGGTCGAAAGCGATGAAGTCGACGCGCTCTTGCGGGGCAAGGAAGCGTGACTGGACGTCGTCGAAGACCAGCGCCATCTGCCCGTCCCGGAAGGCCTGGTGCATATAGCCGAGGCGCTCCTCCTCCGGAACGCTGTCCGGCGCGCAGCAGCGGGCGAGGAATTGCGACGTGTCGCGGATCGGCTCGCCCTGCCAGCGCATGCCGAAATAGCGGATCTCGGCCGGACCCAGCCCGGTATTGTGGACCGTGATGGTCATCACCCAGCTCTGCCGGTCTTCACCGACATTGCCGTGGCCCACCTGGATCACCGGCATGACCGAGGCCTTCATGGTGCGGTCCATGACAATGCCCTGGAAGACCGCGACAAACAGCGAGGCCAGCGAGATCACGACGACACTCGCCGCGACGACGAGTTCGATGGTGCGATAGTGCATTTTCATGGCCGTCCCCGGTGCCAAGCCTGCATCCGGGGACCAGCCTAGTCAGGACAGGTGCCGCCGCCAAACATTTTGCGGCCGGCCGCTAGGCTGCCCGGATGGTGGCGAGGAAGCCATCGACCTGGTCGCGCAGCATTTCGGACTGGCGTGACAGGTCCTTGGCCGCGTCGAGCACCTGCACGGATGCCGTGCGGGACTCGCTGGCAGCCTCGTTCACGCCGGCGATATTGACCGTCACATCCCGGGTGCCGGTTGCGGCTTCCTGGACATTGCTGGCGATCTCCCGCGTGGCACTGGCCTGTTCTTCCATGGCACCGGAAATCGACCCGGCGATCCGGTTGAGGTCGGCAATCGCCTCGGCCACCGAGCCGATCGCCTTCGCCGAAACGCCGGTCGCGTTCTGGATTTCCTCGATCTGCTGGGAGATCTCCGTCGTGGCGTTGGCGGTCTGGGCGGCGAGCTGTTTCACCTCCTGGGCAACGATGGCAAAGCCCTTGCCGGCTTCCCCGGCGCGGGCGGCCTCGATGGTCGCGTTGAGCGCGAGGAGATTGGTCTGTTCGGCAATGTCCTGGATCAGCGAGACGACCGTGCCGATGCGGTTGGCCGCTTCGGTCAGCGCCTCGACCCGGCGTACGGTGACGCTGGCCTCTTCTTCCGCCGTGATGGCTCGCTGCGAGCTCTCGACCGCCTGACGGCCGATCTCGCCGATGGAGGCCGACATTTCCTCGGCCGCCGTAGCGACGGTTTCCACATTGACGGTCGCCTGCTCGGCGGACGCAGCCACAGAGACGGCCTGATTGCTGGTCTGTTCGGAGGAGGCCGACAGGCTTTCCGCCGACTGGGACAGCTGGGTGGCGGCGCTGGCCAATGCTGAAACGACAGCGCCAACCGAGTTTTCGAACTCGTCAGCCATGCGCAGGCGCTCGGCCTTCATGCGTTCGGCAGCGGCGGCTTCGGCCTCGGCGCTTTCGCGCTCCAGCCGGGCCTTGTCGACAAGGCTCTGCTTGAACTGCTCGATCGTCTCCGCGAGCGCGCCGATCTCGTCCTGGCGGTTGCGGTGCGGCACGTCGATCTGCAGATCGCCGGCGGCCACGGTGCGGGTGACATCGGTGAGCGTCTGGATCGGCTTGGCGGCCTTCATCGCAATCCAGACACCGACGGCGCCGATCAGCAGGGTGAGAACGATGGCAGCCACGAGCAGGGTGAAGGTCAGCGAGCGCGATGCAGCCAGGGCTTCGGCCCGCGTCATGGTCACGACAGTCGCCCAGCGCACGCCATGAAATTCGAACGGCGCGACGGCCGCAAACACCCGGTTACCGAGGTGGTCGACGGCCTCGATCACACTGTGCTGGTTAGCGGCCATCGCGGCCTCGATCGCGTCACCGGCGCGTTGCTCCAGGATGGTGGAACCGTCGGCAAAACGGGTATCGGTCCGCATCAGACCGTCGCCGCCGATAATGTAGGCCTCGCCGGTTTCGCCCAGTCCGGTCAGCGAACCGGCCACGGCATTGAGCCGGCTGATCGGCATCTGAAAGGCGAGCACGCCAGCGCGATTGCCGTTGGCATCAAAAACGGGGGTCGCGATGAAGCTGGCCGGCACGCCATGGCTCGGGGCAAACGGCGCGAAGTCAGCAAAGGCGATCTCCGAAGCCTGCAAGGTTGCCGCTTCGCGGAAGACGTGTCCGAGATCGGTTTCGCGGTGCGGGCCACGCATCAGGTTGGTGGCAAAGTCGGCTTCCTTGAACACCGAGTAGACGAGATCCCCGTCGGTATTGAGCAGGAAGACATCGTAATAGCCGCGCGCCTGCAGGAAGCTGCGGAACCAGGGGTGAAAGGTTGCGTGTGCGCCACTGTAGGAGGAGCCGTCGCTGGCTGCATCCAGATTATCGCGTTCGCCGGCAGGATGAGGGTTCTCGGCGATATAGGCGCGCTGCAGGCGGGCCGTGGCGCTCTGGCCCAGCTCGCGCCAGGACGTGTCGAACGCGTCGAGAGCGGCCAGCGTGTTCGGGTTGGTCGCGACGGTCGCGATGTCATGATTGATGGATTCCAGATAGTCGGAGATCTGGTCAGACCGCGCGTCCGCGACGGCGTAGAGCCGGGTTTCGGCGGCCTGTTTCGAGGCCTCCTGGCTGCGCCAGACGGCTGTCGTTCCCAGAACGACACCCAGTGCGACACAACCCACAAAACCGATAAGCCCGAATTTCACGGCTATGCTGAGTTTGGAAAACATGGAGAGCTCCACCACCTGCGTAGCCTCCCGATAGACCGCCAAACGTTAAATCGAATTTACTTATAAAGATCCGGAATGAATTTATTATTCAGTAGCTAAGGTAAATCTACGACAATACTCTACCTTCGGTCACGTGGTTCAATTCGCGCGTGTATTCATAGAGTGGCGGCGGATTCGATCAGGTCGGCCGCGCGCCCGGTGCCGTTTTCCCGGGCCAGGCCCTTCGCGATCTGCTTGCACCGTACCCGCCAGACTTCACTGGCCTCGATCTGTTTCAGGGCGCGGGCAAAGCGGTTGGCCGTGAAGCGCGCCGGCCGCAGCGGGGCGGGGCCGAGGCCCTGTTCGCGCAGGCGCTCCCCCCACCAGGGCTGATCGACCATGAAGGGGACGATCAGGCTGGGGCACCCGGCGGTCAGCGCGGCGGCTGTCGTGCCGGCGCCGCCATGATGGACGATGGTCCGGCAGCGCGGGAAGAGTTTGCCGTGCGGCGCGCTGTCGATGACGTGGATGTCCCGGCCGGGTGAGGCCGGCAGCTCTGCCCAGCCGCGCGCGATAACGCCGCGCAAACCCGCCCGCCGCAAACCTTCGATGGCGGCCCTGGCCAGCTCCGTCGCACGGCCCGACACCATGGATCCGAAACCGACATAGACCGGTGCAGGGCCTGCACTGAGGAAGTCTTCGAGTGACGGGTCCAGCGGCGCCGGGTCCTCAAGCATCCAGTAGCCGGTGAGAAGCGTGTGGGCGTCCCAGTCGTCCGGCCGGGGCACGATGAGGGGTGAGTTGGCAATCAGGCGCAGGCAGGGCCGGCCGGTGAAACTGCCGTGCCGGATCGCGTTGCCGACCGGTCGAAGCCCGAGTTCGGTGCGCGCCGCATTTACCCGCTTGCGGAAAGGCGCCATGGCAAAGTCCAGCGGCCGCCAGGACAGGCGGTTCCAGATGCGTCCGTGATCCTTCGCGAACGTGCCGGGCATGGGGAAGGCATGCGTCGGGGCGATGGCCGGCAGAGGCGCCGTCATCACGAAGCCGGCGCCGGCCGCTTCGGCGCCTGTTGAGGAAAACAGGCATTTGGGATGGGCAACGACCATGTCGGCGCCGCGCGCGCCTTCTATGCCTTCCCTCAGGGTCGCCTCGATCATCGGTTCCACCATGCGACGGCGATACCGGAAGGCGTTCAGCGGATTGCGTGTCAGGCCCAGCGCGTCGGCCTCGCGCAGATAGGCCCCCATATCGAGATCGAAGGCGCGGGCAGCAAGGCCGAAGCCCTCGACCCAGGCCGTGAAGTCGCGGGGCACGGAGAGGGTGACGTCATGGCCCCGCCCCTGCAGCTCCAGCCCGAGCGCGATATAGGGCTGCACGTCACCGCGCGTCCCGAATGTGTGAATGGCTATCCGCAACTGACCGTCTCCGCTCCTGCTATCCCACAAGGTGGCCGCAAGAGCGCAGACGGTTCAGTCGTCAGATGACAGCCGGGTCGCGGAAGCGTTCCTCGTCCAGCTCGCCTTCCCACTTGGCCACGGCCGTTGCGACGGCCGCATCGCCCGTGACGTTCACGGCGGTGCGGGCCATGTCCATGATCCGGTCTACCGGCAGGATGAAGCCGACAATGATCGCCGTGTGTTCGGGCGTGACGCCGAAGGTTTCCAGCACGATCGCCAGCAGGAAGAGCGAGGCCGAGGGGATGCCCGCAGCGCCGATCGACACGATGGCCGCCGTGAAAGCGATCATGACGTAATTCATGAAGGTCAGGTCATAGCCGAAGGCCTGGGCCGTAAAGAGCGCCAGAATGCCCAGATAGAGCGCGGTGCCATCCATATTGATCGTCGCGCCCAGCGGCAGGACGGAGCCGGCGACCGACTTCTTGACGCCCAGATTGTCCGAGGCAGCCGCGATGGTGACCGGCAGGGTCGCCGAGGAGGAGGCGGTGGAATAGGCCACCGCGATCGGGTCGGTCATGCCGCGGAAAAAGCGCACCAGCGGCAGGTTGAGGATCACCCGGATCAGGAAGCCATAGGTGATGATGGCGTGAACGATCAGGCCCAGATAGACGGCCACGATCAGGGTCAGGATGGCCTGCAGCGCCTCGAGGCCCTGGCTGGCGGCGGTATAGGTGACGAGGGCAAAGACGCCGAAGGGCGCGACTTCCATCACATAGTGGGTGATTTTCAGCACCACGTCGGAGGCCGAGTTGAACAGGTCTGCCACAGGCTTGCCGGCCTTGCCGACGGCGATGATGCCGACGCCGAGCAGCAGCGAGAAGAAGATGATGGCCAGCACGTCGCCATCGGCCAGCGCGGCGACCGGATTGGTCGGCACGATCTCGAGCAGGCGGTCGGTGATGGAGGGGGCTTCGGTAGAGACAGGCGCTGGTTCGACGCCTTCAAAGTCGACGCCGATGCCGGGGCGGAAAAGGGTGCCGAAAGTCAGGCCGATGATATTGGCGAAGATCGTGGTGACGAAATAGGCCGCGATTGTCTTCAGGCCGAGCGAGCCCAGCTTGGACGGCTTGCCCATGGCGATCACACCGGCCACGAGGGTGGTGAAGATCAGCGGCACGATCAGCATGCGGATCAGGTTGATGAAGAGATCGCCGACCGGGCGCAGCCAGGTCTCGATCCAGACGGTGGCGGCCTCCTGGCCCATCGTGCCGGACATGACGAGGCCGGTGATGACCCCCAGAACCAGCGCCGCGAGCACGCGTTGCCACAGTTTGATCTTGAACCACCAGCGCATGGTCTATCTCCCCCTGAACGCGGTCTCCACGCCGCGCAAACAGACCCCGCACACTAGTGGGTGAGCGAAAAGCGTCAATCTTGCTGCCGCAATGCGACTGCAGTGCGTTCTAGCGGGAGCGGGGAGCGTAGGTGGCTTTGAGAAGCGCAGCCGGCAGGGTGATGGCCGAACCGGCCAGACCGGCCAGCAGGCACAGCGCGCTCGGCAGGCCGGCAGCAGTCAGCACGCCGGCTGCGACCAAGCCCAGCGAAGCCAGGGCCGGCAGGGCAATCCGCAACCAGGACACGTCGGCATAATGCGACGCGCGGGACATGGTCTCCTTGGAAAACCACATCCGGCCATCGTGTTCACCGGTATCGGTGCGATGGGCCCGCTTGGGTAGCGGATCGAGCGTATGGTCGATCATTGACATACGCTCATTATACGGAATTTCTACGGGCGCGCAATCTGATCCTTGCGCGCCCGTATTTTTACCGGAAAACAACCCGGTGCGCCGGGGTCTTCAGACGCATCGGAATTTCACGATACCGTCAAAAATCAGCTTTCGGCGGCCATTACATGCGCCACCGCATTCACCGTCGCGGCGATCCGGACGGCGGTCTGGATCTGGGCGGCGGTCAGGCCGTGCTTGCGCAGCTCGGCCTCGTGGCTGTCGATGCACAGGCCGCAGCCATTGATCGCCGACACGGCCAGCGACCACAGCTCGAAATCGCCCTTGTCGACGCCGGGATTGGCGATGACATTCATGCGCAGCTTGGCCGGCATGGAGCCGTATTCCTTGTTCTTGGACAGGTGCAGGAAGCGGTAATAGACATTGTTCATGCCCATGATCGCCGAGGCCGCCTTGGCCGCGGTCACGGCTTCCGTGCTCAGCACCTCTTCCGCCGCGGCCGACAGGGCGGCCAGCGTTTTCGGTTCGCCGACGGCATGGGCAGAGGCGAGGAAAGTGCCCCACTTCTTCTGGTCGTCCAGATCGGTTTCACGCGCCAGCGAGGACAGGTTCAGTTTCAGGTCCTTGGCATAGTCGGGCAGGTCGTTTTTCAGCGCATCGAGGCTCATCGGGCTCTCCTTCAGGGGAAACCACGCGCGGCCGGACGGGCCGCAATCGCTTGGAATTTACGGGGTCGGGAATATGGGTGCCCCGATGCCGGCAGGTCACACGAAGGGGCCGGCACCGGGGCAAACCGACGGCGCACGCAAGGGCGCGCCGTCAGCCGGGGGTCTTCGGACCGCCTATGCGGCCAGCGTGTCGCCGCCGACGGCGCGGTTGCAGGGGCAAAGCTCGTCCGTCTGCAGGGCGTCGAGGACGCGCAGCGTGTCTTCCGGGTTGCGGCCGACATTCAGATTGGTCGCATAGACGTGCTGGATGACACCGTCCGGATCGACGATGTAGGTGTAGCGGTAGGCCACGCCTTCCGGGGAGCGGATGCCCAGGCTGTCGACCAGCGAACCGGTCGTGTCGGCGAACTGCCAGTGACCGAGCTTGTCGAGATCCGGGTGCTCGCGGCGCCAGGCCAGCTTGCAGAATTCATTGTCGGTCGAACCGGTCAGCACGACGGCGTCACGGTCAGAGAATTCTTCGGCCAGATTGTTGAAGGCCACGATCTCGGTCGGGCACACGAAGGTGAAGTCCTTCGGATAGAAAACGAGGACCTTCCACTTGCCTTCAAAGCTGTCCTGCGTGACGGCCTCGAACGCGGATTCGCCGTTCTCTTCGTGATTGTTGAAGCCCGGCTTCACACCGGTGACTTCGAAATCGGGAAGCTTGTCGCCAATACCCAGCATAGGTCTCTCCATTGAGTGCGGCCGGCTTGTGCCGGCGTTTGTGATGAGGGCCTTGTGACGCAGTGCAACAGACAAATCCAATGGATTGTTTCTGGGCGAGCCATAACTATTATCAATACCATGTCCCAGCTCCCCACACTTCGTCAGTTGCAATTCCTGATCGCCCTTGCAGAGCACGGAAGTTTCTCCCGTGCAGCCGAGGCCGTGTTCGTTACCCAGCCGACCTTGTCAGCTGCGATCAAGGAGCTGGAAATGATCCTGGGCACTGTGCTGGTCGAGCGTGGCGCCCGCGGCGCGGCGCTCACGCCGGCCGGCGAGGTGGTGCTGGAGCGGGCCCGCCGGGTGATGGCCGAGGCCGAGGATCTGGTGATTGCCGCCCAGGCTGCCGGCGAGCCGCTTACCGGGCCCTTCAAGCTGGGTGTTATTCCGACGATTGCCCCTTTTCTGCTGCCGCGCGTTCTGCCCGCGCTGAGGCGGTCGTTTCCCAGGCTGGAAGTCTTCCTGCGCGAAGACTTGACCGACCGGCTGTTCGACGCCTTGCGCGACCGGCGCCTTGATGCCGCGCTTGTCGCCTTGCCCTATTCAGCGCCGATGATCGAGACCAAGGCGATCTGGTCGGATGAATTCCTGTTCGCCTGCCCGCCCGACCATCGCCTCGCGGGTGCGGGCAAGCTGTCCCCGTCGGACCTGGCCGACGAACCCCTGCTGTTGCTCGAAGACGGGCACTGCCTGCGCGACCATGCGCTGTCGGTCTGTTCCACCGGTCTGGCGCGTTCGGACTTTGCGGCGACGAGCCTGCACACGCTGGTGCAGATGGTGAAGTCGGGCCTGGGCGCCACCCTTTTGCCGCGTATGGCTGTTGATGCCGGCTTGGTCGACCAGATGGGCCTCGCCGTCCTGCCCTTCGATCCGCCCGTTGCCGGCCGCGAGATCGGCGTGGCCTGGCGCAAGGGCTCGGCAAGGGCGGATGAGGCGGTTGAGCTCGGCGAGGCGATCCGCGACAGCCTCGTCAAAGCGGGCTGAGACTGGCCTGCAAGGCTTCCGGCTCGAGCAGATCCAGCTTGTCGAACGGCCCGGACACCTTGAAGCCGTAGCGCCGCAGAACTGTCGGCCGCTTGCTGGCGGTGATCAGGATCACGTGGCCCTGAAAGCCGGCAGCCTCGAGCTGTTCCAGATTGTCCGCATAATCGCGCTCGGGCGGAAGGCAGCGATCAAGAAAGACGTGATCGTAGTGTTTCGGACCGGCTTTCAAGAAATCATTGAATCGCAAAAATGCATCGACCGAACGGCCATGAGCGTTCAGTTCACCAATCTCGGTCAAGAGCACATGCTCATCGCGATCATCATCGACGATTGCTATTCTCATTGTTCTCTTACCCTCGATGAACAACGGATATCAGGGAGCCGATCTGCTATTGAAACATATATCGGGTAACCGAAAAGGAAACGGCGAAGCCGGTCATAGTTAATTCTTCACCCCGTGGACGCGTCAGCGCGCCACATTGCCGGGCCCGGCCGCATCATGTTTCTCTCTATGCAGAAACCAAGGAAAGGCGGCCGATGTACCTGTCCGCACCGATGCAGCGTTTCGTCCTTCACTGGGGCGAGATGGGTGCCCGCTGGGGCGTCAACCGTTCGATCGCCCAGATCCACGCTCTGCTCTACCTGGCCGACGAGCCGCTCGATGCCGAGGAAATCGTCGACACGCTGAAGATCGCGCGGTCGAATGTCTCCAACTCGCTCAAGGAGCTGCAGGCGCTCGGTCTGGTCAATCGCGAACAGGTGCTCGGCGACCGGCGCGACCGGTTCACCGCGACGCACGAGCCCTGGGACATGCTGATGGCGATCGCCGAGGCCCGCAAGCAGCGCGAGATCGACCCCACCATCCAGATCCTGCAGGAATGCGCCGATGCCGCCGAAGCCGACGGCAACACGCCGGAACTGGCGGCCGAACGTCTGCGCCGGATGGAAGAATTCGTGACCAATCTCACCGGCTGGTACGGCCAGGTGAAATCCCTGCCCCAGGGCACGCTGATCAAGCTGATGAAGCTGGGCGCCCGGATTGCGAAATTCGTCGGCGGCTAGGGAGCCCGGCCTTAGAAGAGTTCCAGGACCTGTTCCGGCGGGCGGCCGATCATGGCCTTGCCGTCATGGATCACAACGGGGCGTTCGATCAGCTTGGGGTTCTGGGACATCGCCTTCAGGACAGCTTCCTCGTCCTCGACGGCTTTCAGGCCGAGCTCGCGATAGATCGTCTCGTTCTTGCGCAGCCATTCATGCGCCGAGGTATAGCCGAGCTGTTTCAGCACGGTCTTGAGCTCGGAGACGCTGGGCGCGTCCTCCATGTAATTGCGAACGGTGAGATCGCCGCCGCGCGCCTCGAGCAAGGCCAGCGTCTGACGGGACTTCGAACAGCGCGGATTGTGCCAGATGGTCGTCGAATCGCTCATTTTTCTTCCCTCAAGTCGAGTGATGAAAGCCGGTCTTGCCACTCGACATCAAGTCTTGATCTGCATTTGCCGTCTACGACGGGTCATGCGTCATTGTCGCCCGCGGCCGACAGCAGGGCCCGGGCGGCGTCCAGATGCAGGCGTTCCACCATGTCGCCATCGAGTGAGATCACACCCTTTCCGGCGTTCTCGGGATCGGCGAAGGCGGCGACAATGCGGGCGGCCCGTTCCAGCTCCGCAGAGGTGGGGCCGAAATACAGATGTGCAAGGTCCACCTGGCCGGGATGGATCAGTGTCTTTCCGTCAAAGCCCAGCGCGCGGCCCTGTTCGGCCTCGGCGCGGAAGCCCTTCGGGTCGCGGAACTGGTTGTACACGCCGTCCAGCGCGTAAAGCCCGCGGGCCCGCGCGGCGCACACAATGGCGGCCAAGTGCGGCACCAGCGCCAGCCGGCCCTGCTCGGCCGTGCAGCGCAGCTCCTTGGCGAGATCATTGGTGCCCGCGATCAGGCCGGCCAGCCCGGTCCCCGTGGCGCTGGCAATCCCGCTGAGATTCATCACGCCCAGCGGCGTCTCGACCATCGCCCAGATCGGGATGGAGGTGCCATGCGTGCTCAACGCGCTGCGTGCGGCATGCAGATCGCCCACCTGGTTGACCTTGGGCAGCACGATGGCGTCGGCCCGGGCGGCTTCACGCATGTCGGCGGCATTCCAGGCGGTATCGGCGGCATTGATCCGCACGGCGCGGATGGCGCCGGACGCCGACCAGCTGTCGAGTGCTTCAGCCACGCGGGCGCGGGCCTCGTCCTTTTCGTCCGGACCCACAGCATCTTCCAGGTCCAGGATCAGGAGGTCGGCGCCGACATGGGCAGCCTTCTCGATGGCGCGGGGCTTGGAGGCGGGAACGAAGAGGGCGGAGCGGATCAGTCGGCGCATACAGGGTCCGGATGGGGCTTCAGCTCTTGGGAAAATCGGATATAGCATACTTCCCATGCCGATGGCGCTGATCCTTTCCAGTCTCGTGGCGGCCTCCCGCGTGGGGGGCGGCGTATCAGAGCGCGTGCTCAACGCGGCCGGCATCGACACCATGCTCGTGCCCACCGTGCTTTACGGCCGCCAGCCCGGCTGGGGCCCGCCCGGCGGCGGGCCGGTGGAACAGGACATGTTCCAGGGCGTGCTGTCCGGCATTTCCGATCAAGGTCTGCTCGACATCACCGATGTCGTGCTGACCGGCTATTTCGCCGATGTCGGCCAGATCTTCGATACGGCCGCGGTGATCGATGTCGTGCGCAAGGGGTCGCGGGTCAATCGCGGTGTCCGCGCCTTCGCCCGCGAGCCGATCGTGGTGGTTGACCCGATCATGGGCGATGCGCCGGGCGGGCTCTATGTGCCGCCCGCCATCGCCGCCGGCATCAAGGACCAGCTGGTCAGCCGCGCCGACCTGGTGACCCCGAACGCGTTCGAGCTCGGCCATATCACCGGACGCCAGCTGACCGATCTGGCCTCCATGGTGCGGGCAGCGCGCTCGCTCGACTGTCCGGCCATTGTCACCTCCCTGCCGCGGCACGGCGAGATCGGCGTCATGTATGTCGACAGCGGCGAGGCCTGGCTGGTCACGCATGAGCGTATCCCCGATGCGCCGAAAGGCACGGGCGATGTGCTGACGGCGGCGTTTGTCGGCGCCATCGTCAACGGAGCCGAACCGAAAGCCGCACTCGAACACGCCGTGGCGGCCACCGTATCCGTGGTGATGCGGGCGCATGAGTGGAAGGCGCCGGAACTGCCGATTGTCGCTGCTGCCGACGTGCTGCGTCAGCCGTTGGTCAGCTATGAGGCCGAGGCAATCTAGGCGCGGCTGAGATGCGTCAGTATCGCCCTTGCTCGGGTGCCCCGGAACGGGTTAGCCAGATCGTCATGACCATCGCCACCCTCCCCGCCGTCCACGGCCATGTTGCGCCGGGTTTCGAGCCCGTCCGCGACGCGTTTCTCGCCAACTGGTCCGATCAGGACGAGATCGGCGCCGGTTTCGCCCTGCGCATCGATGGCGAGACGGTCGTCGACATTCATGCCGGCTGGGCCGATCGCAAGAAATCGCGGGACTGGCAGACCGACACGCTGGTGCCGGTTTATTCGACGGGCAAGGCGGTGGCGGCGCTGGTCATGGCCAAGCTCGTCGATCGCGGTCTTCTGCAATACGACGTGCCGGTGGCCGATTACTGGCCGGAATTCGCCGCGGGCGGGAAATCGCGGGTCACGGTGGCCGAGGCGCTGTCTCACCAGGCCGGCCTGTCGGGCATCGCCGAGGAGATGGATGCGGGCGACTGGTTCGATGCGGCAAAGATCGAGGATCGCCTCGCCCGCCAGGCGCCGCTGTGGGAGCTGGGCACCGGCTCGGGCTATCACCCGGTCACCTTCGGCTTCATTGCCGACGCGCTGGCGCGCCGCACGGATGGACGGTCGATCGGTGCCATCCTGCGCGAGGATATCTGCGGGCCGGCCGGGATCGACTTCCATGTCGGCCTGCCCGAAAGCGAGCATGCCCGCACGGCCGAGCACGCCATGCCGCGCCAGGTGCCCGATCTGGGTGAGCGGACGCGGCCGCGCGAACTGGCCTTCCTGAAGGCCTGGTCTTCGCCCGGCCGCCGTGGTGCCACGGAATGGCGCAAGGCCGAATTCCCCGCCGCCAACGCCCATGCGACCGCGTCTGCCCTGGCACGCCTGATGGGCGTCTATACGCTGGACGGCAAGCTGGACGACAAGCGCTTCCTGTCGGCCGCCACGCTGGAGGCACTGGTGAAGGAGCGCGTCGCGGGCCCTGACAAGGTGCTGCCCTTCGATCTCTCCTGGGCGGCCGGTGTGATGCGCAATACCCGCACGCAATTCTACGGCCCGACGCCGGAAGCCGTCGGCCATTCCGGCTGGGGCGGGTCCTGTGCCTTTGCCGATCCGGTCAGACGCCTGACCGGCGCCTATGTGATGAACCGCCAGCAGCACTATCTCGCCGGCGACCCCCGCCCCATGCGGATCATCGAAGCGGTCTACGGGTGTCTGTAGGGCCGGGTTCCTATGCCCGCCGCGACAAAAAAGCAAGATCGGTCAAGACTTTCCGGTGCGCCGGCGCTAACCTCACGCCTGCAGTCAAGGCAGGAGACGCGCATGTATCTGGGACATTTCTCGGTTTCGCTGGCGGTGAAGGATATCCGCAAATCGCTGGCCTTCTACGAGGCGCTGGGGTTTGAGAAGCTTGACGGCGATGTCGAGCAGAACTGGCTGATCCTGAAGAGCGGCGAGGCCAAGATCGGCCTGTTCCAGGGCATGTTCGAAGAGGATCTGCTCACCTTCAACCCGTCCGACGCCCGCGCGCTGGAAAAGGCGCTGAAAGACAAGGGTATCGAGCCGGAAACCGGCACGTCCGGCGATGAGGGGCCGGCGCATTTCGTGCTGAAAGACCCGGACGGCCGCACCATTCTCGTCGATCAGTTCTGAAGGTGGAGTAGGAAACGCTTTTGGGCGCACAGTGTCACCAGCTTCCCGGCACAGCCGGACCGGATTGCTATGCGTTGAGCCACGCTTCCCCGTTTCGACGAGTGGCCTCATCCGAGGTCTCGAACCTAGCAGTACGCTAGCCTGCATTGGCGAGGCGATTGTCGCTGATCGTCCCGACCAGCGGGCGCCTCCTTAGACGTTTAGCTCCGTTTATCCTCTTCAGCTCAAAAGCCCGCTTCTAGCGTCAGCGGCCCAAAGTTGAGGACAGTTATCAGGCGGGCCATAGGCGCCTCCTTTCAACTGAGGCAGCTAAACTTACAGATTCGACTTTGCCGGTCAAGAACAAATCAGGAACGCGACGGAAAGCGCCGCTGCAGCCAGTCCAGCATGTGGGCGTTGAGCAATTCCGGGGCTTCCCACATCGTCCAGTGGCCGCAGCCCTCGATGATCTGGAATTCCACGTCCTTGCAGAGGGCGGGCATCCATCCGGCCAGTTTCGGCGGCAGCATGAAATCCTTTTCGGCCGAGACCATCAGGCAGGGCATGGCGAGCCGGTGGTCGACACCGCCCATGCGCTGCCAGTTGGCGTCGAAATTCCGGTAGAGATTGATGCCCGGCGTAAAGCCCGTGGCGCGATAGGCGCCGGCATAGACGGCGCGGTCTTCCGGGCCGACGACGATCTTGTCTTCCGGGCGGCCCTCGAAAGTCTCGAACTGTTTGGGAATGTGGGTGACCTGCGGGTAGAGATCCTCCGGATCGCCCTCAACCGGGGTTCCGAAGATGAAGGCGAAGAACTCGTCCTCGCGGCCCTCGAAGCGGCTTTCGGCAAAGCCCGGCTCCTGGAAGCGCAGGATGTAGTGATCCTCGCCGCCGATCTGCCGGAAGGTGTTCATGGGCGGTTCGGCGCCGCGGGGCAGGTGAGGCGTGTTGACGCCGATCACCCCGGCAACCCGTTCCGGGGCCAGCATGGCGGTATGCCAGACGATGATCCCGCCCCAGTCATGGCCGGCGAAGACGGCGGTCTCATGGCCCAGCGCGTCGAGCAGCCCGGTCAGGTCGCCCACCAGCGTGTCGATATCGTAGGCATCGGCGCCTTCGGGGCAGTCTGACCCGCCAAAACCCCGCAGATCGGGTGCGATCACCCGGTAGCCGGCCGCGGCCAGCACACCGATCTGGTTCTTCCAGGACCAGGCGAGCTCGGGCCAGCCATGGGCCAGGATGAGCGGCTGCCCGTCCTCCGGTCCGGCAAGGTGGACGGCGAGCGTGATGCCGTTCGTGGCGATGCGTGTGGCGGGCGGGAAATCGGTCATCGAGCCTCTCCGGTCCTGAAACCTCTTGGGGATCAGGCGATTATTGTTGCGCCGCAGGAGAGATCAGGGATGCATCGCGGTCAAGGCCGCAGCCACGCAGCCTATTCGGCTTCCGGCTGTGCTTCGGCTGCAATGACCGGCTTCTTCCGCCGCCGCAGGGTCGAATAGGCGAACATGCCGACGCCGGCCCAGATGAAGGCGAAAGTGACGAGGTGGGAGGCCGTGAAGGTCTCGCCGCCCATCACGCCGATGGCGAACTGCATGGAGGGCGCGATGAATTGCAAAAGACCCATGGTCGACAGGTGCAGCCCGCGCACGCCGATGGCGTAGAGCAGCAGCGGCACCACCGTGACCAGGCCGGCCGCCATCAGCATCAGCGCCTGTGCGGGGCTTTCCTGGAAATGACCCAGCCCGTTCAGCTGCAGCACGGTCAGACCGATCAGGGCAATGGGCAGATTGAAGGAGGTTTCCCAGAACAGGCCGATCCGGCCGTCAACGGCGGCGACCTTGCGCAGATAGCCATAGGCGGTGAAGGAGGTGGCCAGCGCCAGCGAGACCCACGGCACCTGACCGACGGCGATGATCTGGTTCGCCACGCCGAGTGCTGCCAGCACGATGGCGGCGATACGGAAGGGGCCGAGCGGTTCGCGCAGGACGATCACGCCGACCGCCACACTCATCAGCGGGTTGATGTAATAGCCCAGCGAAGCCTGCAGCACGTGGCCGGAATTCACCGCGAAGATGAAGATCCACCAGTTCACCGAGATCAGCGCCGCCGTGCCTACCAGGGTCAGGATTGTCCGGCGGTCGGACAGGACGGCGATCGCCTGGCGCATCTTGCCCGAGACCGCCAGCACCAGGGCCAGGATCGGCACCGCCCAGATAATGCGGTGCATCACGATCTCGAACGGATTGGCGAAATCCAGTGCCTGGAAGAAGAGTGGCGCCACACCCCAGATGAGATAGCTGGACAGGCCGGCCGCCAGCGCGGGGCGGATGTCGGTATTCGGCTCGGACGACATGCGGCACTCCCTCGCGCGACGATGTATCGCATATAGGCAGGGCGGCCCCCGGTCGCGACCCGTTCAATGTGCATGACGGGTATGACGTTGCGGACTGTGTTGCGATTGCCAGCCGCCGCACCCGGCTCCCACACGGAGCCGGGCGGGCAATAGCCGGTATCAGCTGTTTTTCAGCAGACCCTTGTTGAGCAGGCCTTCGGCGATCTGCACGGCGTTCAGGGCCGCGCCCTTGCGCAGATTGTCCGAGACGACCCACAGGGCGAGGCCGTTCTCGACGGTCGGGTCCTCGCGAACGCGCGACACGAAGGTGGCGAATTCGCCGACGCATTCGACCGGCGTCACGTAGCCCTCGTCCTCATGCTTGTCGATCACCATCAGGCCGGGGCTTTCGCGCAGCAGGGCGCGGGCCTCGTCGGCCGACATCTCGTCTTCCAGCTCCAGATGGGCCGCAATCGAGTGTCCGACAAACACCGGCACGCGGGCGCAGGTGGCGAAGAGCTTGATCTTCGGATCGAGGATCTTCTTCGTCTCCACCGTCATCTTCCACTCTTCCTTGGTGGCGCCGTCTTCCATGAAGACGTCGATGTGCGGGATGACGTTGAAGGCGATCTGCTTGGTGAATTTCTGCGGCGTCGGCTGGTCGTTGACGTAGATGCCCTTGGTCTGGGTCCACAGCTCGTCCATGCCTTCCTGACCCGCGCCGGAGACGGACTGGTAGGTGGCGCAGGAAACGCGCTTGATGCCGACACGGTCATGGATCGGCTTCAGGGCAACAACAAGCTGGATGGTCGAGCAGTTCGGATTGGCGACAATGCCCTTCTTCTTCACGCCGTCCAGGGCATCCAGATTGACCTCGGGCACGACCAGCGGCACGTCCGGATCCATCCGCCAGGCCGAGGAATTATCGACCACGATGGCGCCTGCCTTGGCGATCTTCGGCGCCCATTCCTTCGACGGTTCACCGCCGGCGGACATCAGGACGAGGTCGACCTTGGAATAGTCGAAGGTTTCCACGTCCTGGCATTTCAGCGTCTTCTCTCCATAGGAGAGTTCCACGCCCATGGATTTGCGGGTCGCCAGTGCATAGACCTCATCGGCGGGGAACAGCCGTTCCGCCAGAATGGTGAGCATCTCCTTGCCCACCGCGCCTGTTGCACCGAAAACTGCGACTTTCACGCCCATTTTGACTGACCTTTCAGCATGCCCGGAGTTGATTTCGTGCCGACAGGTGACGCCTTAAACCCCTCATTGAGGCAAGGCTAGGGCCGAGTTCAGGGAAAGCCGGTCTGCGGGCAAATTTTTTCACCGGGCCGCAGTCTTCCGCCCGGGACGTGGACGGATCAACTCCGCTTTTGCGGCTTTGTGGAGGGTTCGTGTTGGCCTCGGGGTGCCCTTAGCGCGTCTTCTTCATGCGCAGCCAGATGCGCCAGGCGACGAGGCCGACGAGCAGCAGGACGATCAGGTCGAGCGCGTTGAAGCCGAGGAAGAGTGGCGTGATCAGCCGCTGCAGGACGCCCCAGCGGCCGTCATAAATCGTCTCGCCCTGGCGGGCGAAGCCGATATAGACCGCAACGCCGACCATCAGGGCCGCGCCGAACCCGGCCAGGCGGATCATCGCGCCGGGATTGAAACCGCCGGCGGACTGGCGCTGCCGGTCACGCTGGCGATGGGTGCGGTCGAGAAAGCGGCGTCGGCTCATACCGGCAGGAGTAGGCCATCGCACGGCGGGGTCAAGCCGCACGCTCGGTGGTGGCGTATACGGGCTGTTTCCCGTGCCACAAGAGTTTCATTTGATTTGTGCGTCAATCCGTGCGCATATCCGCGGCGACGGGCGGCCCCAGAGGCCGGACGGAATTCTGATCGCCTACCCGGTGGCGCCTGCAAAGGGGTCGCCTCGGACACCTAGACTTCAGCCTTCCCCGACTTTCTACGTCCGTAATACCAGTGTCAGGGCGCTGACATTGCATTTTTTCTATGCCCGGACGCAGGGCACGCATTCAAGGGAAGGTTCCCCATGGCCACAGGTACGGTCAAATTCTTCAACCAAAGCAAAGGCTTTGGCTTCATCACCCCGGACGAGGGCGGCAATGACGTCTTCGTGCACATCTCCGCTGTCCAGGCTTCTGGCCTGCCGGGGCTGAACGACGGCCAAAAGGTCTCCTTCGAGACCGAACCGGACCGTCGCGGCAAGGGACCGAAGGCGATCAACCTGCAATACGCCGACTAAGGCGCAGCAGGATCTAAAAGATCGAACGGCGTGGAGAGCAATCTCCACGCCGTTTTCTTTTGTCGATTGCTTGCTGGCCTGTGCCTATTCGCCGGCCGCCTCGCCGGTCATGGCGTCGCGCACCGCCGCCGCTGTGGCCGGGAAGTCGGCGAACACGCCGTCGACGCCCAGCCGGTAGACGCGCTCCAGCTCCGTGGCGATATCGACATCCCCGGTCAGCGGGACATCGTCACGGAAGGTCCAGGGGTGGACCTCAAGGCCCAGCGCATGGGCGCGGGCGACAAAACCCGTATCCTCTCCGGCTTCGGTAATGATCAGGCTCTTGGCAGGCCCGACGGCATCGGCAAACACGGCCAGATCGTCCAGGGCGACACTCGGCTGCAGCGGGTCGGCCGACGGGTCGATTTCCTGCATCGGGAAGACCAGCATGGCCAGCGGCGTGTCGATCTCGGTATTCAGTCGCGCCAGGAAGTCCGGCTCGAAACACTGGATCGTCATCGGCGCATCGGCAGTGTCGAGACCGCGCGCACGCAGGATGCGCACCAGCTCGGGCAGCGGGTCCAGACCGATCGAGACGTAATGTCCGGGAGCTTTCACTTCGGGCTCGGTCCGCACACCGTGTTCCGCAGCGAGGTCGAGCACCTCCTCGAAGGTCGGGATCAGGAATTCGCCATTGAAGCTGTCATCGCGCTGGGGCCAGGGCTGGATGGCCCGCAGGGTGCGCAGTTCGGCGAGCGTGAAATCCTCCACCCACCAGTCGGCCCGGCCATCGAGTTCGCGGCGGCGATCGGCGAATTCGGCACGGTCGGCAATATCCGTTGTGGTGGAGAGATAATGGTCATGCCGGGCCACGAGTACGCCGTCGGCCGTCATCACCAGATCGGGCTCGATCACGTCGGCGCCCTGCTCGATGGCCCGTTCATAGGCTGCCAGCGTGTGCTCCGGCCGTTCGCCGCTGGCGCCGCGATGGGCAATCACGAGCGGCGGTTCGCCGGACAGGGTCTGCCAGGACATCGGCGCGGCTGTGTCTTCCTCGCCGCAGGCGGCGAGTCCCGCGGTCAGCGAAAAGGCCAGTCCGGCCAGAATGATGTGTCGGCGCATCTTCCCCTCCCCGTGCGTTGCGCGGCACACTAGCGCGAGCCCTGCGGCAAGAGGAGTGACAAATGAGCGACAAGTCGCGTTTCGACACGCTGGCCGAAGCGGCCGAACGCTATGGCCAGCTGAGCCTGGACAATTACGCCATCGTGCGCAGCGTGGCGGAGAATGTGTCGGCGGGCTTTTGCCGCTATCTCGGCGACGCCAAGGGTGTGTGCGTGCATCTCGTGCCGCCGGAAGGCGCCTGGGTGCCCCAGCCCTATCGCTCCGGCGCGTTTTCGGTTTCGGGAACCGGCTTCCTGCCTCTGGGCCCGATCAGTTTCGGCCTGGCCGTGAAAGTGTCTCGCACGGGCGACTGGATCCGGCTTGTGCTGACCTGCGCCAAGAAGGGGCATCACATGGAGATCGCCATCGCCAACGGGCCGGTCTTCGACATCGGTCTGCCGGTCTCGGACGCCGAACTGTTTGACCTCTTCGAGCGGCTGCATGCCCATCTGGTGCGCTGGTTCGGCGATGCCGCCGACCTGTTCGAGCACGGCGATTATGGCGGGCAGTCCATCGGCTTCGACTTCCTGCACAATGATCCGGCCGAAAAGGGCGACGGCTAGAACGGCCAGGCCGATGCCAGGCCAGCACCGCTCGCCAGTGTAACCGCGAGCCCGGACATCATGCGCCGTCGCAACACGATACCGCCGGCCATCCGGGCTACGGCGGTGAGGTTCGAGGCGCCGACCAGGGTGACCGGCCCGCCGATCATCAGAGCCGCGGCGAAGGAGACGAGGGTGAGTCGGATTTCGAGCGGTAGCGTGGTCATGACAGCCTCCCCGACTGTTTGCCGTCACACAGGCGACGGCGGGTTCGAAACGCGCTAACAACGCCGCCATGATGCACGCCCCGCCTGACCTCACCCTGACCATCGCACTCATCGCCGGTTCAGGCGTCGCCGCCCAATGGCTCGCCTGGCGGCTGCGCTGGCCGTCCATCGTCCTGATGATGGGCGCTGGTCTCCTGCTGGGACCGGTCTTCGCGCTGGTCGCCGGTGCGCCCCTTCTGAACCCGGAGGAGAGCTTCGGCGGCTATCTGCGGCCGATGATCGCCCTGGCAGTCGGCGTGATCCTGTTCGAGGGCGGTATCACCCTGAATTTCCGCGAGCTGCGCGGTGTGTCCAAGCCGGTCTGGCGGCTGGTCGTGCTGGGTGTGCCGCTCAACGGTATTCTGGCGACGCTGGCGCTGCATTATGTGGCGGGCCTGGCGCTCGATCTGTCGGCGATGATCGGTGCGCTTTTGACCGTCACCGGGCCGACCGTCGTGCTGCCGCTGCTGCGGCAGGCGAAGCTGCCGCCGCGCATCGCCTCGGTGCTGAAATGGGAAGGCATCGTCAACGACCCGATCGGCGCGCTGGCCGCCGTGTTCGTGTTTGAGGCCGTGCGACAGACCGCGCTTGGCCAGGACTGGGTGGGGGCCGCAGGGGCGCTGGCATTCGGCGCGGTCATCGGTGCAGGGCTGGGCATTGCCTTCGGTTTCGGCCTGTCGCGGGCTTTCCGCCGTGGCTGGGTGCCGGAGCAGATGAAGGCACCGCTCGTCCTGGCTTCGGTCCTGGTCTGTTTCTCGGCTGCCGAGGCGCTCGCGCACGAGACCGGCCTGGTCGCCGTGACGGTGTTCGGCCTCGTCGTCGCCAATTCACGCCTGGCCTCGATCGAGGAAATGCGCCGCTTCAAGGAAGGCATTGCCTCCATTCTCGTGGCGAGTGTCTTCGTGGTCCTGGCCGCCGGACTGACGCCGTCGGCGCTGGCAGAACTGGACTGGCGTCATGCCGCCTTTGTAGTGGTGCTGATCCTGATTGCCCGGCCGCTCGGCATTTTCCTCGCGACCCTGAACTCCGGCCTCAATCTGCGCGAAACCGCCTTTGTCGGCCTGATCGGTCCGCGTGGTGTGGTCGCAGCGGCGACGGCCGGACACCTGGCTGCCGAGCTTGTCGAGGCCGGCCGCGAGGATGCCGCCATCCTGGCGCCGCTGGTCTTCGCGACCGTGTTCGCCAGCGTTGTTGGCTGCGGCTTCGCCGTGACCCCGCTGGCACGGCTGTTCGGCCTGTCGCAGTCCGGTCCCGAAAAACTGCTGATTGTCGGTGCCAATCCCTGGAGCCTGGGGCTTGCGGGTGTTCTCAAGAAGATCGAGGTGCCGCACACGGTGGCCGACACCAGCTGGCGGCGCCTGCGCGCTGCGCGTCTGGACGGACATGATGTCTATTATGGCGAGGTGCTGTCCGAGGCGGCCGAGTGGCGGCTGGAACCGTCGCGCTTCTCGGCGCTGGTCGCCGCCTCCGCGAATGATGCCTACAACGCCCTGGTCTGTATCGACTATGCGCCGGAGCTTGGCCGCTCGCGCGTTTTCCAGCTGTCGGCCCATGAAGGGCTCGACGAGGGCGAGCGGGGCGAAGAGGATCCGCGATCCATCGCCTTCACCGCCCGCGGCCGGACGCTGATCCGCCGCGGCCGGGGCTATGACGGGCTGGCGCGCGACTGGTGGCGCGGCTGGCGGTTCCGCACCACGCGCCTGACCGGGGAATACCCGTTGTCACGCTATCTCGAAGACCTGGACGAGAATGCGGATCTGGTTCTGGCGCGCCAGCCGAACGGCACGATTGTGCTGCTCGGGCCGGGTCGCGAGCCGCCGGAAGCGCCCGGTACGGTGATTGTCAGCTTTGCGCCGCCGCGTGACGAAAAACCGAAGAGCGGTGAACCCGCCGGTCCGGCCCGTCAGTAGTCGGGGAAATCGTCGACCGGTTGCGAGCCGCCGGGACGGGCGCCGCCGCAATAGGGCCAGTTGTCTGCATTGGGGTCGCCATGGGGGCAGACCGCGTCGCTGCCTTCATAGATGACGCAACCGGACAGGCTTGCCGCACCGAGCAGCGCTGCACAGACGAGAAACACACGCTTTACAGTCATGGAAGGCACCCCTTGTGGAGCGCCAATGGTGACGCCAGGCGCCGCCCCGCGCAAGCCCGCCTGACCATCAAAAAACGCGCCCCGGATATCCCGGAGCGCGTCTTTCTTCCAGCTGGCCGTTTGCGGCCGGGCCGGTTTAGACGGGCGGCGACTGGCCGCGGATCGCCCGGGCGACGAGCGCCAGGACGAACAGCGCCAGGAACACCACGAACAGGATCTGCGCGATGCCGGCAAAAGCACTGGCCATCCCGCCGAATCCCAGGACAGCGGCGACAACCGCAAAGATGAAGAACAGAATTGCCCAGCTGAGCATGACGGACTCCTTTTTCTAGCTTCTTATCCAGTGACGGACCCGGCGGCGTCAGATCGTGCCGGCGCGCGGCGGTTCCGGGGCCGGTTCCGCGCGGGCTGCGCGGTATCCGGCCACGAGTTCGGACCAGCTTTGATGGGCGACGATCGTGTTGGCGTCCGGCTGATAGTCGAGAAAGCCGACAGCGTGTTCGATCGTCATGCCCGGAACGGCGTCCGGTCCCGTCCAGGCGATCTCCAGAGCGGCGATGCTGTCATCGGGCCGTCTCAGGACGGTGATGACATGACCGCGGGCGGTCCCGGTCCTGTCCGTGACGGACAGGGCTTCGAGTGTCGCGGTCGATACCGGCATCGCCACCGCCTCCTGAGACGTGCGATTGCGCAGTTCGAGCACCGGGGGCTGGACAAAACCAGCAATCAGCAGGCTTCCCAGCGCGGCGCCGGCCAAGTGTGTCAGCCTGGACATGACGGGCCTCCTTGCCGCTCGATCAATCAACGCGCAGCTGCGCGAGGCGTTCCCTGCCACCGGCTATTCATGGGGAATTAACCCTGGCGGCGGCAGATAGGGCGTCCGGATTCACACAGGAAATGCCATGGCCCGCCGGCCCCGAAATGCCCCTGCGGCCGACCGCGCCCGCCCGGCGCCCGCGCGCCGCAGGCGCCGGCGTGGCGGTAAGCCGGTCCTGCCCCTGTGGCGGGTCTTTGTTTTTTTTTTTGTCATTGGTGCCTTGTCCGTTTTCGCCCTTCTGGTCTCCGTCGCGCGCGACCTGCCCGACACGTCCAGCCTGGCCGCCGTCGAACGGTCCTCCACGATCGCCTTCCTGGATCATCGCGGCCGTCTGATCGCACGCCGCGGATCGGCCCATGGTCACGAAGTCGCGGTGGCGGACCTGCCGCCCTATCTGGTCGATGCCGTGCTGGCAGTCGAGGACCGGCGCTTCTACAGCCACCCCGGGGTCGATGTGATCGGCCTGTCGCGGGCGATGCTGGCCAATATCCGGGCCGGTCATATCGTGCAGGGCGGGTCGACCCTGACCCAGCAGCTGGCGAAAAACCTCTTCCTCTCGCCCGAGCGCACCTGGCGCCGCAAGCTGCAGGAAATGATGCTCGCCTTCTGGCTGGAGAGCCGCTTCACCAAGGACGAGATTCTCGAGCTTTATCTCAACCGCGTCTATTTCGGCGGCGGCGCCTATGGCATCGAAGCCGCATCGCTGCGCTATTTCGGCAAGCCCGCCAGCGAGGTGTCGCTGGGCGAGGCCGCGCTGCTGGCTGGACTTCTGAAGGCGCCCTCGCGCTACAGCCCGGTCAATGACGCCAGCCGTGCGGCCGCGCGGGCCACGGTGGTGCTCGACCTGATGATGCAGACCGGCCGCATCACCGAGGCCGAGCGTGTCGCCGCCGCCAGCACGCCGATCCGTGTATCGCGCGGCGCATCGAGCCCGGGTGCGCAGTATTTCATCGACTGGATTTTCCCGTCTGTCCGCGAAATCGCCGGCCCCAGCCATGGCGATCTGGTGGTTCGCACGACGCTCGATGTCGACGCCCAGCGCGCCGCCGAAGCGGCGCTGGAAAGCGTGCTGGCCGATCCGGCCCGCGCGGCCGGGGTCAGCGAGGGTGCGCTGGTCTCGCTGGCGCATGACGGCTCGGTGCGCGCCATGGTCGGTGGGCGGTCCTATGTCCGTTCGCAATTCAATCGGGCGATCCTGGCGAGCCGCCAGCCCGGTTCGGCCTTCAAGGCCTTTGTCTATGCCTCGGCCTTCGAAGCCGGCCTGTCGCCGGACGATGTGCGTGACGACCGGCCGGTGCGCGTCGGCGACTGGGAACCGCAGAACTATAACGACACCTATCGCGGCGAGATGACCCTGCGCGAAGCCTTTGCCCGCTCCTCCAACTCCATCGCCGTGCAGATCGCCGAGGAAACCGGCCGGGGCCATGTCGCCCGGCTGACGCGGCGGCTGGGCATGGAAAGCCCGATACGGGCCGACCGCTCGCTGGCGCTGGGTGCCTATGAAGTCACGCCGCTGGAGCTGGCCGGCGCTTATACGCCCTTTGCCAATGGCGGCTATAGGGTCTCGCCCTTCGGCATCCTGTCCATCGAGACCGAAGCGGGCGATCTGGTGTTCGAAACCCCGCCGCCGGCCGATCGCCGGGTGCTGGACGCGCGCACGGTCTCGCGCATGCAGGACCTGCTGCGCGCCGTCGTGGTGTGGGGTACGGGCCGCAATGCGGCGGTGCCCGGTCTGGAGACCGGCGGCAAGACCGGTACGACCAATGATTTCCGCGACGCCTGGTTTGCCGGCTATGGTGCCGACGTGGTGACGGCCATCTGGACCGGCAATGATGACAATGCGCCGACCGATCACGCCACGGGCGGCGGCCCGCCGGCCCTGATCTTCAGCGCCTACATGCAGTCGGCGCCGCATAGCGGGCTGGCCAGCGGCCATTCGCGCCCCGTCGAAGACGGACAGTCCGTCGCGCCGCCGCCCGGCGAGGCCGAAACGGTGACCACCCCGGCCGAGCGTGAGGAGCCGCGTGACCCGATCGCCGCTTTCCTGGCTGGCCTGGGGGGACCTGACAGCGAGTAATCCCTCGCGCAATGACACCTGTTCTGCAGGACGCCGCGCCAGCGGGATGCTAGGTTGCATGCCGAGGGACCGGTACGAACTCCTGTCATCGAAAGAGGGGACCCATGAGACTTCAATTCCTGCCCGCACTCGCCCTGTCCGGCCTGGTCGTGACCGCATTGCCGGCTGGCAGCGCCCTGGCCCAGAGCCGTGCCGATGCGGAGGCCGCGCTGACGCGTATGGGCCTCATCGGCAGCACCAGTGAAGACTTCAGCTATGCCGACGCATCCTGGTCGCGCGGCCGCTACATCCTGTCCGATGTCGTGGTCCGCAATCTCGACATCGACAACGAGGACGTCGATGTCGACGGCCCCGAGGAAATGAACATTGCGCGCATGATTTTCGAGGCGCCGCGCATCAATGCCGACGACGATGTTGTGTTCGATGCCTTCGCGGTCGAAGGGCTGTCGATGATCGATGCCGATGGCGGCCATGTGGAAATTGCCCGGATTGCGGTCGACGGTCCCAATACAGCGATGGCGGCCGATCTGGCGCGCATGCTGTCGGGCCAGGACGATTTCGATCTCGACTGGTCGGCCTATCGCTTCGAGTCCCTGGGCTTTGAAGGCTTCGGCGTGCAGGGCGATGACGGTGAAGGCCCGTTCGACATTTCGGTTGAACAATTCATCCTGCAGGACTTCGGCGATGTCGAGCTCGGCCGGATGGCGCTGATGAATGTCTCCGTCGATGCAGTGTCCGACGGGGCACCTCTGACCCTCCGTCTGGGCGAGCTGTCCGTGACCGGCTTCCAGTCCAGCGCCTATTCCGAACTCATGGAAGCGATGGCGAGCGGGGCCGGCGAAGACGAAGTGATGAGCGCGTACTACCGCAGTGCCTTCTCGCCGCAGCTGGACCTGTTCGACCGGTTTGCCATGCGCGGGCTCGAAGGCTCGGCGGAAGGCGTTGGTTTTGCACTGGATAATCTGGTCGGCACGATCAACAAGGCCGGATCCCGCTATACATGGGATTTCGCGCTCGATTCTGCCCGCATTGTTCCCGACGCGGCGCAGGAAGCCGGCGCCCAGGTTGCCACCGCGATCGGCATGCTGGGCTATGAAAGCCTCGAGCTGAGCATGGCGTCCAGCGCCGTCTATGACGAGAGCACGGGCCGGATGCAGACCGTCGGCGACAATTATCTGGAACTGCGCGACGGTGTTCGCATGGAAATGGCGCAGGATTTCGGCGGGTATGATGAATACTACGCCGCCCTGCCGGAAATGGCCGAACGCTTCGGCGAGGGCGCCAAGGAAGCGCCGTCCGAAGACGCCGATGCCGTCCTGGAGATGATGGCGCCGCTGATCCTGTACAATATGTCCCTTCGCATCGTCGATCAGTCCCTGCTCGAGCGGGCCCTTGAAGCCGGCGCCGCGGCCCAGGGCATCACGACCGACGAGTTGCGGATGCAGACTGCGGCCATGGTCGGCATGGGCATGATGTCCGCGCCGCCGGAAATCCCGCGTCCGCTGCTTTCGCAGCTGTCCGGTGCGCTCACCCAGTTCATCAATAATGGCGGAAGCCTGACCATTGATGTGACGCCGCCGGAACCGGTCAGCATCGGCACGATTGCCGAGCAGATCGAGAACGACACGTTCGATTACAATGCGCTGGGGATCACGTTCAGCGCCGAAGCGCCGCAATAGCAAGGATCGCCGGCAACAGCTGGAAGGGCGCCCGGATGCGGGCGCCCTTTTCCATTTCAGACAGGGCCGTAGCCCAGCAGGGCCCGCAGTCCCGGTGCGGCGTAGTCCACCAGGCGCTTCTGGATGTCCGGCAGCGTGGCCGGGAAATTCAGGGCGCGGCCCGCCAGATTCTCGCGCGCCGTACCGCTCTGCCCGCGATCGGCGCCGACACGGACCCGGTCCCGCCAGTCTTCCGGCAGGGCGCCGATGCCGGCCGCCTCCGCCAGCCGGGCGAAATAGGCATGGGCCTCCAGCGTATCGGGCTCGCTGCAATGCGCCGCCAGCTCCTCATAGCGCACCAGGTGGATTCCTGTGCCCAGCCAGGAGACCGCATTGTGCGTGTAGATCTCCGACAGGGTCGGCGCTTTGCCCGGAATGCCGAAAATCATCATGTTCAGCATATCCTCGACGCTGACCGCATCCTTCTTGAGGTGCTCCAGATTGGCCTGGAAGGTGTCGGACAGGAAGAAGCGCGCCCGGGCGATCACCCAGTCATAGGGGTCCCGGACCAGCAGGATGTGGCGCACGCCCTTCAGCGCGATTGCCGACAGGTCCGAGAACAGCAGATGCCCCCAGCTCAGTTTCGGCATCTCCGCATCGAACGCCTTGCGGTGCTGGGCCAGGATCGGGTGCTGGATGAAGGCAGCGGGGTAGTGCTGCTCGACCGGCACGAACATGCGCATGACATTGCGCAGAAGGTGCGTGCCGGACTTGGGCACGGAGTTGAGAAAAACGGGCTGGGCGAGCGGTTGCTGGGCGAACTCGGTATTGCGGGCGTCCAGCGTGTCGGCATGCATTCGGATCAGCGGCATGTATCCCTCCTGTCGCGTCAGATACAAAAGGGGCGGCAGCCGCCATGGCCGCCGCCCCGATAGTCTCGATCAGGCGTGCGGCCTAGAAGGTGCGCACGATGTTGGCGAAGAAGCGCCGTCCGAACCAGTCATACTGGCTGTAGAAGGCCGACCGGCCGACCGTGTTGTATTCACCGGAAATGGCGGTCACGGATGGCGGGTGTTCGTCGAACACATTGGACACGCCCACCCGGGCCGACCAGTCACCGAACGTCCGTTGAAGCGAGACGTTGTGATAGATGGTCGTCTCGGTCCACAGCTTGTAGTTCACGGGCTGGCCGACATAGGTCTGCGCGGCATTGCCGTAGGATTCCCGGTTCGAGGTCGGGCCGACGTAGCGCATGCCCCAATAGGCGGTCCAGTCATTGCGCACGAAGGTGAAGCTGAGATCGCCGACCAGTTTGGGGTCACCGCCCTCGCCGTTGAAGTCGGCCACGACACCGCCCAGCAGGTCGGTCTTGTCTTCCAGCTGGTAGGCTGCGCTCAGATTGACCGACAGGTCGCCGAAGTCGAACTGGTGCAGATAGTCTGCATTGATGTCGACACCCCGGTTTATCTGGCTGTTGACGTTGATGAAGCTGTCGCGGACCGTGTTGACGAGGTACGGGCCGGGATCGGTTGCCGAGTTCCGGGTGAACAGGTCGCACAACGGCTCGTTGGCGAAGTCTTCCGAATTGTAGCACCCGCCGATAATGCCCGGCGCGCCGAGGCGGGAAACCTCGTCATTGACCTCGATCTCGTAATAGTCGATCGACAGGCGGAAATTGATGTTCCGCGGTGTCAGGACGAGGCCGATATTGGTCGCTTCGGATGTTTCCGCATCGAGAACGCCGAACCCGCCACCGGTGATGATAGTGGCTGCGGCCCCGGACCCGGTCATATCGTCCGGCAGGCCGTCGGCTGCACAATTGTCCGCGACCCGCTGACTGATCACATTGGCGGCCAGGTTGGCGGCATAGTCGATACACGGATCGATCGTGCGCTGTCCGAGGAAGCCGGTCTGGTTCGACAGGTAGAGCTCGAACAGGGCCGGCGTCCGGAAGGACGTGCCATGGGTTGCCCGCAGGCGGACGACGTCATTGATCGCCCAGTTCAGACCGACCTTGTAGGTCTCGCCGGAACCATAGCTTTCCACATCCGTGTAGCGGCCGGACACGGTCAGTTCCAGCGAGTCCGCAAAGCGCGAATCCGCCAGCAGCGGAACGCTGAGCTCGCCGAAAATGGCCTCGGTCGTGTCCGAACCGGCCGTGATGCCGGCAACCGACGAGTTCCACACATTGCCTGACAGGGTCAGCTCGCCCGGCGTGTCGTTGATCTCGTCCTCGCGGTAGTGAACGCCGAGCGCCATCGCCACGGCGCCCGCGGGCAGGTCGAACACCTCGCCGCTGGCAACCGCCTCGAAAGAGCGCTGATCGTAGACCGTGCGGCCCGTTTCCTCACCGAAGGCGTACGCGGCGACATCGTCGGGCACATTGCCGCGCAGCAGTTCCGGGTCGAGCCAGTCGACATCGATACACGGTGCGCCGCGGATCGAGGTGAGCGTGCCGACGCAGGAGCCGGAGCGGTAGTACTGGTCATAGATCGCATCGGCATAGATGCGCTGGTCCCAGTATTCGCCTTCCGAGCGTGAGACCTGGAAGGCCATATCCCAGCTCCAGGTGTCGAGGCCGAACAAGGTGTCGCCCCGCAGACCGGCGACGAAGCGCTGGTAGTCGACGCTGACCGAGCTGTCATTGTGGTCGGTGATCGGGGTCGGCGAGAGCTCGTTCATGCCGCCCCAGCCGGCCGCGAACGGATCCGGATAGGCGCCCCACAGATCCTCGCCATTATACATGTAGATCCAGTACTGGCGGTAGGAGTTCACATAGGTCTCGCGCCGGTTGAGCAGGGCTTCGCCATAAAGCTCGATCGAGTCGGTGACATCGAAACGGCCCTCGGCGAAGACCGTGTAGCGCTCGGTTTCCGGCACCATGGACGAGTCGTCCTGGAAGGGGTGATCGTAATTGATCAGCGCGCGCTGCTCGGGAACCCGCGGGTCGACCAGGAACCAGTCATCGGTCGGTGCGGTGAACCAGAACGGGTTGGCGTGGCTGGTCCCGATCGGCGTGAGCCCGTTCGCTGCGAGCGAGCCGTCATAATCATACTGGATCAGACGCGGGCGCTGCAGCGGCAGGTTGGTCGTGCCGTCGCCGAAGAAGGGGGCGTAGTCATAGACCCAGACATGGCCCCAGTAGAGGTCCTCGCACGAATAGCTGCCCGTGCGCGGGTCGATCAGATCGGCGCGGGAGCCGTCATCATTGAAGACATAGGGCTCGCCGCAATTGAAATAGTCGCGATCGCCCTGGGCCAGTTCGCGTTGCTGGAAGGCGTCCAGCGTGACGCGGAAGCCGCCCCGGTCGAATTCCCAGCCATAGGATCCGCTCAGACGGTATTGTTCCGCAGCGCCGTCCCCGGGCACCGAGATGAAGCCGTCGATCGAGCCGCCTTCTTCCTGGCGGGTGATGATGTTCACCACGCCTGCCACGGCGTCAGAACCGTAGATCGAGGAGGCGCCGTCCTTGAGGACTTCGACGCGCTCGATAGCGGCGAGCGGGATGACGTTGAGGTCGAAGGCGGACACGCCGCCGCGCACGCCGGCCGGACCGGCACGGCGGCCGTTCAGCAGGACCAGTGTCCGGTTGGCTCCGAGACCCCGCAGGGACAGGGTTTCCACCCCGGTGCCGCCATTCTGGACGAATTGCGATGATGTCGCCGAGGTCACCTGGGCCGAACCGGCCGCGACGGTCGCGGACTGCAGGAAATCGGCGATATCGACATTGCCCTGCAGGGCCGCATCGTCCGCCGTGAACACGTCGAGCGGGATTTCGCTGTTGAAGCCATCGCGGCGGATACGTGACCCGGTGACGACGATACGATCGCTCGTCTCCGGTTCGGCATCGTCTTCGGCCTGCTCGGGAATCTGTTCCGCATCCTGAGCGAAGACGGGTGCACCGGACAGGCTTGCAACGGCCAGCCCGGCCAGGATTGTCGAGCGCAGCAAGCGCCGTTTCTCAATGGGTGTGTACAAAGCCCCCTCCCATTAACCTACCAAAAGAAAAAGGGTAATGGGCTCGCAAGGGTGGGAGCTATTGAGGAAAGACCAACCGTTGTGAAAGAACGGTGAGCGACAAAAAACGCGATGAATGACGGCGAAAGGTCACAGCTCTCCAGAGCCGGTGACGGTCCGCTTCAGGCAGAGTTTGCATCGGGTTCCGGTCAGGCGTGGAACCGGGTCAGCGGCGGGCGAGCGCGGCTGCCCCCTGTTCGCGCATGAAGGCCTTCATCTTCGGCGCGATATTTTCGCGGAAGCGGCGGCCGTTGAAGACGCCGTAATGGCCGACATCCGGCTGGATCCAGTCCATGCGCAGGCCCTCTTCCAGACCGCTGCACAGCGTGTGCGCGGCCTGGGTCTGGCCAATGCCGGAAATGTCGTCATTCTCGCCTTCGACCGTAAGCAGGGCGACATCGACAATCTTCGACGGATCGACCCGGCGGCCGTGATGCGCCTGCTCGCCGCGCGCCAGCTTGTGCTCCTGGAACACGTCGCTGATCGTCTGCAGGTAGAATTCCTCGGACAGGTCCATCACTGCGAGATACTCGTCATAGAAAGTGCGGTGTTTCTCGGCGCTGTCGCCATCGCCCTCGACGAGATGGGTGAAGAAGTTCCAGTGCGCGTCGACATGGCGGTCGAGATTCATGTTCATGAAGCCGGCCAGCTGCAGGAAGCCGGGATAGACGCGCCGGAAAGCGCCGGGATTGGGCGCGGGTACCGTGTGGATCAGATTGCCGGAGAACCAGTCGAAGGGCTTCTCCTCGGCCAGCTTGTTCGGCACGGTCGGCGACAGACGGGTGTCGATCGGCGAGCCCATGAATGTCATCGAAGCCGGGCGGGCCGGATCATTGTCCTGGGCCATCAGCGAAACCGCACCGAGCGTCGGCGGGCCGGGCTGACAGACCGCAACCACGTGCACATCGGGACCCAGCAGCGTGATCATTTCGCGGACATAGGCGACGAAATCGTCGAGATCGAAGCGGCCGTCGATCACCGGTACCGTTCGGGCATCCGCCCAGTCGGTGATGTAGACCTCGTGATCGGGCAGGAATGCTTCCACAGTGCCACGCAGAAGGGTCGCGTAGTGGCCCGACATGGGTGCGATAAAGAGCACTTTGGGATCAGGAGTGTCATTGCCGCGCGCGGCAAGAAGCGCATCATGATCGCGCTCGAAATGCAAAAGGTCGCACCAGGGCTTCGACCAGACGATCTCTTCGGACACACCGACGCAGCGCTCATTGATCTGCGTGCTGTCGATCATCCATTCCGGCTTGGCATAGCGCCGCGTGACGCTTTCGAACAATTCCGCAGCGGCCGCGATCGTGCGCCCGGCCATCGTCTCGCCGACCGGATTCCACGGCGCGCGCAGGGTGCGGCGCGTGGCATTGGCAGCGGCACGCCAGGGCGTCATGGCGATGCGGTTGAATTCATACATGGAGTACAGCATGGCGTCTCCTCAGGCGCGTTGTTGTGGCCCCCTCAGGACCGGGGACTATGCGCCCTCTTCCTCAAGGAAGTCTTGCAGCCGCGACGCCATTGCGGCGGGGTCGGTGCCATGGGTGAACACATCGACGAATTCCCCATCGGAATCCATCAGGTAAACGATGGACGAGTGATCCATCAGATAGTCATCGCCCTCGCCGGCGCGCCGGTAGACCACCCGGTAGGCCGAGGTGACCTCGGCGATCTGCGCCTCGGTTCCGGTAAGGCCGGTCAGCCCGTCAGGAAAGGCCGGCGACGTGACGTACTGGGCGAGCTGTTCGACCGTGTCGCGCTCCGGATCGACGGTGATCAGCAGCGGCTGGATCCGCTCGCGCTCTTCGGGTTCCATCTGGTCGAGCGCCGCGGCCATGACCTGCAGCGAGAACGGGCAGATATCGGGGCAGTAGGTGTAGCCGAAATAGATCAGCATCGCCTTGCCGCGGAAATCGGCCTCGGTAACCGTGGCACCGGTCTGGTCGACCAGGGTGAAGGGGCCGCCGATATTGGCCTCGCCACTGATGCGTACACCCGCCTGGCGCGGCGCTTCGGCGCCCGGCCGGGTGAGGACCAGAATGAAGAACACGATCATAAGCGTGGCCGGGGCGGCAATCAGCAGCCAGATCACGGGACGCGGCATGGACGCTCCATCTGTGGGTCCGGTGACAGTGTCTATCCGGACTCGGACGAAGCATGATAAGCCTCGCCGGAAGGGAATGTTGCAGATGCGAAGGTAAGCGCGCTTGCCCCGTCTGTCCATGCCAGCCCGCTGCTGGGGAGGTCTGAATGGTCGATACGGATTGGGATCCCTATGGTGGTGACGCCCAGCTGACCCCGGTTTTCGGACGCTTGCGCCTGCGCACACTCGTGATGCTGCGCTGGCTGGCCGTTGCCGGTCAGACCCTCACGGTTCTCCTCGTTCACTTCGTGATCGGTTTCGAACTGCCGATCGGCTTCTGTCTCGGCGTGATCCTGGCCAGTGCCTGGATCAATACCTGGCTGACCCTCTCGGTGCCGCCGCAACGCTTTGCCCGCGACTGGGAGGCCTTTGCCCAGCTGGGCTATGACGTGATCCAGCTTTGCATCCTGCTGATGCTGACCGGTGGCTTGTGGAACCCGTTTGTCATCATGCTGGTCGCGCCGGTGATGATTTCGGTTGCCGCACTGCCGCCGCGCTGGTCGATCGGCGTGGGGGCCCTGGCGATGGCCGGTACCGGCGCCATGTGGCTGTGGAGCCTGCCGCTGCCCTGGTTCGCCGGCGAGCAGATCCATCTGCCCGGCGTCTATGTGCTGGGTCTGTGGTCTGCCATCTTCACCTCGATTGCCTTCACGGCCGTCTATTCCTGGCGTGTTAGCCAGGAGGGCAAGCGCATGGCTACGGCGCTGGCTGCCACGCAGAGCGTGCTCTCGCGGGAGCAGCGCCTGTCGGCCCTGGGCGCACTGGCCGCCGCGGCCGCCCACGAGCTGGGCACGCCGCTGGCCACGATCCAGCTGACGGCCAAGGAAATGCTGCGCGATCTCAAGGACAATGAGCTTCTGCGCGAGGATGCCGAACTGATGGTTGCCCAGGCCCGCCGCTGCCGCGATATCCTCAAGCGGCTCAGCCAGGAGCGGTCGGTCAGTGACATCCGCCACGACCGTCTCGAATTCCTGGCCGCGCTGGAGGAGGCGAGTACGCCGCTGCGCGGTCTCGGGCCGATGGTCGAGGTGCAGCTGGCCGAGGGTCAGGGATCCGAGCCACCCGTCCTGCGGCGCATGCCGGAAATCCTCTACGGCATCGGTAATTTCATCGAGAATGCCGTCGACTTCGCCGATACACGCGTCACCGTCGAGGGGCGCTGGGATCCGGGTAATGTCTATATCCGCGTGATCGATGACGGGCCCGGTTTCTCGCCCGAGATCCTGTCCCGGATCGGCGAGCCCTACACCACGACCCGTTCGGGCACGCCCGGGC
>MRWG01000558.1_pt1 | contig 37831 bp, 31 predicted proteins | sample 1013341 | NCBI WGS metagenome assembly MRWG01 (sample SAMN06117577, study PRJNA244670) | biofilm metagenome | biome: Water; feature: Cathode Biofilm; material: Biofilm; isolation source: microbial consortium enriched at the cathode of a solar microbial fuel cell | place: USA: District of Columbia ... | reverse complement strand
ACCCCTCAAATATGGTAAACAAAATGTGTTAAATCCGTATTTCGTTGCATCGGGAAGCTGGTACAGTCCCCGGCCATGACCTGGTACGCACTTCAACACAAGCCCGCTCAAGGCGACCGCGCTCTTCAGCACCTTCAGAATCAGGGCATTGCCTGCTTCTACCCGAAAATCAGTGTTGAGAAAATCAAGGGTGGAAAGCGCTCGAAAAAACTGGAACCGTTGTTCCCCGGGTATTTGTTTGTAAACCTGGAGCGGAGTGACCCGATGTGGTCGAAGCTCCGCTCCACCCGGGGAGTCCTTCGCATTGTGGGCTTTGCCAACAAACCCGCACCCATCGGCGATGCTGTAATTCAGCATATAAAAGAGAGCCTCGATTCGGTGGCCGAGTTGGGCGGCATCAAGCCAGGGCAGGCTGTGCAGCTCAATGAAGGGCCGTTTGAGGGTATCAATGCCATCTTCCAGTCCTACGATGGCGAGGCGCGTGCAATTGTGCTGATCAGCTTTATGCAAAAGCAACAAACGGTAAGGGTCCCTGTCTCGGCTCTGAAAAGCTGAAATGGTGTGAAAAAACCAACTGCCTTCTTGCTGCTGCGGCTGGCAATATTTGCATCTTCTACTCTTTAACAATTCTTTACCGCCGCAAGTCCCTGAAACCAATGTGTCAGACTTTTTGTCACTTGCTTGTCACAGGCGATGACGTAGAATCGTCACGCTTCTGAAACAGAACATTCATCTACCGACAAGGATACAGTTGGGATTCAGTTGTTCCCTTCCTTTTGCCTGTTTCCTGTCGCTTTTCAGATCGTTTTATTCTTTGACCTTAAAACACTGGGCCCTGGTCGGTGGGGCGGTAGCGTGCTTGAGAGACTCCAGCTTAAATGAATGACATGTCCAGACCGCAGATTCCCGGAGCTTCCCTGAACAGGGTTTCGCTCCAAAAGAAGACGCATGAGTTCCCCTGGCGCCACAGGCGAGTGGCCGCGTTCAGTTCGCCTTTTGGGCGCAGTGGGCTGTAGCTACAATCATGCAATGCAGCTTGCTCGTATGGCTTGCCGTTGAAAAAACGGGGAGTGATGTAGCTTCACATTACAGAATGCTGGTCGTGGTTTCCGCCTTGCTAGCCATTCCTCTTTTTGCCGTGTTCCGTGCGTACAGTATTCGAAGTGGCTATCTGGTTGGTATCGCAAGGATCCTTGCCGCATGGTCAACGCTGGTTGCCATTCTGGCATTCATCGCGTTTGTAACCAAAACCAGTGAGAGCTATTCCAGAGAAGTCATACTTCAGTGGGTTGCTGGTGGCTTCGGCCTTCAGGCATTGGCTTTCGTGCCCGTGCATAAAATCGTCCGAAGATTGGATAAACGCCATCGATTCGCGAATGCTTCAGTCATTATAGGCTGTGGCAATATTGCTCTTACGCTGGCAACCAAACTTCGTCACGAGCGCAAGGAAAGCATGTTGGGCATGGTCTGCCTGGACGACGAGGAGCCACACGAGGGAAATGCTCAAACACCTTATTTCCCGACTCTCGGAGCCGTCAGCCAGTTACGGTCTATTCTCCGCGATAACCGCGTCAGCCGCGTGTACATTGCGCTACCCGCCAGGGAAACGGACCAGATTGAAGGTCTGTACGTTGACCTTCTCGATGCCAGTGTTGATGTAGTCTGGGTGCCGGATTTCGCCAATCTGAAACTGCTGAACCACAGTATTTACAATCTCGGTGGAATGCCCGCCATCAACCTGAACGAAAGCCCGCTCACCTCCTACCCGGGCAGCGCCTTTCTGAAATCCATTATGGACAGAACCTGTGCGCTACTGGGTATTTTGGTGCTCAGCCCGCTTTTGTTGGGTGTTGCCATTGCGGTGAAACTCAGCTCGCCGGGCCCTGTACTGTTCCGCCAAAAGCGCCATGGCTGGAACGGCAACATTATCGAAGTGCTGAAGTTCCGCTCGATGCGTATGCACGATGATCAGAGAGTAAGGCAGGCCACTAAGGACGATCCCCGGGTAACACCGGTTGGAAGATTCCTGCGCCGCTCCTCAATCGATGAGCTGCCGCAGCTTTTCAATGTGCTGAAAGGGGATATGTCCCTCGTCGGCCCCAGGCCGCATGCTATTGCCCATAATGATTACTATTCCGATAAAATTATTGCCTACATGGCGCGGCACCGCATCAAGCCGGGAATAACCGGGCTGGCACAGATAAGCGGGTACCGCGGAGAAACAGAAACCATCGACAAGATGCAGAAGCGGGTGGAGCTCGACCTTGATTACATCAACCACTGGAGCTTGTGGCTGGACGTTAAGATTCTTATCAAAACGCCGCTAACACTAATATCGAAAGACATCTACTAACCAGACCTTTTCGGCTTGAATCAATGCGACGTGTAATAACAATACTGTCTGCGGGTGTGTTTCTGGTAGCCCCGTTGCAAGCTTTTGCTGCCCCCTGGCTTGGGCCCGGAGACGCGCGGGCGCGCCACTCCATCCAGAAACTGTCTGACCGTGGTTACCTCAGTGCATCCACAACCACCTGGCCAATCAATTGGGCAGATGTGGAGCAGGGGCTGGATGAAAGCAGTGATAGCTCCGTGGCCACTCAGCGCGCCTATCTGGGGTTTGAGAGAGAGCAGCAGGCGGAAACTGGTTTCCGTGGAGAACTAAAGGTTGAGGGCGCCAACGATCCAGCCTTCCTCCGTGGCTTCCACGATCTGCCCCGAGAGGAAGGCCAGCTTACCGCAACGCTTCAATGGCAGGGCGAAGCCTGGGCTGCAGGGATTTCACCGTCCGCAGTTGCAGATCCTGGCGATGGCAAGGAATTCAGGCTTGATGGCTCTTACGTTGCCGCAACGGCAGGTAACTGGGTGCTCGGGGTCGGCGCTATTGATCGTTGGTGGGGGCCAGGCTGGCAATCCACCATGATTCTTTCTAACAACGCCAGGCCTATTCCAGCCGTATGGATTGACAGAAAAAGCAGCCTGGCACCGGAATCGGACCTGCTCTCATGGATCGGCCCCTGGAAGTTAAACCTGTTTCTGGGGCAGTTGGAGGAAGAACGCGCCATTCCCGATGCCAAAATGATAGGTATGAGGGTAACCTTTGTACCCATTGAACGCCTCGAAATCGGGCTTTCCCGCACTATCATGTTCGGCGGCGAGGGCAGGCCGGAGGGGCTATCTACGATATGGGACGCCTTGATCGGCAAAGATAACGTTGAAGAAGGGGAAACGGCGGAAGACGACGCCAGCAACCAGATAGCATCCATCGACGCCCGGTATGGCTTCCCCCTGGGTGAACAAACCATGGGCCTATACGCCCAGATGATGGGTGAAGACGAAGCCGGTTACCTGCCTTCCCGTAAATCATGGCTGTTTGGCGTAGACTGGACGAGCCAACTGCTCCGCTCTGATCAGCAGTGGTTCGTCGAATTTACCAATACCCTGGCTGAGGATCTGATTGGCGACCCAAGGCCGGACTACGCCTATGACCACTTCAATTACACCACTGGTTACCAGTACTTCGGCAGGGCAATTGGCTCTACCTTCGATGCAGACGCCGAAGCGCTATCGTTGGGCCTGCTGAATTTCCTGCCGGACGGCAGCAACCTGACCGCAACCTTGACCTACGCCAACCTCAATAAAGACGGCGGCAACCGTGTGAGCCAGCCCGACGACGAGGTGTTTTACAACGTACCGGATGGCGCTCAGAAAGTTGCAATAGCCAATCTCGGTTACGGAAACGAAGTACTCGGTGGGTGGCTGGATTTGAACCTTCAACTGACCGACAAACAAATTCAACTTCTGGGCGGGGAAAAGGACCGTTGGTCCCTCTCTGCTTCCTGGAAGTACCGCTTCTAATTCAAATTCTACAGGCCCGGATTGAAAACAGTGACGGTTAAAAAACTACTTATTACCCTTGCTCTTTTGCTGCCGCTTGCCAGCTATGGGCAATCGATATCCCCCGCCCAGATCGAGCAGTTTAAGCAGTTACCGCGAGCCCAGCAGGAATCCCTTGCCCGGCAGTACGGCGTAGATCTCGACAGCCTTACTGGCACCAGCAACCAAGCACAACGCCCCCAGAGGCAAGATGTAGTTGAGCCTGTTTCCAGGGCTACCGATGAAGAGAGGGAACGGGCAGAGGCCGAGAAACAGAAAGAGGATGAGGAAGCCGAAAAGAACGATGGCCTCAGACCATACGGTTACGATTTGTTTGCTGGCAACCCCACTACTTTCGCACCCGTCACCGAGATCCCTGTGCCTTCGGATTACACCCTCGGCCCGGGCGATGTGTTACGCATTCAGCTTTGGGGCAAAGAGAACCAGAACCTGGAATTGCCCATAAGCCGTGACGGCTCCATCAGCTTTCCGCAGTCTGGCCCAATGAGTGTTGCAGGCCTGAGTTTCGATGAGGCGCGGCAGCAAATCACAAAACGGGTTTCCGAGCAGTATATTGGGGTAGAGGCGAGCGTTTCCCTGGGCGAGCTTCGCAGCATGCGCGTGTTCGTGTTGGGTGAGGCGAGGAACCCCGGCTCCTACAGCGTGAGCTCCCTTTCTACCATCACGAACGCACTTTATGTGTCCGGTGGCATCAAGCAAACAGGTTCTCTGCGGAACGTTCAGCACAAGCGCGACGGCAAGCTCGTGGGTACGCTTGATCTTTACGATCTGCTTATGGCCGGCGACAGCTCAGCAGACAGCCGCCTGCAACCGGGCGACGTGGTCTTTATACCGCCCGTGGGACAGCGCGCCGGTATAGATGGCGAGGTTTATCGGCCCGCTCTCTACGAACTTCAGGGAACCAACACCCTTGCTGACCTGATTCGTATGGCAGGTGGTCTAACACCGCAAGCCTATCCGCAACGGATCAATATTGAGCGTACCAACGAGGACTTCCTGCGGATTATTGCGGAAGCCGATTACACCTTGCCGAAAGGACAAAGCGCTAGAATCCAGGCCGGCGACAGAGTCCAGATACCCTCAATTTCAGATGTCACAGGGCAGTACGTTGAAGTAAAAGGGGCGGCGACCAGAACCGGCAAATTTGCATGGATGCCGGGAATGCGGGTTACCTCACTTATCGATAATCTGAACAGTGATTTGTTGCCTGTAGCGGACAAACAATACGCGGCCGTCGTGCGAACCAATCCGTCCGATGACAGCATATCCGTGCTGAACCTCCGCTTGCGCAAGGCTGTTCGCAACCCCGGGAGTGAGCACGATCTGCAGCTGGAAGAAAGAGACCGCTTGTTCTTTTTCTCAGATGCAGGAAAGGTCGATATTCTTGATACGAAAGACGGTATGGCCACCAAGCCCATGAACGGCGGGAAGGCAACAATTGAGGAAAAGGAAGCGGGGCCTGAAACCTTCACTCGGGAAATTCTATTCGCTCCGGTTATCCAGCGGCTTAAGGCTCAGGCAAGCCCCGACAATCCGCAACAGACCATCCAGATAACCGGCCCGGTTCGTTATCCTGGTGAGTACCCGATGCCGGCAACCCGTAACCTGACCGACGCCATTTTTGTCGCTGGTGGTTTGAAAGACTCGGCCTCGCTGTATCAGGCAGAAGTGGCCCGTTACACCATTGATGAGAATGGAACCGGCCAAACCCGAATTCTCACTGTCGATCTTGGGAATGCCATGGCCGGGAACGCCAAGCTGAATCTGGAAAGCCGGGACAGAATCCTGATCAAATCGATACCGGAATTCGCCAAAACCCGAACCGTTGAACTGAAAGGCGAAGTTCGTTACCCCGGGCAATATACCTTCCGGGATGGCGAGACCCTCAGAGAAGTGCTGGAAAGAGCCGGCGGGCTGACAGCTAATGCGTTCCCCAAAGGCGCAGTGTTCTCCCGAGAAAAACTGCGCCAGCTTGAGGCGCAGCGCCTGCGTGAGGCGGAGGAGCGACTCCAGGGGGATTTGCTTGGTGTTCAACTGGAAGGCGATAACTTCTCTGGCCAGAGTGCCGAGCGTACCCAGGAAGTACAGAACCTTCTTGAAGAGGTACAGGGAAGTGAGCCGGTGGGCAGGCTGGTTATAGATCTCGCAAGTGTTCTCAATGACCCCGATTACCAATCCATTCGGTTGCAGGATGGCGACACCCTCACGGTACCGACTATCCCCCAATCGGTAACGGTTTTTGGAGAAGTGCAGTTCCCAACCAGCCACCTGCACCAAGCCGGGCTAACCGTGGATGACTATCTGGAGCGTTCCGGCGGACCCACTCGCCAGGCGGATGAAAGCCGCGTTTATGTCGTTAAGGCGGATGGTTCCGTTATGATGCCCGAGAAAAGCCACTGGTTCGGCGGCAGAAGACAGCAACTGGAGCCTGGCGATACCGTCATAATGCCGATTGATGTTGACCGTCTGAACCAGTTGGAACTCTGGAGCAACGTAAGTCAAATCGTTTATCAGATGGCGCTTGGCGCGGCCGCCGTGGGGAATTTGTAATGAGCCAGTCTGGACAAGCGAAGTACGATATAGAGGATGAGATCGATCTCAAAGAGATATTCCACATAATATGGGTAGGAAGATGGTACATCTTGATTGCTATTTGCCTATTCACTTTGGTTGGATTGGCTTATGCCCTTTATAAAAAGAATATCTATCAAGCCAACGTGCTGGTCATTCCGGTCCAAGAAGAAACAGGCCATTTAGCGAGCATTGGCAGTCAGTTGGGAGGGCTGGCGAACCTCGCAGGTGTTTCGTTAGGAGGTGATAGGTCCAACAAAGGGACCTTGGCGATTGAAATAATGAGATCCAATACGTTTCTCAAAGATTTCATCCTGCGCAACAATCTAGTTAAACCTCTGTTCGCAGTTGAGGGATGGGACCCCGCAGAAAGCCGTTGGATCTACGACACGAACAGATACAACCCTGAGAGCGGCACGTGGTTGACTGACGATGAGGGGGAAAGCCAGAGACCCTCAGATTGGGAAATGGTAACGGTCTTTAAAGAAGACCATCTGAGGATAGCAAAAAACGACGATACCGGAATGGTAACCGTCGGGATTCGACATTATTCACCGGAGCTTTCAAAGGAAATCGTTGAAACTCTGCTCTCCGACATTAACGAATATATGCGAAGGCAAGATGTTGAAGAATCAGAAGCAAGAATTGAATATTTAGAGGCAAAACTTCGAGATACAAGCATTACCGACATGCAGAAAATGTTTTATCAACTCATCGAAAGTGAAACAAGAACACTCATGCTCGCTAATGCACGGAAGGAATATATCTTTGAGACAGTGGATCCCGCTTTGATGCCAGAGGAGCCAGTCGAACCAAAACGTTTGATAATACTCATAGTCGCAGTATTACTTGGTGCGGGGACGGGCGTCTTCATCGCATTGATGAAAGCCCTGTTCATAACCGAAAAGGGCGTTGACCTTGAATCAACAGATTAGACCGCTATGTTGGTCTTAACCCGGATATATCTAAGCGACAGGTTATCAAACGATATTAACTAATATAGATCACAACCAATTGCCTACAAAACACGTGTTCTAGTTAAGACTTGTGTTTTGCCTAGTCTAAGATCAAAACGCTCTCAAAATATCTTATTTAAGTCAGTGATATCGCCAATGAAAAAATTGAAACAAAGGTTTACGTCTTTGGTAAAAAAAATATTGAGCCCAAGACAAAAAGAAGTAATCAAAGCCGTTCTCGAGTTCCCTGCTATATTACCGCACTACCTCATAGATCTTTATCGCTACGTAAGATACTCTGCGACGGCAGTTAAATACCGGGATAGAGACCTTTTAGCGTCAGTAATCATCAAGAACTACCACGCGATCGAGAAAGGGCTTGCGTTGCCTCACCCTCGGCCTGGCTTCGGCGAATCTCTCATCAAAAGAACTGTTTTCTTTCTGGACCGATATGAGCAATATTTTGGGATAGACGATGTTTATTGTCACGCATTTAATGCGATCGAGCAGTACGTAGCATTTAATAAAAATACGTCCTCGTCAGTCCCATTGGCGGAAGATTTCGTGCTGTCGAAAAAGGACCGAGTCGGTCATGTAGGCGTATTGGACGGGGGCGTCAATTTAGTGAAAAAAGCGGATATTCTTGCTTTATCATCAGGTTCATTTAGTGAACTAGTAAACGCTCGACATAGTGTTCGAAATTTCCAGCCAGGCCAGATAGCGGATGAGGTGATTCACAAAGCTGTGGCCCTTGCCCAAAAAACGCCTTCCGTATGTAATAGACCCACTACAAAAATATTCTCGTTCGAGCAGGAGGAAAAAAAAAGAAAGATTTTAGACTTACAAAATGGCAATAGAGGGTTCGGCTACGGCGCTAGTCAGGTTTTTATAATTGCTGCTGATCTTCGCTGCTTTAATGGGGCAAAGGAGAGAAATCAAAGTTTCGTAGACGGAGGCCTAATGGCTATGAGTTTTGTTTACGCACTCCAGTCTTATGGCATCGGAACATGTTTTCTGAATTGGTCTGCAGATCGACGTCGAGACAAGGCGCTTAAAAAGCTGACCAAAATCCCTGATTACTATAACATAGTCACGTTAATTGTTGCCGGAAATATCCCTGACGAACTTTACATCACACACTCCCCAAAGAAACGGCTAAATAACTTTTGGCAACCAGATAATCCGACGTTTTAATATAAGCATGGCTTCCAATCTAAAGCAATTGCTTGCCCCCAACCAATTGTTCGCGCTTGCAGCGAAGGGAATTGAAGGTACCAAAGTAATCGCAATAAATATTGCTGTGGCCCGCTACTATGGGCCCGAAGTTTTCGGCCAATTCGCCTTTGCCTTAGGAATTGTGTCGCTGGTTGCAATTGTGGGCGAATTCAAACTTGTCAATATCTTAATTCAACGAATATCTACAGACCACGAAAACGCAGGAAAAATATTAGGATCTGCGCTTGGAACAAACTTACTTTTCTCGGGCGCAGGAATACTATTACTAGTAATTGGTGGATTGCTCGGCTTCTATGATGGGATGGTCTTTTTAACAATTTTCGTTTTATCTCTTGGTTACATTTACAAGATCCCACGAGCATTTAAAGCCTACTTTATAGTAAATGAACGAAATCATTTAATCACTGTGTCTGAGTTTTTCTCCGCATTAATCTGCCTTCTGATGATTGGCTTCGCTATTTATTACGATGAAAGTGTTGTAATCGTTTCGATGCTAAAAGGTTTTGACTTTTTATTGGTCTCCATACTCCTTTTCTACTTCTATTGGTGCCAAAAGGAACGGAAGGCAATAAAATTTAGTGTGAGAGAGTCAACCGATTTAATAAAATCGGGCCTTCCTTTAGCTGTGTCCGGCTTTGTAATGATATTGTTTCAGCGAGTGGACATTTTCATGATTAAGTTCTACCTTGGTGATGAAAGTGTAGGATTCTATACAGCAGCAACGAACTACATGATGCTGTTTACTTTACCCGGAATGGTCTTAACAGAGACCCTATCTCCTCGTCTTTTTAGAGATCAACGACCGGCGGCACGACGAGAATTCCTGAAACTATTCTTCAGAGTCGGGCTACTTCTAAGCTTAACAATGTTAGCAACTTCATATTACGTGATTCCAGCTGTCTTTGGACGCGAATATGATGCCAGCGTCATGTCGGCTTTCGTGCTGTCCTCTGCTCCGTTCCTTATATGCCTGGGAGCAAGTGCTGGTCAGTTAATTATCAAAGATGGTTTACAAAAACACGCAATCAAGAAAAGCTTAATTGCATGCGGGGTCAACATAGCATTGAATGCGTATGCAATACCGAGATACGGTAACATTGGGGCCGCGGCGTCGACGGCTATCTCTTTCTTTTATGCTTACTATTTTGGCCACTTCTTCGTAAGACCTTTGAGAGCTCTTTTTAAGGAGCAGACGAGGGCCTTCATTAAATGATGTTGCACAAATCAATCGGAAGATGAATTGATGTTGAATTCACGAAAAAAGATCTACACTCTTACATTTCATCACGTCCTCAATAACGGAGGAGTGATCCAGGCCTATGCGCTTCAGCGGTTCTTAAAAGAATCAGGATTTGAAACGAAGATTATTAATTATCTGCCTGCTTACTTTCTTTTTCAAACATATAGACCGGCTAAAGGTTTCACAAAAACGTGGGAGAAGATTAAGAAGATTCGTACCTTTGCTAAATTCCGAAAGCATTTTTTGGAAATCGATTCCCAAGTAATCCGTGGGCCATCTCAGCTAGCAAAAATTGACGACGCGTACGCAGTGATAGTTGGATCGGATCAAGTTTGGAACCCTCGTTTAACCGGTGGGAACGTTGACAGAACCTTTTACTTGGAGTCGTTACCAGCTGGCACGAAGAAAATATCCTATGCTGCGAGTGCGGGAGGCGAGTCGTTACTCAAGAATAGTGAATTGGTAAAGAGTTGGCTTTCCAGCTTCACTTTCCTCGGTGTCCGAGAAAGCGGCCTTTCCTGCGAACTTGAGTCGGAGTTTGGGTTAAAGGGAACCGAAGTGGTGCTTGATCCGTCGTTAATCATCGACGACTACAGTGAACTGATCGACTCGCGTAGGGTTCTAGAGGGTGGGTTCCTACTAACTTATATAGTTGCCTCTGGTGATACTTTGCGAAGTTTTGACGCTTACATATCAAAGTTAAAAGCGAGTCTAGGCGTAAAAGTTGTTCATATCGGAGTGAAGGATATTAGCTCTGCCGATGTAACCATGAGGAACGTGGGCCCAAGAGAGTGGCTTGCCTTTATTCAAAAGGCTGGATTAGTTGTTACCAACTCGTTCCATGGAGTCGCACTTTCTCTAAAATTTGAACGTCAGTTTGTTTTCTTCCCAAATCATAATGAAGCACTCAATCAAAGGCAGGAGACATTGCTCGCTTCTTTGGCTCTAGAAGGTCGGACTGCTGATAAATTTGAGAATGCATCTTTTAAGCTTCCCCAGATCGACTATGAAAGCATCTCTCCGCGTTTAAATAAAATGGTCGAAAAGTCAAGAGAGTCTTTGCTGAAAGCATTGAATTAACTGTGATTGCCTTCCAATAATGAAAATTGCCCACCATAAGATCATAGCATTAATATGTTTTTCGTTTTCATTGGATAGCCTGCTTAAGATACCTTTAGGTGGCATCAACATTCATGTTGGCTTGTTTTTTTTGGTGGCAGGCATGGGGTCTTTGCTAATTAGGAGGAGATTTCTAGCTGAGTTTATTTTATTTGCCAAAGAAAACCTGTTTTTAAGCCTATATGTTCTTTACTGCATCCTTCAATTTCCGTTGGCAAGCAGTAACTCAACCTTCTTTTTTGTGTTGATTTTTCTAATTATACCCTACGTACTTTATTTTTATATATATTCGCAAAAAGATAAAATTAGATACAAGCCTATATTCTTAGCGATGCTGTTAACTGTTTTGTCAGGCGGCATCATTCAAATGGCCTTTTTCTATATTCTAGACCATCAGATAACACTAGGTGGAGTCGAAGACTCATATTATGATAAGGGAACAAGCGTCGATTCTCGAGTTAGAGGCTTTTTTTTGGAGCCTAATTGGTTTGGGCTTTTTCTCACATTCTGTTTGATTGGTTACCTTGCTACGATTCGAAGATATAGTTTGATCATAATATTGCTAAGCTTTTTAATTGCTTTATTGGCTTATTTAAGTGGCAATAGGCTCAGCAACTTTTTCGTATTGCTCACGTTAATGGTTTTTGTTTTCTCATCAATGTCGAAACCCTTGCTTAGTTTTTCAACTCTGATCCTAGGTTCAATTCCTATACTATTTTTTTTATATTCCGTCATCGGTTTAGGCGATGGTGGAGCAACTATTGAGGACAGGTCTTTATCAGCGAGAACATTAACCGCCGCGAAGGTGTTGATTTTCATTTTCCTCAATTTCGACTTTCAGGATTACATCATAGGGCTTGGTTTCTCTAACTGGTCGGAGGTTGCGCTCGAAAATTCACTAACCTCAAGGTCAGAGTTGCTAGAAAGTGGAAGTGCACTACGAGATACCAGTGAAAGCTATATTTTTCTGCTTGAAGGCGGGCTTCTTGGTTGTCTATTTATTTTTTTAGATTCGTTGCGATTCGTACTACGAACGTATAAGTTTTATCCGGAAAAGGGCTTGACGGCGATGATAGCAAGTCTTTTTCTGTTCTCTGCTGCCTTCTATTATCCGATCTTTTTCTTTATGCCGTATTTGATACCGTACTTTTTGATTCGAACTTTTTGTCAGATCGAAAGAAGGGTTTAATGAAAAGAATTTTACATTGTATTAATGCCTCTGACGTAAAGAGAGGTGGCGCTCAGCGCATGCTGGTAAACATTAGTGATGTTCCTGACTTCGAACACTCTGTGTTTTGCATCGAAAAGCCAAACTCACCCAGGGACAAAGTGGGTGGGAGGTTCTGGCCTCTACAATTCATCTGGACTTTCCTTCGTTTAAGACCGGAAATTGTCGTTGTCCACACGAGAAAGTACCTCCCGGTGGCTTGGTTTCTGCGGAATTTTTCTCGCTCAAAATTTGTGTTCGTATGTCACAGTGAATTCCGATCTTATAATCGTTTATTTTCTATCTTTGAGTTGGATTACTACGTAGCTATCTCCAATTCGGTACGATCTACACTAAGTCTGCATCTTCCAGCCAGAAAGATAACTACCATATATAACGGAGTTGATCCGGATTCCATGAATCCGGAAAAGCTTGCCCTAAAAGATACAAGGGACAGTCAGCGCAATCCGATTAGAAAGATTGGATACGTTGGAACCTTTAATAAAACAAAAGGGCTTGATCTGTTGCTTGATGTGTTCAAACAACTGAGCTCATTTTCGGAATATCAATATGAACTATATCTAGTCGGGGATGGGGAGATGAGGGGCGATGCCGAGGCTTTCAAATCGTCTTATTCCTCAAACGTTAAGATACTTGGCTATCGAGAGAATCCTTTTGAGTGGTTAGATGACGTTGATTTTGTGGTAATTCCTTCAAGGCAAGAGGGCTTTTGTTTGGTGCTTATCGAATGCCTTCTTTCTAAGAAACCTGTGGTGTGCTCTGATTTGGCCCCTTTGAAAGAGATAGCCGGAGAATACTCGTCGGTTACATTTTTTGAAGCGGGCGATCATTCTGATCTTTTAAGGAAGATTGAACAATGGTACTCATCGGCGGATTTATTGAGCGATTCCGAGATTTCGGATATTGCTACTTCAGTATCTCTTAGATTTTCTAAGGCAAAGATGCAGTCTGAGTATCATAAACTTTTCTCATCACTTTAGTTCATTGGATTTGGTATTTGATGCGGTATAGATCTGAGATTGATGGCTTACGAGCCATCGCCGTCGTCCCTGTTGTTCTTTTTCACGCAGGAATCTCTTTTTTTAGTGGGGGTTACGTTGGTGTTGACATATTCTTCGTTATCAGTGGCTTTTTAATTACCTCAATCATTCTTGATGAAATTGCAAGTAAGCGATTTTCTTTAATTGGGTTTTACGAACGCCGTATACGTAGGATAATTCCAGCGTTATATTTTGTAGTGTCTATTACTGCAATTGCTTCATTTGCATTCTTTTCGCCTTTTGAGTTGGAGGAGTTTTCCCTCAGCTTAATATCGGTTTTGTTGTATGTATCGAATATCTTCTTTTGGAAGAATTCCGGCTACTTCGAAACGCAGTCTGAGTTTAATCCGCTTCTGCATACGTGGAGTTTGTCCGTAGAAGAGCAATTTTATATTTTTCTTCCGCTGTTGCTCATTTTCTCCTATCGATTTTTTGGTCGTAATGGTTCTTTGCTCCTATCGCTTATATTTATTTCGAGTCTTCTTTTGAGCCATTGGGCATCAAATTTCTATCCTAGTGCCAATTTTTACTTGCTACCTACCAGAGCTTGGGAACTGCTGGCGGGCTCTTTGCTTGCTATTGAGATGTCCAAGAAGAAGTTCATTTCGTCTAATAGCGTTTTAAGCTCTGCCGGTTTATTATTGATTGCGGTTTCAGTCTTTTTCTTTGACGAAAACACCCCTTTCCCAAGTCTATTTGCCCTTGTTCCAGTTTTAGGTACTGTCCTTCTCATTCGCTTTTCCGACAACGAGATGTTGATTGGTAGAGTTCTGTCGTCGGGCCCTTTGGTTTTTATTGGCACGATTAGCTACAGTTTTTATCTTGTTCACCAACCAATCTTTTCTTTTGCTCGACGTTTACAACTCGGAAGTTATGAACTTCCAGTTTTGATTGTCCTTTCCTTTATCTCATGTCTCGTTGCATATTACGTGTGGAGGTTTGTTGAAACGCCTTTCCGGAATCGGAGAGCGATCAAGAATAAAACGTTGTTCTTGGCGTTTTTCTCGTCAACGATTATTTTGTTGGCTATTGGGTTTTCAGGTTTTTCTTCTCAAGGGCTTTATGAGTTGAAAACTACGGAAAGTCAGAGGGCGCTAGTGAACTCGGCATATCCCAGCCCAAAGCGAGAAGCCTGTCATACTGGGGGCTTTGATTACTTGGAACCTAATGATGCTTGTAAGCTAGGTGGCGAAAGAATTTCCTGGGCTTTATTTGGGGACAGTCATGGCGTTGAACTTGCTTATGCCTTGGGAAATAGCTTAGGCAAAAGCAATGAGGGTGTTTATCAGTTGACCTTTTCTGGCTGCGTTCCTAAATATAACACAGTTGATGATGGAACTCCTTGTTGGCGTTGGACACATGATTCCGTCAAAATGGTCAGTAACACTGATGAAATATCTCACGTCGTCATTGTTTATCGAATCAATTCCGCTCTTTTTGGGCCACACGAACTTTCCTATCCGGAGATACCGAGAATGTTTTCGAAGGAAGTCAGAGAAAGAAGGTGGGGGGCTTTCAAGGCTGTCATAGGTGAACTGGCAAAAAATAAAAAGGTTTTTCTAATACTGCAACCACCTGAACTGCCTCGTCACGTTCGGGTTTTGATAGAGAATGGAAGAAACTCGGGTTCTAAAGTTGAGGGAGTCAAGAGAGATTGGTGGAATAGGAGGGCAGCCTATGTTTATAACAGGATTGAAGAAATCGGGTCCATCTCTTCAAATATAGAGATAATCGATCCTGTTGATCTCTTTTGTGATTCAGAATACTGCTATGCGGCTAGAGATGGTGAGGCCCTATACTTTGATGACGATCATATTTCTGTTCCCGGCGCAGCGCGGTTGGTGTCAATGATTCGGGATCGTATTGATTAATATTGGAGAACATTGTCTGATCGTTCTTTTGCAGCTTTATGGGGCTTTGGGGACGTTTGTCTGCTAATTGGAGTTCATAAATGAGTAAACTCAGAGTCGGTTTGATTCTAGATCAAGGCGCTCAGTCGAAGATTGTTAGAGACTTTTTGGAGAATTCCGCAAATTCTCCCTATTTTGACGTTGAGCTTCTGATCGTTCAAAAACGTTCTGATACCAATAGCGTTTCTGGTTTTGGCAGGATTGGAAAGATGATTGGCCAACGCGGTATCAGAAAAACCTTAAGAAATGCTTTTTTTAAAATTATTAAGACGGTTGAAGGGCATCTAATCAGACGTTTTTCAGACTATGGCGGCTATTTTGATAAATACGATATCTTGGATTTCGGAATAGATGAATTTCATGTAGCGCCGATTGTCAGCAAATCTGGTTACATTTATCGTTATTCGACTGAAGATCTACGGGCTATCAAGGATTCTAATCTAGATTTATTGGTCCGCGGTGGTTCCGGCATTTTGAGGGGCGAGATCCTTAATGTTTGTCGTCTTGGTGTTATTTCTTTTCATCATGGAGATAATGATCTGTTTAGGGGCGGGCCACCCGCGTTTTGGGAGGTCTTTCTTCGGGAACCTGCTACCGGCTTTATTATTCAGCGCCTCAAAGATGAGCTAGATGGCGGTGACGTACTGTTCAAGGGGAAAATAAAGACTTCGCCTATTTATTCCTTGAATTTAGTGCGTCTATACTCAAGGTCGAATATATTTCTTGCAAATTTGATCGAACACATTGCGCGCTCCGGCAGCGCACCTGAAACCTACCCGAAGGTGCCCTACTGTTTTCCGCTGTATACTACTCCAGATCTGGTGGTTCAAAGTAGGTATGTGTTCAGGGTCCTGTTTTATATTGTAAAAAAGGTGATTGATAAGGTTCGAAATCGTGGCGTTCGATGGAATGTTGGCTATCAATTTGTCGATAATTGGAGAGATGTATCGCTTAGGCGGTCCAACGTTATCGATAATCCTAGAGGGGCATTCTTAGCCGACCCATTTGTTTTGGAACATGATGGGAGGAAGGTATGTTTTGTGGAGGAGTTCTCTTACAGATCTAAGAAAGGCGTTATATCGGCTTATGAGCTATCCGGCGATAATGCGCATAGGTTGGGCGTCGTGTTGGAAGAACCCTTTCATTTGTCGTATCCCTTTTTACTGACTGTTGGTGATGAAGTCTATATGGTGCCTGAATCACATGAGGCCGGTGAAATTAGGGTTTACAGATGTTCGTCATTTCCTACCCAATGGGAGTACAGCCACACCATTCTGAAGGATGTTTCTGCTGCTGATTCGAGTATTTTTTTCCGTGATGATAAATGGTGGCTTCTGACCAACCTGGACAGTTCAGGCGGCAATGATCACCATTCTGAATTACATCTCTTTTGTGCGGATAGTCTTTTCGCCACGGAGTGGCAGTCTCATCCATGTAACCCCGTGGTTTTTGATTCTCGAAAAGGGCGAAACGGCGGCCTCATCATAGAGGGCGACGAGGTTTTTCGAGTTTTTCAGGAATATGGATGGGATAACTATGGTGAGTCGTTTGGTGTATGCAGGGTTCTGGAGCTGTCTTCAAAAAAATACTCGGAAGATGAGGTGTTTAGAGTGCGTCCTAGCTTTTATAAAGGCATTAACGGCACTCACTCGTTTTCCTACAGTTCCGGTGTTGTAGCGTTTGACTTTAGCCGTATTGGATCTCTGAGTGATTGAAAGCAGATTTTTGGTGGCCAGTTTGGCCGTGATGAAATGATAGTTTGATTGCTCCTTTTGTTTGGGGGAGGGCATCTTTGCTTAGCGGGTGGCTACATGCGTCGAATTGAAATTTTTGGGATTCCGGTTCACTCGGTAACGATGGGCGAAACAATAGATTTTATTTGCGGTCGTTTAGACCGCAACTGTTTTACCCAACACTGTGTTGTAAATGTCGCCAAACTCGTAAACATGCGCAAAGATCCGGAACTCGATGCCTCCGTTCGAGAATGCGACATCATCAATATTGATGGAATGGGTGTGGTTTTGGGAGCTCGCATGCTGGGGCATGATGTGCCCCAGCGTGTTGCCGGCGTTGATCTATTCCATGAACTGCTCGCGATGAGTGCGCAGAAGGGTTACTCGGTGTTCTTGTTAGGGGCTCAGGATGAAGTGGTGTCGGAGACGGCCCGCCGTGTCCAACAGCAATATCCTGAGCTAAGGCTGGCCGGCTACCACCACGGGTATTTCTGGGATGATGAAGAGGCGATGGTTGAGCGCATTCGCGCCTCTGGAGCACAGCTTCTTTTTGTGGCCATTACCTCGCCCAAGAAAGAGAACTTCATCAATAAATGGCGAGACCGGCTGGGCGTTACTTTTGTAATGGGCGTTGGCGGTACCTTCGATGTGGTGGCGGGAAAGGTTCAACGTGCGCCTTTGTGGATGCAGAAAGTCGGGCTGGAGTGGTTTTACCGTGTTCTTCAGGAACCAGGACGTATGTGGAAGCGTTACCTGGTTACTAATTCGGTGTTTGCCTGGTTGTTGCTGCGCGAAAAGCTGAGGTTTAAACGAAAGGCCTGAATATCCTTCTGTTTTTTTCTTCCTTTCCATTTCGTTTTTTTCTTTCGTTTTAAAGGAGTCTGTCTGAATGGCGTTCAACCGGATTTCTGTGGTTGGTCTTGGTTATATTGGTTTGCCTACGGCGGCGGTGATCGCTTCCCGGCGGTGTGCGGTGATTGGCCTCGATGTTAGCCCGAAGGTTGTGGATACCATCAATCGTGGCGATATTCACATTGTAGAGCCCGACCTGGACATGATCGTCCATGCTGCCGTGAAGGAGGGCTACCTGAGAGCCACCTTGGATCCGGAACCTGCGGACGCCTTTCTTATTGCGGTTCCTACCCCGTTCAAGGTAGAAGACGGCAAAGAGCACGTTCCTGATCTTAAGTACATCGAGTCTGCAGCCAAGGCCATAGCGCCAGTGCTGGAGAAGGGAAATCTGGTCATTCTTGAGTCTACCTCTCCCGTGGGCGCCACGGAGCGCATGGCGGAGTGGCTGGCAGAGGCCCGCCCCGATCTGGTGTTTCCGCAAACAGGTGGGGAGGCGTCGGATATCCGTATTGCTCATTGTCCCGAGCGGGTTTTGCCTGGCCATGTTATCCGTGAGCTGGTGTCTAACGATCGCGTGATCGGTGGCATGACACCGAAATGCTCAGACGCTGCAGCCGAGCTTTACAGTTTGTTTGTGGAGGGCGAGTGCGTGAAGACGACCGCCCGAACCGCAGAAATGGCCAAGCTGACCGAGAACAGCTTCCGTGATGTGAACATTGCCTTTGCCAATGAGCTGTCACTGATCTGCGATAGGCTGGAGATTGATGTGTGGGAGTTGATTGAACTGGCAAATCGCCATCCGCGGGTGAACATCCTCAAGCCTGGCCCGGGTGTCGGCGGGCACTGTATTGCAGTGGACCCCTGGTTTATTGTGAGCGAGACGCCGGAGCAGGCGCGGTTGATCCGCACAGCCCGGGAAGTGAATGATGGCAAGCCACAGTGGGTCATTGAAAAAGTTAAGTCTGCCCTTGGTGATTTCCTGGTGAAAAATCCTGGCCGCACGGCCAGTGATGTGTCAGTGGCAGTGTTCGGCTTGGCGTTCAAGCCGGATATTGACGACCTGCGGGAAAGCCCGTCTCTGGCAATCGCTGAGCAGCTTTATAAAGAGCTCCCACAGCCTTTGCTGCTGGTGGAGCCCAATATTCAGGAGGTGCCCGGGTCTCTGGAAGGCTGTTCCCTGGTTACTGCCGAAGCAGCGATTGATAAGGCCGACATCTGTGTCATCCTTGTGTCGCACAAACAGTTCCGGGGGCTGGACTATTCGGCCATCGCTCCAGGTTGTGTGATTGATGTTGTTGCCAGTGGCCGAGCGTGAGCGCTATCGCCAGAGAACGAGTAGGGAGACAGGTTTGAAAGTATTAACGGTGTTTGGTACCCGCCCGGAAGCCATCAAAATGGCGCCCCTGGTGCTGGCCTTGCAGGAAGATAAGCGGTTCGAATCCTTGTTGTGCGTTACCGGCCAGCATCGCGAGATGCTGGATCAGGTATTGTCTTTGTTTGAACTGGTGCCGGATTACGATCTGAACATCATGAAGCCGGGGCAAGACCTTACCGATGTAACGACCGGGATCTTGCAGGGCATGAAGGAGGTGCTGAGGGAAGCCCGGCCTGATGTGGTGTTGGTACACGGGGATACGGCAACAACCTTTGCGACTACTCTCGCAGCCTATTACGAGCAAATACCGGTTGGGCATGTAGAGGCGGGTTTGCGAACCGGCAATCTGTACTCTCCCTGGCCGGAGGAGGCAAACCGGAAACTCACCGGCGCGCTGGCAAAGCTGCACTTTGCGCCAACGCAGAAATCTGCCGATAACCTGATGGCTGAAGGCGTTGCCCACAGTGATGTGCACATTACCGGCAACACCGTGATTGATGCGCTATTCGAGATTGTGCAGCGTTTTGATAAAGACCCTGAATTGTCCGGCGCTTTGGCAAAGCATTTTCCGTTTCTGGATGGCAGCAGGCGTTTGATTCTGGTAACGGGGCATCGCCGGGAAAGCTTCGGTGGCGGCTTTGAGCGCATTTGCGAATCGCTGAACCGCACTGCGAAGCAGTTTCCGAATGTGGATATCGTTTACCCCGTTCATCTGAATCCGAATGTGCGTGAGCCGGTAAATCGGCTTCTGAAAGGGCACGATAACGTTCACCTTATTGAGCCTCTCGATTACCTGCCGTTTGTCTATCTCATGAGCCGCTCTTTCCTGATTCTTACGGATTCGGGGGGCATTCAGGAAGAAGCACCCTCCCTTGGTAAACCGGTTCTTGTGATGCGGGATACAACTGAGCGGCCTGAAGCGGTGGAAGCGGGAACGGTTGAACTGGTCGGGACAGATGTGGACCGAATATCGGGTAAGATTTCGGCTCTGCTGGAAGATGAAGTCATCTATCAGCGAATGAGTCTTGCTCACAACCCGTATGGCGATGGCAAGGCCTGCGCGCGCATTCTGGAGGTTTTGGCGGCATTGGATGGCTAGGCTGATCTTATAACAAGGGCCGTTTCGTTGGCCTGGCTGAAACCAAAGAGGGCGCCTGATCGGTGCCCTCTTTATTTTAAAAAAGCCGAACTCCCCCAGAATAATCTGTTAACTTGCACGTTTACGGTTTCTCCTACGAAGTTGCTTTTTAATCCATGAACATGCGTATCGCCAGCCTTTGTATTCGCGCCCTGACACTTGCCGTCAGGTTTTCGCTGATCTTTGTCCTGGCGCTTTACTTTGAGCCTTCACAGGTCGGGCTTTATGGCCTTGTAGTGGCCACAGTGGGCTACTCACTGTATTTCGTGGGTTTTGATTTCTACGTATTCAGCACACGGGATTTGTTGGGACGTTCCCGCGAACAATGGCCCGGCCTGTTAACGTCTCAGGGGGTTCTGTTTCTGAGCCTTTACTGCCTGATCCTTCCCTGGTCATTTTTCCTTTTTTACAGTGACCTGCTCCCCTGGTGGATGATGGCATGGGTGATGGGGCTAATCATTGTTGAGCATCTGGGCCAGGAAATCATGCGGCTTGCCATTGCGATGGGGCGGCCTGTTCTCGGTACGTTTTTGCTTTTCGTTCGCCAGGGAATTTGGGCACTGGCCTTTATGTTCGCGATCTGGTTTGACCCGGCATTCCGAACCCTTGAGCATCTTCTGTTGTTCTGGATCATTGGATCAACGTGCAGCGTTCTGTTGGGTAGCTCGATTTTTCTGCAATTCCGGTGGCGGGGATTGGTGAAAGGCGTCGATTGGTCCTGGATCCGTGCCGGCCTGAGGGTTGCCTTCCCAATGCTGGTGGCAACCCTTGCACTGAGAGCAATTTTTACGCTTGATCGGTACTGGTTTGGTTTCGTGAACAGTAGCGAGCTGCTCGGGGTTTATACACTCTTCATCGGGATTGCCGGGGCTGTGCTGGCGTTTATGGATGCCGGTGTATTTGCTTTTCTTTACCCTAAAATGATCGAGTGTTTCAAAAAGGGGGACAGTGCGGGTTTCAAAGCTTTAAAGGCTTCTCTCACCCGACAGACGCTTGGCTGGCTTGCGGTGCTGATGGTGGCAGGCGGGGTTATGGGGCCGGCGGTATTTAGTTTGATGCCGAATCCCCTGTATTTTGAACACTGGCCACTTTTCTGGGGCTGTCTGCTTGCGATGGGCGTTTTTGTCGCCAGCATGGTCCCACATTACAGTTTGTATTCGATGTCTCTGGACAAGCCGATTATCCTGTCTAACATGCTAGGCCTTTTGGTGTTCGTAGCCGGCGGGGCTTTATGTTCGGTGTTTACAACCTATTGGGCGGTTCCCGTAGCCATGTGTGCAGCAGCTCTGGCAATGGGGATCTCGAAACAGCTGGTTTTGGTTTTCCGAGGTTCCGAAGGATTCGGCCAGTCTGTCTAAATTGATAGAGAAGAGAGTTTTCGATGTTTAACGATAAATCCATTCTGATTACCGGGGGCACTGGCTCCTTTGGGCATACTTTTGTTCCAATGTTGCTGGAAAAATTTAGTCCTCGCCGTGTGATCATCTTCTCACGCGATGAGATGAAGCAGTGGGAGATGGCCAAGAAGTTTGAGGGCGACCACCGGGTTCGCTTTTTCATTGGTGATGTTCGCGATAGAGACCGGTTGTATCGTGCCCTGGATGGAGTCGATTTCGTTGTACATGCTGCAGCGACCAAAATTGTACCAACCGCCGAGTACAATCCTTTCGAGTGCATTAAGACCAATATCATAGGCGCGATGAATCTTATCGATGCCTGCATCGATAAAGGTGTCAAACGGGTTGTCGCACTATCTACCGATAAAGCGAGCAGTCCGATTAACCTGTATGGCGCTACCAAGCTGGCCTCGGATAAAGTTTTTGTTTCCGGTAATTCCTACGCCGGGGGCCATGAAACGCGGTTTTCAGTTGTTCGGTATGGTAACGTGATGGGGTCGCGTGGTTCCGTAATTCCCTTCTTCATGTCAGTAAAGGACAAAGGGGTTCTTCCGATCACTGATGAACGTATGACCCGCTTCATGATTTCGCTCGAAGAGGGCGTGGAGCTGGTGTGGCATGCGTTTGAGGACATGGAAGGTGGCGAGATCTACGTCAAGAAGATTCCGTCAATGAAGGTCACCGATCTTGCACGGGTCGTGGCACCGGAAGCTCGTCAGGAAGTTGTTGGCATTCGGCCGGGCGAAAAGCTTCACGAGCAAATGATTGGTGCCGAGGATTCCTACTACACCTACGAATACCCTGAGCACTTCAAGATCCTTCCCGCTATTCACGACTGGAGCTCCGATGCGAACCGGATCAAGGACGGCAAAAAGGTGCCTGAGGGATTCGTATACTCGAGTGAAAACAATTCCGAATGGATGACGCCAGAGGCTCTTCAGGCCTGGATTGACGCGAACCGGGATAAAATAGGGAGTATCTGAGCCATGATTCCCTACGGTCGGCAGGAGATTTCCCAAGGTGATATAGATGCTGTTGTTGATGTTCTGAAGTCTGATTTTCTCACTCAGGGCCCCATGGTTCCGAAGTTTGAGCGGGTTGTCGCTGACCATGTCGGGGCGAAACATGCTCTGGCCGTAAACAGTGCGACCTCCGCTCTGCATATTGCCTGTCTGGCGCTTGGACTGGGGAAGGACGATTGGCTTTGGACGTCGCCCGTAACCTTCGTTGCTTCTGCCAACTGTGGTCTCTACTGTGGCGCTCGCGTCGACTTCGTGGATGTAGATCCGCACACCTACAACCTTTGCCCTGTAGCGCTTAAAGAGAAGCTTGAGCTGGCCAGGGAGGAAGATAGGCTTCCCAAGGTGGTGGTGGCAGTGCATCTTTGCGGTCAACCCTGCAATATGCAGGCGATCGGGGCGCTGGCGAGGGAATACGGCTTTAGCGTGATCGAAGACGCCTCCCATGCGATAGGTGGTAAGTATCAGGAAGAGTTTATTGGTAACAGTCGTTACAGCGATGTTACTGTTTTCAGCTTCCATCCAGTGAAAATCGTCACCACAGCAGAAGGTGGCATGGCGGTAACCAACAACGATGACCTGGCCCGCAAAATGGATTTGCTTCGTAGCCACGGTATTACCCGCGACCCGGGACTAATGACCCATGAGCCTGATGGCCCCTGGTACTACCAGCAGGTTGACCTTGGCTATAACTACCGTATGACAGAGCTCCAGGCGGCACTAGGTGTTAGCCAGATGCAGCGGTTGGACGATTTCGTCGCTCGTCGCCATGAGCTTGCGAAGCGCTACGATCAATTACTGGCGGAGCTCCCGCTGACGCTCCCCTGGCAGCATCCGGACAGTTACAGCGGCCTGCATCTCTATGTAATCCGCCTGCAACTCAATGAAATTGCGCTATCTCATCAAGCAGTCTTCGAAGCACTGAGAGAGCACGGCATCGGGGTGAACTTGCATTACATTCCGGTGCACACACAGCCGCATTACGAGAAGATGGGGTTCCAGGAGAACGATTTCCCTCAAGCCATGGCCTACTACCGCGAGGCCATTAGCATCCCCATGTACCACGGTCTCTCTGATCAGCAGCAGGATCAGGTTGTGTCGGTGCTAAAGCAAGTGCTGGGAAAACCAACATGACAACTCTGAAGCGCGTGGCGATCATTCCTGCCAGGGGCGGTAGCAAGCGTATACCGCGTAAAAACATTCGGGAGTTCTGCGGCAAACCAATGATTGGATGGTCTATTGAGGCAGCAAGGGCAAGCGGCTGTTTCGATCGAATCATTGTGTCTACCGATGATCGTGAAATAGCCGAACTCGCAAAGCGATTTGGGGCCGATGTGCCATTTCTTCGGCCACCGGAGCTCTCAGATGACTACGCTGGGACGATACCTGTAATCAGGCATGCTGTGGAGTGGCTCCACCAACATGGCGAGCCGGTGGATTACGCCTGCTGCATCTATGCAACGGCCCCGTTTATTTCTCCCGAGGATCTTGAGCGGGCCTGGGAAGAGATTGATCGTGAGGGCGCGAGTTACGCCTTTTCTGTGACCAGTTATGGCTTCCCCATTCAGCGTGCTATCCGGATCACTGAAAGTGGCAGGGTAGCCATGTTCCACCCTGAGTACTTCAATACACGATCCCAGGATCTGGAGGAAGCGTGGCATGATGCCGGCCAGTTTTACTGGGGTACGGCCCAGGCCTGGCTTGAGGAGTGCCCGATATTCAGCGAAGGAGCTGTGCCGGTTAGGCTTCCGCGCCACAGGGTTCAGGATATCGACACACCCGAGGATTGGACCCGCGCAGAATGGATGTTCAGGGCCATGAAAAGTGCCAGAGTTACCGAATGAATGTGGTTTTCAGGGCTGACGCCTCACTCAGGATCGGTTCAGGGCATGTAATGCGTTGCCTGACCCTGGCGGAGGAACTTCGACGCCAGGGTCATAGCTGTGAATTTGTTTGTCGTAAACACGCGGGTCACCTAGGTGAATTTATTGCCAGCAGAGACTTCACGTGTCACCTGCTGGCCCACCCGGAGGAGCCCGCTGCCAAACCGGCCCAAAGCTACAATACAGGCTATTCCGATTGGTTGGGTGTGGATTGGGAGACAGACGCAGATCAAACGCTTGCTGCGATCAGCCCACTGCAGGTGGACTGGCTGGTCTCCGATCACTATGCATTGGATTCACGCTGGGAGAAAAGGCTAGCAACTGTCGCCAGGCGGCTCATGGTTATTGACGATCTGGCAGATAGAGATCATGAATGTGACCTTCTGCTTGATCAGAACCTGGGAACCCAGGATTCTGATTACAACCATAGGGTTCCGGCGCGTTGTAGCAAACTCATTGGGCCTCGATACGCCCTTTTGCGCCCCGAATTTCCCGCGGTCAGGGAAGGTGCCCTGGAGCGGCGCGCGAAACCGTCAATAAAACGAATACTGATTTCCCTCGGCGGAGTCGACCCTGACAACGTTACAGCAGAAGTGATGCGTGCACTCATTCACAGTTCTTTGCCGCTTGATACTGAACTGGATATCGTCTTGGGTGCTGCGGCCCCACATCTGGAAGAAGTGAGAGCGTTGGCGGAAGAACTTCCATTCCAGGCGACGGTCAGTGTTAGCGTGAGTGACATGGCCGAGCGAATGTGCCGTGCGGATATCTCTGTTGGTGCGGCGGGAAGCACGTCGTGGGAGCGATGCTGCCTCGGATTACCTGCGATTATGGTGATACTTGCTGAAAATCAGAGAGCTATCGGCAACGCGTTGGCGACAAGTGGCTCTGCGATCCTTTTGGATAAAGATGCGATCGCTGATCAGCTTGGCAGAATCCTGGACGAACTGGTGCGATCGGACGAGAGGTTGCAGAGTTTGGCGGATAATGCGAGGACAATCTGCGATGGTCGAGGTACTTCGCGTCTGGTTTCGGAAATGGTCAGGATAAGCAAATCATGAAAATAACCATTCTGTGTAGCGATGCTGATCATCCGGTAAATGCCTATCTTGCGGAGTGGATTGATCAGAAACGCAAAGACCACACTATTGAGCTGGTTCGCAAACGGAGAGAACTGACCGGAGGGGACATCCTGTTTTTGGTGTCGTGTTCTGAGATTATTAAGGCCGAACACCGTTCGCTTTTCAGTCACACATTGGTCTTGCACGCAAGTGATTTGCCGAGAGGGCGGGGATGGAGCCCACACATATGGGAGATTGTGCAGGGGGCGGAGCACATCACCCTTAGTCTGCTTGAAGCCGAAGACAAAGTGGACAGTGGGCGAATTTGGTTAAAGCGTTCTATACCTGTTGAAAAGACCGCACTCTGGTATGAGGTGAATGAAAGCCTTTTTCAGGCAGAAATAGAACTCATGGATGAAGCGGTTGAGAACTGGCATCGGATAGAGCCTTATCGACAAAGCGAGGATTTAGCCCCCACGTACTATGAGCGCCGAACCCCGGCAGACAGCGAGATTGATCCGTATAGAAGTATCGCGGAACAGTTCGATCTTCTGAGGATTTGCGACCCCGGGCGTTACCCTGCCTGGTTTGAGTATCTGGGTCAGAAATACAAGATTGTTCTGGAGAAAGTAGCCCATGAAGAAAATTGAAATCGCTGGTCGTCCCATTGGCAACGAATATGAGCCCTACATCATTGCCGAAATGTCTGCCAATCATAACGGCAATATCGAGACTGCGTTTCGGATCATTGAGGAGGCGAAAAAGGCCGGCGCGGATGCGCTTAAAATTCAGACTTATACTCCCGACACTATCACTCTCAATTCGGACCTTCCGGATTTTCAGATAAAAGGCGGTCTCTGGGACGGCAAAACTCTTCATGAGCTCTATGAATGGGCTCACACGCCTTGGGAATGGCATGGCGCGCTTTTCGAGCATGCCAGGAAAGTGGGCATTCCGATCTTTAGCTCACCATTCGATACAACGGCTGTGGATTTGCTTGAAGATCTGAATGCTCCTGCCTACAAGATCGCATCATTTGAAGCAGTGGACCTCCCGCTAATCCGCTATGTGGCAGCCACTGGCAAGCCTATGATCATCTCTACCGGCATGGCAGATGCGGAAGAAATTGAAGAGGCGATTGCCGCAGCCAGGGATGGTGGGTGTAAAGAGCTGGCAATTTTGCACTGCGTGAGCGGCTATCCAGCGCCAGCCGAAGATTATAACCTCCGCACGATACCGGACATGATTGATCGGTTCGGTTTGGTGACGGGTTTGTCTGATCACACGTTAGATAACACCACAGCTATTGCCAGTGTTGTGCTGGGCGCTTCACTAATCGAGAAGCACTTCACCCTGGATCGAAATGGGGGTGGGCCCGACGACAGCTTTTCTCTGGAGCCGGCCGATCTGGCCGCGCTGTGCAGGGACAGCAAAACGGCATGGGCTGCTTTGGGACGAGTGGATTATGGGCGTAAATCCAGTGAACAAGGAAACGTTCAGTTCAGGCGCTCCCTCTATTTTGTGAAAGATATCCCAGAAGGGGAAGTGATCCCCGCCGACGCGATCAGGAGCGTGAGGCCAGGGTACGGTTTGGCGCCGAAGTATGTGAATGAAGTGGTTGGAAAAAAGGCTCGTCAGGAAATAAAAGCGTTTACGGCGGTAAAGCGCGATTTGTTCGAATAAAGGCCGTATCAAACCCAAAAAGGCAATTCAGGCAAGAATATGTGTAGTAGCTTGGTGCCCTGAGTCTTCACTTGACAGCTCAAACACTTTTTCCTGGGGGGCGCTGAATGTCTTCATCAGAAAATTTTCTGGTTGATCTAACTGTTGCGCTTATCAGGAAAAAAAAGTTGTTTGTAGCGACTTTTCTGATGGTTCTGTGCATTGGGCTAGGGTATGTGTTACTCACGCCTTCTTCCTATAAATACGTCACTCTCATCAAACTTGCACAGGACGGAGAAGGGGCACTTTTGGAATCGAGAGACGACGTTCTTGCAAACATTGAGAGTCGTTGGTTGCCTGAAGTTGCCAGTGCGTTCAAAGATGGCCGAGGATACACGCCGACATTTAATGTCGACTTTTCTGAAGTTGGTAGGACACACCTTCTTCTGTCGACTGTTGCTCCCTCAAGTGCAGGTGACGGCATTAGATGGTTTCATCAATCCGTGGCAGAAAAACTGGTAGTGAGTCAGGCTGAGTTGGAGCGAATTCTGAGGGAGAAGCTAAAAGCCCAGATTAAAGCAGCGGAGCGGGCGCCTGGCGTCGGTCAGATTGACAATGCCTCTGAGTCCTCAGAATCCGCAGCTATCGAATACCTGATGTCGGTAAGAGGAAGGCTTGAGGGGATTCAATCAGCTGAAGCAAAAGTGATTGCCCAGCGTTCAGACGATCCGATCGGCATTGGTGTTGCTCTCGCTGTTGGCTTGATATTTTTGCAATCGTTCGTTGCGGCCGTTGTTGTGGTGCTGTTCTATTATTTTATTCAGAGAGTTAATGGAGTGATCCGAAACGAGGAAGGCAGGCCTTGAATTGGCGCTGCGGCACTTGATATGAGATCTCGAATTGGCTCTGCGTGGATGCTGTTGCCCCTGGCAGCGGTCTTTTTGGCTTTTGCGTACACAGGCTGGGTATTCGGCAGCTATTCTTGGGGGTATCTGGGGCTCATGGAGGTGTGGATCATAGCCTTTATTGTAGGCTTTGGTCTCGTAGTGACGCTAATCCCTGGTCAGCCGGTGCATGTTGGCAGTTCGCTGGAAGCTTCTGACATTCGCTGGGATGCTGTCTTGCTTGTGATAGGAGCCGTGGCAGTTGTCGCGCTTTTTTACGATAGATATTTCCTGAGAGGGATTGAGTATTTCTCAGTTGGGGTAGCAAAGAGCAGGGCGCTGCTCAATCAGGGTGACCATGCGAGTTCTTTCTTCAGCGTATTTGGTAATTTTTTCCTGTTCAGTTTTCTCTTCCCGCTTATTCGCCTTGTTCTCCTTTGGGAAGAAAGAAAGCCGCGTGTGCGTTTTGCCATTGCCGTAATAATACTGCTCGAATTGGCCAGCATCAGCTATTTGATGGGAGGCCGGACGGCTATCCTCCTCACGATCATGGTGTGCCTTGCCAGCTTCGTGGTGCGGCGCTTATTAGGGAAACCCTACCGCCCCTCATTCTTTAGCTATTCCCGATTGTTACTGTTCGCGGTACTCGCAACGATTTCCTTTGGTCTGTTTTTCTGGGTCAGAAGCCAGGCGTTCGGAGATGGAGGCTCTCTTTCCTATTTTCTCAATATTTGTGGGCACCTCACGAAAAACACTTCGCTGGAATGTGATTTCGGTGTTCAAACCGGGCCTTTAAAGGACTTGGCGAATTATCTCCATCTCGTGATTCTGTATGGTGTTCATGGGGCCTGGTTAACTGAGGAAATCATTCAGTCTGGTTGGTCGGGTGGCTGGATTTCCCCTCAGGGGCTGTTTTCTGTCCTTTTCGTAAGATTAGGTGCGGAAGCGCCGGCCTCAGTCTTTGAAGGGTTTTGGGTGCCTGGGCCAGCCTCCCTGTTAAACGACTTGGGGCTTTGGGGCATGTTAAGCTTCGGCGTCGCTGTCGGTGCGATCACAGGGATTGTTGTGGGGTGCCTCAGGACTTCGAGAATTACCTTTGCGGTATACGCGCTGGTCTTTTTGGTCTCGTTCTGGTTCCTTTCGTTTTTGGTCTTCCCAACCAATATCCCCGGTTTCGTGATTTCGATCTGGCTAGGGTTATTTCTATGGTTTGCGCACGTTGTTTTGAAGACTGTTCAATCGCTCATCAGTAAAAGGTATTCATGAAAATAGGGCTTACAAATCTGTTCTCGTTCAGACCCCATGTTGAACACCTCGAGTTTCTCGCGCAGGTGTTGGAGGACGAGGGACATGAGGTTGTATTTCTGACTTGCGATTCGGCCGTAGAAACCTGTTACATCCGAGAATTGCGTGGACGGTCCCGAATTAGGGAATGTGCTCAGTGTATTGTGGGTGGGGTGAGAAGCTATCGATCAAAGGGAGTGGCATCAATAGGCAAGGAACGCTCGGATCTTGGCCAGGCTGAGTTGGAGATGCTGGCTTTGTCCAGTTCTGCGACGCTCACGCGGACCGAATCCGAACTTGAATGGGAAGAGCCGGACGTTCGAGAGGTTCGAGATCGCCTCGCGGATCCCATCAGTCAGGTGTACCACAGCGCCCACAACTGGATCCTTCAAGAAGGTATTGAAGGAGTTATCTGTTTCAATGGCAGGATGGATTTGCCTCGGGCTGTTACATACGCTTGTGAACAACTTGGGGTTCCCTACATTACTCACGAAAGAACCTGGTTCGGGGATGGCATCCAGTTGATCCCTAACGGCAATTGTCTTTCCCTGAGAGCTCTCGGTGAGCTGGTCAGTGAGTTTGATGACAAGCCTCTGACCGCTTCCCAGGCGGCACATGCTGGCAAGCTCATTGGTGACCGTTTTTTGCAGCGGAACTCTCTTGAGTGGAGGCTGTACAATAAAAATCCTGAGCCTGCGCCCTGGCCGCTGAAAACGCCGGGTAAGCGAGTGCTTGTGTTGCCTAGTAGCAAAAACGAGTTTGCCGGCCACGATGAATGGCGTACGGAGTGGGCGGACAATACTGAGGCTCTGGATGATTTTTTCGAGGCTTTCAGTATTGATCCTTCTCAGGTGGTGCTTCGCTGTCACCCGAATTGGGCGGAGACGATTGGCAGTGTGGAAGGCAACCGCTCGCTCAATCTATACACCCAATGGGCAGGCCGGCGGGGTGTTCACTGTATTCGCAGTGAACAGAAGGCAAACACCTACGATCTGATTCAGCAGGCGGATATTGTGGTTTTGAATGGTGGCAGTTCGGCTGTGGAAGCGGGAGCCTGCGGCAAACAGGTGGTATGCCTGGGACCGTCGACCTATCAGGAGGCTGGATTCGTGCATGTGTTCCGCTCCCGGGAGGAATTGCATGAATGCAGAGGTGAGCTGGACCTTGATCCGGAATTGGTTCGCCGGAAAACCCTGCGCTTTCTGTATGTCCGGTCTCACCGGTTCCCGCAGTTTGTCCCCTACGTTAAGGCCGTCGAAACCACAGAGTATCGCTATTTTAAGGGCGCGAGGGCCGAGGTATTGATTCGAATGCTGGGCGAGGGGCGACTCTGCCCGGACGATCCTGAATTTTCGGAAACGGAAGCCAGTGAAAATGGTGTTTTAAGAGACCTCGAAAATGCAGACTGGGCCAAATTAGCCGATTATCAGGCACCCGTGGAAGTGGGCGTTCCTTTTGAAATAAAGAGAAGAGCTGGGCTGAAATGGATTGATGGTTTCAGAGCGAAATTTGCTAGAGGAGATCGGGCTGGATGAATCATGGCCAACCCCGGGTATCTATTGTTATGCCCGCTTATAATGCCGGTCAGTATATTGGCGCTACCATCAGCTCGGTACTCGGGCAGACTGAAACGGATTGGGAGCTGATAGTTATTGATGACTGTTCAACGGACGGTACCCGTGACGAAGTCAGCGCGCTCGCTGAATCGGAATCCCGCATCCGGCTGATAGCCCTCGAGAAGAATTTTGGCGGCCCTGCAGGCCCGCGGAATGTGGGTGTTCGATCAGCCAGGGCGGACCTGGTGGCATTCCTTGATTCCGATGATATCTGGCATCCGGATAAGCTTAAGATTCAGCTTGCCGCTGTTGAAGATGTATCAAACGCGTTTGTTTGCAGTGGCATGGTGGATTTTGCGGACGAAAGTACCCTTCGGTTCGAACCGATAGGCTGCGTGAAGAGGGACAGGATCACATATTGGCGGCAGTCGGTCAGGGCGCAGATTCCCACTTCCAGTGTGCTTGTTTCAAGGGCACTGTTGCTGAAGACACCTTTTTGGGAAGATCCTGCTTATAAGGCGGTAGAGGATTATCATTGTTGGCTTCGAATTCTTCAGTTGGTTGACCATTGCGAGAAGCTGAAAGCGCCGCTGCTGTGCTACCGGAAAAGCGAGGGGCAGATTTCCGGCTCCAAGCTCATGATGATGAAGAAGGTGTTGAGGGTGCACAGGGAGTTTCCCGGGCGGTCTTTGCTTACGGCCTACGTTTACACACTTACCCATGTGTTGGGTGGGTTTTATTTCAGATTTTTGAAGAAAGGTATGTGATATGCGAATTCTGGTAACCGGAGGGGCCGGCTTTCTGGGTTCCCACCTCTGTGAGCGCTTGCTCTCCGAAGGGCATGACGTTCTGTGTGTTGATAACTTCTTTACCGGTCGAAAACGCAATATCGCGCACCTGATGCACAACCCCTATTTCGAGGTGATGCGGCACGATGTCACGTTTCCGCTCTACGTAGAGGTTGATCAGATCTACAACCTTGCATGCCCTGCGTCTCCTGTTCATTACCAGCACGATCCGGTACAGACCACCAAGACCAGTGTTCACGGTGCAATCAATATGCTCGGGCTGGCGAAGCGTTTGGGGGCGCGCATTTTCCAGGCCTCGACCAGTGAGGTTTATGGCGATCCGGAGGTTCATCCCCAGCCGGAGAGTTATTGGGGCAAGGTAAATCCGATTGGCGTACGTTCCTGTTACGACGAGGGGAAACGGTGCGCCGAAACGCTGTTTTTCGACTACTTTCGCCAGCACAACCTTTCGATCAAGGTTGCCAGAATTTTCAATACTTACGGTCCCCGTATGCACCCGAATGATGGCCGGGTCGTCAGTAACTTTGTTGTTCAGGCTTTGAAGGGCGAGGATATTACTATTTATGGAGAGGGCCAGCAGACAAGGAGTTTCTGCTATTCCGATGATCTTATTGACGGGTTCGTCCGGTTGATGAATTCCCCTGCGGAACTCACTGGACCGGTGAATCTCGGAAACCCGAATGAGTTCACGATTCGCGAGCTGGCTGAGACTGTCATTGATTTGACCGGATCAGGTTCTGGATTGATATTCAAACCTCTGCCAGAAGACGATCCAAAGCAGCGACAGCCGGATATCTCGTTGGCAAAACGTGAGCTCGATTGGCAACCTAGCGTTGAGTTGAGGGAAGGATTGGTGAAGACAATTGCCTATTTTGACGAGCTCCTGAAAACCTCGGACATAGACTAGTCTATGGCTGGCGGCAAAAAGGTGCTGGTCACTGGAGCATCCGGATTCATCGGCTCCGAGCTTTGCAAGGCTCTTGTTGCCAGGGGGGACCAAGTGACGGCTTTGGTGCGTTCAGAGAGGTCTCTGTCTTTTGCTGGTGCTCACTGTCTCGTTCAGGACCTCGAGACCCAATTCGCAGAAAACTTTCTTGAGGCGGGGTTTGATGCGGTTATCCATTTAGCGGGTAAAGCGCATGGCAAAGGCGGCCCTGGTGATCAGTCACTTGAGGCATTCGAGAGGAGCAACGTTTCGCCAACAAGGCGTTTGGCTGAAGCCGCAGTTGCAGCTGGTATTAAACGGTTTGTATATCTGAGTTCGATTGGCATTCATGGTGACAGTACACATGGCTCGCCAATCAATGAAGAGAGCCCCGAACTCCCTCATGCATATTACGCAAGATCAAAGCTTCACGGAGAAGGCGTTGTCCGGGAAACGTTAGCTGGAACGTCGAGTGCTTTTTCTATCATTCGGCCGACTCTGGTTTATGGTGAGAGTGCGCCTGGCAATTTCGGAAAGCTTGTTGGAATCTGCAGCGGATTCTTGCCGTTACCCTTAGGCTGTGCGAATAATCAGCGCAGCCTTGTGTCGCTGGAAAGCCTGGTCAATTTGATTATTTTGTGTATCGAGCGACCAGAGGCGAAGGATCAGGTATTCGTGGCGGCAGACGCCACTTCGGTCTCCACGAGGGAAATAGTTTGTAGCCTTCGTTCCGGAATGGGCAAAAGGCCTGCTCTTTTACCCGTGCCACGGGTGCTTTTTCGTTGGCCGCTTGAAGCCCTTGGGCGTGCGTCTGTTTATCGCCAGTTGTTTGGAGATCTTGAGGTAGATGCAACGAAAGCGGCAGACCTTCTCGGATGGGAAAGGGAGACTGAAACGCTGGGAGCTCTCCGAATGATTGGAAGGAAGGCGGTGAGATGCTGATTCGTTTACTTGATATCGTTTTTTCTGTGTCCGGACTGGTTTTCGGGTTTCCCATAATGTTTGTCATTTTTTTGGTCGGGTTGGTCGACACGGGCTCACCGCTTTTTATTCAGGAACGCGTGGGCCGCCAGCAGAAACCGTTTAAACTCGTAAAGTTCCGGACCATGAAAAAGTCGGCTGCGTCTGTAGCCACGCACCTTGCAAATGCTTCGGAGATAACCGCTTTTGGTCGATTTTTGCGGAAGACCAAGTTAGATGAATTGCCACAATTATGGAATGTTCTCAGAGGTGAAATGAGCCTGGTTGGCCCCAGGCCGTGTTTGTTTAACCAGAACGAGCTCGTTGAGGCGAGACAAAAACTTGGTGTGTTTCTTGTTCGGCCCGGAATCACGGGGCTGGGGCAGGTGAGCGACATTGATATGTCAACTCCAGAACTGCTTGCGGAAACAGATCGGAAAATGATTGAGCAGATGTCTCTTCGCTCGTACTTTCAGTATATTCTTCAGACTGTCTCGGGGAAGGGGGCTGGTGATCGTGTCAGGGAGTAGCCAATATGCTTGACGCTTTTTTTGCTTTGCCTCGTGTATACAAACGGATTTTGTCGGTTGTGTCTGATGTTGTTGTCCTCACGCTATCAATATGGACGGCATACGCCCTGAGGCTGGAGCAGCAGTATTGGCTCCCTGATCAGAAACAGGCGATTGTCGCAGCACTTACGGTGCTTTTGACAATCGCCTTTTTTATCAAACTTGGTTTGTATCGAGCGGTTATTCGGTACCTCTCAGATAAAGCGTTCATGACCATCGTATACGGCGTGTTCGCATCCTGTCTTACCTTCATTGTTCTGGGCTATTTGTTCCAGGCTTTTGTACCACGATCTGTGCCTGTAATTTACGGCGCATTGGCATTTGTCTTTGTCAGTGGTAGCCGATTGGGTATTCGAATGCTTGTTAATCGCCCCAGAGAAAAGGAGAAGGAGGCGGTGGCGATTGTTGGTGTTGGTGAGACTGGAATGCAGCTGGCATCCGCGCTGTCTCAGGGTACTGAGTACAGACCGACATTATTCATCGCTTTCGAGAACAGCAACCATAAAACGACTGTGAACGGCATGCCAGTGGTAAGTCTGGAGCATTCGTCCAAGGCTATTGAGAAACACAACATTCGCAGAATACTGTTGGCTCTGGATACCGACTCTACCGTTGATCGGAAAGCCTTGATAAGGGAGCTCGAGGCGCTCTCAGTGCCTGTCCAGACGGTGCCTTCTGTGTCGGAGCTGGTTGCAGGGCGGGCTCGGATCAATGACATTCGCGACCTTGAAATTGAAGATCTGCTTGGGCGCGATCCCGTTAGCCCTGAGGCGGATATATTGGCAGAAAGTCTGCGAGGCAAGTCGGTCATGGTAACGGGCGCCGGCGGATCAATAGGTTCAGAGTTGTGTCGTCAGATTGTTCGCCATAGCCCGAGAACATTGGTGCTGTTTGAGCAGAACGAGTATTCCCTTTATGCAATCGAGAGGGAACTATCGGCTATTAACGAGCTGGATGGCTTGGGGATCTCTATCTTTCCGATACTTGGAAGCGTTATCCATCGACGCCGTTGCGAGGTTGTCATGAGCGCTTTCGAGGTAGAGACGGTCTACCATGCAGCGGCCTACAAGCATGTGCCACTCGTTGAACACAACGTTATTGAGGGTGTTCAGAATAATGTTCTCGGCACTTGGCACGTCGCAGAGGCCGCTATAGGTGCGGGGGTTCAGAGGTTCGTTCTGATATCAACCGATAAAGCCGTCCGCCCGACCAACATCATGGGGGCTACCAAGCGCTTGGCGGAGTTGGTGTTACAGGGTTTGTCTGAGCGACAGAGATCCACGATATTCTCAATGGTCCGGTTCGGGAATGTCCTGGGATCATCTGGCTCTGTTGTTCCGCTGTTTCGCGATCAGATTCGGGATGGTGGACCTGTAACCGTAACTCACCCGGATATTATTCGGTATTTCATGACTATCCCCGAGGCGAGCCAACTGGTGCTGCAAGCAGGTAGTATGGGTAAGGGTGGTGAGGTATTTGTTCTGGACATGGGCGAACCAGTGCGTATCGCTGATCTTGCGAGAAAGATGATCCATCTTATGGGCCTTACAGAAAAAACAGATGATCAGCCGGGCGGAGACATACAGATTGTTTTTACCGGACTTCGCCCTGGTGAAAAGTTGTTTGAAGAACTGCTGATTGGTAATAATCCTCATGGCAGCGACCATCCGAGAATTATGATGGCTAAAGAAAAATCAATGCCTTGGGATGATGTGGAAGCTGCCCTGGATAGGCTTGCTGACGCCAGCAAAAGGTTCGACTGCGACGCAGTGGTCAATATCTTGCGAGAATGCCCTACCGATTATCAACCAGCAAAAGAAGAGCTGGTTGACCTGATTGCTCAGGCGCCTCAACCGGGTCAAACTGTGAAACGTGAAAGCAATATCCGGAAAATACCGATTTGAGGATGGTTGGCTTCAGCTCAATACTGTTTGATCTCGGCGCAATTAGCTAGAAAGCTTCGTCACACAGGGAATGGTAGAGAGGTTAAGGATATGGCTGTTGATACGATTTGCGTTGTAGGGCTTGGGTATATAGGCCTGCCTACGGCGGCCGTGTTTGCGTCCCGAAAGTTCAAGGTTTTTGGGTTAGATGTAAACAAGGAGGTGGTGGACTCGATAAACCGGGGTGAGGTTCACATAGTAGAACCCGATCTGGACATGGTGGTGAATGCCGCTGTGATGCAAGGCTATTTGCGAGCTACCCTTGAAGCGGAGCCGGCGGATGCGTTTCTGATTGCGGTGCCAACGCCCTTCAAGGGCGATCGTCACGACCCAGATCTCACCTATGTCGAAGCCGCTAGCAGAAAGATTGCGCCAGCTCTCAAGACAGGAGATTTGGTCATTCTGGAGTCTACCTCTCCTGTTGGCACCACGGAACAGGTTGCCGCCTGGCTTGCGGAGGAAAGACCGGACCTGACGTTCCCCCAGCAAGTCGGTGAGAGTTCCGATATTCGCGTGGCCCATTGCCCCGAGCGTGTCTTGCCTGGCCAGATTTTGCGTGAGCTGGTGCAGAATGACCGGGTGATAGGTGGCATGACAACCCGGTGTGCCGCAGCAGCTGCCGATCTTTATAAAGTGTTTCTTAAAGGCGAGTGCGTACTCACCACTGCGCGCACCGCTGAGCTATGCAAACTTACCGAGAATAGCTTTCGCGATGTAAATATTGCCTTCGCAAATGAGTTGTCGGTCATTTGTGGAACGTTGGATATCAACGTGTGGGAATTGATCCGGCTGGCGAATCGACATCCCCGGGTCAATATTCTTCAGCCCGGTCCGGGTGTTGGCGGGCACTGCATCGCGGTGGACCCCTGGTTTATTGTCAGTAGCGCGCCTGAAGAGAGTCGCCTGATTACGACAGCCCGTCATGTGAATGATGAGAAGCCGCGTTGGGTGATCGACCAGGTTAAAGCTTCGGTTGCTGATTATCTGCGTGACAATCCCGACAAGAGCATCCGTGATGTGACCGTGGCATGTTACGGCCTGGCTTTTAAGGCTGACATTGATGACCTGCGTGAAAGTCCGGCACTGAACATTGCCCGGGCCTTGCTCGCTGAGCACGGCGGCCCTGTTCAATTGGTGGAGCCAAATATACGAAGGCTTCCCGAATGGCTGGCCAGGGAAAAGCTGGTTACCGTTGATCACGCCCTGAAAGAGGCGGATATACACGTTCTGTTGGTTGATCACGCAGAGTTCAAGCGCGTGAGGCCCCAGCAGGGCATTATTGTGGATACCAGAGGTACCTGGTAAACCCGTTACCGGCTTGGAAGCCAACCCCGACAAGGATGTCAGAATGATCAATATTTCCCATCACGGCGCCACTTCCGGCGTAACCGGCTCGTGCCATGAGCTGTCCCTGTCTCGGGGTTCCGAAAAGAGCGGCATCCTCATAGACTGCGGACTGTTTCAGGGCCAAGACGAAGGCCGCGGCGCTTCTGCGTCTGATCTCTCCATTGATTTTCCCATCGAACACATCCGGGCTTTAGTGGTCACCCATGTGCATATTGACCATGTGGGGCGCATTCCCTATTT
>MRWG01000557.1_pt1 | contig 37832 bp, 37 predicted proteins | sample 1013341 | NCBI WGS metagenome assembly MRWG01 (sample SAMN06117577, study PRJNA244670) | biofilm metagenome | biome: Water; feature: Cathode Biofilm; material: Biofilm; isolation source: microbial consortium enriched at the cathode of a solar microbial fuel cell | place: USA: District of Columbia ... | reverse complement strand
GCGAGGCTCGGGTAGCAGGGTCGCCCGCCGATTTCGGCCCGCGTCGGGTGTACCGGCCAAACCTCACCCGAAAACCCCATCCGGTCGCATTGCGCGATCACGTTCGCCGCCCAGCCGGCGCCCATCACGGCGATGCTCCGGGGTCGCAGGAGGCGCGCCAGATCGCCCATCTCCCCTCCCTCAGCCGCCCAGCGGGCGGAGCAGCGCGCGGCTGATGATGTGGCGCTGGATCTCGGAGGTACCCTCCCAGATGCGCTCGATCCTTGCGTCGCGCCAGATACGTTCGAGGGGCAATTCCTCCATCAGCCCCATGCCGCCGTGGATCTGGATTGCCTCGTCGGCGATCATCGCCAGCACCTCGGTCGCCTTGAGCTTGGCCATCGCCATGTCGGAATCGGTGACCGTGCCCTGGTCCGCCTTCCAACCCGCCCAGAGGGTGAGCAGCTCGGCGGCCTTCAGTTCCGTCGCCATGTCGGCGAGCTTGAAGGACACGCCCTGGAACTTGCCGATCCGCTGCCCGAACTGGCGGCGCTCGGCGGCCCAGCCGAGGGACAGGGCCAGCGCGCGCTCGGCCCGCCCGAGGCTTGTGGCCGCGACCTGGAGACGCGTGGCCCCCAGCCATTCGTTGGCCACGTCGAAGCCCTTGTGCACCTCGCCCAGCACGTTGGCGTCGGGCACCCGGCAGCCGTCGAATTCGAGGATCGCGTTAGTATAGCCGCGATGCGAGACGGAGCGATAGCCGGGGCGGATCGTGAAACCGGGCGTGCCCTTGTCCACGAAGAACGCGGTGATGCGCTTGCGCTTGCCCCTTGGCGTGTCCTCCTCGCCGGTGGCCATGAAGGCGACGTTGAAACCCGCGATGTCGGCGTGGCTGATGAAATGCTTGGTGCCGTCGAGCACCCAGTCGCCGCCCACGCGGCGGGCGGTGGCGCGCATTCCGCGCAGATCCGATCCGGCGTCGGGCTCGGTCATGGCGAGGCAATCCCATGTCTCGCCGCGGATGCAGGGCATGAGATAGCGCTCGCGCTGTTCTGGCGTGCCCGCGAGCAGGATGTTGGAGGGGCGTGCCACGCAGGTCCAGTGCAGCGCGTAATTGGCGCGGCCAAGCTCTCGCTCGTAGAGCAGCCAGGTGAGCGTATCGAGCCCGGCGCCGCCCACCTCCTCGGGCATGTTGGCGGCATAGAGCCCGGCGGCCATCGCCTTTTTCTGAACCTCGGCCACGAGGTCCATCGGCAGGTGGCCGGTGCGCTCGATTTGGGCCTCGTGCGGCAGCAGTTCGGCCTCGACAAAGGCGCGGGTGGTTTCGACGATCATGCGCTGTTCGTCGGTGAGGGCAAAGTCCATTGCGGTCACTCCCCTGCGCCTGCGCGGCGCGCGTCGTGATCGGCGATCACCCGTCCCGCGCCCCAGCCGCTTGCCTTGAGCACCCGGAGGAAGCCCACGAGGTTTCGGTCGCGGATACGCTCCAGCTCGCGGATGGAATGGTGGCCCGATTGCGCATCCGATTGTCCGGCGATCAGATCGACAAGCGCGTCGTCATACTCGGGCACGTCGGTGAGCCGCGTCCACGGCTCTTGCAGGCAGGGGCCGAACTGACCGAGGAAATGGCGCATCCCGGCCTCGCCCCCGGCGATGCGGTAGGTCTCGAAGAGGCCCATCTGTGCCCAGCGCAGGCCAAAGCCCATGCGGATCGCGTCGTCGATTTCCTCGGTTGTGGCCACGCCATCGCGCACCAGCCACAGCGCCTCGCGCCAGACGGCCTCTAGCAGGCGGTCGGCGATATGGGCGTCGATCTCCTTGCGGACATGGAGGGGGAACATGCCGATTTCCTGCAATATCCCTTTGGCCGTCTCGATGACCTGCGGCGCGGTGCTGGGAGAGGGCACGAGTTCGACCAAGGGCAGCAGGTAGACCGGGTTGAACGGGTGCGCGACGAAGATCGAGGCCGGGTTGGCCACCTCTTCCTGCAACACCGAGGGGCGGTAGCCCGAAGTGGAAGAGCCGATCGGCACATCTGATGCGGTCTCTTGGATCTCGGCATAGACCCGGTGCTTGAGCGCGATCCGCTCGGACACCGATTCCTGCACGTAGGCGGCGCCCGCCACCGCCTCGGCAATGCTGTCGGCGAAGGTGAGGTGGCCCTCACCCGGCATCGGCAGGTCGGAAAGCGCGGGGAGTGCGGCGCGGGCATTGTCGAGCACTTCGCCGATCTTGCGCGGGGTCTGCGGGTCGGGGTCGAACACCGCCACGTCCCAGCCCGCGAGCAGGAAGCGCGCGGCCCAGCCGCCGCCGATGACGCCGCCGCCGATGATGGCCGCCTTGCGGGGTGCGTCGCTCACAGCGGGGCCCTCTTTTCGAGCTTGAGCCGCTCGCGCACCACGTCAGGGCCGATCACCCGCGCGCCCATTGCCTCGACGATGCCTACCGCGCGCTCGACCAGTTGCGCGTTGGTGGCGAGCACACCGCGGTCGAGCATCAGGTTGTCCTCGAGCCCGACGCGCACATTGCCCCCCGCCAGCACCGCCGCCGCGACATAGGGCATCTCGTTGCGCCCGAGGCCGAAGGCCGACCAGTGCCAGCCTGCGGGCACGTTGTTCACCATCGCGAGGAAGGTGTTGAGATCGTCGGGCGCGCCCCACGGCACCCCCATGCAAAGCTGCACCAGCACCGGCTCGGGGATGATCCCTTCGTCCACGAGCTGTTCCGCGAACCACAGGTGGCCGGTATCGAACGCCTCGATCTCGATCCGCGTCCCGGCGGCCACCATCCGTGCGGCCATGTCGCGCAGCATGCCCGGCGTGTTGACCATGACGTAATCGGCCTCGGCGAAATTCATCGTGCCGCAATCCAGCGTGCATATCTCGGGGCGGCAGTCGACGACATGGGCCACCCGTTCCGCCGCGCCGGCCATGTCCGACGCGGCCGACATCCGGGCCATCGCCTCGGTGCCGTCGAACATCAGGTCGCCGCCCATCCCGGCGGTGAGGTTGAGCACCACGTCGGTGGCGCTGTCGCGGATGCGCTCTGTCACCTCGCGAAAGAGCGCGGGATCGCGCGAGGGCGCGCCGGTCTCGGGGTCGCGGACATGGCAGTGCACCACCGCCGCGCCGGCCTTTGCCGCGGCGATGGCGCTCTCGGCGATGGCCTCGGGCGAGCGGGGCACGTGCGGGCTGCGGTCTTGCGTGCCGCCCGATCCGGTCACGGCACAGGTGATGAACACCTCGCGATTCATGTTGAGTGGCATGGATTCCTCCTTGGCTGTCGCAAAGCCTAGCAGAGTTGCGGTGAGATGATTGACGATTTACGAAAGGAAGATGGCAAATTCCGAAACGATCTTTGCGCCCTCGCGCGCCACCCTCGACATCGCGGTGCTGGTCCTGCCGCGCGCCTCGATCCTCGAGGTGGCCTCGGTGCTCGATCCGATGCGCAACGCCAACCGGCAGATGCGGCGCGAGGCGTTCCGCTGGCGGGTGGTGACCCCCGACGGGGTAGCGGCGCCGCTGACCTGCGGGATCGAACTGCCCGCATCGGGGGCCTTTGCCGACGTTGCGGGGGCCGATCTTCTGATGGTGATCTCCGGCTACGATCAGGCCGAGGTGGCAACCCGGAGCCTGATTGCCGCGCTGCGCCGGATGGCCGGGCGGTTCGGTGCGATCGGCGGGATCGACGCCGGGCCGTGGATCATGGCGCGGGCCGGGCTGCTCGACGGGCACCGCGCCACCGTGCACTGGGAGGACCTGGAGGATTTCGCTGCCGCCTTTCCGGCAGTCGAGGTGGTGGCGGACCGCTACGTGCGCTCGGGCAACCGGCTGACGGCGGGCGGGGCGGTGCCCGCGGCGGACATGATGTTGCACCTCATCGGCGCGCGCTGCGGCCTCGGCGTGGCGGGGCAGGTGGCCGATTCGTTTCTCTATGACCAGCATTCCGATGCCACGCGCCCGCAACGCCCCGGTCTGGTCCCCGGCGCGCGCGACCGGCGGCTGTCGAAGGCGCTGACGATAATGGGGCAGGCGGTCGATGCGCCCTTGCCTGTCCCCCGGATTGCCGCGGCGCTCGGGGTCGGGACGCGGCGGCTGGAACAGATATTCCGAGACGGGCTCGGGATGGCACCTGCGGCCTGCTACCTGGATTTGCGCCTACAGGCGGCGCGGCGGATGATGAGCGACACCGATCACCCGCTTCTGGAGATCGCCCTGCGCACAGGGTTCTCGGACAGGTCGAGCTTTTCGCGCGCCTATCGCCGCCGGTTCGGCCACGCCCCGCGCGAGGCACGCAGGTCCAGGGGCTGAGACGGGAGCGACCGGCACGGCTGGAAATCGCGCGACGCGCGGGCTATTGTCAATCTCCGCTCCAGCGCAAGGGACACGCCTCATGACCCGCTTTTCCGCCCCGATCGCCGAACAGATCTGGTCCATGAAGTACCGCTATGTTGCCGACGAGGGCGGCGATGCAAGCGTCGAGGACACGTGGCGGCGTGTTGCGCGGGCGCTGGCCGCGGTCGAGGCCGAACCGGATGTCTGGGAGGAACGGTTCTATGCCGCGCTTGAGGACTTCAAGTTCCTGCCCGCGGGCCGGATCACCGCCGGGGCGGGCACCGGGCGCAAGGTGACGCTCTTCAATTGCTTCGTCATGGGCACGATCCCGGACGACATGGGCGGTATCTTCGACGCCTTACGCGAGGCGGCGCTGACCATGCAGCAGGGCGGCGGGATCGGCTATGATTTCTCGACGATCCGGCCCAGGGGCGCGGTGGTCAAGGGCGTGTCGGCGGATGCGAGCGGGCCGCTGTCGTTCATGGATGTGTGGGACGCGATGTGCCGCACGATCATGTCTGCGGGGAGCCGCCGGGGCGCGATGATGGCGACGATGCGCTGCGACCATCCCGATATCGAGGAATTCATCGCTGCCAAATCCGACGCGGCGCGGTTGCGCATGTTCAACCTGAGCGTTCTGGTGACCGATGCCTTCATGGACGCGGTCAAGGCCGACGGGCCGTGGGATTTGCAATTCGGCGGCAAGGTCTATCACACGCTGCCCGCGCGCGACCTGTGGAACCGGATCATGCAGGCCACCTATGACTATGCCGAGCCGGGGGTGATCTTTATCGACCGGATCAACCAGGCGAATAACCTGAGCTATGTAGAGAATATCTCTGCGACCAATCCCTGCGGCGAACAGCCACTTCCGCCCTACGGCGCCTGCCTGCTGGGCTCGATCAACCTCGCACGGCTGGTGATCGACCCGTTCGGGCCGCGCGCGCGGCTCGATGCGGCCGCGCTCAAGGATCTGGTGCGCGTGGCGGTGCGGATGATGGACAACGTGGTAGACGTGTCGCAATTCCCGCTTGAGGCGCAGGCCGAGGAGGCGCGCGCCAAGCGCCGCATCGGGCTTGGGGTCACGGGGCTGGCGGATGCGCTTTTGATGCTGGGGCAGCGCTATGGCTCTGACAAGGCGGCGCGGCAGACGGAAATCTGGATGCACAAGATCGCCGTCGCCGCCTATCTCGCCTCGGTAGACCTCGCCCGGGAGAAGGGGGCGTTTCCGCTGTTTGATGCCGACAAGTTCCTGGCCTCGGGCACCATGCGGGACATGGACGAGAGCGTGCGCGATGCGATCGCGAAGCATGGCATCCGCAACGCGCTTCTGACCTCGGTCGCGCCGACGGGCACGATCAGCCTTTACGCAGGCAATGTCAGCAGCGGCATCGAGCCGGTATTCGCCTACAGTTATACCCGCAAGGTGCTGCAAAAGGATGGAAGCCGCACCGAGGAAGAGGTCGTCGATTACGCCGTGCAGATGTGGCGGGAGAAGATGGGTGACGCCCCGCTGCCCGAGCATTTCGTGAACGCGCAGGTGCTGGCACCCGAGGATCACGTGAAGATGCAGGCGGCGGCGCAGAAATGGGTGGATTCGAGCATCTCGAAAACCATCAACTGCCCCGCCGATATCTCCTTCGCGGCGTTCAAGGATGTCTACATGCAGGCCTGGGAGTCCGGCTGCAAGGGTTGCACAACCTACCGGCCCAACGAGGTGACGGGGTCCGTGCTGAGCGTGAGCGAAACCGAGGACAAGGTGCCCGGGGAGGGCTCGGATCAGGCCCGGGGCGACTTTCCCGCCGAGGGCGGTGAAGTCGTTTACATGTCCGAGCCGCTCGACCGGCCCGCGGAGCTGGAGGGGGCGACCTACAAGCTCAAATGGCCCGACAGCAACCATGCGATCTATGTGACGGTGAACGATATCGTGCTGAACGGGCACCGGCGCCCCTTTGAAGTGTTCATCAATTCCAAGAACATGGAGCATTACGCTTGGACCGTGGCGTTGACGCGGATGATCTCGGCGGTATTTCGGCGCGGTGGCGACGTGTCCTTCGTGGTGGAGGAACTCAAGGCCGTGTTCGATCCGCGCGGCGGGGCGTGGATGCAGGGCAAGTACGTGCCCTCGATCCTCGCGGCGATCGGCGGCATTCTGGAGCGGCACATGGTGCAGATCGGATTTCTCGAGGGTGAGGGGCTGGGCCTCAAGTCCGATCCGACGGCGCAGGTCGTGGGGCTGGAAAATGTCCCGAGGGGCCCCGTCTGCCCGGCCTGCGGCAGCTACGAGATGCGCATGATCGAGGGCTGCATGACCTGCGCAAGCTGCGGGCACAGCAAGTGCCAATAGGCATGGAGCAGGTTCATGGTGCGATGACAGGCAAGCGTATGGGTCTGATACGCCTCGACTGACTTCGTGCGTGCGTGCTGCCAACCCTCGACGCTCAGAGGTCAGTAACAACGCATCTTCCTTGCTATTTGCCGCTCATCGTGAAATCATATTCGTATATTTGCATTTAACGAACGGGGGGAGAGATGCGGATTACCAGACGCGAGCTCATGGTCGGGGGGCTGGCTGCGCTCTCGGGAGGCGTAGGGCTGCGGGCTTTCGCCGCCACTGACATGGAACTCGGCACCGCGCGCCTGACCACGCTCAGCGATGGCAATCTCGTGCTGCCGCTCGATTTCCTCATCGGCGATCTGCCGCAGGCGCAGGCCATCGAGGCGCTCGCGCAGCACGGTATCACCGGCGACACGCTCACCCCGCCCTGCAACGTTACCCTCTACCGCGACGGCACCAACACGGTGCTGTTCGACGCGGGCTCGGGCCATGCCTTCATGCCCAGCGCGGGCCGTCTTGCCGATGCGCTCGACGCCGCCGGGGTCGCCGCAGACGAGATCACCCACGTGCTGCTCACCCATGCCCATCCCGATCACCTCTGGGGCGTGCTCGACGATTTTGATGATCCGGTCTTCGCCAACGCCACCCACATGATCGGGCAGGCGGAGCTGGATTACTGGACCGATCCCGCCACCGTCGACACCATCGGTACAGCGCGCGCCAGCTTTGCCGTTGGCGCGGCACGGCGGCTTGAGGCGATCGCGGACCGGCTTGAGACCTTCACTGGCGGACAGGAGGTGCTGCCCGGAATCCTCGCCCACGATACGCCCGGCCACACGCCCGGCCATATCAGCTTCGAGGTCCGACAGGACAGCACGGCGGTGATGGTGGTGGGCGACGCCATCGGCAACGGCCACCTTGCGCTGGCGCATCCCGACTGGGCCAGCGGCGCGGATCAGGATACCGAACAGGGCATCGCCACGCGGGTGCGTCTGCTCGATCAGTTGGCCACCGACGGCATGGCGATGGTGGGCTTTCACCTGCCCGGCGGCGGGCTTGGCCGGGTGGAGCGCGCGGATGGCGCCTATCGCTTCGTGACGGAGGTGTGATCCGATGCGCAGTCTCTTCATAGCCGCCCTTTTCGCCGCCGCCCCTGCGCTTGCCAGCGAGGATATCGCCGACCAGTATCCCGGCTCGCTGCTTTATTCCAAACCGGTGGAGTTCATCCCCGGTATCTGGTCCGCCATAGGCGCCACCGCGCCGCCCACTTACGAGAACGCGGGCCACAACAACAACCTGAGTTTCATCGTCACTGGCGAGGGCGTCGTGGTCATCAACGGCGGCGCCTCCTACGGGCTGGCCAAGGCCCTGCACGATGAAATCAAGGCCATTACCGATCAATCCGTGACCCATGTCTTCAACGAGAACGGGCAGGGCCACGCGATGCTGGGCAATTCCTACTGGGTGGAACAGGGCGTACCGGTGATCGCCCACGAGGATGCGCTGCACGAGATCGAGCGCTACGGCGGCTCGTCGCTGGAGGCCGCGCGCCGCGTCACCAAGGAACGCGCCGAGGGGACCGAGGTGGTGATGCCCACCGAAACCTTTGCCGGCGACTACCTGCTGGAGATGGGCGCGTATCGGATCGAGGCGCGTCACCTGGGCCCCGCCCACAGCCCTGGCGATATCGTGATCTGGCTGCCCGAACAGAGCCTCGTCATCTCCGGCGACATGGCGTTTCATGAGCGCATGCTGCCGATCTTTCCCGAGACGATCACGCGCGACTGGCTGGATACCTGGGATGCCGAGTTCGAGGCGCTAAACGCCACCTACGTGATCCCCGGACATGGCCACCCCACGAACATGGACCAGGTGCGCCGCTACACGAAGGGTTATCTCGAATATCTGCGCGCGCGCATCGCCGAGCATCTCGATGCGGGCGGTGACCTCGCGGACGCCTATTACGTGGACCAGTCCCCCTACGCACATCTCGACACGTTCGAGGAGTTGGCCACCAAGAACGCGGGTCGCGTCTACGAGCAGATGGAATGGGAGTGAGATCGGTACTCGGGCAGAGTATTTGAACCAGGAAAAAGCCGGGCAATCGCGTGAACCGGACCGGGTTTCGTCTTGGCAGCAATACCCCGGGTGTGCCGTCTAACCCGGCGCTGCCCGCCGGGTGGGGCGCAGCATCAGCAGATGCGTGGCCATCGCGCCCAGCCACATCGCGGTGACCGCGACCCAGGCTGTCAGCGCAAAGATCGCACCACCGGACATTCCCGCGCCCACGGCGCAGCCCCCCGCCAGCATCGAGCCAAACCCCATGAGCATCGCGCCCAGAAGATAGCGCTCCATCGGTGTGTCGGGCCCGAAGCGTTCGATCTTCCACTCGCGGGTGACAAGCGCCATCGAGGCGGCACCGACGAACACACCCGGCACCAACCCCACGCCGAAACCAAGGGGAAGCGAGGTGCTGTTGACCAGCCCCATCAGCGTGTCGGTGGAGGGACCGGTGAAGGTGACCGAGGAGATCGGGATCACCTCGAAAGACGTCTGCGAGACCGCGTAGGTCGCGAGCCAGCCTAGTCCGATGGCCAATCCGACGCCCATCCCGGCCAGAACATGGCTCACCCGTACATGGCGCATCAGCGCCAGCATGACACTGGCCATCAGCGCCAGAGCGGCCAGCGTCGCCGCCGTGGCGTGCGTCAGGCCCAGATGCGCCAGCAGGTCGCGCGCCTCTCCGCCCGGAACCAGCCAGAGCCGCGCCAGCCCCTCGCGTGCGGGCGAGAGGGCCCCGCGCAGCGCCGATTGTGCCACGATGGTCAGGACCAGCCCGGTGATCAATGCGCGCAGGTTGCCCGTGGCGGAGAGCACCAGCAGGCGGCTCGCGCAGCCGCGCGCGAGGATCATGCCCGCGCCGAACATCAATCCGCCGATGACTGCCCCGGACATGCTACCGGTGGCGGCAAGCTGACGCGACTGGCTCACATCGAGAACCCCGGCCGCGATGGCCCCCTGAACGGAGAGCACCCCGGCGGAGAACGCGATGAGCCAGATCGACAGGCGGGGGCCGAAATGGCGCTCGGCCACCTCGATTGTCGCTGCCCGCAGGCAGAAGCGCGAATGCTGTGCCGCGACCCCGAAGATCACGCCGACAAGCGCGCCGGCCATCGCCAGCACGGCCCCATCCCCGTAGGTGTCGATCAGTGTTTCCAGCATCGCGGGCCTTTCACATGGTCTTGCACGGGTCTGGCCTGCACGCGGCCTGCCTGCCTTGAGTCAGGTCAACCGGGCCGCGTGCGCGGCCCGGTCGGAGGCCTTATTCCAGCGCGTCTTGCACGATCTCGTCGAGAAATGCCTGCACCTTTTGCATCTCGCCCTCGGGGTAGGTTCGATAGCCCACCATCACCTCTCCCTCACGTTCCGCGACAAAGACGCCATAGGGGCAATGCGCGATGTTCATCGGGTCGGCTTCCATCACCTCGCGCGAGAGGGTGGCAGAGCAGAACAGGAAGATGTCGGCCGCTTCGAAGATCTTGACGTCGCTGCCCACATCCGTGCCGGTGCGGTTGAGCATGTCGCCGACATGGCTGGTGAGGTCGATCACCAGCCCTCGATCGAGGATGGCGCTTTCGACCGCGAATGTCGCATCGCCGAATGTGCCATTGAATGGATAGGTCACCGCCTCTTGCGCCATTACGGGCAGCGCCATGAGGCCGAAAACCCCGGCCAGAATTGTCTGTTTCATTTCCTTTACTCCTTTATCAGACGGGCGTTCGCGCGCCGGTCAACTGAACATGTCCGTGGTGATCCCCGAGTACCAACCTACCGATTCCTCGTAGGTGGCCTTGCGCGTCGCGGCGTCTTCGCCGGTCTGCGAGATGAAACCGTCGACCTTGGCGATCTTTTCCTCGGTCGCCTCGTAGGTTGCCCCCACCTTGACGCCGTCATCCTCGGCGATGAGCGACCAGCAGGTATTGGTGAACTTGGCCGGGAACACCTTGGACCCCGTCAGCGCACCGCGCACCGCCATTGCACAGACCTTGGCCTGCGAATTGGCGGCAAAGCCGGACTTGGGCATGTCGCCCTGAGCGGCGGCGTCGCCCAGCACGTGCACGTCCGGGTCGACCGTGGACGAGAGATCGGCGGCGTTGACCGGAGCCCAACGGCCATCGGTGACGCCCGCCATATCGGCGATGCGGCCAGCCTTCTGCGCCGGGATCACGTTGCAGACATCGACCGTCTCGACCATGCCGTCGATGTCGATGGTCATTGCCTCGGTGTCCACGCTCACGTTCTCGCCGCCGAAATCGGGGCCGATCCGCTCGATCATGCCGCTGTAGTGCCGCTGCCATCCCTCCTCGAACAGCGCCTGTTTGGAGAACTTGGGTTTGGGGTCGGCCACGAGAATCTTGGCGGTGGGGTTCACCTGGCTCAGCACATGCGCCACCATCGAGATCCGCTCGTAGGGGCCCGGCGGGCAGCGATAGGGATTGGGCGGGGCCACCATGGCAAAGCGCCCGCCCTCGGGCATGGCCATGATCTGTGCCTTGAGCAATTCGCTTTGCGATCCGGCCTTGTAGGCATGGGGCATCTTGTTCTGCTCGGTCACGGACCAGCCCGGCACGGCATCCTCGACAAAGTCGATGCCGGGGCTGAGGATCAGCTTGTCATAGGGCAGAACCGCGCCGCCGGCGAGGCTGACGGTCTTGGAATCGCGATCCACGTCCACCGCCCAGTCATGCACCACGTTGATCCCGTATTTCGCGGCCAGGGTGCCATAGGTGTGGCTGATATCTTCGAGGTCGGTGAAGCCGCCGATATAGAGGTTGGAGAAATAGCAGGTGAAATAGCTGCGCGTGGGCTCGACCAGCGTGACGTCGATGGCGCCCTTGCTGTCCTTGGCGATATAGCGCGCGGCCGTGGCCCCGCCCGAGCCGCCGCCGATCACGACGACGCGTGGCTTGCCGTGCCCGTCAGCCAGCAATGCAGGCGCCGAGAGGGTGGCAGCCGCAGCCGTTCCAACGGCAATGAATTTGCGTCGGTTCAAAGTCACAATGTTTCCTCCCTTGAATGGCCCCCGATTATTCGAGGTCCCTGAAATAGGCCGCCAGCGCCGCGATCTCCTCGTTCGACAGGCGCCCGGCCATCATCTGCATCACCGGATGGGGACGCAGCTTTTCCTTGTAGGCGTGCATCGCCACAACGAAATCCTGCTCTGGCCAGCGGGTGATCGAGGGGATGCCCTCGGCGCTGCCATCGGCGCGGTGGCAACTCACGCATTCGCTGCTGAGATATTCGCCGTATTCCGGGTCGCCCTGGATCGCGAGGATCTCGGGGGCGACCGAATGATCGGTGCCGATAGCCGTGGGCGCGGCCTCGGGGATGTTGGCCGGGTTGTCCGAGAACTGGCGTAGAAAAGCTAGCAGATCAGCGCGCGCCTGGTCGTCCTTCATGCCGCGATAGCTCATCCGCGTCTTGGAGACGAGCGCGCGCGGATTGGCAATATAGGCGTCGAGCGTCTCCAGCGTCCATGTCAGCCCGTCGATGCCCGCCCGCTCCATCGAGGCGGAATAGCGATAGCCCTCGTGTGCGGCTGCGCGTCGCCCGAAAAGGCCGTTGAGATGGGGGCCGATGCGGTCCTCGGCCCCCTTGCCGACCTGGTGACAGCCCGTGCACGCGTTGAAGTGCCGCGCGCCCTTTTCGGCATCGCCGATCAGGTCTGCCCGAGCGCCGCCCGCGACGATCAGTGCGGCGAGTGTCAAGGCGGGCAGCAGCGGGCGCAACGATCTATTCTCCGAAAGTCGAGAGATAGGCAGTGATGGCCGCGATATCCTGGTCCGAGCGCAGGCCGCCAAAGCCCATGCGCGTCCCATTCATGAAGCCGCGCGGATCGGCGAGGAAGGCGGCGAGGTTCTCCTCGTTCCAGACCAGACCGTCGGCGGCCATGTCCTGAAGCGCGGAGGAATACTTGAACCCGTCCACCGCCCCTGCGGCGCGGTTCATCACCCCGTTGAGCTGCGGGCCGACACGGTTCTTGGCGCCTTCGCCCACCATGTGGCAGGCCTTGCATTGGCGAAACACCTTTTCACCGGCGGCCACCAGTTCGGGATCGGGGGCGGCGGCGGTCTCCGGCTCGGCGGCAGCCACCTCGACCGGCGGTTCCTCGGCGGCGGGGGCGGCGGCCTCCTCCGCCTCGGTGCCCGCTTCCTCCGGCGTCACGTCGAGGACGGCGGCGCGCATCGTGATCTCGACGCTGTCCTTGCAGTTTTCCATGCAAGGCTCGCCATGCCAGGTCGCGTATTCCGTTTCGGCGCGGTCATCGACGATGAAGCCGTCCGCGTTGGGCATCTCGAATTCGGCGAAGTTCTCGTGGCTGAGCACGAAATCGTCCTCAACCAGGAAGTTGGAATAGAGGATATAGGCGGTGATCGCGTAGACATCGTCGGGGCTGAGCGATTGCGCATTGCCGAAGGGCATCGAGCGGTTCACGTAATCCCAGACCGTTGATAGATGGGGCCAGTAGGAGCCCACGGTCTTGAGCGGGTCCTCGTTGGCCAGCGTGCCTTCGCCGCCGGCGAGCTTGGGCCAGTTGCCCACGCCTTCTGCGAAATCCCCGTGACAGACGGCGCAGTTCTCGATGAACACCTGCTCGCCGGTCCACACGTCGCCGGACCCTTCGGGCAGGCCGCGCCCGTCGGGCATGACATTCACATCCCAGGCGGCGACCTCCTCGGGCAGCGCTGGGCGGCCAAGGCCGTATTCGCCCGACCAGACGGCGGTGGCGGTGGCGCTGATGGTCAGGCCTGCGACCAGGGTAAACTTAAGAAACCTCGACATTTTCCGCCTCCCCGTTCGGTCGCACCCACCATGTCTGGATACAGTTGTTGTGATAGATCGAGTTGAGCCCGCGCACCTCGCGTAGCTGCGCCTTGGTGGGCTGGATATAGCCGGTCTCGTCCATCGCGCGGCTTTGCAGCAGCATCTCCTCGCCGTTCCACTCGGTATCGAGGTAGAACCGGGTCAGCGCCTTGGCCTCGCCTTCCTTGGCCAGGCGGGCGGTTTCCCACGTCTTGCCGCCGTCCTTCGACACATCCACGCGGGTGATGGCGCCGTGACCGGACCATGCGAGGCCGGTGATGACAAGCGGGCCCGTGCCGTGGGTGATCGGCGCTTGCGGGCTGGGGCTGGTGATGACCGATTTGGCGTCCATCACCCAGGTCCATTTGCGGCTTGTGCCATCAGCCAGCGTATCGGTGTACTTGCTGGTTTCCTCGCGGCTTTCCACCGGGCCGTCGGTCACCTCGATCCGGCGGATCCACTTAACCCACATGTTGCCTTCCCAACCGGGCACGACGAGGCGCACGGGGTATCCATGCTCCTTGCGCAGCGCCTCGCCATTGGCCTTGAACGCCACGAGGCAATCGCCCAGTGCCTTGCCCATCGGGATCGAGCGGCCGTTGGAGGACGCGTCGGCCCCCTCGACATAGACCCACTTGTCCTGCAGATCGCCCGCCGCGTCGAGCCCGGCCTCTTCCAGCAGAGTGCGCAGCGGCACGCCGGTATATTCCATGTTGTGGATCATGCCGTGGGTGAACTGCGCGCCGTTCAATTGCGCGCCCGCCCATTCCATTCCGGTATTGGCGGCACATTCGCAGAAATAGACGTGATTCTCGCGCGGGAAGCGTTCGAGATCGGCATAGGTGAACACGAGCGGCGTATCCACCAGCCCGTTGATCATCAGGCGGTAATCCTCTTTCTTCAGATCAATCGCACCCGAATGGTGCCGCTCGAAGGCGCAGCCCTGCGGTGTGATCGTTCCGTCGAGCGCGTGAATCGGCGTGAAGTTGATCGATGAGATCGTGTCGGCGGTCAGCCACTCGACATTACGGCGCACCACGTCGGATTCGTACTCGATGGGCAGGCCATAGGGCGTGGCATCCACCCCGTCGCCCAGCCCAGTGGCCCAGGGCTGCACCTCGGTGATGAGGGGATCGGGACCGGCCTTCGCCGCCCCCGCCGTCACCGCCCCCGCCGCCGCAGCGACGCTGCCGCGCAGGAAAGCGCGGCGCGAGGTCGATTTGCCCTTGAAGAATTCAGACATTGCCAATGCCTCCTTTCAACATGCTCTTACGCGCCAATAACCTTGACGCTCTCGTTCGGTGCGACACGCACGGTGCCCTGCTTGCGGATATGGCTCTCGACCACGTCCCAGATCTGCGGCCCCTCGGTGCCCTCGTTGACGCTGGCCCAACCGGCGACCACGTAATTCTTCTCGGGGTCTATGGCCTCGCCGGTCTTGAGCAGAGTCATGTCGCTGATCCGGCTGCCCTGCGGCTGGTTGATGTCGATCCGGTAGCCCATGCCACCGATGCGCACCATGTCGCCGCCCTGCTGGTAATAGGGGTCGGGGTTGAAGATGTTGTCGGCCACGTCCTCGAGAATGACCTTGATGAATTCGCCGGTCATCTCCGAGCGATACGCCTTGCCATAGGTCATCGAGGTGACGTTGAAGATGTCCTCGCGGGTGATGTCCTGCCCGGGGATGAGGCTCGGACCCCAGCGCACGCCGGGCGACATGGCGATATCCGCCTCGCGCTCCTCGATCAGCGCCTCGCAGATGAGATCGTCCCACGATCCGTTGAAATTGCCGCGCCGGTAGAGCAGGCTCTCGGTCTGGCCGATCACCTCTTCCAGCTCGGATTTGAACGGTGCGCGCTCGGCGTCGATGAGCGCGGCCACCTCCTTGTCCGGTGCGATCACGTCCGAGAAGATCGGGATCAGCTTGTGGCGGAAGCCCATCATGCGGCCATCGCGCACGTCGAGATCGACGCGGCTGACGAATTTGCCGTTGGAGCCGGAGGCCACGATGATCGTCTCGCCCACCAGCACCGGCTCGGGCAGGGCGTCATGGGTATGACCCGACAGGATCACGTCGATACCGCTGACGATGCCCGCCATTTTCTTGTCCACGTCAAAGCCGTTATGGCTGAGCACGACCACCAGATCGGCCCCTTGTCCGCGCACCTCGTCGACCATGGCCTGCATGTTCTCGTCGCGGATACCGAAAGAATATTCGGGGAACATCCAGCCCGGGTTGGCAATCGGCATGTAGGGGAAGGCCTGACCGATCACGGCGATCTTGGCGCCGCCCCGCTCGAAGAACTTGTAAGGAGGGTAGAGATCCGAGGCAGGCTCGTCCCATTCGGCGTCGAAGATGTTCTGCCCGAGCGCGGCGAAAGGCAGGCCCTCGACCAATTCCTGCATCCGGGCGGAACCCAGGGTGAATTCCCAGTGAAAGGTCATCGCATCCGGCTTGAGCGCGTTCATCACGTTGACCATGTCCTGCCCTTCGGTGTGGTAGCAGGTGTAGGAGCCGTGCCAGGTATCACCGCCGTCGAGCAGGATCGCATCGGGGCGATCGGCGCGGATCGCGTTGATGACTGTGGCCATGCGGTCCAGTCCACCCACCTTTCCATAGGCCTGCGCGAGGGCGCTGAAATCACCCGAGGACAGGGCGTAATGCGACGGGCTGCCATCGTCGATGCCGTAGAGCTTGCGGAAGTCGGCTCCGGTGACGTGCGGAACGGCACCTTTATTGTCGCCCACGCCGATATTGATCGACGGCTCACGGAAGTAGATCGGCTTGAGCTGTCCGTGAATGTCGGTGATGTGGATGAGGCTCACATTGCCAAATGTGTCGAACTGCAAAAGTTGGTCCTGCGTCAGCGCCTGCTGCGCGGCCAGCTTGGCCCAGTTGCCAAAGGACGATGCCCCAAGGATGGCCGACGCGGCCATGCTCGTTTGAAGAAAATCGCGACGCGAGATCATGTCGGGCCTTTCCACGTTCCGCATGAAACCCATGCGGTTTTTTGAATGTTTAAGCTTGAAGAAAACCCCGCACGGGCAGCGCCCGGCGGGGTTCTCCAATCAGTTGCGGACCGACGGTCCCTCGACCGACAGGCCATTGCCGCGGCTCGCGACGTAGAGTTCCAGCGCCACGAATTCGGGGCTGCCGGGCTTGTAGGTCTCGGCGCGGGTGTCACGCACACAGCCCTTGAACCGGGCATGCACCGAGTTCAGCTTGGTGTTCTTCAGCCGATAGACCGGGAAGCCGTTGATCTGCCCCTGGCTAAGATGGTCGGCGCGGATCATGCGGCCGTAATTGTCCTCGTGACAATTGGCACAGCTCAGCTCCAGTTGGCCGGTACGGGTGTAGTAGAGCTCCTTGCCCTTCTCCCACGTCTCGGCCACCGGGCCATCCGTGGCCACGTTGACGGGCAGACCGCGCGAGACCGAGGAAATCAGTGCCACCATGCTCGTCATGTCGGTGCCGGTATATTTCAGCGGCTCGGCCTTCATGTTCTCGGTGCGGCAGGCATTCACCTGCATCTCCAGCGTGCGGACCTCGCCCGCGGTCTCGTTCCACTTGGGATAGACCGCGCGCACGCCCTTCATGCTGTCCTCCACGTCACCGTGGCAGCTTGCACAGGATTTGCCTGCCTCGCCCTCGACCTCGTCCCAGGCCGCCATCGCGTCCTCGACGAAGATCATGCCGGGATTGTCGAAATCGTCCGACTGCATGGCCCGGGTCTCGGTGCCACGGAAGTGCCAGCCCGAGATCACCTCGGGCAGGGCGCCCTCGACCACCGCAGAGGGTTCGGTCCAGGTGGTCATCTCGATCTCGCCATTGATGGTCAGCTTATCCTCGACGGGCTCGGCCCAGGCCGCCCCCGCCGTGATCGCGCCCAGTAGCGCCGTTATGGCTGCGGTTCTTTTCATGTTCGTCCCTCCCTGACGATGAGGCCGATCAGGCCAGCGCGACGCTCTTGGTCTCTTCGTAGACGGAGCCGTCGTCGTCGTACCAGGTGAACTTGAAGTCACCGGCATCGGGCACCACGGCCTCGAACTCGAAATACGGGTTGGTCGAGATCGCGGGCTCCATCGCCACGTCGACGACCATCTCGCCGTTGTACTCGCAGGTGAAGCGGTGGATGATCGAGCGCGGGATGGTGTTGCCATCCTTGTCCTTGCGCTGGCCCGATTCCATCGGGTGGCTGATGAGGGTCTTGATGGTAACCGCCTCACCGGCCTTGGCTTTGCGCGGTGCTTTCACGCGGGGTCTGACGTTGTCTGCCATTGTCCTAGTCTCCTGTCTCTGCCTCAGCCGCCGCAGCCGCCGATGGTGACCTTGACGTTGCTCGATGCCTTGGCGAACGAGCCGTCCTTCATCTTGGCGATCGCCACCACGTCCTGCGTTCCGGCCAGCCGGATGCGGGTCGAGGCGCTCTGCGATCCAGCCAGCGGGCCGAATTTGAACTCGGCCACGCCGGGCGTCGGATTGCCCGTTGCCAGCACAAGAATCGCCTCGGCGCCGGGCGCATCCACCTCGATCGGCACGGTATTGCCGTTCTCGGCGATCTCGGGCGCGGTCAGGGTGATGCCTTCGCTGCCCATTTCCGCCCCGCCGGTGAACTCGGCGATCCGGTCCTCGGCGGCGGCGGTCGCCCGCATCGGCAGGCCGAAGGCCACGAACGCGCCCGCCCCCATCACCATCACGCTGCGTCTTGTCAGTGTCATCTCGTGTTTCTCCTTTACAGGCCGCCCGGCGCGCGGGCGCGGTATCATTCCTTGAGGGTCAGCAGGTAGGCGACCACGTCTTCGATCTGCTGTGCGGTCAAAAGCGGGCCAAAGCTGTCGTCCGCCGCGTCGCCGGTATAGGCGTTGCCAGGGCGGATGAACCCGTCGACCTTGTAGAAGGACGGCATCATCGAGCCGGGGAACATCATCTTGGCGTTGGTGACTATGCCGCGCAGTTCCGCCTCGCTCCAGCGGTCGCCGACCCCGTCGAGGGGCGGGCCGATCTCGCCCTGAAACGGAACGTCGCTCATCTCGGAATTGACGTGGCACGCCACGCAATTGCCGAGTGACTTCGTCCCGACCACCTCGCGCCCGCGAACCGGATCGCCAGGTTGTCCGGTCAGCGACTGCGCCACGGCGCCTACCTCGAAGGCCACGTCGCCGGGTGCGACCTCCGCCGCCGCGGCACCCGAAGCCGCACAGGCGAGGGCCAGGGAAATAATGTTGCGTCTCATGCGTCCTCCCTAACACATTCAGAATTCAGTATATCATAGAACACAAACGCGTGAGCATACAACATTAAATTCTGATTATTGAATTTGATGTATTCGCGCGCTCATGATTGGCCGTGTTCACTCCGACTTAGCGGCAGCGCGCTGCTCGATCATCCGTGCGTGATACCTCTGAAAATCCTCATCCGTATCAAGCGCGTATCGCTTTTCCCTCACCCATGTCAGCAAGTCGAGCGTAGTCTGTGGGCCGAATGCGCCGGGCATCATCGCCACCGCTGCCTCGGCCGCGGTCTGCCCCTCCGGCACCTCCTCGGGCAGGAACAGGATCGACGGAGTGAACAGCAGGCCCCACTTTCGCGTGGCCTGTTTTTCGCTCAGTGATTCCCCGTCGAAATCGGTCACCTCGATATCGCCGTGCAGGTTGATCTGCACCACGAAATAGTTTTCGCGGATATAGTCTGCGATCTCGGCGCGCGGAAACACCTCCTCGTGCATCTTTGTGCAGTAGATGCAGCCGCGCTGCTCCACGATCAGCATCAGGCGCTTTCCCTCGGCATTGGCCTCGGCAAGATCCTCACGCAAGTCCTTGAACGTCTCGCGCATCCAGTCGGTCTTGTGCAGCCCGTCATCGCCAAGCTCCGCCGCGGCGACCGGCACTGCTAGCAGGAGCGCCGCCATCAGGCTCAGGAATCGTGTCATGTCATCTCCTCCCTAGATTTTCTGAAAGACTGGAAAGGCCTCGAGCATCCATTGCGCGATGTAGTTGACGCTGTCGGTGGCGATCAGAATGGCAAAAACGATTAGCAACGCGCCCATCGCCTTCTCCACCACCGGCAGGTATTGCCGAAATCGCGCAACGAAGCGCAGGAACGGCCCGATGAACAGCGCCGCCACCATGAACGGCGTTGTCATGGCGAGCCCGAAGACAAGCATCAGCCCCAGCCCCTTGATCGCCGTGGCCTCGGTGCTCGCGGTGAACACCACCGCAGTCAGCACGCCGCCCACGCAGGGCGTCCAGCCGGCGGCAAAGGCAAAGCCGACGAGATATGCGCCCATCACCGACATGCCCTTGGTCTCGCCTGCCTCGATCTGAAACACGCGATTGAGAAAGCCGATGCGCAGCACGCCCAGGAAGTGCAACCCCATCACCAGTACGATGAGCGCAGCCACTGCGCGAAATTCTGTCTGATGCGCGCGAAACGCCTGGCTCAGCCCGAAGGCAGCAGCACCCAGAAGGACGAAAACCGTAATGATCCCCGCCGAGAACATCACCGAGGCGGCGAAGGCACGCGCCCGCACTCCCGCTGGAATGGCGCCCTCAGCCGTTACCGCAGAGACAGACGCCCCCGCCATGTAGCTGAGGTAGAACGGCACGATCGGAAGCACGCAGGGCGAAAAGAACACCACGAGCCCACCAAGAAAGGCACTCAACAAGGAGACATCGAACATCAGGGACCCCGGGAAGGTTGCAACAGATTCACATTCAAACTATCATATGTTTTTGAACATCCGTCAATCGGAGCGCCTATGCGCGTGCCCGTCTTCATTCTCGGTCTGATCCTCGCCATCCTGCCCGGCGCGCCGCAAGCGGCGGAATTGCTGATGGTTGAGCGGCACGGCTGTCACTGGTGCGAGCGCTGGAACGCCGAGATCGGCCCGATCTATCCCAAGACCGACGAGGCCACCCGCGCGCCGCTGCGCCGCGCGCAGATCAATGACCTGCCGGAGAATGTCGAGTTCGCCTCGCGGCCAGTGTTCACGCCCACCTTCGTGCTGATCGACGACGGGCGCGAGCTTGGCCGGATCGAGGGCTACGCAGGCGACGAGTTCTTCTGGTTCCTGCTCGGCCAGCTTCTTGACGCGCATCCCAAGGCCACGTCCCTGCCGTGACCCCACCCAAATGACGGACCTGATCCGATGGACATCACCCCGCAAAGCCTTGACGATTTTCACCGCCACGCCTGCAACGCGGCGGAGTTTCTCAAGGCGATCAGCCACGAGGGGCGGCTGATGATCCTGTGCTACCTTGCCACCGGCGAGAAATCTGTCTCCGAGCTTGAAACGCTGCTCTCCGCGCGGCAGGCGGCGGTGTCGCAACAGCTTTCGCGGCTGCGACAGGAGGGGCTGGTCACTCCGAGACGTGAGGGCAAGACGATCTATTATCGTTTGACAGACGAGCGCACCAGGAGAATGCTCTCGGTGGTGTATGACCTGTTCTGCCATACTGCGTGACAGGGGTCGTGGCGCCGGGCGGAGGGAGGAAGCGTAATGGCCACCGACATTCCCGATCCGATCCTCATCGCGCTGGTGGCGTTCGGTGGCGGTATCCTTCTGGGGCTTGCGGCCCGGATCGGGCGGTTCTGTACGCTGGGTGCGATCGAGGACCTGCTCTACCAAGGTAGTGACACGCGCCTGCGGATGTGGGGGCTGGCCATCGGCTTTGCCGGGGTGGCGGGGTTCGGCATGGCAGCGCTGGGCCTCTTCGACATCGGCGCTAATGTCTACTGGCGCACGCCGTGGTCGCCGCTTGCCAGCGTGGTTGGCGGGCTGCTCTTCGGCTACGGCATGTCGATCGCCGGGAATTGCGGCCACGGTGCGCTGGCACGGTTGGGCGGAGGCGATCTGCGGGCCTTCGTCATCGTATTGGTGATGGGCATCTCGGCCTATATCATGATGTCCGGCCCGCTGGCGGCGCTGCGCGTGGCCCTGACCGACGCCACCAGCCTTGGTTGGCAGACCCGCAGCTATGCCGAGGTTGTGTCCACGCTTACCGGGCTACCGCTGGTCTGGGCAGGGCTTGGCCTGTCGTTCGGCATCGCGGTGATGGCGCTGGCGTCGGGTCCGTTCCTCGCCAATCGTCGTGCGGTGTTTTGGGGCTCGGCAGTCGGACTCGCCATTGCCTCGGGCTGGGCGGTGACCTCGCATGTGGCTACCCACGGCTTCGCCCCGCAGGAGGTGATCTCGCACACGTTTTCGGCCCCGCTGGGCGACACGATCCTCTACCTGATGACCGCGAGCAGCGGAACCGGTATCAGCTTTGGCGTTGCCTCGGTTTTCGGCGTGCTGGCGGGGGCGCTCCTGGGCAGCTTTGTCCAGGGCCATTTCCGTTGGGAGGCGTGCGAAGACCCGCGCGAACTGCGCCGCCAGATTCTCGGCGGGGTTTGCATGGGTTTTGGCGGGGTGATCGCTGTGGGTTGCTCGGTCGGGCAGGGTATGTCGGCGTTTTCGGTGCTGGCGCTGAGCGCGCCGGTCACGTTGGCTGCCATCTTCGCAGGGGCGGCGCTCGGCCTGCGGCAGCTCATCACCGGCTTTGCGTGAATGCCCGGAACTGCGGGGCGAACTGGTCCTTTGCCGATGTCAGGATACCATAACCGAGCGGGACAAGACACCCTTTCCCCTTGTCGCCGTCCAGGCTTCACCCCCCGCAGATACCCTGCAGACGCAGCCAGTTGCCGTCGCTCAGGATGGGGGGCAGATCGGCGTCACGCGCGAAGGGATCGGCCTCGATCAGGCCGAGGACCGTCTCGCCGGTGATGTCGCGGGCATAGGCGTAGGGCGTCGCGCGTACCTGCCAGCGGGCAAACCCAGCGATCAGCGCATCGTTGGGCGGCGGTTCAGGCGGGTTCCTGAGCAACGCTTCGGCATGGGCGCGCAGGGTTTCGTCGCTGAGGCTTCCGGTGGCCATCAGCCGAAGCACCTCCCACAAACCGGCGTCGGCCAGAAGCCGGTCGAGTGGGTCGCGGGCCTCGGCGCGCAGATGTGCCGCGATGATGTGACCGGCCACCGCGTCCGGCGTGTCGTGATCTTCGACGAGATCGGCGTTGACAAGCGTTGTGCCGCCGGTCAGCCGCAGCGCGTCACGGACACCGCTGCGCACTACCACGAGCCGTGCGCGCCCATCTTCCGGCGGCAGCCGCTGTTCCAGAGCGGCGACTGCACCCGCGCCGCCCGGCGTCCGGCAGGGCGGCCCTGTCACCCGGAAGACGTGATCGAGCAACGCCTGCCCAATCTCGGTGCGCTTGGCCTCTGGCACGACGCGCAACGCGTGATCGCGCGCTGCCCCCGGGAGCCAGAGCGTGACAACCAGAACCACCGCCAGAAGGCTCACCGCCATCCCGGCAAAGCGCAGGCGCCCGGGTCTTGGCCGTTGGCGCGCGATGGCGGCGCGCAGCATCTCGATGGCGGCAATCATCTCGTCCTCCCCCTCGGCGATCTCAAGCGTCTCGCCGGGATCGGCATCGGGGTGATAGAGCGCAGGGGACGCACCGGGATTTGCACGGGCTATGGCCGCCAGTGACCAGTGCGCCTGCACGCGGTCGCGCATATCGGTGATGGTGAGCGTCGCCTCGCCGAGCGACACGACGACATCGAGCCGCTGTGCGCCCGGCTCAGGCCGCCACAGCCCCGCCGCCTCTAGCCGCTGGTATTTCCGGAGTGCCGTTCTTCTCATGTGCCGGGCTGCCCTGCCTCGTTCGCGTGAGCGTAGCACGGTGCGGCACATGGCGGCAATTGCTCGACGTGCCCGCATGCGGGCGATATGGAAGGAAGACACCACAGCCCCGGAGTCGACCGCCATGAAGATCGCCACCGCCGCCTATCCCCTCGATCCGCTCAGCCAATGGGCGGAGTATGCCGCGAAGCTGTCGGACTGGGTGGGCCGGGCGGCGGCCGAAGGTGCCGATCTCGCCGTCTTTCCCGAATACGGGGCGATGGAGCTTGCGATGCTCTCGGGCGCGGAGGCCGCGGGTGACCTGGAGCGGTCGTTGCACGCAGTCGATGCCGCGATGACGGATGCGGGCGATCTTCATGCCGATCTGGCTGCGCACCACGGGCTGCATATCCTCGGTGCATCGGCCCCGGTCTTCGATTCCGCACTTGGCGACCGGCCTGTCAATCGCGCCACGCTCTATACCCCGACCGGCGCGCGTGGGCATCAGGACAAGCAGATCATGACGCGCTTCGAGCGCGAGGAGTGGGGCGTGGCGCCCGGCGGGCCGCTGCGGCTCTTCGACACCGCGCTTGGGAAAATCGGCGTTCTGATCTGCTATGACTGCGAGTTTCCCCTGCTGGGCCGCGCGCTGAGCGACGCCGACCTGGTCCTCGCCCCGTCCTGCACCGAGGCGCTCACCGGCTATTCCCGCGTTCGCATCGGCGCGATGGCCCGCGCGCTCGAGGCGCAGTGCGTCACCGCCATGGCCTCGACGGTGGGGGATGCGGCCTGGTCACCGGCGGTTGATGCCAATACCGGCATGGGCGGCATCTTCGGCCCACCCGATACCGGCTTTCCGCCCACCGGCGTGATCGCCGAGGGCACGCTCAACCGCCCCGGATGGACCGTGGCAGAGGTGGACCTCGGCACCGTCGTTCATGTGCGCGCCGATGGCGTCGTGCTCAACCGCCGTCACTGGGATGATCAGGCCGGTCGTGACGCCACGGTCACACCCGTGCGCCTGCGCTGATTAGACCTTGAAAATCGCGGGAAACGGGCGCATTTAAAGGCGCGTTCCGCACGAGGGCGGAATCTATGTGCAAGGAGAGACCATGGCCAAGGAAGACACGCTCGAATTTCCCGGTGTCGTCAAGGAACTCCTGCCGAACGCGACATTCAGGGTCGAGCTTGAGAACGGCCATGAGATCATCGCGCACACGGCAGGCAAGATGCGCAAGAACCGGATCCGGGTTCTTGCGGGCGACAAGGTGCAGGTGGAAATGACACCCTATGACCTGACCAAGGGCCGGATCAATTACCGCTTCAAGTAAGCGCGGTTCGATGCGCTTGATCCTCGGCTCGGGCAGCCCGCGCCGCCGCGACCTGCTGGCGCAGATCGGCGTGATCGCCGATGCGATCCGCCCGCCCGAGATCGACGAGACCCCCGGTAAGGGCGAGTTGCCCCGCCCCTATTGCGCGCGCATGGCCCGGGAAAAGGCGCGGGCTGTCGAAGCTGACACGGATGACATCGTGCTTGCTGCCGATACCACTGTCGCCATGGGCCGCCGCATCCTCGGCAAGCCCGCCGATGTGGGCGAGGCGGCGCAATTCCTCCACGCGCTCTCGGGGCGGCGGCACCGGGTCATCACCGCGGTGGCGGTGCGGCGCGGCGAGCGGTTGTGGCAGCGCGACGTGGTGAGCGCGGTGAAGATCAAGCGGCTCTCGGACGAGGAGATCAACGCCTATCTCACCTCCGGCGAGTGGCAGGGCAAGGCGGGCGGCTATGGCATCCAGGGCATGGCCGGAGCGTTTGCACCGTGGATATCGGGATCGTTCACAGGCATCGTCGGGCTGCCGCTGACTGAAACCGCCGGGCTGTTGCAGGCCGCAGGCTACCCAATGTGGAAGGCCGACGCATGACGGAACGCATCGCTGTTGCGCTCGATCACCTTGGCGGTCGCGAGGCGGCGGCGCTGATGCATGGTGGTCGGCTCGAGGATCTTCTCATCGACGGTGAAACTCCCCGTCCGGGCACCATCTATCGCGCCATCGCGGACCGCCCGGTCAAGGGGCAGGGCGGCCTGTTCCTGCGCACGCCTGATGGCAATGCCTTCCTGCGGCAGGTCAAGGGGATTACACCCGGACAGGCGCTGCTCGTCCAGGTGACGGGTCATGCCGAGCCGGGCAAGGCAATCCCGGTCACCGCGCGGGTACTCTTCAAGAGCCGGTATGCCATCGTCACCCCCGAGGCGCCGGGGCAGAACGTCTCGCGCGCGATCCGCGATGAGGACGAGCGCGCGCGGCTCCACGCGATTGCGGCGGAGGCAATGGGCGGGAGTGGCATGGGGCTGATCCTGCGTTCGGCCTGCGAGAGCGCCGGGGATGACGAGATCGCCGCCGATATCGCGCAGATGCGCGAGGTGGCCGAGGCGGTGAAGAGCGACGCCGAGGGGCGTGGGCCGGAAAAGCTGCTCGAGGGGGATGGTCCCCATGCCCGCGCGTGGCGCGACTGGCCGCTGCCCGACGAGCTGGGCCGCGAGCCCGGCTGTTTCGAGGAGTTCGGGGTTCTCGAGCGGATCGACGATCTATGCACGCCGAGGATGACCCTGCCGGGTGGCGCGAGTGCCTTTGTCGAGCCGACGCGCGCGCTCATCGCGGTGGATGTGAACACCGGCACCGACACCAGCCCCGCTGCCGGTCTCAAGGCCAACCTTGCGCTGGCGCGCGACCTGCCGCGGCAGTTGCGGCTGCGGGGCCTCGGCGGGCAAATCACGCTCGACCTCGCGCCGATGCCGAAGAAAGACCGCCGCGTGTTCGAGGACGCGCTGCGCGCCGCGTTCCGCCGCGACGAGGTGGAGACGGTTCTGGCCGGATGGACCCCGCTCGGCCATTACGAGTTGCAGCGACAGCGCGCGCGCATCCCGCTTGCCGAGGTGATGCGATGAGCTGTCCGATCTGCGGCAAGGCGACGGTGGCGCGCTATCGCCCGTTCTGCTCGCGCCGCTGCGCCGATATTGATCTTGGCAAGTGGTTCGCCGAGGGATACCGCGTGCCGTCTGACGATCCCGACGAGATCGCCGAGGCCGTGGAAGCGGCGGAAAACGAAGCGCAAAAACCGCACTGAAATCGCGCGAAGCCTCTGGACAGCCCGCCCACGCTCGCCTAAGACACGCCCACCCGAGGGCCAGACCCTCACCCGTGCCCGGGTAGCTCAGGGGTAGAGCAGTGGATTGAAAATCCTCGTGTCGGTGGTTCGATTCCGCCCCCGGGCACCATTTCTTCAGCTAACACATTGGTAACACTCCAGCTTTTAACTTGAGCTAGGAGCCGTAGACCATGTCGGAGACCATTTCGCGCCCATTCACCTTCGTCAAAGACGGGATTTTCTACTTCAGCCGCCGCATTCCGAACGAGCTGAAGTGTCATTACAAGTCATCCCGGATCGCGTTTTCGTTGCGCACGAGGTCAGCCAAGATCGCTGAAGCCAGAGCTAGGAAGGCCGCCGATCAGCTCGACGAATATTGGTACCATCTGCGATGCCAGAACGCGAAACTACCTGGAAAACACATGCTGCGCGGCGAGGGGTCTGCCTCGGCTCAACCTGCCGACCCTGCGCCTGATGTGTCTTCCGCATCTGTTCTGTTGTCGGAAGCCGTACGGATTTATCTGCATCAGAAGGGCAAGGGACGCCCGATGACATTCCACAGAGCAGCAGAGAGGTCCTGTGGCTACGTCATCGACGTCTGTGGTGATAAACACCTCGAGGCCTACACCAAAGCAAATGCAAATGCTTTCCGCGATGCGATGATCGCCCGTGGTCTGTCTGGCAGCAGCATCACTCGGGTCTTTGGCACCGTTCGAGCAGTGATTAATTTCGCCGCCAGTGAACAAGGTCTCAACCTCAATAATCCCTTCGCTGGTGTCTACTATGACCGGACTGCAGGCGTCTCGGATCGTAACCCGGTTCCCGCCGATGCGTTGGCTGTCATGCAAGCGCAGTGTCGGTCTCTCGATGACGATATGCGTTGGCTTGTTGCTCTGGTGTCGGACACAGGGATGCGGTTGGCTGAAGCTGCCGGGATGACCCGGGATGATATCGTTCAGGATGACGACGGGTCTCTTTATGCACGTGTACGCCCGCATCCATGGCGTCGCCTCAAGACCAAAGGCAGCGAACGCGATGTCCCGCTCGAGGGCGAAGCCAAGTGGGCCGCACAACGCATCCTTGACCAACAGACCGCGTCGCGGTTTGCATTCCCTCGGTATAACAAGACGGACGCGACAAATGCCAATGCAGCCAGTGCCGCGCTAAACAAATGGATGAAAGAATACGCACCTGCAGGCTGCACGATGCATGGCTTTCGCCATTCGATGCGCGATAGACTGCGAGCGGTTGAATGCCCAGCCGATGTCGTTGACCAGATTGGAGGTTGGCAGACGGAGGGCGTGGGCCACGGATATGGCTCAGGCTACCCGCTCGAAGTCCTAAGGAAGTGGATGAAGGCAGTCACGCGAGCCGACATGGTCTACGGCTCCTAGCTCAAGTTAAAAGCTGGAGTGTTACCAATGTGTTAGCTGAAGAAATGGTGCCCGGGGGCGGAGGTCTTTCTCCGTTTTGTTCCCGTTACAGGCACCTCATCAGCTGGTAGCTCCAGCAAAACAAGGGCTACCAGCATCAGAGAGTCGCCGTCAACAGGCACCATTAAAATCAATGACTTATAGGTCAATTCCTGAGTTTCGAACAGAGGCGCGTGTAATTCATGTGTAACCTAGCTAAATTTCTGCCCCAAGGCTGGGCAACCTCACAACCTCGATCTAGTGTTCGTGACCTGACAAAAGGTTCCCAGTCTGCCTCTGGTGCACCCGCAGTCGCTCGAACGAAGGCCCAGGAAATGCCCACGATCCCGACGCCGCCGTCGCACCACGCTTGATCGGCGATCCAGGCGAAGACATCACATCCATCCCGAAGCTCGATCTCGGTATACTCGTCGGTCATCACCCCCTCGGATTCGCCCGTTCCTCGCAGATCGACCCGGACATAGGCATAGCCCTGCGCCGCTATCCACGGCGCGCGGGCATGGTTACGCTCCAGAGTCTTGTCGTTCTTGCGATAGGGGATGTATTCGAGGATCGCGGGGACGGCCTGTCGCTCCGCCCCGTCCGGCATCCAGATACGTGCCGCCAGGTTGGTGCCGTCCGGCATCGGAATCTCGAGGTGCTCGATTTCCCGAACGGTGACGGGAAGCGCGTGGTCGATTTTCATGACGTTCATCCTGAATTACGTGCGCAGCGATGCGGCCACCGTATCGCGTCCCCGCCCGACAAAGTCCAGCGCGGCCGTTGGCCTATTCCTCGATGTCGCTGAACTCGTAATTCAGCTTCTTCATGACCTGCTCGTAATTCCACAACAGCTTGGATTGCTTGTTCGCCCCCATCCAGACCGACGCCACGGCGTAGCTGTAGGCGTCCTGTTCGGGCAGTTCCGAGAGCCGCATGCCCCGCTTGACATAGGAGGCAATGCGCGTGCCTTCGACCTGCTCGGAGGCCACCTCCAACTCGGCGCGGGAGGGTGTGCGCGCGAGGGTCGCGTCGTTGAAGAACACCCGGTAAAAGAATTCCGCAGCGACGTTTTCCGGCCCCTCGCCGCTCGGCATGTCGGGCTTGCGCCCGAGGCCAAGATCGACCGTGACCTGCTGATGGCTCACCCCGTCCACCATCTCGAACAGGTCGCAATGCGATTGCGCGATGCGGGTGTTGATCTCCAGAAGCCAGATCTTGTTCTGCACCTCGTCCCAGTAATATTCGATGTTGAAGCCCGCATTGTCATAGCCGATATGCGCCATCACCTTGCGAGTGATCTCGTTCATCTCGTCCTGCACGCGGCGCGGCAGGGTTGAGGGGTAGAGGTAGTAGAAAAAGCTGAGCACCTGCGGATAGCGAATCGAATCCACCGTGCCGTAGGGGACGACCTCGCCGTCATGGACATAGCCTTCCACCGTGCATTGACGCCCGCCGATCACGCGCTCGGCCATGCAGTAATGCCCCTCGATCGCCTTGATGTCATCGGGCAGGTTCGCCTGATCGAGCACGTAATTGAAAGGCTCTGAGATCTGGCCAATTTCTGCCCGAAAGGCGGCGACCGCGTAGTCGAAATCCTCTGGGCTGTCGATGCGAAAGCCAAGCCGTGAGCCCGACGATTTGATCGGCTTCACGAAAAAGGGAAAGCGCAGGTCAGCCTCGCCAATCTTGGAAAGGGCGTTGTCGTCGAACGGATCGAATGCGGTGAAGGTGGGTGTGTGGTCCGGCACCACCTCTGCCATGACCTTGCGCGACCAGTATTTGTGCTCGCATTTCAACAGGCTCTCCAGCGAGGCGTTGCGGGTGCCGTATTTCGCGCAGAGCAGGGGCAACATGGTTGACACCGGAAAGTCGATATAGCCGACGATCGCGTCGATTGAGCCGTCAAAGGCGTCGAGCGTCGCCTCCGCCTCGCGCAGCATGGCGGGGATGTCGAATTCCTGCGTGTCCGACACCGCCTCGGAGGTCAGCAGCGGGTGAAAGGCGACATCCTCGACCCCCCGCAGCCTGGTCAGTCGCTCGGCATTCATCGCGTTCATTCCGACGACAAAGACATTCCTGGTCATGGCGATGGTCCTTCCTGATGGGGAGGGTGCGCTCCGGAGAGGCTGACGCACCGAATGGGGGCCGCTTTTTTCTCAGGCCTGGGCGAGATCAGACTGAACCGGAAAACTCCGTCCCTTGAGCCGTTCCGTGGTGCCGGTGATATCGTCCACCAGCAACAGCAGGAAATCGCCCGGCACGGCATCTGCCATGGCCCGGTCAACGGCGTCTTTTTCCTTCATAATGACCTCGACCACGCACTCTGATCCGGCGTCGGCTGCGCCTTTCCGGATCAGCTCCGCCGTCTCGCCTTCGGCGCGACCGCGCGCGTCGGATTCGTAGACATAGAGTACGTCGCACATCTTGGCGAGTTGCGCGCCCAGAGCGGAAAGGTCATCGTCACGGCGATTGCCGGGTGCGGTCGACACGCCGATCTTGCGCTGTTGCCCGAGCCCGTTCACGAGCGGCTCCAGCGCCACCAGTGCCGGCACGTTATGGCCGTAGTCGATCAGGCAATAGACGCCGTCGGCCTCGAAATAGTTGGTGCGCCCGGGCATCTGCGCCGGGGTCGGGTGGAAGGTCAGCAGCCCGGCGCGGATGTCGTTGATCTCAATGCCGTGTGCCAGCGCCACCGCGGCGGCCGCCATCGCGTTCTGCACGTTGAAGGGCGCATGGCCCTCAAAGGCGATTGGCACGTCGTTCACATCCACCACATCGACCACAACCTTGCCTCGCAGCAAGACGATGCGACCGTTCTTGACCGTGACGACCATGCGCCGTTCGCTCAGGTGCTCCAGTAGCGCAGGGTTCTCCGGGTCCATCGTAAAATAGATGATCTCGCCGCGCGCCCAGTAGGTGCCATGCTCCATCACCAAAGGGTCATCGGCATTGAGCACGCAATAGCCGCCTTCTTTCTTGACGGCGTCAACCACCACGGTCTTGCAGCGTGCCAAGTCCTCCAGCGTGTGGATATCCCGCTCGCCCAGATGATCCGACGCGATGTTGAGCAAGACACCCACATCACACTCGTCAAAGCCCAGACCGCGCCGCATGATGCCGCCGCGTGCAACCTCGAGCACGGCATGCTCGACCGTGGGCTCCCGCAGCACGGCCTGTGCGGCCGCCGGGCCGGAATAGTCGCCGCGCAGGATCACATGGTTGTCGATCTCGACCGTTCCGGTGCACCCCATGCCCACCGAATACCCCGACTGGCGCAGGATATGCGTGGTCAGGCGGGTCGTCGTGGTCTTGCCATTGGTGCCGGTGATCGCGGTGATCGGGATGCGGCCATTGTCGGTCGGGTCGGGAAACAGCATATCGACGACATGCTCGCCCACCGGGCGCGGCGTGCCATGGGTCGGGGCCATGTGCATCCGGAAACCAGGGCCGGCATTGACCTCGACCACACCCGCCGATTGCTGATCGAGCGGTTTGGTCAGCGTCTTGGCCAGAAGGTCGATCCCGATCACGTCGAGCCCGACATGCCGCGCGATCCGCTCCATCGCGAAGCGGATATCGGGATGCACCTCATCGGTCAGATCGGTGGCCGTCCCGCCGGTCGAGATATTGGCGGTGGATTTCAGGAACACCATCTCGCTCTCGGGCGGCACGCTGTCGAGCGTGAGCCCGGCCTGCTCGAGCATGCGATGGGTCTGTTCGTCGATATGGATCTGGGTCAGCAGGTTTTCGTGGCCGACGCCGCGTCGGGGATCCTCGTTCGCCTTGTCGATCAGGGCCTGGATCGTCGATTTGCCATCGCCGGTGACATGCGCAGGGCGGCGGCGCGCGGCGGCCACCAGCTTGCCACCGATGACCAGCATGCGGTGATCCTCACCCTCGATGTAGCTCTCGACGATCACGGCACCGGAGTCGTCGCGCACCCGCGCCAGCGCCGCCTCATATCCCGATTTCAGGTCTTCCAAATTGCTTATGTCGGTGGTCACGCCGCGCCCGTGATTGCCGGCCAGCGGCTTGGTGACAACCGGCCAGCCGATCCATTCGGCGGCCTCCCTGACCTCGTCCCAGGAATAGCAGGTATAGCCCTGCGGCACCGCGATCCCCGCATCGCCCAATATCTGCTTGGTCCAGTCCTTGTCGTCGGCGATGGAGTGGCCGATGATGCCCGACTCGTCCGTCACCGTAGCCTGGAAGCGGCGCTGTTTCACGCCATGCCCGAGCTGCGTATAGCTGGTCCCCTCGGTCAGGTTGGTCCAGGGGATGTTCCGCGCCTTGGCAGCATTGACAATGGCCCCGGTCGATGGCCCGAGCGCATTGGCGTCACGCACTTCCTTGAGATGCTCGATGATCGGCTCGAGATCGACGTACTCACTATCGTAGAGCTTTTGCACGATATCGACTGCGGCCTCGCCCGCTGCAAGGCCCGTGGCCTCGTCGCGGTAGCGATAGACCACGTTGTAGATGCCGGCTTCATAGCTGTCGACGGTCTTGCCGTACCCGACTGAAAACCCGAGCATGTTCTGCAGCTCGATTGCCAGATGCTCGACCATGTGGCCTGCATAGGTGCCGTGCTGCACCCGTTGAAGAAACCCGCCCGGAACACCGACCGAGCAGCGATGTTCGTGGATTGTCGGGAGGATCGCTTCGAGTTTTTCGGAGATACCGGGAACCTTGTCACTCGGGCGGTGTTCAAGTTCCTCGATGTCGAGCCGCATATAGATCGCTTGGTAACGGCTGTAATAGTTCGGCCCGCGCAGTGCACGGTGCTCAAGTATACGCATTCCTTTGCTCCAGGCTGCCAGCCCTGAGCTCTTTCGGCTCAAGGACCCGCCGGCCCGTCAAACTGTACCCGTTTCCGTCAACCAGCGCATGCATTATGACATTGTGGACGCTAACCGCCTCACCGTCAGAAAGATCGCTTACATTGGAACCGGTTATGGCCGAACTGTCAACGAGGACGACATGGCCAGGGCCAAAAGCGTATATCTTGTCGTCCTCGAAGAGCACTGCCGAATTTTCTCCGAGGCCAACACCAAGATACTCGGGATTCGTCGCACCAACCTCCATAAGACGCGAAAATCGCCCGCGTTCAAGGAAATGTGTGTCGATGATCACGCCTTCGATCAGCCCAAAGCCAGCAGTCATCTTGACCGCACCCTTGCGCAGCGAATCCGTCGCATTGCCACCATAGACCATCGTGGTCGACTGGCACGCCGCGCCTGCGCTTGTCCCAGCTATGACTGCTCCCTCGTCATAGCGTTTGCGAATATTCCTGAGCGCGTCTGACGCGCCAAGGATACTGGTCAGGCGCATTTGATCGCCGCCGGAGATAAAGATCACGTCACTGCGCGACAGCATGTCGAGAAAGGCCGGATCGACCGCATCTGCGCGCTCTCGGATCCGCACGTCCAGCACCTCGGCAGCGCCCAACCTCTCAAACACCTGACGGTAATCGGCGAACACGTCGTCGGGGATGCTGCTGGCCGTGGTGACGACCCCGACAACCGGCTCCCGGGTTTGGCTCAACGCCAGCACCTGCCTCAGGATCTCGGTTTCCGAGGTCTTATCCTCAGCGCCACCGATCGCGACGAGCTTTCCTCTTGGTACAGGATGTATAGACATGTCCATAAACGGATCTCCAGTCAGCAGTAGGCAACATCTATATATTGTGGAACTTGTCACTTCACAAACAAGATTGTCACCCCGATACTTGACGCCAATCTAGGTGCGTGTCGCAACGTAACAAGCTGGCCACACTTTTCAGCAGGCTGTCCACAGCATTCTTCCGGCCACAAGGTCTGCGACACCTGTCGATGAATCAAGGAGGGATATCCCATGACCAAAGGTTTCGTGCTCGCCATACACGGTGGTGCCGGTGTACTGCCTCATGCCGAGATGACGCCCGAACGCGAGGCTGCCTGCCACGCCGCCCTCGCGCGCGTCCTGGCTGCCGGAGAGGCGGTTTTGGCGCGCGACGGCACGGCCCTTGATGCGGTCACCGTCGCGGTCGAGACGCTTGAGAATGAACCGCTTTTCAATGCTGGGCGTGGGGCGGTGTTCACCCGAGAGGGAACGCACGAAATGGATGCCGCGATTATGGACGGGCGCGGGCGCAAGGCCGGGGCGGTTGCCGTCATTGCTGGGGTGCGCAATCCCGTGCGCCTTGCACGTGCTGTTATGGAGCGGACCGATCACGTATTGATGGTCGGTGATGGGGCGCTGGAGATCGCGCGGGACGCGGGACTGGCCTTTGAAGACGATGCCTATTTCTTCACGCAGGAACGCTGGGACAGTCTGCAAAGCACCCTGCAGATGGAATCTGATGGCACGCTCGACGATGACCCCGCCCGGCGTCACGGCACGGTCGGGGCCGTCGCGCTGGACCGTGCGGGCAATCTTGCCGCGGCGACATCGACAGGCGGCATGACCGCCAAGCGCAGCGGCCGCATCGGCGACAGCCCGATCATCGGTGCCGGAACCTTCGCCGACGATGCCACCTGCGCGGTTTCGGCCACCGGCGACGGCGAGGCCTATATCCGACTGTCGGTCGCGCATGAAATCGACGCGCGCATGAGGCTGGCCGGACAATCGATGACTGACGCGGCACAGCAAGTCATCTTGGGCGATCTGACCGCCATTGGCGGCTCGGGCGGATTGATTTGCGTCGACCGTGACGGGGCACTCGCCATGCCGTTCAACTGCGACGGGATGTACCGGGGTTGCGTGATAGAAGGCGGCGAGCCGGTAACGGCTATTTATTGAAACTGGGTCCGAAAAGGCACCCCCCAGGACACCAAACTCATAAGTTTGCATCCAGATACGCGTCGCGACGCGTTTGATGAGGGTCAGGCGTTATCTGCCAATACCGTCATTCAGTAGTTGGTATCTATTCCCGTAAAGTAATCCATTCCAAGACCAGGACTCGAAAGACACAATTTTCGCCACAGCGCGAAATCTTACGATCAGAACATGAAAACCCGCTGCACACGGCATCGAACAACTCTTTGTAAGAATGGAAAATCGGAACCGTCCATATGGTGTTCAGTCCTGGCATTTGGTGGATCGGATTTAGGATGAATCGATCTGGGTCTGAAGTCCAGATCTTGCAGATGTATTCGTAGGATGTGAGACGCGCTGAGCGTCTTGAGTCTGCGAGCGAAGTTGTATGCGTCCATGAAGTCGGCGAGACGCTTTATCCAACGCCAGACCGCTGCCCTGCTGACACCGAGCTCCCAAACGGCATCGTTGATACCACTTTCCAGACTGGCAGTGCCATTCAGATATGACTGAACAAGCGGACGCAGCACGGTCGAGCCAACGTGGCCTTGGCTCGGGTCGACCGACTTGAGCCCCTCAGACACATCTATGAGCAACGAATCAGCCAGGCGGAGCACGCTTTGTGCGTTCCGCCTTGATCGAGATCAGTGTGCGGACGCAACGGAGGCCGTAGCGTCCGCTGAGGTTCAACCATTGCTTGCGGACGCTTTAGCCGATCATAGCCGGTTCTCTCGATGTCGATCGACGTGTTTGGAGGGCGCCCCGTTTCAGGGGGCTCTTTGAGATCGAAGCCCAACAACGAGAGGAGGGTCTGCCATGAAGTTACCACTTGCACCTGTGATCGGGCTTGCCACGGGGGTTCTTGCAGCGCTTTCGCTTCCATCGAATGTCCGGGCGGAATCGGCGGTGGACTGGTCGGCGATCCCGACAACCACCCTTACGTTGTTTTACCCCGGGCAAAGCGGCTATGACTGGCTGCGCAGTTCCGACCACAAGCGGGCCTATTCAAAGGTGATCGAGGGCGATTCCTGCGTCTCCTGCCACGAAGGCGAGGAGAAGGATATTGGCCAGCTGATCGTCACGGGCGAGCGGCTTGAGCCCGATCCGATCGAGGGCAAGAACCCCACTGTCGACCTTGCCATGCAGGTCGCCTACGACGATGAAAACACCCACTTCCGGTTCCAGTGGAAGACCCAGATGGACCGCCCGGGCCAAATGCACAACTACATCCGCTACAACGGCGAGGCGTGGGAGTTCTACGGCAGCCACCGGGCGTCCTCGAAGGTACGCAACGGCGAGCAGCCGCCGCTCTACGAGGACCGGCTGGCGATCATGGTCGATGACGGCTCGGTGCCGAATTTCGCCGCGCAGGGCTGCTGGCTTTCTTGCCACAACGGCATGCGCGACATGCCCGAGGAGGCGAGCAAGGACGACATCGCTTCAAACCCCATTCTGGGAAGCGAGGGCCTGAACAAGAGCGATATCCGCAAGTACTTGCCGTCCTCGCGCACCGATGAGGAGGCGAGCTGGGACGCGACGAAGCTCGCCGACGAGATCGCCGCGCTCAAGGCCGAGGGCAAGTTCGTCGACCTCATGCAGTGGCGGGCGGCGCGCAGCGCGCCGGTGGGCATGGCGGACGACGGCTATGTGCTTGAATATCGCCTGTTCGACGCCGGTAAAAACCCGTTCAGCTGGAACGTCGATCGCAAGACCATGACGCCGAAGTTCATGTTCGACGCCGAGAAAGTCGGCGTGAAGGCGATCACCGTCGATGACATCGGCGATCCTTCGAAGCCTTATGTGCTTATCCACGAGGAGAACGTCGTCGCCTACGATCCCGACGCGGGCTGGAAGACGGGTGACGTGCTTCCCGGTCGTTTGGTGAGCCGTGCCGGCGCCGAGGGCTCGGCCGCTGACAACGACCAGGTGACGAGCAAGTGGGAAGACGGTGTCTGGACGGTTGAGTGGACGCGCAAGCGGGACACTGGCCACCCGGAGGACGACAAGATCATCGAAGACGGCAAGGCCTACAACTTTGGCTTTGCGGTTCACGATGACAATGTCACGACACGCTTCCACTACGTTGGCTTCCCGGTCTCCATAGGCTTCGGGGCCGAGGGTGATATCCAGGCAACGCCGCTTCAGTAAGCGGCTTGCCCCACGCATTTCGGGTTGGCGTCGCACCGGCACATGATGCAACGCCAGTCCGATCCCGGACAACTTCACAGGAAGGGGAGACGAGATGCGGCTCTGGAAATGGACAGGCGGGCTGACAGGCATCGCCGTGCTGGTCGGCATAGGTGTCGGGGTTGTCGTTGGCGCGCCAGCCGCCGATGGCGTCGACCGGTACTTTTCGTCGAACAAGTTCTGCGCACAGACCTGCCATGTAATGGAAGCGACAGTGGCAGTCGAATTGGCAGAATCCGCCCACGGGACCACCATCTCCGGTGTCGTTCCGCAGTGCAAAGACTGCCATGTGTCCGAGGATCTGATCGGTGCCTACATCGATCACATCAAGGGGACGCGGGAGCTTTATGCCAACCTCATCCTGGGCATAGACACGGTAGAGGAGTTCGAGGAGGTTCGCTTTGATGCCGCGAACCGGGTGCGCATGCATCTTGTCAACAATGACAGCGAGAACTGCCGCTCCTGCCATGTGATGGAGAAAATCAAGCCCGAGCGCGTGCGCGGCCAGCGCCAACATGCCGAGGCACAGGAAAAGAACATCACCTGCATCGTGTGCCATTACGATCTGGTGCACAAGGAAACGGCGCTGTCCGAGGAGTTCGACGCCATCGTCAGTTCCTATTGATGAGGCGGGCCAAGATCGGGGCAGGCCTACACCGCCGATGATGCACCTCGCGGGCTGGCGTTGCGAGTGGCCTGCTGGACGAGGAGAAACTGATCCGGCCTGTGAAAAAGCCACCTGATGCCCAACCGAAATCTCGACCTTCCGCGGCACGAGGCGCAGCAATCACCCGGCAATCCAGGCACGTCCCGACTGGCTGCGAGACGATTTCTCAGGGCCACGGTGAGAGGTGACCGGCTTGTCGTGCTTGCCTACTGGCCCCTGAAAGGCAGAATTCACGCTCGCGGTGAATGTTCGCTTCCACGGGCCACACCGCAGCATCTCATGGATGATGGAGGGGCAGGTCAGAGATCGTCTCGACCTCGGCGTGTGGCAAGTAGGGATAGCTGACCATGTCCAGCTTGGGCGGGCATCGGGTTGGGCGCGACATCGGTGACCAGCTGCACGTTTTCACGCGCCGTCAGGCTGGCCACAAGGTTGTAGAACTGAAAAA
>MRWG01000556.1_pt1 | contig 37907 bp, 43 predicted proteins | sample 1013341 | NCBI WGS metagenome assembly MRWG01 (sample SAMN06117577, study PRJNA244670) | biofilm metagenome | biome: Water; feature: Cathode Biofilm; material: Biofilm; isolation source: microbial consortium enriched at the cathode of a solar microbial fuel cell | place: USA: District of Columbia ... | reverse complement strand
ATTCGAACGCCCGACCCCCAGATTCGTAGTCTGGTGCTCTATCCAGCTGAGCTACGGGTGCCTGCCGTTTGGAAGGCGGACACATACAGCGAGGAATCGGGGGATGCAAGCCTGTTTGCCACCCAATCGACATTCCTGTGCAGTGCGTATCGCTGCGGCCTCTGCAGCCCTGGCAACAGCGCCCGGCAGCGTCAGGATTTCGCTTCGAATACCCCGCGTGCAATGGCCCGCGCCAGGGTCGAGGCGGCCAGCTCGCCAATCCGCGCCACCAGCAATGCCCGCTGCTCCCGGGACGCGATCCGGCCCGACGACATGACAAAGACCGCATCTCCGTCAAAAGGCGCAAACACCGGCCGGATGGCCCGGGAGAATCCGGACAGCGCCATCTGTGCCACGCGTTTGGCTTCGCTGGCGGTCAGGATGACATCCGTCGCGATGCAGGCAATGGTCGTGTTCTGTCCCATCGCCGGATTCGCCTTGGCCGCGCCCCAATCCTCGGCGTCGGCGGCATAGTGTTCGGGCGGGCGCTCTCCCCCGAACTCGCCTCCGATCTCATGCGGCCAGGCCCAGTAGGCCTCCGTGCCCGGCATGAACACCGACCCGAAACAATTGACCCCGGCCAGCGCCCCGACGGTGATGCCGTCCTGCGTGACAATGCTGGCAGATCCCGTGCCGCCATCATGTGCCCCGGCCCGTGCGCCATAGCCGGCCCCTGCACGGCCCAGCGCTACGTCGCGGCTGCGCGCGCGATAGGCCGCCAGTCCCAGTGCAGCATAGGGGGACGTTTCGCCCCAATTCTTGTCGCCGCCATTGGCAAGATCATACAGGATCGCGGCTGGCACGATCGGCGTGCGCGGCACACCGGTCAGCGGCATCAGCGCAAAGCCGCGCCCTTCCAGCTTCAGGCCGGACGCCACACCATCCGCAGCCGCCAGCCCAAAGGCACTGCCACCCGACAGGCAGACCGCGTCAATCCCGTCCACCAGCATGCCGGCCGACAGGAGATCGGTTTCCCGCGTGCCCGGTCCGCCGCCGGAGACGGCCACGGCCGCAATCGCCGGGGCATCCGGCACGATCACGCTGACGCCTGTACGCACTGCCGCATCCTCGGCCTGGCCGACCTGAATGCCCGGCACATCCGTGATCAGGTTTCTTGCGCCTGGTTTCGCCATAAGCTGTGACCCCGTCTTTTCCTTCTGAGCGTTGTTTCATAAGGTCTGCCGCAACACTCGCCAAGCTGAAGGGGCACCTTATGAGACGATTGCCGATCCTCCTCGCCTGTATGGGACTCAGCGCCTGCGCGCCGGGCGAAGATGCAACGTTCAATGCCTCGGAAGAAGCCCGCCGCGCCGCAGAGGCCGCCGATGCCGCCCGCATGGCAGGGACCGAACAGGACCCGGCGGAGTCAGCTGCGCCGGAGGCATGGACCAAGGGCGCCATGGTTGCGGCCGCAGACCCGCGCGCAGTGGAAGCGGGCCTCGACATGCTGCGTCAGGGCGGCTCGGCCGTGGATGCGGCCATTGCCGTCCATGCCGTGCTCGGCCTTGTCGAGCCGCAAAGCTCCGGCATCGGCGGCGGCGCCTTCATGGTCTATTACGACCATGACAGGGACGAGATCACCGTGTTTGACGGCCGCGAGACCGCTCCGGCCTCCACCACTCCCGATCACTTCATGAAGGATGGCAAGCCGCTCGGCTTCCTCGAAGCCTGGCAATCGGGAAAGGCGGTGGGTGTGCCCGGCCAGATCGCGCTCTACAAGACGTCGCACGACGCGGCCGGCAAGCTGGACTGGGACGCACTCTTCCAGCCTGCCATCCAGTTGGCCGAAGAGGGATTCGAGGTCTCGCCGCGCCTGGCAAACCTGCTCGCTAATCCCCGTCTTCGCGGCGCCACACGCCTGGACGACCTGCCGGCATCCTCAGCCTATTTCTATCCGGATGGCGAGCCGCTGCCGGTCGGCTTCCTGCGCACCAATCCGGACTATGCCGGCACGCTGAAGGCCATCGCCGCATCCGGCCCCTCCGCCTTCTATGAAGGCGAGGTCGCCGAAGCCATTGTCAACGCGGTGAATGGCGATGCATCGCCCGGCAACATGACGCTCGAAGACCTGTCCGCCTATTCCGTGAAGCTGCGCCCGGCCCTGTGTGGCAAGCGGGCGGATGACTATCGCATCTGTTCCGCCCCGCCACCCTCTTCCGGCGGCGTGACCCAGAACATGATCATGGGCCTGTATGACCTGCTGGAACCGACAGACGAGGCAGAGATGACCGAAGAGGCCTATCTGAAGGCCTATGTCGATGCCCAGCGCCTCGCCTATGCGGACCGCGATCATTATGTCGCCGATGCCGATTTCGTGCCGGTCCCGTCCAAGGACCTGATCGATCCGGCTTATCTGCGGGTGCGCGCCACCGAAGCCTTCGCGCCCGACGGCGCCAGTTTCCCGGGAGACCCGGGCCTCGCCCTCGGCCGCGATCCGATGCGTCCGCTGTGGGGAGAGGACGCGACGGAGCATGCGCCCGGAACCACCCACATCTCGATCATCGATTCAGATGGAAATGCCGTCTCCATGACGGCCACGGTCGAGGCCGCCTTCGGCACGTCCATCATGGTCAAGGGCTTCCTGCTGAACAATCAGATGACGGATTTCTCGCGCCAGCCGACCAAGGGCACAAAGCCGGTTGCGAACGCCCCCGGCCCGCTCAAGCGTCCGCGCAGTTCGATGTCGCCGACGCTCGTCTTCGATCCCGAAGGCGACTTGTTCATGGTCACCGGATCGCCCGGCGGGAACGCCATCGTCGCCTATGTCTCCAAGACACTGGTCGGCGTGCTCGAATGGGGCAAGACCGCCCAGGAGGCGATCAACCTGCCCAATATCATCGCCCGCGGCGACACGGTGGGCGTGGAAATCGATGTGCCCGGCGGCCCGCAAGCGGCCGAGGCCCTGCGCGAAATGGGCTATGATGTTCAGGAGCGCGAGGGAGAGAATTCCGGCCTGCACGTCATCGTCGTGCGCGAGGGCGGTCTGGAAGGCGGCGCCGACCCGCGCCGGGAAGGCGTGGCCCGCACCCTGGACTAGTCGGTCATGGCCAAGCTCTATTTCTCCTACGCCGCCATGAATGCAGGCAAGTCGACCATCCTGCTTCAGGCGGCGTACAATTATCGCGAGCGCGGCATGGAAGTCCTGCTGCTGACCTCTTCCCTCTACAGGGATGAGGCCGACGGGCACATTTCCTCCCGCATTGGCATCGGCGCCGACGCCACCCTGTACACGCGCGAAGCAGACCTGTTCGCACTGATCAGGAAAGAGCTCGAGCAGGTGAAGATCAGTGCCATTTTCGTGGACGAGGCGCAATTTCTCACGCGGGACCAGGTCTGGCAGCTGGCTCGTGTGGCAGACCAGCTGGGCGTGCCCGTTCTGGCCTATGGTCTGCGCACGGATTTCCGGGGTGATCTGTTCGAGGGATCTTCCGCCCTGCTGGCCATCGCCGACTCCCTGCGCGAAATCCGTACGATTTGCGAGTGCGGACGCAAGGCAACGATGGTGATCCGACTGGGCCCGGATGGCGAAACGCTTACCGAAGGAGAACAGGTCAGCATCGCCAAGGCGACCTATGTTTCAGTCTGCCGGCGGCACTGGGAAGAACGCATGGGCCGCTTCCCTCCGGCGTCGGCGTCAGGGGGATAATTCCGCCGTCAGCGCGTCGGCCAGCAGACGGCCGGACGGCGTCAGGGCAATCACAGACCCGGCCTCGATCATCCACCCTTCGGACACGAACACATCGATCTTGTCCTGCGCAAGCGGCTTTCCGGACAGCGCCTCGATGCGGCGCCGGTCTATCCCGCCCGCCGGGCGCAGCCCCATCGCAAGCAGTTCCCGCGCTGCATCCAGCGGATACAGTTTCGACGCCTCGGACCAGCCCGACGCCAGCGCCTGCACATTGGCGATATAGGCCGCAGGCTGACGTTCCGCCTCCGAGGCATAGCGGCTGCCGCCCACGCTCAGCCGCCCATGCGCGCCCGGCCCGACCCCGATCCAGTCCCCGCCCTGCCAATAGGTCAGATTGTGCCGGGACCGGACATCCGCAGAGGCAGCATGATTGGACACTTCATAGGCGGGCATGCCGGCCGAGGCGAGCACATCCTGTGTCAGCTCGTACAGGTCGGCCTGGTCATCATCATCCATCGGCGTCCACTGGCCCCGCGCCACGGCCTTGCCGAAGGCCGTCCGCGCCTCGATGGTCAGCTCGTAGAGGGAAATGTGCGGCGCACCGAAAGCGAGTACATCCTGAAGCTCCGCCTGCCATGCCTCCCCGGTCTGTCCGGGCCGGGCATAGATCAGATCCACCGACAGGTTCGGAAACACGTCCATCGCCCGGCTCAGCGCGATCCGCGCGGCGGCGCTGTCATGGTCCCGCCCCAGGAAGGCCAGCGCAGAATCGTCCAGCGACTGCAGCCCGATGGACAGGCGGTTGATCCCCGCAGCCTTCAGGCCGTGCAGGTCCAGCCGCAGAACATCGTTCGGATTTGCCTCCAGCGTGATTTCGGCCCCGGGCTTCAGCCCGAAACTGTCGGATGCAGACTGGATGAGCCGGGCAATATCGGCCGGCGGCAACAGCGAGGGCGTGCCGCCGCCCAGATACACGCTGTCGAGCGCGCCATGCTCCGGAAGGCGCGGCCTGTGGATCGCGATATCGCGGCAGATGGCATCCAGCAAAGGAGAGGGATCGCGATCCTTCGCTGCGTACACATTGAAGTCGCAGTAGGGACAGATCCGGGCACAATACGGCCAATGGATGTAAATCCCGAATCCATACTCTGGACCGAAGGGGGCGCCCCCCTCACTCATGACAGCAGCGCCGCCTTCAGTTTCGCAACCGCTGCGGCCCGGTGGCTCATCGCATGTTTGCGCGCCGGATCCATTTCGCCGAAGGTCACGCTCTCCCCGTCCGCGATGAAGACCGGGTCATAGCCGAATCCCTTGTCACCGCGCGGCGGCCAGGTCAGCGTGCCGTGCACCTCCCCCTCGAAAACTTCGGCATGGCCATCGGGCCAGACCACGGCGAGCGCACAGACAAATTTTGCTGACCGGTCGGTCGCGCCGATCTCGTCCAGTTCCCGCTGCACCTTCTCCATCGCCTTGCCGAAATCCCGCGGGTCCCCGGCCCAGCGCGCCGAATATATGCCCGGCGCGCCGCCCAGCGCGGTCACCGCGAGCCCCGAATCATCCGACAGCGCCGGCGCGCCCGTCGCCTCGGCCGCGGCCCGCGCCTTGAGGATGGCATTGCCGGCAAAGGTCGCCTCGGTTTCCTCCGGCTCGGGCAGGTCCAGGTCGATCGCCGAGACCACATCAAAGCCCAATGGCTCGAACAGGTCCTTCAGTTCCGACACTTTGCCCTTATTGTGGGTCGCCGCGACGAGCCGTCCCGGCGAGAGCCTTCGAATCATGCTAATTTCACCCATTCTGTAGTGGCCCTGTTCTTGCTTTTGTCATTTAAGTATATATCGTTATTCGGTAAGCCCTGCGTCTTTGGCGATAAAGACATGGGGCGTCAGGTCAACAACGCCGGAAGGTAGACACAGACGCATGAGCACAAACGCGGGAAACTCCATGGCGATCATCATGACCGTGCTGGTCACGATTGTCATGTGGATTACAGCCATCGTGGGCACAATCGCAATTGCGCTGATCGGCATGAGCATCATCGCCCATTATTCCGATGGCTCGATCCAGATTCTGAACCTTCTGATCGAGGACAAGACCTTCAGCATTTCCGCCCTGATTGCCGGCTTTCTGGGCGCTCTGATCGTCATTCCCGCCATCATCTATGTCTGTTTCCAGCTCCGGCGAATCCTCGCGACACTGTCCGACGGCGACCCGTTCGTGCCCGAAAATGCGCGCCGCCTGCGATTCATCGCCATCGCCATCGCGCTTACCCAGCTGCTGACGATCCTGATCCAGCTCGCCACGCCTGTAATGTTCAAGGAAGCGACAATATCACCCCGGATCGACCTTATCGCATGGGCATCGGTTGCGGCGCTCTTCATCCTGTCCCAAGTCTTCAGGGAAGGCACCCGCCTTCGCGATGAAGAGAAAATGACCATATAGGAGCACAGGATATGTCCATTCGCGTGACCCTCGACCGTGTGCTTCTGGATCGCCGCATGTCTCTGACGGAACTGTCGGAACGTGTCGGCGTCACACTGGCCAATCTGTCCATCCTCAAGACCGGCAAGGCCAAGGCCGTGCGCTTCTCCACACTGGAAGCCCTGTGCCGCGAGCTGGACTGCCAGCCGGGCGACCTTCTGGTCTTCGACGACGAGGATTCCGCCGATCATGAACAGGTGGCGGCGGAATAGATGGGCTGGCGCGACGCGTTCCCGTTCGAGGCCGGTGATGTCGTATCGGTCCGGTTCGGCGTCGTCCTGTCCCACTATGGCGTGGTTACCTCGCGCGGCACGATCATCAGCAATTCCCGCCTGCATGATGGCGTGATCGAACAACATCCGGCCGACTTCGCCACCGGCCGTCAGATCCGCCTGCACCGCCGCTACAGCCGCCTGGACGGTCATCTCGTCGAAGGCCGGGCCCGCCGCCAGCTTGGCCGGGACTATGATCTGTTCGGCTCCAATTGCGGCCACCTCGTCCGGCACGCTCACCGGCGCAAGCCCACCCCGATGCAGATCGGCGCGGCAACTGTCCGGGCCCTGGGGGACATGCTGTCCAGTCGGCGCAGACATGATTGACCGGCGGGCGCAACAACACAGGGAACACCGGCCCGATCCCGGCGTATCTTGCGCATGACCCTGAACCGCATCTTCGTCCTGCTCGCCCTGATCCTGCCGTTCGCTGCCGCCTGCAGCAATGACAAGGAAGTCGGCGAATTCAAGAATGACTGGCTCGGCAACGAGATCAAGATCAAGCAATTGCAGGACCCCCGGATCGAGGGCGTGGTCTGCCATCTGTCTTATTTTGATCGCGGCGTCTGGGACCGGCTCGGTAAGGGCAACTGGTTCGAAAACCCGTCAAATTCCTCGATTTCCTGCCTCCAGTCCGGCCCCATCCGCATCGGGCGGATCGATCTGGACAAGTCCGGAGAGGAAGTCTTCGACCAGAATCAGAGCCTGATCTTCAAGCAACTGGCCGTGCGGCGCATCTATGATGCCGATTCCGACAGCCTGATGTATGTCTCCTACAGCCGCAAGATTGTCGACGGATCGGCCAAGATGAGCCTGTCGACCGTGCCCCTGTTCGGCGAAGACGTGATCTGGCTGACCGGCAAGCCGGGCACCGGCAACTGACCCTGCCATCTCGCCGCATCCCGGAATTCCCCTATGGACGCGCGCATCCGCGTATCCCATCTGACGCGTCATGACTGTCCGCATCCGTTCTGCCGAAGACCGGCGCCGCGAAATCCGGGAGAATGCCGCCCGGCTCGGCATCGATGAGGCGTTCATCTCCGATCTGGTCGAGACCTTCTATCGCCGCGTGCGGAGTCATCCCCTGCTCGGCCCGGTCTTCGAGCGCGAAATCGGGGACCATTGGGATCCGCACCTTGCCACGATGAAGGATTTCTGGTCGTCGGTGGCGATGAATACCGGCCGGTATTCCGGCAAGCCCTTCCCTGCCCACATGAAACTGACGGGCATCACACCCGCCCATTTCAATGTCTGGCTCGCCCTGTTCCGGATGACGCTGGAAGACCTGTCCGACAATGCCGAGACGGTCGACTATTTCATGGAACGCGCAGGCCGGATCGCCCGAAGCTTCCAGCTCGGCATGTTCGAACTGGGCAACGGGCCGGCCGGCTAACCGAGCGCGGCGCGCTGCGCCTCGAACAATTCCATGCAGCCTTTCTCGGCCAGACGCAGCATCTCGTCCAGTTCGGCGCGGGTCATGGGACGTTCCTCGCCGGTGCCCTGCACCTCGATGAAGCCGCCATCGGAACTCATCACAACATTCATGTCGGCCTCGCCGCGCGAATCCTCGGGATAGTCGACATCCAGCACCGGATGGTCCTGATAGACGCCCACGGAAATGGCGGCGGCCTGCTTTGTGATCGGATCGGCTGAAATCACGCCTTCCGCCTTCAGATAGCGACAGGCCATGGCCAGCGCGACAAACCCGCCAGTGATCGAGGCAGTGCGCGTTCCGCCATCGGCCTGCAGCACGTCGCAATCGATGGTGATCTGATTTTCGCCGAGCGCCGACAGGTTACAGACCGAGCGCAGCGACCGACCGATCAGGCGCTGGATTTCCTGTGTCCGTCCCGACTGCTTGCCGGAAGCGGCCTCGCGGCGTCCGCGTGTATGGGTGGCGCGCGGCAGCATGCCATACTCCCCGGTAACCCAGCCCTTGCCCTGCCCTTTCAGCCATGGCGGCACGCTCTTTTCCCAGCTGGCCGTGCACAGGACGTGCGTATTGCCGAACTTGGCCAGGCACGAGCCTTCGGCATAGCGGGTGACATTGGTTTCCAGCGTCACCTCGCGAAGCTGGTCAAAAGCGCGTCCGGACGGACGGATAAGCGTGCTCATCTGGGTATCCTCTTTGCTGACCTGCCTGATTGCGGGTTTTGGCGCGCCTGTCTACACCGGGTAAGAGGTTCTATTCGCTTGGGGGACATATGCCGACCGATATCGAGATTGCCCGGGGGGCCCGCAAGCGCCCGATGCAGGAACTTGCCGACGCGCTGCACATCAGCGCCGAACACGTCATCCCCTATGGCCATGACAAGGCGAAGATCGCGGCCGGGCATCTCGACGCCATCCGGTCACAGCCCGACGGCAAGCTGATCCTGGTCACCGCGATCAACCCAACCCCGGCCGGCGAGGGCAAGACCACGACCAGTATCGGCCTGGCCGATGCCATGAACCGGATCGGCGAGCGCACCCTGCTCTGCCTGCGCGAACCGTCGCTGGGCCCCTGCTTCGGCATGAAGGGCGGCGCCACCGGCGGCGGACAGGCGCAGATCGTTCCGATGGAGGACATCAATCTCCACTTCACCGGCGATTTCCACGCCATCACGGCTGCCCACAATTTGCTGGCCGCGATGATCGACAATCATGTCCATTGGGGCGGCGAAACCGGCCTGGAGCCGACACGGATCAGCTGGCGCCGTGTGCTCGACGTGAATGACCGCAATCTGCGCCATGTCGTGACAGGTCTGGGCGGCAGTGCAAACGGCACACCCATGGAAACCGGCTTCGACATCACCGTCGCTTCGGAAATCATGGCCATTCTCTGCCTTGCCGATGATGCGCATGACCTGCAGCGGCGGCTCGAACGGATGGTCATCGGCTATCGCCGCGGCCGCGTGCCCGTGACGGCCGGGGAAATGAAGGCCGTCGGCGCCATGATGGCGCTGCTCAAGGAGGCCATGCTGCCAAATCTGGTCCAGACGCTGGAAGGCAATCCGGCCCTGGTGCATGGCGGTCCGTTCGCGAACATCGCGCATGGCTGCAGCTCGGTCATTGCCACACGGGCGGCGCTGAAGATGGCGGACTATGTGATCACCGAGGCCGGCTTCGGCGCGGATCTCGGCGCGGAGAAGTTCCTGAACATCAAGTGCCGCCAGTCCGGACTGGGCCCTGATGCCGCCGTGCTGGTCGCAACAGTACGTGCGCTGAAGATGCATGGCGGCGTCTCGAAGGAGGATGCGGGCACCGTCAGCTATGACTCGCTCGAGCGCGGCCTTGCCAATCTCGGCCGGCACATCGAGAATCTGCGCCAGTTCAACGTGCCGGTCGTGGTGGCGATCAACCGGTTCACGTCCGACACGTCGGGGGAAATCGCCGCTGTCGAGGCCTTCTGCGAACGCATCGGCGTGCCCGTATCGATCTGCACCCATTGGGCCGAAGGCGGGCATGGCGCGGAAGACCTGGCCCGCAAGGTAACCGCCCTGATCGCTGCAACAGGCGCCGAGTACAAGCCGCTCTACCCGTCCGACATGCCACTCTTCGACAAGATCGAAACGGTCGCCCGGCGCATCTATCGCGCCAGCCATGTCGAAGCCCCGGCTGCCGTCCGCCGTCAGCTCGACCGATGGGACGAGGAAGGCTACGGCCATTTCCCCGTCTGCATGGCCAAGACCCAGTACAGCTTCTCCGCCAATGCCAAACTGGTCGGCGCGCCGGAAGGCCATGTCCTGCCGCTGCGCGAGGTGCGCCTGTCGGCCGGGGCGGGCTTTGTGGTCGGGATCTGTGGGGACATCGTCACCATGCCCGGCCTGCCCCGCCAGCCTGCGGCAGAAGGCATTCACCTGAACGCGTCCGGCCAGATCGAAGGCCTCTCCTGACTCTATTTGACTCTACTTAGCAAAACCGCTAATTAGCATTTATGCAAAATAGCGTATTCAAGGCCCTGGCGCATCCTGCCCGACGAGAGATCCTGGCGCTCCTGCGCAAGGGCCCCCGGCTGGCCGGGGACCTTGCCGAGGCATTCGATTCCAGCTGGCCGACCATGAGCCGGCATCTGGGTGTGCTGAAGGAGGCCGGCCTCGTGACGGCCGAGCGTCAGGGCACGCAAATCCTCTACCGCGTGAATACGAGCGTGCTGGAAGATGCCGCCACGGCCCTGCTCGGCCTGATCGGCAAGGATAATGGCGATGACGAGCTGAAGGAGGCTGCAGAATGAAATCCCACATCATGATCGGACTGGCCTGGTCCCTGCTGGTGATCGCCGCAATGGCGGGCATCACGCTCTATGCCGGCGGTCTGCTGCCGGAGGGCGACCGGATCCCGTTGCATTTCGGACCGGATGGCCAGCCGGACCGGTTTGGCGACCGGGCCGAGGCCCTCACCCTGCTCTGGCTGCTGCCCGGCATCATGGCCGGTGTTTCCCTGATCCTGGCAATTGCCCCCTTGCTGGATCCCCGGCGCGACAATGTCCGCATCGGCCGGCGCGCCTATCTGGCGGTTTGGGTCGCGGTCTCCACGGTCATGCTGTTTGTCCATGCAGGCACGGCCTATGCCATGGTAAACAGCACCTCCCCCAGCTTCGAGACGACCGGCATTGTCCGGTGGATCATCGCGGCCTGTGCCCTCCTGTTCATCATCATGGGCAATTACCTGCCAAAGACCCGGTCCAGCTTCGTTTTCGGCATCCGCACGCCCTGGACGCTGTCCTCGGACCTGGCCTGGGAAAAGACCCACCGCCTGGCCGGGCCGCTCTTCATGCTGGCCGGCGCGCTCAGCCTGGCGGGGGCGTTCCTGCTGGACGGGATCTGGCTGGCCCTCCAGATGACTGTCTGGGTGCTGGCGGCGGCGCTGGTCAGCAGCGTGTATTCCTACCTGGTCTGGCGCACGGCCGAGGACCGCGACACCGGCTCGCGCCACCTCGTCTGAAACCTATTGAACCGCGGGCGGCGCGCGCCTAATCAATAAGGGATGATCCAGCCCCTCGACACGCAATCCCTGTTGCAGCGCCTCGACCAGCGCTCCCGCGACATCTTCCGGGAGATTGTCGAGGGCTATCTGACCACCGGCGAACCGGTCGGCTCGCGGACACTGTCGAAAAGCGGCATCGCCCTGTCTCCGGCCTCGATCCGCAATGTCATGGCGGACCTGACCGAGTTGGGCCTGCTGGAATCGCCGCACATTTCGGCCGGACGGGCCCCGACCCATACGGGCCTGCGCCTGTTCGTCGACGGCTTTCTGGAGATTGGCGAGCCTAGCCGGGATGATCGCCGGGAGATCGACGAACGGCTGAAATCCGCCGGGGCAGACATCGAGGCGGTCATGGGCGAGGCCTCCGACATCCTGTCCGGCCTGACCGGCGGAGCGGGCCTCGTCTCCTCCCCGACCCGCGATGCGGTGGTGCGGCATGCCGAATTCGTGCCTCTGGGCGGACGCGAAGCCCTGTGCGTCATCGTCACCGAAGACGGGGATGTCGAAAACCGGATCGTGGAAGTCCCCGAAGGCCTGCCCGCCACAACGCTGATCGAGGCCGGCAATTATCTGTCGACCCGTGTGCGCGGCCGCACCCTGTCGGAAGTCTCCCTCGACATCCGGGAAGAATTGCGCACCCGCCGCGCGGCACTGGACCAGGCGGCCTCCTCTCTTGTCGAACAGGGCCTTGCCCAATGGGGCGGCGAAGCGCCGGGCCGGGGCCGGTCCCTGATCGTGCGGGGCCGCGCCAATCTGCTGGAAGATGCCCAGGCCGCCGAGGATCTCGACCGTGTGCGCCAGCTGTTCAACGAGCTTGAACGCCAGCAAAGCCTGCTCGATATCCTCGATACGACCCGCGAGGCCGATGGCGTCCGGCTGTTCATCGGCTCGGAGAACCAGCTTTTCCCGCTGTCGGGTTCAAGTGTGATCGTGGCTCCCTATATGGGAGGCGGAAAACAGGTTATCGGCGCGCTCGGCGTAATCGGCCCCACGCGGCTGAATTATGCCCGCGTCATACCCATGGTGGATTATACGGCGAAAATGGTCGGCCAGTTGCTGACCAATCGCCGAAAGAAGGATGTGCAAGGATGAGCGACGAACCCAAGCCCGGCGAAACCGCAGAGATCGATCCGAATGCCTCTAAGGCTGACCTGAAAGCGGCCGCGGATGACATCCTGAGGTCAGCTCCGAAACAGGATGAAAAGCCGGGAGACGAATTGACACCCGTTGAACAGCTCGAGGTCGAGAAGGAGGAACTGCGCGAACAGCTGTTGCGCACGCTCGCAGACCTTGAAAACACACGCAAACGCGCCGAGCGCCAGGTGGCCGATGCCCGCATCTACGCCATCGAGAAATTCGCCGGCGACCTGCTCAGCGTCTCCGACAATCTGTCCCGCGCCCTTTCGGCCCTGTCCGAGGAAGACCGCAATGCCCTGTCAGAGCCGGGCAAGAACCTGCTTGGCGGCATCGAGATGACGGAGAAGGAGCTGCACACCGCCCTCGCCCGGCATGGCGTCACCGCCATCGCGGCCCAGCCCGGCGACACGTTCGACCCGAACCTGCACCAGGCCGTCGCCAATATCCCGTCAGACCAGCCGAACGGCACCATCGCGTCCTGCTTCCAGCCCGGCTGGAAGATCGGCGAGCGCACCCTGCGCGCCGCCATGGTCGCCGTCAGCGCAGGCGCGGCGAACTAACGCCCCACCTTCCACATCGTGACTGTGTTCTGCCGCCAGTTCGGCACGATGACCGTATCGCCGATCACGGTCAGATCGTTCTGGGAGACTGGCTCGTCAAACAGGGTCGTGACGACACCATCCTCGCCGACATAGTGGATCTGGCCGGGCCAGGACGAGACAAGATAGCCGCCCCCCGGAACGAGCCCGATCCCGTCAGCATTCTCCATGCCGGACGCAATCTCCGTCAGTTCGCCGTCTGCGGTCACGGTGAACAGGCTGCCTGTGGTCATGGTCGAGATCAGCATCCGGTCGCCATCCCCCAACAGGCCGTTCACACCCGCCAGCCGTTCATCCTGCAGCCACAGCGCCGCCGCGCCATCCTCGATCCGGTAGATGGCGGCATCACCGGAATCGGAGACGAACACCGCGCCGTTCCAGACCGTCGCATCGTTGAGGAATTTCGCGCCCTGGATCTGCACCTTGCCGAGCCGCTTGCCGGTGGTCGCATCAAAGGACACAACGGCATCAATGTCGGTCGCGTACAAATCGCCGTCCAGAACGGCCATGCCCTTTGGTGCATCCAGCTTTGCTGCCCAGTGGCGCTCAGTCACTGTGCCGTCGGGCGCGAGGCGGGAAATGTATCCGTCACCATCCTTTGCACTCCCCTCCCCGACAACGTTCGAGATCAGGTACGCCCCGTCCGGCGCCACCGCCACGCCCTCGGGACTTTCGAACCCTTCGGCCACCCAGACCTGTTCGATGCTGGCGACCGCCAGCGGGGGCGCCTCGCTGTGCGGCCCGGCCGAAGGGGCCGCGCAGGCCCCCATCAGAATGAGGGATGAAGCGAAAGCGGCTGTGCGGATCATGGATGGCCTCCCCGGCATGTGTTTTGACCACTATGCCAAGCCGGGCATCACCGCGTCCAGCCTTTCCCAAACGCGATCAGCCGACAGGTTCCGCAGGGCCCGTCCGCGCCATCGGCAAGCGTTCCCAGAGCCGCTCATGGAATGTGTAGGCGATGGTCTGCACGGCCGGTTCGATCAGGCCAATGGCCAGCGCCGCGTGCCAGTTGCGCGTCAGGGCAAAGGCCACCGCAACGGCGACCGTGAGATGCATCAGGCTGTAGGTCAGGGTCTTGATCAATTGGCGGGGCATGGGAAATCCTTTCACACCAATTGAAATAGTGAGAGTGAGAACCATTTTCAAATAAATAGGTGCACGACCTCCCATAGAGCCAACCTATCGCAGCAAGGGGCCAAAAACCTGTACAGCTACGTATTGTTCCCCCCTTGAGACGCGCTAAAGCCTTCCCATATCGCAAGTCGAACCGGCGCACGGATAAAACCCGTTTCCGCCACCTCATTTGAACCCTTGGAGAGAGCCACCGGCTGTCCGGGGCTGCTGAGCAGACCGCAACAGAACATGGCCCGTGGCGGCTTGATAAAAAGAGAGACGCAATATGAGCAAAATCATCGGTATTGACCTTGGTACGACCAATTCCTGCGTTGCCGTCATGGAAGGCGGCCAGGCGAAGGTTATCGAAAACGCGGAAGGCCAGCGCACAACCCCGTCCGTGGTTGCCTTCACCGAAGGCGGCGAGCGCCTGATCGGCATGCCGGCCCGGCGCCAGGCTGTGACCAATCCCGATTTCACCTTCTACGCCATCAAACGCCTGATCGGCCGTCAGTTCGACGATCCGACCGCGCAGAAGGACAAGGAAATTTCGCCCTTCGAGATCGTCAAGGGCCCGTCCGGCGATGCATGGGTGAAAGGTCGTGACAAGGATTACGCGCCGCAGGAAATCTCGGCCTTCATCCTGACCAAGATGAAGGAAACGGCCGAAGCCTATCTGGGCAGCGAAGTGACCCAGGCCGTCATCACCGTTCCGGCCTACTTCAACGACGCCCAGCGCCAGGCAACCAAAGATGCCGGCAAGATTGCGGGCCTTGAAGTGCTGCGCATCATCAACGAGCCGACGGCGGCAGCCCTGGCCTATGGCCTCGACAAGGACGAGCAGTCCAAGACCATCGCGGTCTACGACCTCGGCGGCGGTACGTTCGACGTCTCCCTGCTGGAGATCGGTGACGGTGTGTTCGAAGTGCTGTCCACCAATGGCGACACCTTCCTCGGTGGTGAGGATTTCGACCTGCGCATCGTCGACTTCCTGGCCGACGAGTTCAAGAAGGATCAGGGCATCGACCTGAAGGCCGACAAGCTGGCTCTGCAGCGCCTGAAGGAAGAAGCCGAGAAGGCCAAGAAGGAACTCTCCTCGGCCAGCCAGTATGAAGTGAACCTTCCCTTCATCACGGCAGACGCCACGGGCCCGAAACACCTCAACATAAAGCTGACCCGCGCCAAGTTCGAAAGCCTGGTCGAGGATCTCGTCAAGCGCACGATCGAACCGTGCAAGAAGGCGCTCGCCGATGCCGGCAAGTCCGCTGCCGACATTGACGAAGTTGTCCTCGTCGGCGGCATGACACGCATGCCGGCGGTGCAGGAAGCGGTGAAGAAATTCTTCAACCGCGAGCCGCACAAGGGCGTGAACCCGGATGAAGTCGTCGCCATCGGCGCGGCCATCCAGGGCGGCGTTCTGCAAGGCGACGTGAAAGACGTGGTCCTGCTCGACGTGACCCCGCTTTCGCTGGGCATCGAGACGCTGGGCGGCGTGTTTACCCGCCTGATCGACCGCAACACCACGATCCCGACCAAGAAGTCCCAGGTCTTCTCGACGGCTGACGACAATCAGCCTGCTGTGACGATCAAGGTCTTCCAGGGCGAACGCGAAATGGCCGTCGACAACAAGATGCTCGGCCAGTTCAACCTCGAAGGCATTCCGCCGGCCCCGCGCGGCGTGCCGCAGATCGAGGTGACGTTCGACATCGACGCCAACGGCATCGTGTCCGTGTCCGCCAAGGACAAGGCCACCGGCAAGGAACAGCAGATCACCATCCAGGCAGATGGCGGCCTTTCCGAGGACGACATCAAGAAGATGATGGAAGATGCCGAAGCCAATGCCGGCGCCGACAAGGCCCGCCGCGAACTGGTCGAAGCCAAGAACCATGCCGAGGCCCTCGTGCACCAGACCGAGAAACAGGTCGAGGAGCATGGCGACAAGGTCTCTGACGAGGTGAAAGCCGAAATCCAGACCGCCATCGACGAGCTCAAGGAAGCCCGCGAAGGCGAAAACATCGCCGACATCCAGGCCAAGCAGCAGGCGCTGATGACCGCCGCCATGAAACTCGGCGAAGCCATCTATGCCAGCCAGCAGGAAGAAGCTGCCCACAGCGATGCGGCCGCAGATTCCGCAGCCGATGGCGACGATGTGGTGGATGCCGATTTCGAGGAAGTCGACGGCGACCAGAAGTCCGCTTAGGCCGCCCTCACCTGACCATCAGAAAACCCGCCGGAATGATCCGGCGGGTTTTCTTTTCATGAGAGCAACCAATCTGGACTATTTGCGTGGAGGTCGGACAAACCTCGCGCCAATCAGCACGCCGGTCTGCCACCGTTTCTCACACGACACGATCAGCTCCTCAGCCCCACATGGCGCCAGGATCTGCAGGTCGAAATCGGTCGGCACATCCCAAAGATCAGGCAGCTTCAACTGTGCGCCCGTCGCAGACAGGTCTCGGACCATGACGTCGACCGTGCTGTGACGAAGGTTCAGCAATATCCGCCCACGACGCAATGTGCGCCTGCGGGCCGCGGCGCGTCTCTGTCTGGGCGGGGTGGGTTCAGGCGGGGAGGAATCATGTGTCATGCTGCAGCAGCTACAACACAATGCGAGGTTCGCCCCCCGCCCAGCTGTGTTAAGTCAGGGGTTTGAGACTAGAGTGTAACAACCACTTTTCCCTGCGCCTTCCGGTCCATCAATTCCCGGATCGCGTCCGCTGATTTCTCGAGCGGATACGAGTTCGAAATGTGCGGGCGGATCTTGCCTTCGCTGTAGAGCTGGAACAGTTCCGACACATTCTGGGCATGCGCTTTCGGGTCCCGCGCAACCGCCGCCCCCCAGAACACGCCGCGCACATCGCAGCTCTTCAGCAGGGTCAGGTTCAGCGGCAGTTTCGGGATGCCTGCCGGGAACCCGATCACCAGAAACCGGCCTTCCCAGTTCATCGCACGCAGCGCAGGCTCGGCATAATTGCCACCGACGCCGTCATAGATGATGTCGACGCCGCCGCCGGACACTTCCTTGATGTCATTGGAGAAGGCCTTCTGGCCGTCCCGGTCGAGTTCGCGGGCATAGACAAGCCCCTTGTCGGCGCCCTTGGACAGGCAGAAATCGACCTTCTCCTGCGTCGAGCAGGCCGCGATCACTTCCAGCCCCATGGCCTTGCCCAGTTCGACCGCGGCAATGCCGACACCGCCGGCGGCGCCCAGCACCAGGAGCTTTTCGCCGGGCTTCGGGTCGCCCCGGTCCTTCAGGGCATAATAGCTGGTCCCATAGGTCATGAGAAAGGCGGCAGCCTCCTCGAAGGGCATGCCGTCCGGAATCGGCATCACGGCATGCTGGGCCGCAAGCGCATATTCCGCCATGCCGCCATTGCCGATCGATGCCAGCACGCGGTCGCCGGCCTTCACATGGCTGACCCCCTCGCCCACTTCCTTGACGAAGCCGGCGATTTCTCCGCCCGGCGAGAACGGGCGCGGCGGCTTGAACTGGTACATGTCCTGAATGATCAGCGAATCCGGGAAATTCACCCCGCACGCCTTCACTTCGATCAGGACCTGGCCCTTGCCGCACTCCGGCACCGGCACCTCTTCCAGCACCAATGTTTCCGGTCCGCCCACTTCCTTGGAGAGCACTGCTTTCATGCCTGCAACATCCTTCTCGTCTTGTTGTTTCTGCTGGCAGACGGTAGCGGTGTGCCTGATAAAAGTCCAAGCCTGACGTAGCGGAGAGGTAGCGATCAAATGGCAAAGAAATGGGCCCTTGCCCTGCATGGCGGAGCCGGACCAATTCCCGGCAACGACTATTCCCTGCAGGAAGCCCATCTGGCGACCCTGTTGCAGAACGGGGCCGAACGCCTGCGTGATGGCGAGGCCGCGCTCGACGTGGTGGAGATCATGGTCCAGGGCCTTGAGGAATCGGGCCTCTACCTGGCCGGCAAGGGCGCGGCGCCGAATCTCGATGGCGCCTACGAACTCGACGCAGCCATCATGGACGGTCGCAACCGCACGGCCGGTGCCGTCGGCGCGCTTCAGGGCTATCGCAATCCGGTATCCTGTGCCCGGGCTGTGATGGAGCAGACCCCCAACGTATTGCTGATCGCCGATGGTGCGCGAAAACTGCTCGCCAATTCCGGCCTCGACCTGATCGAGGATCCGGAGGCCTATTATGATCCGGTGGACGAACTGACCACACAGGACATGATCCGTTCCACCGGCACGGTCGGCGCGGTCGCGCTGGACATTTATGGCGACCTCTCGGCGGCCACGTCCACTGCGGGCATTCGCGGCAAGACCCCGGGGCGGCTCGGGGACACGCCCCTGATCGGCGCCGGCACCTGGGCTGATGAACGCTGCGCCGTCTCGTGCACGGGGCTCGGCGAATACTTCATCCGCGCCGCGGCCGCGGCCGATGTGTCGGCGCGCATCCGCTATGCGGGCGAAGCGCTGGAATCGGCGGTCCAGGGCGCCCTGGACGATGTCCGCCGGCTCGGCGGTCAGGGCGGCATGATTGCCGTGTCCGCCAATGGCGAAATTTCCACGCTCTGGAATTCGTCGGGTCTCAAACGCGCCATGGCGGACTCGACTGGCCGTTTCGAAGTGGGCACGTTCGGCTGATGGCGATTGTTTTCTTCATTCTGCTCGGCGTCACCGTCTTCGTCCTGCTGCTGGCGCTGCAGATGCGCTGGATGGTGTCACTGGCCCTGCGCCGCGCGCTGGCGGACAAGTTCGGCGGCCTGCCGTCGGATGCCGCCTACCGGCAGGGCGTGGCCGATGCCGGACGCCAGATATCCCATACCGATGTCGCGGCCCATCTGAACACGACCTATCCTGACCAGCTCGCTCATCTCCGCCTGGCGCGGCGGGCCTCCGTGTTCACGCTGCCGGTGATTGTCGCCCTTCTGGTCGTCCTGCGATTTGGTCTGGAGGCTTTCTGACATGCGCGGCTATTTCGCCATCGGATCGGAGCGGATTTCCAAACCGATGAATCTCGGCGCCCTGATGCGCACGGCCAATGCGTTCGGCGCCAGTTTCGTCTTTTCCATCAATGCCGAGCACCGGCTGAAGGCGGCCTATCAGGCCGATACATCCAAGACGGCTGGCCAGGTGCCCTATTATCAATGGGACAATGTCGACGAGATGCAGCTGCCGCGTGGCTGCCAGCTGGTCGGTGTGGAACTGACCGATGACGCCGTCATGCTGCCGACATTCCGGCACCCCCCTCAGGCGGCCTATATTCTGGGCCCGGAAAAAGGTGACCTGTCGCCGGACATTGTCGCACGTTGCGACCATGTCGTGAAAATTCCGACCAAATTCTGCATCAATGTCAGCCTGGCCGGCGCACTGGTCATGTATGATCGTCACCTGTCCATGGGGGGCTATGCGCCGCGTCCCATCATGCCCGGCGGCACCGGCGGTGACGGTCGGCCCGGTTCCTACGTACCGGGCAAGGACCGCAAGTGATCAGCGGCCCAGCACCCGCTGGATCATGCCAATCACACCGGTAAAGCGAAGGCCGGAATCCCGCACCGCCAGGGCAAAGCACACATCTCCCGGATCCCCGACAGGCTGATGCGTGTCATCGGGGCCTTTCACCGCAAGGTCTCCGGGACCATAGCTGCCGCTCTCATCGGAAAAGCCGCCCGCCACAACCAGGGTGAACTCCATGCCGCCATGTGTATGCCGTGGCACGCGGGCATTGGGCTGGATGCGGTACAATTCGACGTCGAGTTCACTGCCCACATCCAGCTTCATGCGCCGGATGCCGGGGGCCGTTCCCTGCCAGCCAGCGGCGGCGAAAGCGTCCTGGGCGGGGGTCCGCAACGGATCCGGCAGGTCGGCGAGTTCCCGGTCTTCCGGCTGGCGGGAGGCCGCCCGTCCCGTCTCGCCTTCAAGCTGTGCAATCAGGTCCAGCGCACGGGTTGCCGCGCCGGCGGACATGCGAGCCGGTTCAGCCATTTCCAGCATCACACCGGAGACTGTCTCGCTGACCGCCAGGGCATGGCGTACATCTCCCCGCAACATGCTTTGGGTTTCCAGCAGCAGGGCAAAGGCCGGATCGAGGCGTCCGGCAGCATAGGCCGAATACAATTCGCTGAATGCAGCATTCGCCGGACCGCTCATCGCATCGCGTCCCTGTTCGCGGGGCTCAGGCATCACCGCCTCCCTTCTCCAACTGCCCGCGCAATCGGCCGAAGGCCAGTCTTATGCGGGATTTCACCGTGCCCAGAGGCAAATTGAACCGGCTGGCAATCTCGGAATGCGACAAGCCCTCATAGAAGGCCGCCTGCAGCAATTCCAATTGTTCCGGGGGCAGTTTCTGCAATTCCGTCCGGACCGTCTCTTCGATCTGGGCGCGGTCCAGCGCCACGTCCGGCTGTTCGATATCGGGCGGACGCAACATCGGCTCATCCGCATCCAGTTCGGGCCGCGAGGCCTGCCGGAACCGGTCGATCCGGCGGTTGCGCGCCACGCGAAACACCCAAGTCGAGACCGACGCCTGCTTGCGGTCATACATGCCCGCCTTGCGCCACACCGTGACCATCACATCCTGCGCGAGATCCTCTGCTTCGTTTTCGCTGGCCCCCAGCCGCAACAGATAGCTTTTCAGCCGCGGGGCATAAAAATCGAACAGTTCCGAGAACGACTCCCGGCACTTGTTCGCGGCAATCCGCGCCATGCAATCAGCATGATGGGCCCGCAACACAGGCGAGAGGGTCGTTGTTACAGTGTCGTTCACACGCAGGCTCTTAGTCTCGGCACGTCCGCAGTATCGGGCCGCCCGGTTCGGAAGGCAACCAGTACAGTGAACACGCCCGTGTGAAGCTGCACGCCGCCAAGCGCCGTAGTTTAGCCTTAACCCTGTTGTCTGTATCGTGCAGGGAAACTCCGCGCCAAGGGAAATATCTGGAAGATGCACGCACCGAGACTCAGCCGGAACTCACTGATTGCCATTGCGGTGTCTGCCGCACTGGCCGCACCGCTTGCCAGCGCCAGCCCCACCGCCATCGGGCGTTACAAGGACTGGTCGGTCTTCACCGATACCGCCAATGGCGAGACCATATGCTATGCCGCCACACAGGCCACCGACAAGGCGCCACGCTCGGCCGATCATGGGGATGTCTGGTTTTATGTGACGAACTGGAAATCCGGCCGCGCCCGCAACCAGCCCAGCCTCAAGGTCGGATATGAACTGCGCGAGGATCTGGCCCCGAAAGCCAGTGTGGGCCGCTCGTCCTGGACGCTGTTCGGAGTCGGTCGGGAAGCCTTTGCCGACGATTCCGACGATGCCCGCATCGTCTCTGCCCTGCGCAAGGGCCGGGAGTTGCGGGTGGAGGCGGTCTCCAAGCGCAACACCCAGGTCGCCTATCACTTTTCCCTCAGCGGCTCGGCGGCGGCTATCGACAAGGCATCGGAAACTTGTCGCTAGCGGCCACGGGCAGCATTCGGTCTCCCGAAACACGACAAGGCCAGCCGGACACGTGCCCGGCTGGCCTTGCAACCTGACGGAATCAGGTCAGTTCGGACTCGCCTAGTAGCTTTCCTGCGTGATCGGCGTCAGGATGATTTCGACCCGGCGATTGGCTGCGCGGCCTTCGGCCGTTGCGTTGTCGGCGATCGGCTGGGTTTCACCCATGCCCACAGCGGCGAGACGCACCGGCGTCACACCCTGGTTCACCAGGTAGGAACGCACTGATTCCGCACGGCGCTGGGACAGCTCCATATTGTAGTCGTCCGGACCGTCGGAGCTTGCGTGGCCGATAATGTCCACGGCGGTTGACGGGTAGTCGACCAGCGTTGCGGCAACATCATTGAGGGCGCTGTAGAAATTCGGCTGGATCGTCGCGCTGTTCACTGAAAACGTGATGTTGGACGGCATGGTCAGGGCAATCTGATCGCCTTGGCGTTCGACGCCAATGCCGGTACCGGCCGTCTGTTCACGCAGCTGACGCTCCTGCTTGTCCATATAGTCGCCGACAGCAGCGCCTGCGATTGCGCCGACCGCAGCGCCGATTGCAGCATTGCGGCCATCATCGCCACCTGCCAGCGTGCCTGCGCCCGCACCGAGGATTGCGCCAACACCGGCGCCGGTCAGGACCCGTTGGCTGGGCCCGGTTTCGCAAGCCGGAAGGGCGATCAGGGGAAGCGCGAGCAGCGCATAGGAAAGACGTTTCATTTCATCAGCTCCTTTGAGAAAGGACAGCCCGGAATTGGGCACGCATATCAACGCGTGGCGCAGTCTTTCCGTTCCTTCGGTAACAAAACAATGGCGCAGGCCATTAACTCCCCGTAATGTTGGCCCTGCAGCGAGCAATTCCTTGAACGGCTTCAGCGTGTTATAGGCGGCCGATCATGAAAACCGCACTCGACCTCACCCGGCGCCCCGACGCTGTGTCCCCTGCCCCCCATTCGCTGGCCGGCATGTCCCTGCCCGCCCTGAAAGCGGAGATGGAAGCCCTCGGGCTCGAACCGAAGAAAGCCGGCATGCGCGCCAAGCAGCTGCGCCGCTGGCTGCACCATTTCGGGTCGCAGGATTTCGGCGCAATGACCGACATCGCCAAGGACCTGCGGGCGAAACTGGACGAAACCTTCGTGTTGACCCGGCCGGAAATCACGGACCATCAGGTCTCGCGCGACGGCACCCAGAAATGGCTCACACGGTTCGGCCCCGGTGTTGAAGGCGAAAGCGTCTTCATCCCGGATGTGGGCAAGGCCGGTGCATTGTGCGTGTCCAGCCAGGTCGGCTGCACGCTGAACTGCACCTTCTGCCACACCGGCACACAGAAACTGGTCCGAAACCTGACCGCCCAGGAGATTGTCGCCCAGATCCTGATCGCGCGCGACGGGCTCGGCGAATGGCCCACCTCGACCGAGAACCGGAAGCTCACGAACATCGTCTTCATGGGCATGGGCGAACCGCTCTACAATCTCGACAATGTGGCCGAGGCAATCGACACGATTTCGGATGGGGACGGCATTGCCATCGGGCGCCGTCGGATCACCGTTTCGACCGCCGGGGTTGCGCCGAAGATTCCGGAACTGGGTCACCGCACCAGCGCCGCCCTCGCCATCTCCCTGCACGCCACACATGACGACCTGCGCAACGAGATCGTGCCGATCAACCGCAAATATGATTTGCAGACCCTGTTCGAAGCGATCCGCGCCTATCCGGATCTCGGCAATTCAAAACGGGTGACCTTCGAATATGTCATGCTCAAGGGCGTGAATGACAGCCTGGCCGAAGCCCGCGACCTCGTCCGTCTGCTGAAAGGCGTGCCGTCCAAGATTAATCTCATTCCGTTCAACCCCTGGCCGGGCAGCCCGTATGAGTGTTCCGACTGGGAGACCATCGAGGAATTCGCGGAAGTGCTGAACCGGGCCGGCTATGCGTCCCCGATCCGTACGCCGCGCGGCCGCGACATTCTCGCCGCCTGCGGACAATTGCGCTCGGAAAGCGTCAAGAAATCCGCCGCAGAGAAACGCCGCGAAGCGCTGGCTGCAGAGACACCCGGTACGACCTGAACTCAGGCTGTCTGAGCGGAAGAAGCAGATCGCTGGAGCAGCGCCAGAAACGCTTCATGTTCAGGCAATTCGTGCCGGGCCTTGTCCACAAGGGCGCTGATGTCCGGAATGTCCGGTTTGTCTGGAACCGGTCCGGCGACATATTTCATTCCGTGAAGGATGAACTCGTAACTGTCCCGGGCGAACAAGCGATCGGCCCCGGGAAAGTCGAACTGGGTGGGGGCCCGGTGCCGCCAGAGTTCAAGCCGGTCCCTCAAATCATCAACAATGGCATCCTCTGCAGTCGCTGCACGCCAGAACGGCGTGTCGCGACGGGTGGAAATCACATAGTGCAAATTCAGGAAGCCCAGTATCTCCTCATAAAGGTCAGTCATGATCCTGTTGTAATACCGCACCGTGGCATGCGGCGCGGTGGCAAAATCCTCCAACATGCTGGCAATCGCCAGACCTGCAAATTCGATCAGGTACAGACCGGAGGATTCGAGGGGTTCCAGAAATCCGTCCGCCAGCCCCACGGCCACGCAATTCCCTTTCCAACTCTGCACACGCTTGCCGCTCGTGAATCGTATGTGCCGGGCCTCAAGCGCCTCGCTGTGCGGGCCTTCAAACTGCCGAAGCGCGGTTTCGGCCGCGTCCGCGTCCAGGAACTGGCTGGAATAAACATAGCCGATACCCCGTCGGCTCTGCAGGTTGATGTCCCATTGCCAGCCGGACTCTCGTGCTGTGGCCTTCGTATAGGTCAGAATGCGGTCGGGCCGGTACACCTCATAGGGGACACGCATCGTCACGGCGCGATCACACAACAGGTATTTGGCATAGGACTGCAAGGGCACATCCAGCGCGTCGCCGAGCAGCACCGACCGGAAACCCGTACAGTCGACAAACAGGTCCGCGGTCAGGATCTCGTCCTGATCTGTTTCGACAGAGCCGATCAATCCTTCCGGTGAAACATTCACCCGAGCGATGTTGGCCAGGCGGTGTTCGATTCCCCGTTCGCGTCCGAATGTCGAAAGACGGGCAGCCAGCTTTATGGCATCGAGATGATACGCATAGGGAAAGCTCGCCTGATATTGTGGATGTCGAGGAGATTTCGGCGCGATATTGTAGTCCGCCAGCCGGGTCAGTGCGGAAAAGTGCCGGTCGAAGGCCAGGCCATTCCCCGCCCCCCATGCCCCGGCCGCACGGTCGGTCTGGGGCCGGGCCCTCCGGTCGAACGGATGATCGTAAGATTCACCAGGGTTCCAGTTATTGAAACGTATCAGCGTCTTGAATGTCGCCTCGGCCGAGGTCAGGAAATCCTGTTCCGGCAAACCGATATCCTTCAACGTCCGCCGGATCGTCGGCACCGTTGCTTCCCCAACACCGATGGTCGGAATGTCCGGGGACTCCACGAGCAGAATCCGGGTCGGCCTGCCTGCTCTCCGGCAATGCGCATTCAGCAGGTTTGCCGTGATCCAGCCGGCGCTGCCACCACCCGCAACCAGAACTGTCTGAACCATGCCCTGTTCCCTGCTCGCCTCCATCACGCGGCATACTCGGCAGGATGTCCCGGCCGGTCAATCCGGCAGCGCAGCCGCCGCCCCGTTCAGTCGGTCTTCAGGGCGGCGATGCGGGCCTGCGCATCTGCCAGAATATCGGCAACCGCCTTGCGCGTTTCTCCGTCATTCGAGGCTGACCGCACAGTGTCCCGCACCGTATGGCGCAGCCGGTGCATTGCCCCGCGCACGTCATGCGGATCGTCCGGGCGGTCACTCTCCTGCAGATCGGCCAGTCGCGCTTCGATGGCGGCCAGCGTCTCGGCGGCGGCCTCCCTTTGCTCACGGCCGGCCTCGGTCAGGCGGAACAGGCGGCGTTGGCCGTCCATGTCCGCGTCTACCCAGCCCAGATCCAGCAGCGCTTCCAGCGCCGGATAGATCACTCCCGGGCTGGGCACATAGGCCCCGCCCGTGCGGCCTTCGATCTCGCGGATCAGATCATAGCCATGGCGCGGCTCTCCGGAGACAAGCTCCAGGATCAGCAGGCGCAGATCCCCATGATTCAGCGGACGGCGCCGACCGCCGCGGGGCCCCTGCCCCCGTCCTCGTCCATGTCCGTGCCGCATCCTGAACCGTCTCCCGTGCAAACGCTCTGAATCCCCGTCGCCCCGGCCCGCGCCGCGGCGAAATCCCATGTCCTTGTGTCGATATGTCATTTTGTATCCTTTCGATATATCTGAATCGCATATATTTTCGATATATCGAAAAATCAAGTTTCGTACTATCTAAAATCTTCAGGCAATCATCGCGCCGAATTGCGCAAAGCCTTAACGGGACCTCTCCGCCCATCAATCAATTCAATCGAATTGCAGAGGGGCGCTTAACCGTGATCGGGCACACTGCCGATTGGTCCCGGACATGAGAACAAGGGGTGGGTGTCGATGGATTATGCGCAATCAGCCAGGCCGGCAGCAGGCCTGTCCGTACTCACTGATCGGCTCGGAGCGCGCCCCTGGGTGGTCACCGTCTTCTTCTCGGCTGCGCTGATCTTCCTTGTCCAGCCGATGTACGCCAAGATGACAACGCCGCTGATGGGCGGCGCGCCGGCAGTCTGGAACGTCTCGCTGGTCTGTTTCCAGGCGGCGCTTCTGGGCGGCTATGCCTATGCGCACCTGTTGGGGCGGCTGAACTCCCTGCGCCTGCAGGTCGCCATTCATGCCACCCTGCTTGCACTCGCCGCCCTGGCGCTGCCCCTTTCGATTTCCGGCCTGTTCGGCGCGCCGGACCCTCAGCATCCCGCCTTGTGGCTGACCGGCACCTTTGTCGTCTCGATCGCGCCGCCCTTTGCCATCCTGTCGGCCACCGCCCCCCTGATCCAGCACTGGTATGCGCGCTCCGGCCGGCCGGATGCGGACGATCCCTACCATCTCTATTCCGCGTCGAATGCCGGGTCGCTGCTGGGACTGGTCGCCTATCCGCTCATGATGGAGCCCTTCTCGACGCTCGGCGCACAATCCCTGCTCTGGAGCGGAGGCTACGGTCTGGTCGCGCTCCTGCTGGTCACCTGCGGGCTGCTGGTGCTCAGCTACCATCGCCGCACCGTCCCTGACGCGGCTGCCGCGCCCGCGTTGTCACGTCCCGCATCGATCAGCTGGAAGGAAAAAAGCTATTGGCTGCTCCTCTCGGCGGTACCGTCCGGCCTGTTGCTCGCGACCACATCCCACATCTCCACCGACATTGCCTCTGCCCCCTTCCTGTGGGCACCGCCGCTAATCGCCTACATCGCCACCTTCATCATCGTGTTCGCAAAGCGGCCGCTGATCTCGCCTGCTATGGCCGACAAGTCGCTGCTGTTCGCTGTCGCCGCCGCCCTCCTGATGCTGAACGTCCCGGTCTTCAATTCCCAGATCGTGGTGCTCGGCCTGATCATCCATATCGGCGCGCTTTTCCTCGCCGCGCTCAGCCTGCATGGCGCCCTGGTCGCGCGTCGTCCGGCGGCGAGCGGCCTGACCGAATTCTATCTCCTCATGTCGCTCGGCGGTGTGCTTGGCTCAGCCTTTGTCGCCCTGCTGGCTCCGGTCCTGTTCAATGACATCCACGAATATCCGCTTCTGCTTGGCGCGGCGCTGCTGCTCAGCCCCCGCTTTCTCGGCAAGGGCGTCCGGCTCACCCTGGATCGCCGTACCCTGACCATCGGGGCCGGCATCCTGCTCGCCATCGGGGCCATCTGGTCCACCTTCGCCCTGCTGCGGGCAGACGCGGATGGTAGCATGGTCACGCGCCGCGGCTTCTTCGGCGTCGTGAAGGTCTACTCGCCCGCCGGCAAGGACCTGACCCTCATGCAACATGGCAACACGATCCATGGCGCCCAGATCCGCAGCCAGACAGACCGCCCCACCCCGCTGGCCTATTACAATGCCGCCACGCCCATCGGGCAGGCCTTCACGCGGCTGGCAGGCACAGCCCGCACAGTGGGGGTTGTCGGCCTCGGGGCCGGCGGCGTGGCCTGCCATGCCGGGCCCGGACAGGATTTCACCTATTACGAAATTGATCCGATTGTCGTCGACATGGCCACCAATCCGGACCATTTCACCTTCCTTTCCAGCTGCACGCCGGACGCCCGCATTATCCTGGGCGATGCCCGCATCACGCTGGCCGACGCCGCGCCCCGTCAATTCGACCTGCTGCTGCTGGACGCGTTCTCCTCAGACGCAATTCCCGTCCACCTGCTGACCCGCGAAGCCATGCAGCTCTATCTGTCGCGCCTTGCCGAAGACGGCGTGCTCGTCTTCCACATCTCGAACCGCCATATAGATCTCGTGCCCGTGCTGGCGCGGATCGGCGCAGCGGAAGGCGCGGCCATGCGCCATCAATTCTACGTTCCCGCACCGGATGAGGCCGCCAGCGGCGTCCAGCCCACCAATGTCATGATGTTTGCGAAACATGCCGGGGCGCTGGCTCCCTTCGAAGGGGATGCGCGCTGGCAACCGGTCACAGCCGACGCCCGGCGTCCCTGGACCGACGATTATTCGAACCTTGTCGGGGCGATGATCGAAACCCATCGCGCCAAATGAACTTGGCCATGGCGCCGGTCTCGCCACACGTCTAGTCTTCGACCATGCGCCTGATCCTGTCCGTCCTGTTGTGTCTTACGCTGCTGCAGGCCTGCGCCCGGGCGGACACCCCCTCCCCCTGCGCGCCAGTCCTGCACCTGAATCAGCCCTATACGGTCTGCTCCTTCCCCCCGGATGCACAGGCACGCCTCTGGCTGTCCCATCCTGACGGGGCACCGTTCGGACAATTCGACCGGCTGGCCGCGCATCTGGCGTCTCGGCAGGAAACGCTCCTCTTCGCCATGAATGGCGGCATGTATCATCAGGATCGCCGACCGGTTGGACTGTATGTCGAACAGGGCAGCCAGACAGCGCCGCTGGTCACGCGTGCCGGCCCCGGAAATTTCGGCATGCTGCCGAATGGCGTGTTCTGGATCGATGCAGACGGCGCCCCGCATGTCACCGAATCCCTGGCCTATGAAAGCCTGGCGCCCGACCCGACATTTGCCACCCAGTCCGGCCCGATGCTGGTAATTGAAGGCAAGCTGCACCCGAACTTCAACGTCGACGGGCCCAGCCGCAAGCGCCGCAATGGCGTCGGGGTCGCCACCGATGGCACGCTGCATTTCGCGATCAGCGACGTGCCGGTCAACTTTCACAGTTTCGCCACCCTGTTCCGGGACGAACTGGACACGCCGAACGCCCTGTTTCTGGACGGGGTGGTCTCCAAGCTCTATGCGCCGGACCTCGGGCGTAATGAGACCGGGCTCGACATGGGCCCGATCGTGGGCGTCACCATTCCATCGGAAAGCGACTGACCCCTCCGCCGGGACGTGCTAGGATTTCCACGCAGTCGCGAACGGAGCCCGGCATGCTGTCCAGCACGATCCTTCTCCTGTTTGGCCTCTATGCCATGGCGGCCGGAGCGGGCCTTCTGACAGACCCGCTGCGCATGGCCCGGCTGATCGATGATCTCGAAGCCAGCCCTGCGGTCGGGTATCTGTGCGGCGCTGTCATGATCTTCGGGGCTGGCGGAACCTTGTCTGTCCAGAATGGTTTCTCCAGCATCGCGGACGGGCTGGCGACCCTGCTTGTGGCCGGGGCGCTGATCGAGGGCCTGCTGCTGGTGGCGTGGCCCAAACCCCTCTGGGCGCTCGCCCACTGGATGATGCCGGACGATGACCATCTGCGCGGCTTCGGCATTGTCTCCATCGCCATTGGCGCAGTTGTCTTCGCCATCGGGGCGCTCTAGCTCTGTCGCGCAGGACAGGATGAAAGGAATTGCCATGTCGGCTGGCCCGGTCACGCTTTACGGATTGAAGAATTGCGACACATGCAAGAAGGCCATGAAGGCGCTGGACGCGGCAGACCGCGAGACCGCCTTTGTGGACATTCGCAGCGAAGCCGACCTTGACCGTCTGGTTCCGGCCTGGCTGAAGGCAGTCGGGCCCGAGACGCTGGTCAATCGCCGGTCCACGACCTGGCGCAGCCTGTCCGAGGCTGAGAAGTCAGGCGCTCTCGGTGACGGGGCAGCCGACCTGTTGAAAGCCAATCCGACCCTCATCAAACGCCCCGTCATCGACACCGGCGCCGAAATCCTCGTTGGCTGGGACAGCGGCACACAGCAGGCACTGGCACGGTGACGCTCGAAGAGTACAACGCCTTTTGTGATGGCCTCGGCCAGACCGAACATGTCGTGCAATGGGGTGGCTCACATGTCTGGAAGGTCGGGAACAAGGTCTTTGCCATCGGGACGCCCGACGGGGACCAATTGGCGGCCTGCACCTTCAAGGTCCGCCCGATCTCCTTCCACATCCTGAAAGAACAGCCCGGATGCCAAGGCGCCCCTTATCTCGCCTCGCGCGGCATGAAATGGATCCAGCGCTTTTCGGATGAAACGCTCTCCGACGACGATCTGAAGGAATACCTCACCGAATCCTTCCGCCTGATCGCCACAGCCCTCAGCAAGAAGAAACAACGCGAGCTCGGCCTGATCGACTAGGGCCGTACCGGACGGCATGTCGCATTGGCAGGGCGGCCTGCAATCGGCATGCGCGCAGGACAGGAGTTGTCCCATGTCCACTGCGTTTACAATCCTTGTCCCCGCCATGTTCAATGGACCGCCCGGCTCGGCCAATGGCGGCGTCTCCGCGGGCCTTGCCGCCAGCCAGATTGACGGTCCGGCGGAAGTATCGCTGCGCGCGCCCCCTCCGCTGGAAACGCCCATGCAGGGTGTCCCGACCGCCGACGGATATGACGTCCTTCACGACGGGCAAATCGTCATGCAGGTTCGGCCCGGCGCGCCGCTCGCTCCGCCTCCGGCTGCCCCCGGTTACGAGATCGCGAAATCCGGCCCGGACCATTTCCCACCAGTTGAAACCCACGCTTTTCCCGGTTGCTATGTCTGTGGACCGGCCCGCACCGAAGACGGGCTCTGCCTGTTCACGGGCCGGCCCGATAATTATGACGGCGTGACCGATGTCTGGACTCCGGACGCCAGCCTGGCAGGCGATGATGGGCTGATCCGTCCCGAAATCCTCTGGGCGGCGCTGGATTGTCCGGGCGCATTCGCGATCGGGTTTCAGGACAATCCCATGGTTCTGGCCCGCATCACCGCCCAGATCCACGACCGGCCGGCCCCGGGAGACGAATTGATCGTAGCCGGATGGTCCCTGTTTGATGATGGACGCAAGCATGGCGCAGCCACTGCGTTGTTTACGCGCGATGGACGGCTGCTCGCGCAGTCGGAACAATTGTGGATCGAGTTGAAACAGGCAGCCGCCTGACCGCTCAGCGACGGCGGCGCGGGTTCAGGTAGAGATTGCGTTCCTGCGTGTCCAGCTGGCGCACGGCCCGACCGATATGCAGTTGCTCGACCTCTTTCGCCACATGCCGGCGCGCAGATCCGTTGAATTTCAGCAGGGCACAGAATATCTGCAAGACAGCTTCCAGCTTGGCATAGCTCTCCGCCGCATCCAGCTTCACGATCCAGGACCCACCCAGATTGATGATCCGGTGGTCCAGGCTGCCAATCTTCCGGCCCCGGTCGTCATAGAGGCTATAGTCTGCGCCGATGCCGATCACGTTCCGGCGGAGACGGTAGAAACGCGGGCCGTTCTTCGTATCGATGAAGAAGGAGAATTTCTCCGGAAACAGGGGCCATTTGTGGGCCGATCGCTCCAGCTGGATAATCTGGTCATGGCGGCTGATGTTCACTGAATAGGCCGGAACCGGAACACCCTTGGCCCCGATGCTCAACTGCAGGGAACGCCCCATCAGAAGCTCGGCCGTCCCGCGCCAATGCATGCCCTCGGAGAACAGTTTCAGCACCAGACGGCGCTTCATGCCCTCCTCGGTTTTCCACATTTCCTTGCGATAGGCCAGGATGCCGGTCCGCTCCCGGCCATCCTTCACCTGGCCGAAGATTTCCATGTCCTTGGTGAACTGGTCAGACGCGGCCTCATGCTGGGTCCGCTTCATGATGCCGATCTCGGTCGGATTCAGATCCGTCGCCCAGAGGTCCACCTTGAACGTCTTGTACTTCGTCTTCGCCTTCGTCTCTTCAGCCGGGCCGAATGTCGCCGTGAAAGCCATGGGGGCAAGTCTCCGTCATCGGGTTCGTGCTGACCATGGCGATTCGGAGTCGCTATAAGGTTAACAAATCGCCCTCAGGCATTAAACAACTGCAGTTTCCGCAGAGACCAAGCTCTTACCCCAATTGCGGCTGGCCGTTTGACGCCGATACGCCACCATCCACCGGCAGGACGACACCCGTCACAAAACGCGCGTCCCGGCTTGCCAAAAAGGCGATGACATCCGCAACGTCTTCAGGTTCGCCAGGCCGTCCCATTGGTATTCGCTGCAGGAAGCGCTCCAGCAATTCATCATCATCCATGATACCGTCGGCCATGTCCGTCCTGGTCAGGCTTGGCGCCACCGCATTGACGCGGACACCGTCACCGGCAAGGTCCAGCGCCATGCCCTTGGTCATCAGGCTGACGCCGCCTTTCGACGTGTTGTATCCGAACATGCCCCAATCCCCTCCGAGACCGGAGACAGACGACACATTTACGATATTGCCCTTCGACTTTTTCAGGTGCGGAAGTGCCGCAGTAACAGTGTTGAAGATTCCGCCAACATTGATGTCCTGCATCTTCTGAAAGTCGTCGCGTGACAGCTTTCCCGGTCGCCCCCCACGCGCAATGCCCGCATTGTTGACCAGCACGTCAACGCTACCAAACGCATCAAGGGTCTCGGCAACCAAAGCATCGACGTCTTCAACCTTCGACACATCTCCAACGACTACCTTCACCCGGTCACCATCAATCTCATTGGCGATCGACTCCAGTTTTTCCCGGGTCCGACCATTGAGAACCGTATTGTAGCCGTCGCGAGCAAATCGCTTTGCGGTTGCCGCGCCGATGCCCGATCCGGCGCCGGTGATTATAACTGTTGGGGCGTCTACCATGCTGGTCTCCAATCTGGCTTTGTCTTGTAAGCCAATGATTGAGGACCAACGCAGTTCCACGCCCCGTCATCTTGCCTGCAGCAACGCCTCCAGTCGAAGCAGGGCGCTGCCCCAGCCTTGCTGCGCCTCCTCCAGCAAGGTTGATCCGTCCAAAGCAACGGTTTGCAGGGTCACAACCAGACGCGTGCCCACCCCTTCGTTCAGAAACTCTGCGGTTACAAGGCAGGCTCCCTCCAGCGTGTCCATCGACGCGATGATCTCCGTATAGACAATGCGCTTGTCCGGCACGATGTCGTGATACCGCCCGCGCACCACGGCGACGGCCTCGCCGCCGGCCAGGCAGGTCGTCACATCTTCTCCGCCCACGGTAAAGTCGGCGGCATCAATGCGCATGTCGATCTCGTCCGAGGGAGAGCCCCAGACCTTGCGCTGCTCCGGATCGGCCCAGGCTGCGAAGACGCGGTCCGGTGGGGCAGACAGCCCCTTTTCGAGCGTGGCGGTGCCATGCTGGGCGGTGTGATGGGTCATGTCAGGTATCCTTCTCGGGATCGTGTGTGCTCAGGAAATCATCCAGCCGGTCGAGCCGCGCCGCCCAGGCCTGTTCATGTTGCCGGATCCAGGATCGCAGCTCGGCCAGCCGCGCCGCCTCCAGCCGGCAGAGCCGCACGCGACCCTGCTTGCGGCTGGACACCAGCCCGCCCGCCTCCAGCACTTTCAGATGCTGCAGGAAGGTCGGCAGGGCCATGTCATAGGGCTCGGCCAGCTTCGACACCGGCGCCTCGCCCAGCGCCAGCTGCGCCAGCACGCCGCGCCGCGTCGCATCGCCCAATGCCTGAAAGGCGCGGTCGAGGGCGGCAGGGTCGGAAGAGGAATGGTTAGTCATATGGCTATCTATCCCCGGCTGCACCGTCCCGTCAAGACACTTAGTCAATCACCTATCTTTTGTCGCCACCTCGCCTCTTTCCTTCCGCCTCCAACCCGCCTATTCTTCCCGCATCCGAGGGGCGCGTCTGGTAAGCGCTGAGATTGGGCTGATGCCGCCCGAGCACCCTTTGAACCTGATCCGGTTTGCGCCGGCGTAGGGACGGAATGCGACAATGGGCAAATCGGCCCGGATTCCCCCCAATGCCGAATGGTGCAGGCCTCAACGCTCGCGAGGATGCCCCATGAACAAGCCCGCCGATCAAAGCCAGTTCGAGACCCCCAACGTCACCACCGGCCCCCTGCCCGCCAGCCGCAAGGTCTATTCCCACCCTGCCGATGCGCCGGACATCGCCGTGCCGCACCGCGAGATTGACCTGCACCCCTCGGCGAACGAGCCCGCCGTGCCGGTCTATGACACGTCCGGCCCCTATACCGATCCGTCCGTCACCATCGATGTCGAGAAAGGCCTCGCCCGCGACCGGCGCGCCTGGGTGCTGGAGCGCGGCGGCGTCGAGGAATATGACGGCCGCGACGTGAAACCGGAAGACAATGGCGGCGCCACCGGAAAATACCTTGCCCGCGAATTCCCCGTGAAGCACCGGCCTCTCAAGGCGATTGATTTTGACCCCACAAGCAACGCGCAGGCGCAGCGGCCCGGAGCCGAAGGCGACGGAACAGCCGCGAGCAAATCAAAAAACCTCGTCACACAGTATGAGTACGCGAAAGCCGGCATCATCACGAAAGAGATGATCTATGTCGCCACGCGCGAGAACATTGGCCGCGCGAAAGCCGCAGAGGGCGCCGCGGAACAGATCGCGCAGGGCGAGAGCTTCGGCGCGCATATCCCGGAATTCATCACGCCGGAATTCGTCCGCCAGGAAATCGCCGCCGGCCGCGCCATCATCCCGGCCAACATCAATCATGCCGAGCTGGAGCCGCAGATCATCGGCCGGAACTTCCTTGTGAAGATCAATGCCAATATCGGCAACTCCGCCGTCGCCTCATCGGTTGAGGAAGAAGTCGACAAGATGGTCTGGGCCATCCGCTGGGGTGCCGACAATGTGATGGACCTGTCCACCGGCCGCAACATCCACAACACGCGCGAATGGATCATCCGCAACTCCCCCGTCCCGATCGGCACCGTGCCGATCTACCAGGCGCTGGAAAAGGTGAACGGCATTGCCGAGGATCTCACCTGGGAGGTCTATCGCGACACGCTGATCGAACAGTGCGAACAGGGCGTCGACTATTTCACCATCCATGCCGGCGTGCGCCTCGCCTATATCCACCTGACGGCAGACCGCGTGTGCGGCATCGTTTCGCGCGGTGGCTCGATCATGGCGAAATGGATGCTGGCCCACCACAAGGAAAGCTTCCTCTACGAACATTTCGAGGACATCTGCGACATCATGCGCGCCTATGATGTCTCCTTTTCCCTCGGCGATGGCCTGCGCCCCGGCGCGATTGCAGACGCCAATGACGCGGCCCAGTTTGCAGAGCTGGAAACCCTTGGCGAGCTGACAAAGATCGCCTGGGACAAGGGCTGCCAGGTGATGATTGAGGGGCCGGGCCATGTGCCCATGCACAAGATCAAGGTGAACATGGAGAAACAGCTGCGCGAATGCGGCGAGGCCCCCTTCTACACGCTGGGGCCGCTCACCACAGACATCGCGCCCGGCTATGACCACATCACCTCCGGCATCGGCGCGGCGATGATCGGCTGGTATGGCACGGCCATGCTCTGCTATGTGACGCCCAAGGAACATCTCGGCCTGCCGGACCGGGACGATGTGAAAGTCGGCGTCGTCACCTACAAGCTCGCCGCCCATGCGGCAGACCTCGCCAAGGGCCACCCCGCCGCGCAGATCCGCGACGACGCCCTTTCCCGCGCGCGCTTCGAATTCCGCTGGGAAGACCAGTTCAATCTCTCCCTGGACCCCGAAACCGCCCGCGACTTCCACGACCAGACCCTCCCCAAAGACGCCCACAAGGTCGCGCATTTCTGCAGCATGTGCGGGCCAAAGTTCTGCTCCATGAAGATCACCGCCGAAGTCCGCGACTATGCCGCGAACATGTCAGAGAACGAGCGGACCGACCTCGAAAAGCAGACGGCAGAGGCGCGTAAGGGGATGGAAGAAAAATCGCTTGAGTTTAAAGCGAAAGGCGGGGAGATTTATCTGGAGAAATCCTAGTATTGCACCTAAGGAAACGGCATGGGGTATTTTAAGGAGTGGCTTTCTAAAGTTGGTTCCAACCAACAGTCACTATTGCCCATTACTCACATTTCAAAAGGATTCTCTGCGAGGAAAATTATTGATTCGGGACTCATTGCGCCAGTGGAATGCCCAGTTTTCAAAGAAGATTTGGTTTATGCATTTTATGGCAGAGTTGCTTATCGGGTAGCAGGTGGTGGTCCTTTGAAACTGGAGGGGGTCTGCCCTTTCTGTTTTGTATTCGATGGAGAACTAGTCAAGCGCTCAAAGCATGTACATCCATTTGACACGGGAGCCTACGCAAAACGACTCTATAAACATGTCTTTGATGATCAATTGGAAATTTCCGATTTTGAAATTTCCGGAGACCCCCAACTGCCAAACGCACTTGTGCATCGGATTTTCGGAGGCGCTGAGAATTACCTTGTTGGAAACCTGAGCGAAGTTCCATCTGCTGACGATCTCTGCGCCCCTAGCGAAATGGAAGTACGAGCCTACCACGAATTAATAAGCTCACTTGGCCGTAACGAACCTGATGACCGTGTTTATTCAATTGAAATTACTTTTTCCGACGCACTGCTATTATCAGAGCACTTAAAAGCAGTAATTGTCCCCCACACATTCTGGACGACTGAACATCCGGCCGAATGGCTGACGGGTCTTCACAACGATGGTGTTGAAATAGCAACCTATGAGTTCCACCCAGGGCGCTCTGCCGACTACTACCACGCTCATCTGGAATCTCAACTTCGTGATCTATTCCGCAATTGGGGGTTTTTCAGCGAATGAGCGGCTCCAATACATTTGTCCTTGTCGGTGGGATCGACCTGTGTGCGGGCAAGCCGGGTTTCTTAATCCCCATATTCTCCAAACCTGATAGTAAGTCGTGCTGGATACAGGAGTGCCACAACCACCGATTAGTGCAGATGCGAGAGTTGGAGGGCAATCCTTCAATCATTCCGTGCGCCGACAGTACAGAGGTTTTGCGCACGAGGAATGCCAAACAAGTTCATATCTACCGCGCAGCAGATCTCTCACTGCATGTTGGAGACGTTGCTTCTCTTAAGGGTGTGCTACTTCGTGACTCCCAGCATTCGAAATCTACAGACCTAGGCGTGCAGATACAGATTGCCTTACTGACCGGAAATTCAGTTAAACTTGTGGAAACTCGCCAAGCGTTTCAACATAGTCAGATCGAAATTGGAATGACTCGATCGCTTTGGTCATACCAAAACTCGGTAGCTCGAGAGGTTGGTTGGAATGCTATTGAGGGCAGGATTCGTCACGATGCTGAGATGGTAGAACATTTTCGTAAACAGCGTGCTGATTATGATTTTTTTTATAACGAATGTGGTGAGATCTCATTTCGCCAATATTCGACCAACACAACCATAAACTCATCAATCACCGCAGCAGCCCTTGAGGAGACTCAAGAACGTTTGCACAGCCTTTCTCTAGGCCTGGCCGAAACACCGGTAGAACCACAGCAACTTAATCTTCCAATTGAAGATTATCAAACTAACTCGCCGGCATTCTACCGCACTTCATCACGACAGGAGATTCGACTAGCGCAGGTTATTGGTGAAGCCTTGGAGAGCCCAAATAGGGCCCCAGACATACTGCGAGAGTATCGTGACAGAGCCAAGTTTGCGGACCGCATGGTAACTATGCTTGAGGAAGAAATTCGACAGCCAAGGTTGCTAGAGGACAGCGGAGTTGAAGCTATTGTGGCAAGTTTCGTAGATAAGATGTACAATCAAGCGTTCTACGCCAACCGGGGATTCCTTTTAGCCGCACTCGCCAAACAGCTCGGACAATACCCCCTTATTCATGCGGCAATCGAACGAAGAATAAATGCAAGTGTTTCATGGCAAACAAATCAATATAGAGATGAAGTTCTGGCGCAACTAAAGAGACACCAATAGATTAAGCAAGGCGATGATCCGCATCACTTAGGGCTGGGACTTGGCGGGTCGTGACCCGCCCTACGGATCTCCCGCATTGCCACGCCCCACCCC
>MRWG01000555.1_pt1 | contig 37943 bp, 38 predicted proteins | sample 1013341 | NCBI WGS metagenome assembly MRWG01 (sample SAMN06117577, study PRJNA244670) | biofilm metagenome | biome: Water; feature: Cathode Biofilm; material: Biofilm; isolation source: microbial consortium enriched at the cathode of a solar microbial fuel cell | place: USA: District of Columbia ... | reverse complement strand
CTGGACGCGCGCCACCTGGTGCCGCAGCTGACGCGGCGTCGCCCCGTCGACTCGGCTTGCCGCGTCTCGGCCCTGGGTGCAGACCCCAGCCTCGGTGCTCTTCGGGCCCCTCTCCCCTGGATCCCAGCCTCCTCGGTCAGTCCCTCCCGGTGCGTCCGGCAGCCGGTTGAGTGTAGCAAGCAATGTGTTATGCTAGCGCATAACACTAAGTGCGTTCGCCTTCGGCTCTCGCCAGAGGCGGCACCTTCGGAGCCGAACCGGCCCGGCCGAGCCGACCGGGACGCCTCGCAGAAAAGGAAAGACGGTCGATCGATGGCGGGCCCGAACGAGCGCAAGGCCGGAAAGCAGAAAGGGGCGGACCCGGTCCGTACCCCGCAGCTGAACATCCGTCTGACCTCGGCCGAGGTGGATCAGGTCAAGCGAGCGGCGGCCCGGGTCGGCCGGTCGGTTCCTGCCTGGGCGAAGGGCGCAGTGCTGGCGGCCGCGCAGCCGGTCGGCGGCCAGACGACGGACCTGGCAGTGATCGAGGCGCGCCTGGCGTGGATCGGAAGTTGCCTACAATCGTATGCGGATGGGCGAGTGATGCCTCGTGTGTCCGGTGAGGTCGAGCTTTCTGCCGGCGAGGTGATCGCGGAGTTGAAAGTCCTGCTGCTCGAGCTGAGCTCGCGGCGCCACGGCATTCCCGAGGGCAACGCGTGATCTTCAACGTCACAAAGGGCGCGGACCCGTACGGTCTGGTGCACTACCTGCTGCTGAAGGACCCGGAACGGGTTGCCTGGGTGGGAGAGCGCAACCTGATGACGACGGATCCGTCCGACGTCGTGGCGCGCATGCGTGCGGTGACCAGCCTGTCGTCGCGGGTGGAACACCCGGTCTACCACGTGTCGGCGTCCTGGCATCCGGACGACAAGCCGACGGCCGAGCAGATGGAGCAGGTGGTCGACCGGGTCCGGGATGTGCTCGGGTTCGACGCGCACCAAGTATTCGTGGTGTCGCACAACGACACCGACCACCAGCACATCCACATGGTGTTCAACCGCGTGTCGCCGGAGACCGGCAAAGCGCTGAACATGTCGCACGACTACAAGCGGCTCGATCAGCTCGGCCGGGCGCTGGAACAGGAGTACGGCTGGTCGAACGTACGCTCGCCGTTCACGGACCGAGACTCCGGGATGGATCGGACGATCCCGTCCCACACCAACGGCGAGGTTCACTCTGCGAAGGACGGCGAGCAGACCGTCGTGGACTACCGCCGAGGGCTTCTGGTACCGGTGTTTGAGGAGGCGCGTGACTGGGCCGACCTGGAGGAGCGGCTCGGCAAGCACGGGTTCGCGCTGGAGAGCACCGGCCGCGGTCTGGTGGTGACCGACGGGGACATCCGCACGAGCGCCAGCCGGATCGGCCGGCAGTATTCCTACCTGAACATGGCCGACCGGTTCGGGAAAACCTATGACGCCTGGCGGGTTGACCAAGGTCGGGTCGGGGATCCGCTCGAGACGGTCATCGAGCGCCTGACGAGCCGGGAGGCGACGTTCACGTCCCGCGACGTGGCGCGCGAGGTCTACAAGGTCACGCGGTCGGCCGAGGAGCACTGGAAGCTCCGGGAGACAGTGCTGAACGATCCACGGCTCCTGCAGCTCGGCGCCGATGCGGACGGTCGGCCGCGGTTCGCTTCGGTGGAGCAGCTCGGAGCGGAGTATCGGCTCAGTCAGCATGTCACCGCTTTGGCTGGAGCTCCGGACGTTCCTGTGTCGCGCAGGGCGATGGACCGGGTGATGGACGCCATGGAAGTGGACGAGCAGCGGATCGCTCTACACTCCATGCTCTACGGCCGGGGCCGCATTAGCGCGCTCGGTGGCTTGGCTGGGGCCGGCAAGAGTGCGGTGCTGGGTCGGGCAAAGGAGATCTGGTCAGAGTCCGGCTACACGGTGGTTGGGGCCGCCGCATACGGAAAGCAGGCGGACGACCTCGGAAACGCTCTTGGCGTGGACAGCCGAACGCTGGCCTCGTGGGAGGCGTCGTGGGCGCTGGGCCGGGACCGATTGACCGATCGTCATGTGATCGCGGTCGACGAGGCTGGCCTGATGGATACGCGGCAGGCGGACCGGCTTCTGGCTCGCGTTCACGAGTCCGGGGCCAAGGTGGTTCTGGTGGGGGATCCGCCGCAGCTGAACCCTGTCGGCGCCGGCATGCCCTTCCGTCAGATCATGCAGGAGATCGGGGCACCGGTTCTGCGAGACGTGCAGCGCCAACGAGACACGTGGCAGAGGGCCGCGACGGTTCACCTGTCCGAGGGGCGTGCCGACCAGGCACTCGATGCGTACGACAAGCATGGGATGCTGCACTGGCATGCGGACCAGGGGGGCGCGCGCGTGGCGGCCGCCGCCGACTGGTTCAAGCACCGACAATCGGAGCCCCAGGAAGTCGGCCTGATGATCGCGTATTCGAACGCGGACGTCCGGGCGTTGAACAAGGCGGCTCGGGACTGGATGCGGCAGTCGGGGATGCTGGGAGAGGACCACCTGTTCCGGAACAGCTATGGCCGTACGGTTCTGGCGACTGGCGATCAGATCATGTTCCGTCGCAACGACCGGCGGCAGGAGTGGGTGAAGATCGACGGTGGCCAGACCAATGGTGTCGCGAACGGCACGATGGGGACCGTCACAGGGGTGGACGGCACCCAGGTGACCGTCCGACTGATGGACGGCCGCGTGGCATCGTTCGACGCTCAGCAGTATCAGGCCTTCCATCACGCCTATGCGATCACGGCGCACAAGGCGCAGGGCGTTACAGTCGACCGGACCTTCGCCGTCGTGACCAAGGGCTACGACCGGTCGCTCGGGTACGTCAGCTTCTCGCGGCACCGCTACGGCGTTGACGCGTACATCGACCGGGACGGGTTCCGCGGTCGGAAGGAGTTGGCGGAGGCCTTCAGCAAGGCGACGCCGGCGACAAACGCGCTGGACTTCATCGACCGTGCCGCCGCACGGCATATGCTGCCGCAGTCGGTGCTCGAGATGGCCGCGCCGATGCGCGGAGACCCGACGAGCCGGAAGGTGGTGGGGGACCCGACCCGCCTGCCTGTCATGACGTCGCAGGTGAACAAGATCGTGGACCAGGTCGCGTCGCTCGGGCTTCGGTGGCAGACCGCTGCCCACTACCTGACGGCCCTTGCGTCCGAGCCGCCGACCTATGCCATGCCGTTCGCGATCAAGCTCGCGGAGAGGGGCCGCCGTGGGCTGCCCGTCGAGCGTGCGACGGATGCCGTTCAGCACGGCCCGGGTCCGGCCGAGCGCTCGCGCCTGTCACGCCGCGATCGCGGACTCGATCGTGGCCTCGACCGCGGTATGGATCGGGACGGTTACGAGATGGATTGGTGAGGCACATGTTGTTCCGCCTGGGGGGACTTAGACTGAAATCCGGGCTCGTCGGACAAGACGGCGTTGGACGACTCATGTCGCGCGGTGAATACGTGCCCTGTTCTCCGCATCTTCTGCGGTTGTTGGGTCTTGCCACTGCGTAGAACAGCCGTCATATTCTCCGCGGTTTGAGCGGGTATTATGACGTACATCTGGGAGCAGCTGGGCTGGCCGAATCTGCACTGGGACGCCGCGAGGTTGTCACTGCAGCTGGCCGACGTGCGGCACCGTCAGGGTGTCCTGCTGGGTCGGATGCAGGCGCTCGGGTTCGAACTGCGCGAAGAGGCAGTGCTGCGCACGCTGACGCAGGACGTGCTGAAGACCAGCGAGATCGAGGGCGAGCGCCTGGACGCCGAGCAGGTGCGGTCCTCGCTCGCTCGCCGGCTCGGTCTCGACGCCGGCGCACTCGCTCCCGTCGACCGCAACGTCGAGGGCATCGTCGAGGTGATGCTCGACGCCACCCGGAACTATGACGCCGAGGTTACGGAGGAGCGCCTGTTCGACTGGCACGCGGCGCTGTTTCCGACTGGCCGCAGCGGCATGAACCGCATCCGGGTCGGCGCGTGGCGCGACGACGCGGGCGGGCCGATGCAGGTGGTGTCCGGACCGGTCGGCCGCGAGCGTGTGCACTACACCGCTCCGCCGGCAGCGCAGATGCCCACAGACATGGCGGCGTTCCTCGACTGGTTCAACGCCCCGCCGAAAACCGACCCGGTCCTGAAGGCTGCCGTCGCGCACCTCAGGTTCGTCACGATCCATCCCTTCGACGACGGCAACGGCCGCATCGCCCGGGCGATCGCCGACTTGGCACTGACCCGCTCCGAGCAGAGCCCGCAACGCTTCTACAGCATGTCGGCGCAGATTCGAGCCGAACGGGCCGATTACTACGACACGCTCGAGTTCATCCAGAAGGGCGATCTCGACGTGACCGCTTGGATGGAATGGTTCCTCGGCTGCCTCGGTCGCGCGATCGACGGTGCCGGGGAGGTGCTGTCAGTGGTACTGGTCAAGGCGGACTTCTGGAAGGCCCATGCCCAGGCATCGCTGAACGAGCGCCAGATCAAAGTGCTGAACCGGATGCTCGACGGCTTCGAGGGCAAGCTGACGTCATCCAAATGGGCGAAGCTGACCAAGTGCTCCCAGGACACCGCCGGCCGCGACATCGCCGCCTTGATCGAACGGGGGGTCCTTCGACGGGGCGAAGCCGGCGGCCGGAGCACGAGCTATGAGCTCGTGCTCCCGTAGCGGAAACTCGGAAGCGTGGCTCGTTGACCTCTGTCCGGCATGCACCGTTTGACGGACAAGCTGCACGATCTCGCCCGATGTAGCAGTTGCCTACCAGGGCCTGCCAACTCGCCGCCATCGACAAGCGAACGACAGCCAACAAGGTGGCAAACCGGGAGCGAGCGGCCCGGCACCGAACCGGCCCGCCTCCGGGCGGAGTACCTGAATGGCCATTGGTCCCTGAGGCTTTCCGACGCAGAGTGTTGCCGATGCCCGTGAAAGGGCGGAGAGTTGAAATACATACAACAATTAAGGCCGGTCGCACGGCGACATCGCTCGCAACGCCCTGATAGCGCTCACGAATCGAGACGACACCAGCCGCCCGACCTCGCGACAGCCCTCTGCAACGCCGTTGTCGGGCGATCCAGAGAAGGGTCTCGGCTCAGTAGGGACGACCGGGCCATTCCCGTAACCTGAAAACCGGGTTCAGCATCGACCGGCGAGGAGCACGCGACATGGGAACCGGAATGGGCTTCGGCATGGGAATTGGCGGGATCTGGATGCTGCTGATCCTGATTCTGGTCGTGCTGGCGATTGCCGCACTGATCAAATACCTGCGCAAGTGATGGACGGAAGACGCGAACCGTACGAGTGACACCATGAGCTATACGATCGATCGCACCCTCACCGGCACGACCATCGACGCCGCCGAAGACCGGGTCCGGAGAGCACTGGGCGAAGCCGGCTTCGGCGTGCTGACCGAGATCGACGTGCAGGCGACGATGAAGAAGAAGCTGGGAGAGGACATGCCCGGCTACCGTATCCTCGGCGCCTGCAACCCGAAGATGGCCCACCAGGCGCTGGGAATCGAATCGCGCGTCGGCGCGATGCTGCCTTGCAACGTGATCCTGCGCGAGGTCGAGGGCGGCGTGGAGGTTTCCGCGATCGACCCGGTCGCCTCGATGCAGGCCATCGACAATCCGCAACTGAAACGCGTGGCCGGACAGGTACGCGACATGCTTGCCGAGGTGGTATCGAAGGCCTGACCTGGCGGGCGGCATGCCTGTCCTATACGTCGCCGCCGAGTGATCCACTATCTGATGCAACGCCTGGCCGGGCCGCTCCTTGCATGCCGGATCGCTGACATCAGCACCGGTCGTCGGCGAAATGGCCGCCCACGGGAGAACGGTCGGAGAGCCCGACGGGCTGCGCCAAGCGGTACCCTCATCCGATCCGCACGCGCATGTCTTCCAGGAACCCATAGGGCGGCAAGTCGAGATTGCGCGGCGCCGGGCCACGACGCACACGGCCTGCCGTGTCGTACATGGACCCGTGGCAGGGACAGAACCAGCCACCCCACTTGCCGCGGGGATCCGTTGGCCGTTGCCCCAGGGGCACGCATCCGAGATGCGTGCAGATGCCGATGACGATCAGCCACTCCTTGCGCCGAACTCGCGAGGCATCGGTCGCCGGATCGATCAGTCGGGGATCGCCGTCGTCCGCCTCGGCCGCGGTGATCTCAGCAGCGGTCCGGTGACAGATGAAAACCGGCCGCCCGCGCCATTTCACGGTAATCCGCTGGCCGATCTCGATAGTGGCCAAGTCGACTTCGATCGACGCAAGGGCGAGGACATCCGCAGCCGGATTCATACTGTCGATGAGGGGCCAGACGGCGATGGCGGCGCCGACGGCCCCAACGGCGCCGGTGGCCACGTAAAGGAAATCGCGACGCTTCTCCGCGGCGTTCGGTTCGGATGGGCTGTCGTCTTCGGTTCTTGCAGGCATTGGAACGGTCCCCTCGTGTCTGGGGCTACCGGCGCTTCAGCGCGAGACGCAGCGACGACGAATGCCGAAAGGGCTCGATCCGAGGAGGCCGCCACCCGGCGCGCATCGGTCCGGTCGCGCAAGTAACTGTTGGAACCATGGCGAAATTCCGCCGGCGAACCGAAAGCGCTGCCGGAATTCCACCACCTTTCAGGCCCATTCCTTGTCCGGGATGCCGCGGACCTGCTCGCGGCACCCGGAGCCGGCGGCTACCGCGGGCATGCCATCGCTTGCCCTGCGCCGCGCTTCACTCCGCCCACATCATCGAGCGAATTCGGGGCGGCAGGATGCCGATCTCGTCGCGCACGCTCTCGACGCCCGGAACCCCTTCCGCGGCCAGGACGGCCGCCCGTCTTTCGACCTCCGATCCGACGGACCCCCAGATATGGGCAATGCCGCCGGACACCACGGCGCTCAGGAACATGCAGTCGGGCCCGGCTCGCTGGATTGCCGCCTGGACTCTCCCCCTGAGTTCCTCGTCTGACGCAACGACGATCGGCGACGCCTGTCGGGCGACCAGGCCGCGCAGCAGGTCCGCCCGGCTGACGATCCCGACGAGGCGGCCATCGCGCACCACCGGTACGCGCTTGATGCGGTGACGCTCGAGGGTTTCCGCTATCTCCTCCAGCGACGCATTCTCGCCGACGGTTCTGACGTCACGCGTCATGACGTCGCCGGCCGTCCCACCGTGCGACTTGACGTACGCCAGCGCCCGTTCCTCCGACGTGTCGAGCAGCATCAGCCACCAGGACGGGTGACGCTCCGTCCCCGTCTCAGGACGCCGCATCAGGTCCCCCTCGCTGACGATGCCCAGAATCTTGCTCTCCTCGTCGACGACCGGGGCTGCGCTGACCTGGCGGGCCAGCAGCAGCCTTGCAACGTCCTGGACCGTCGCCTCCGGCGGCACGGTCGCGACCGCCGTGGTCATGATGTCCTTGGCCTGCATGTCTCTTCCCTCCGTGAACGAGTGCGACCGAAGAGCGCTCCTTCGGTCCAGGCGCCGGCGCGCCGGCTCGGCCGACGGCCGTGGCGAGAGCGCCGGCGCCTGCCGTCAATCTTTCTTCCCGTCGTTCTTGTGTCCGGCGCCCTTCTCGTGCATCTCCTCGCCGCCCATGTGCCCCATCAGGTCCTTGACGCGCGGGGGAATGTCGGCGTCCGAGAATTCCTTCTGAACCTCGGCGTGATGGACGAAGGCGACGATATCGGCGAGATCCTGACCGCTGAGTTCGATCGGCTCGCCGAGCTCCTCGCGTTGCAGAGCGACCATGGCCTCGGCGCCGCGCCACATCTTGGCCGAGAACTCGAACGGGCTCATCGGCATGGGCATGGTCGAGGCGTCCAGCGGCGGCGCGTCCTCACCGCCCACGCCGTTGATCGAGTGGCAGACGACGCACCCCTTGCTCGCGAACAGCTTCTTGCCGCGCTCGGCGTCCATGCTCGGCATCATCAGGCCCGGGCTGACCATGTGCTGAGCCATCATCCCGGCCGACGGCGTGCCCTTCTGACCGTGACTCGCGGCCTCGGCCGGCCGGCCGACGGGGGTCCCGAGGGCGATTGCCCCGATCAGCACGGCAATGCTCGGCAACAACGTTTTCATGACGTCCTCCCTTTCACGATACGATTGCTTCGCGTGTGGCTTCGGCGGTCATGGCATCACCACCATCTGATGCCCGACACCGCGCAGGGCGATGACACCCTGAACCGTCAGGCTCGCCTGATCGACGACCCAGACCTTCGGCTCGTCGTTGCTGGAGACGTAGAGCTTGCCGGCACCGGGAATGACGGTGAGGTGGTACGGGGACATCCCCGGCCAGCCGGTGTGCGTCTTGCCGGTCCGCAGGTCGACCGAAACGAGCTTGTTCTCGCCCCGCCCGCTCACGAACAACCTCCGGCCATTCGACGAGACGTCGAGCCCGTGCAGTTCCCCGCCGATCGCGATGGACCGGGCGACCTGGCCGCTTTCCAGTGCGATCTCGGTGACCGTGCCGGCATCGACATTGGCGACGTACAGGCTCCGGCCGTCGGGTGAGACCACTAGGTGCTCGGGGCTCTCGCCGGCCGTCAGGGTTCGGCGGACTTCCCAGACCCTGCTGTCGATCTCGCTGACCGTGCCGTCTCCGCCGTTGCTGACATAGACGGTCGGGCCGGTCGGGCTGAATGCCGCATAGTTGGGCAGAGCCCCGGTGCGGACGAACCCGAGCACGGAGAGATCCGTCAGGTCGACGATGCTGACACCGTCCGCGTTCGGATGCGTGGCGACCGCGTATTTGCCGTCCGGCGAAACAGCGACGTGATGGACTGCCCCCGGCACCTCGAGCCGACGTACCGCCGAGCCGTCGGCCTTGTCGATCACCGTGAGGATGCTGACCGCCGGCGACGCGGATTTCATACCGCCACCGTGATGCGCGGCATGCTCTGCGGCGGAGACCCCGGCCGGCTTCGCGACCGCCGTAGCCCCTTCGGGCGCACCTTCGGCGAGGCTGCCGGCGACCAGGTATCGGCCACCGGCCACGCCGCCGAGGCCGTGGATGTCGGGCAGGCCGCTCAAGCGCCCGATCGCGGTATCCGTCTCGGTGTCGACCACCAGCACCTCGCCGGCGCTGCCCTCCGGGATGTAGACGGTCGCCGCTTGCGCCGTTCCGAAGGCGAGCAGCCAACCCGCCAAGGCGGCTGCGAGAGTTCCGGGCTTCCTTGTCATCGCAATTGTCCTTTCCCGGCCTCCGCCGGCTCCCTTGTCACACCGAAATCTTCGACGGCGCCGGCCGATCGGTCGGCCGGCAGCGCACAGAACCCCTGCGGCGGCACCCCGAGGGCGGCGTTGAACTTGCTCGACAGGTTCTGGAAGGCGACCAGCGCGGTCAGCTCGACGATCGCATCGTCGTCGTAGTGCGCCCGAAGCGCCTCGAATGTCGCATCGGTCACGCCCTCTCCGGTCACGGTCATGGCCTCGGCGTATTCGAGGGCCGCCTGTTCCCTCGGGGCGAACAGCTGGCTGTCGCGCCAGCGCGGTAGGGCCCCCACCTTCTCGAGACTGGCGCCGCGCTTCAGCAGGGTGGCGGCGTTGAGGTCGACACAGAACGAGCAGCCGTTGATCTGCGAGACCCTGACCGTCACGAGCGACCGAAGCGGCGGATCGATCGGCGACGTGCCGCGGTCGATCATGCCGTAGAGTCCGGCCACCCCCAGAAACAGCCGCGGCGACCGGGCCCACAGCCGGGCCGCATCGAGCACGCGCCCGTACTTGCGCCGCTGGTTCCAGAAGAACGGCTTCAGGTACCAGGGGCAATCGGACACGGCTCTCGGGGTGATGCGCATCGGTCGCCGCCTACATGCTGTGCGGCTGATAGGTGATGCCGTTCGCCCGCTGCATCTCGCGGACGTACTGGATGATCGTCGCGACCTGTTCCTTGGAGACCTGCAGTTGCGCCGGCATGTCGCCGAACCGCCAGTGGTGCTGGCGCGCGCCGCGCAAGGCGGCCAGGTAGAACGCCTCGTCGGAGTGGTGGCCAGGGTTGTAGACGGGGTGGAGCAGCGGCGGCCCCTTGTCGGTCCCGGTCGCGTTGGCGCCGTGGCAGGCAGCGCAGACCGAGTCGAAGGCTGCCTTGCCTTCGCTGGCGACTGGCGACAGTTCAGGGATCCGGAGGGAACCGGCCGCCATCGTCGCGGTCTCTTTCGGCCCGAGCAGGTTCCAGGCGACGGCCCCGACCCCGGCGACCAGGACGAGAAGGACTGCGTATTTTGGGACGTCTGACGCGAGGTTCATCGGTGGTGGACTTCCTTTCGGGAATTTGCTCGTCAGTTCGCGGTCGACGGGGCCGTGCTGGCGACAAGACGGCGCGCCCGCTCCAGCAGCTTGGCGTTGATCGCGACGATGACGGTGCTGAGGGACATGAGGGCGGCCCCGAGGGCCGGTGTCAGCAAGAGGCCCCACGGATAGGCGACACCGGCCGCCAGGGGGATCGCGAACGTGTTGTAGCCGGTCGCCCACAGCAGGTTCTGGATCATCTTGGAGTAGGTCGCGCGCGAGAGCGCCAGAATGGCGAAGACGTCACGTGGATCGCTGCGCACCAGCACCACGTCAGCGGATTCGATCGCCACCTCGGTGCCGGCGCCGATGGCAATCCCGAGATCGGACTCGACGAGCGCCGGTGCGTCGTTGACGCCATCTCCGATCATCGCCACGGTGAGCCCGCGGCCCTTGACCTCGCGGACCTTCTCCACCTTCTGATGCGGCAGCACCTCGGCGAAGTAGTCGTCCAGGCCGAGTTCAGCGGCAACGGATCGGGCGACCGGCGTGGCATCGCCGGTGACCATCATGCACTGGATACCCATGGCCTTCAGGCGCGAGACCGCCTCGTAGGACTCCTTGCGGATCACGTCCGCGAGGGCGATCGCGCCGACCAGAGAGTCGTCGATCACCACGTACACGACGGTGTTGCCGTCCTCGGCGAACCTGTCGATCTCGGCGCTGACAGCGGCGAGTCTGTGCTCCCGGAGATAGCCGGGGCTGACCACACGGACGGTCCGGCCCTCGATGACGGCCTCAGCACCCCTGCCGGTCAGGCTCTGGAAGCTCTCGACGGGCTTCGGGGGCACGCCACGTTCCTCGGCACCGCGGACAACTCCCTGGGCGATCGGATGCTGCGACTGGCTTTCCAGGCCGGCGGCCCAGGCCAGCACATCGTCCTCCGACATGTCTGCCAGGGACACGACGCCGGCAACGCCGAACCTTCCCTCGGTCAGCGTTCCGGTCTTGTCGAACAGCACGGCATTCAAATTCCGGGCACGCTCGAACGCCGCCCGATCTCGGATCAGCAGGCCGTTCTGGGCCGTCAGGCGCGTGCTGACGGCGACCACCAGAGGCACGGCCAGGCCGAGGGCGTGCGGGCACGTAATCACCATTACGGTGACCATCCGCTCGAGCGCGAACTCGAAGCCCGCACCGATCCCGAGCCAGAAGGCGAGTGTGCCGCCGCCTGCCGACAACGCGATGTAGGTCAGCCAGAGTGCCGCCCGATTGGCCAGATCCTGGGTGCGCGACCGGGTCTCCTGTGCCTGCTTCACCATGTCGATGACCTGGCTGAGGTAGGTCTGGTCGCCGGTCTTGCGGACCTCGAGCGTCACCGCTCCTTCGCCGTTCACCGAGCCGCCGACCGCTTCCTGGCCTTCGCCTTTCTCGACCGGGCGGGATTCACCGGTGAGCATGGCTTCGTTGAAGGATGAGCTGCCCTTCACGATCATACCGTCGGTCGGAACCTTCTCGCCCGGCCTGACCAGCACGCGGTCGCCCGGCTTCAGTTCGGTCACCGGCACGTCCTCGATCTGGTCATCGGCACCGAGTCGGTGAGCGGTGGACGGCAGTAGACGGACCAGCGCTTCCAGTGCGCCGGACGCGCCCATGACCGACTTCATCTCGATCCAGTGGCCGAGCAGCATGATGTCGATCAGGGTGACCAACTCCCAGAAGAACACCTTGCCGGCAAGGCCGAATATGACGGCGCTGGAGTAGAAGAACGCGACCGCTATCGCGATGGCGATCAAAGTCATCATGCCTGGACGCCGGCCGCTCAGCTCGCTGAACAGGCCTTTGAGGAACGGCCAGCCGCCGTAGAAGAAGACGACCGCCGAGAGCGCGAACAGGACGTAGGAGTCGCCAGGGAACGCGAGGACGGCGTCGAGCCCGAGCACCCGCTGGATCAGCGGCGACAAAGCCAATACCGGTACCGACAGGATCGCCGACACCCAGAACCGGCGGCGGAAGTCGGCCACCATCGCCGCGTGGTCGTGACCGCCATGGCCGTGACCGGCGTGGCCCTGATGGCCGACCCCATGTCCCCCTTGGGGATCTGAGCCGTGGCCCTCCGTGTGGCGTTCGTTATGGCTTCCCGACACGTGATCCGCCATTGACTTGTTCATTCGTCCAATTCCCTCGTTCGTCCAATTCCCTCGACAGTCGAAAGATGCTCGATCGATCAGTTGACCCGGTCAGTGGAAGACCATTCCTTCGATGTGAAACCCGGCATCGACGTAGAGCACTTCACCGGTGACGCCGGTCGTGTAGTCGCTCGAGAGCACAAGCGCTGTGCGCCCGACCTCACAGGCCTCGACAGTCCGCCGGAGCGGCGCCTTGCGCGTCGTCTCGTTCAGCAATTCGTCGAAATGCTCGATGCCGGATGCGGCTCGGGTCTTCACGGCGCCGGCCGAGATCGCATTGACACGGATGTTCCTGGGCCCGAGCTCGTGCGCCAGATAGCGCACCGACGCTTCCAACGCCGCCTTCACCGGTCCCATCACGTTGTAGTGGTCGACGACCTTCTCGGCACCGTAGTAGCTGAGCGTCGTCACGCTGCCGCCCTGGTCCATCAGCGACTCGGCAAGCTTGGCCATCCGGATCAACGAGTGGCACGACACCAGCATCGATTCTGCGAAACCTTCGGCCGAGCAGTCGGTAAGCCGGCCGTGCAGATCCTCCTTGCGCGCCCAAGCGATAGAGTGAAACAGGAAGTCCAGCCTCCCCCATTGCCGCCGGATCGCCTCGAATACGGCTTCGAGTTGGCCGGGCACCGTGACATCGCAAGGGAGGAAGATCGGCGCGGAAACCAGCTCGGCCAGCGGCTCAACGTGCGGGCGCGCCCTGTCGTTCAGATAGGTAAGCGCGAGTTCTGCGCCGGCATTGCGGAAATGCTGCGCTGCCGACCACGCGAGGCTCTGTTCGTTTGCAATCCCGACGACCAGCCCCTTGCGACCGGCCAGGTTCAGGACCTCCTGAGATTCTGTGCGTGAAATGGATTGATCCATCGAAGTTTTCCTCAGTTCAAGCAGTCGCCAAATCGTTGTGGCACCGGCACCAGACACAATGGCAGTCGATGTGGTCGCAGCTGCGGTCACGCAGCGGCGCGCGAAAGCGGAAGCGCGCCAATGGAAACAGCAGTCGATTGATCAGGGTCGGCGAGTACAGTCTGCGGAGTGCGGTGTCGGCATCGGATGCCACTATTCGGCTGAGCAAGAACCGACGCCCCGGACGTCCCAACACATTGAACATGAAGCGGTTGACCACCCCGACCCGCAGGAGCGGCAACAGTTCGCGACGCCACAGGGTCGGATAGTCGATGCCTTCGAGGATGCTGCGCGCCGCCAGCACGCCGGATCGCATGGCGTAGCGCATACCGAAACCCGCAAACGCGTCCTGGAAGCCCGCCTGCTCACCGACCACCGGATGACTGCCCTGAACAGCGGTCCGCGGCAGCCGGAAGTTTGCGAAGCCGCCGAACGGGCGGGGGGCCCGCATCGTTAGTCCGGCAATCTCGCAGAAATAGGCGACAGTCCGCTCCACATGTTCGGCCTGTTGCTTGAATCCGGCGAACATGCAGCTGGCAACCGTTCCGCGCCCGCCATGGACCAGCAGATAGGCGTAGCCGAGCGGTGCCAGCCGGTCGTCGAGCACGGCCCAGCAGCCATCCTGCATGTCGGTTTCGAACACGTAGCCGGCCGCGATCGCATCAGCGACACGTGGGCCGGCGGCCAGCACCACGAGACCATCGGCTTGGTCGGCCCGATCGCCGAAGCGGACCTCGGCGCCAGCCGCGACGGCCTGTTGCAGCAACGCTGTATCAAGCGTTCCATCGGCCGCACCGCGGCGAACCAGATAGTAGAGTGGACGGGCACCGCAGATCCGATAGGACCGGCGACGATCGTCGAGGACGGTCACCTGCGAGACGCCCTGGTAGTCGAAGCTCGCCTCGATGCCTGATTGCCGCAACTCGTCCAGCACGTCCCGCTCGTCACTCCAGTTCTCGAGGCCCTGGAAGTCTCCGTGAAACCGTGAGGCGACCCTGTTATGCCATTCGCGGACGACCACCTGCCGTCCGGCGCGGGCAAGCGCGATGGCGCAGGCGAGGCCAGCGGGACCAGCGCCGATCACCGTGACCGGCCCAACGCCACCGACCAGACCTCCACCGCCCGGCCAGGCCGAACCAGAGTCGGGTCGCATGGGAATGTCGCTCATAGGCCTCAGGGACATGGTTACCTCGGCAATGGGCAGCACGCGTGATCCGGTTGAGGAGCCGTATGCAGGCTCGGCTCCACCGGCGTGGCGGGGGAACGGGGCGGCGCGGTCCGGTGATGCACAAGGGACGCGAGTGCCAGCGACGCCAACCGGGCCGACGCCGGGTCGGCTCGGGAGGTCAGTACGACGGGAACAGAGAGCCCGACCGCAATGCCGGCTGCGACTGCACCGGCCAGATACTCGAGGTTTTTCGCCAAGATGTTCCCGGAAACCAGATCCGGGACCAGCAGAATATCGGCGTCGCCTGCCACCGGCGAAGCTATCCCTTTCTCCTGCGCGGCCGCGCGGGAGACCGCGTTGTCGAAGGCGAGCGGGCCGTCGACCGACGCCCCGCCGATCTGCCCGCGTTGCGCCATCAGCGTCAGGCAGGCGGCGTCGAGCGTCGATACGATCTCGGGATTGACCGTTTCGACTGCCGACAGCACCGCTGCCTTCGGCACCTCGACCCCGAGAATGTGGAACAGATCGATGGCGTTCTGCAGGATCTGCGCCTTGGCAGTGAGGTCCGGTGCGATGTTGACCGCGGCATCGGAGATGCCGAGCAGCTTCGGATGCGACGGAACCTCCGTCACGAACACATGGCTGACCCGTCGGCCCGGTACCCGGAGGCCGTGCTCCCGGTCGAGGAGCGCATGCATGAGATCGTCCGTGTGGACGTGCCCTTTCATCACGGCATCGGCGCTGCCAGCCCGAACCAGCTGTACGGCCGTTACGGCCGCAGCGCTCGGATCGGCGGGAACGATCCGGTCCCGGAGGCGAGAATCGCTGCAGATCGCTCCGATCGCGTCCGGATCGCCGATCAGGAGCGGTTCTGCGATTCCGAACGCTTGAGCGTCCAGTAGCGTCTCGATCACGACTTGCTGTGCTGCCTGCGCCACGGCAACCCGGATCGGCGGCAGAGCGCGCGCCTCTTCGACAATCGAGCTGAGGGTCTGCATCGTGCGCGTCACGGCTCCGTCCTCGCGACGGAGGACACTGCCGGGACGAGCTGCCGCGTGTGACGAGCGATCATCAGTTCCTCGTCCGTGCGACGCGCCTCGACGATGACCGGGCTGCTCTCGGCCGAGACGATGCCCGCACCGTCGGCGTTGCGCTTGGGATCGACTGCAATGCCGAGGTATCCGAGACCGTCGCAAATCTCTTTGCGGATGGCCGACGCGTTGGCGCCGATCCCGCCGGTGAACACCACCCGGTCGAGCCCCTCCAAGGCCGCCGTCAGCATCGCCAGATGCGCACGGACGCGATAGCAGAAGTAGTCGATGGCTTCGGCGGCTGCGGGATCGTCGCGCTGCGCCAACAGATCCTGCATGTTCCGGCTCGTTCCCGAAAGCCCGAGCAATCCCGACTCTTCGTAAAGCAAGCGCTCGATGCCGGCGGCGGACATTCGCCGCTCGGCAAGCAGGTACAGGATGATTCCCGGATCCAGGTCGCCGCAGCGGGTTCCCATCGGGAGGCCCGCGAGGGTCGAGAAGCCCATCGTCGTCTCGACGCTGCGACCGGCCTTCACGGCGCACATCGAGGCGCCATTTCCGAGATGCGCGACCACGATCCGCTCGCGGTCGACATCGACGCCCTCGTCGCGCAGGGCACTCACGACGTACTCGTACGACAGCCCGTGATAACCGTAGCGGCGCACACCTTGACCATAGAGCTCCCGTGGCAAGGCCATGAGGGTCGCGAGCCGCGGCAGCCCGTGGTGGAACGCGGTGTCGAAACAGGCCACCTGCGGCAACTCTGGCCGGGCAGCGCGAACCGCGGCGATGCCGGCCAGGTTGTGTGGCTGATGCAGCGGCGCGAAGGGTATGAGGCGGCGCAGCCTCGCTTCCTCAGCGGCGGTGACCACGACCGGGCAGTCGCAGTCTGGGCCGCCGTGAACCACGCGGTGCCCGACTGCCTGAAACGGGGTGCCGGGCGACTGCGCCTCCGCGATCATCAGCACCCGCGCGAGCGCGGCATGATGGTCGGCGACAGGCCCGGTCTCCTCGAGCACGATCGACCTGTCTGCCGCGACAACACGAACACTGCTCTTCGGGAGGCCGATCCTCTCGACGCTGCCCGAGCACAATCGATGTAGAGGCTCGCCGTCAAAGAGGGCGAACTTGACACTCGACGATCCGCTGTTGATCACCAGCACGACGCCGGGGCCGCCGTCCCGGCTCGGATCCGCGTCAGCCATGGGAACCGCTCTCCCCGCCTGGCGCACCGTACAAAAGCTCGAATGCGCGTTCGTAACCGTCGTCGCGCCCCTTCCGAGCGTTTTCGAGGGCGAGTGTGATCGCTGAAATCGCCTCACGCTCCCGCTCGAGCATCGGATGGTCTTTCGGCAGCGGGCGGCGATCCCTGGACACGATCTCGGCCGCCGCGCCGACGGCCCGCATCCACGGATTGAATGCCTCGGAGAGCAGGTATCGGCTGGCCCGCATCGGATGCAGCCACTTCGCCATCTCCGCGGTCCAGGGATTGGCGGCCGCTCGGATCCAGGGACTGACGAACGCCTCGTACCAGGCCTCGGTCAATTGGGAGACCCGCTCGACGCGCTCGAAGGCGGCTCGCGGATACTCGGTTCGAAGCTCCTCCACCTTCCGCGGCTCGAAGCGGACCCGGAAGGCGGGCTTGTGGCAGTCGGGATCGCCCGACGGGTTCTCGATCGTCATTTCGTAGAGGCCGGGCGCCAGCGCCTCGATCTCGTCGAGGCTCTCGAGGATCGCCCGATGCTCCAGGCGCGCGATACCGGCGGACACGAAGATGCCGAGATGCCCGACATGCGGGTTGGTGAGGTAGACGATGCGCTGTCCCGCCCGCACGAGGTCCTCGGTGTCCTCGTACACGGCCGGTATCCAGCCGAGCGCCTGATGCGGCGGGGTGATGTTGTCGCCATACGAGGCGAACACCACCAGCGGGTTGCGGATCCGCCTCAGGTCGACCCAGCAGCCTTCACAGATCCTCACCCGCCCCCGTTCGAGCTTGTTGCCGATGAACAGGTTCCGGACGATCTCGAGGATCTCCTCCCCGCTCAGGAAGTAGAAGCCGTTCCACCAGCGCTCGAACTCGAGGAACCGCTCGCGTTCGCTGTCGATGTTGGCAAACAGATGCGCGTACTTCTCCCAGATCGCCTTCTCGGGCTTGAGGTTCTCGAAGTTCTGCGCGAGCCAGGCGCCGTCGAACCGCCCGTTGCCGAGATCGGCGGCGAGATGGGCGAGCCACGCACCGCCGAGCAGGCCGCCGGCGACGCGCATCGGGTTCGTGCCGGGCTCGCCGGCCCAGTAGGACAACGGCGAGCCGTTCAGAACGACGGGGCCCGTCAGCCCCTCGCAGTCGGCCGCGAGGAGGGTCAATGCCCAGCCGGCCTGGCAGTTTCCGTACATCACCGGCGGCTTGCCGCCGTGCCGTGCTGCCACCGCCTCGACAAAGCGCCTGAGGGCATGCAGCACGTCGGCCAGGTTCTGGCCGGCGACCGGCTCCGGAAAGAAGATCACGAAGTAGACAGGGTGCCCCTCGCGCATCGCCATCCCGACTTCCGACTCGCGCTTGAAGCCACCGATGCCGGGCCCGTGCCCGGCGCGCGGGTCGACGACGATGACCGGCGGTTTCTCCGGGTCGACGCAGTCGTCCCAGCAGTCGTCACCGACCTCGGTGATGCGCAGCAGGGCATAGTTGGCCGGCTGCTCGAAGCGACGCGCGTCGAGCAGCATCTCGTACTTGAAGTCGAGGAGCGGCGGCAGGCCGGCGCGCTCGTGTTCAAGCATGTTGTCGGCGCGCCGGCGGAGCGTGTCCCAGAACAGAATCGCGCGCTCCAGGACATCGCGTTGGTACGCCGTGGCAGACTGGAACTCCCGAAGCGGAGTGCCCTCTGCCGGCGACACCTCGACCGCATTCGGTGCCGGCGCGGGCATGTCCCCCACCGAGCCGACCGGCCGGGCTTTCGAGGCCGGGCGCCCACGGGCCGATCCCTGTCGCCGCGACCGAATTGCCGGGCTGGCAGCCGCCTTCTTGGGCTTCGCGCTCGTCGTCATCGCGACCACCTTGCCGAGAAGAAGTTGAACAAGGGGGCGAAGACCAGGGCGACGTAGAGGCCGTAGGCGAAGCTCTCGACGAGACCGAGCAGGAAGCTCGGCCAGGTCAGCCACGTGAAGCCCGGCAGCAGCCGTAGCCACGTCTCGTACATGGCCTGACCTGGGAACAGCAGGTCGAAACCGACGCAGAGCGCGAAGGTCACCGCGAGGAAGATCCCCAGACTCATCCCGAAGGCCATCACCGGGATCCGGGGAGAGGACGAAACCGGAATCGGCGTTCCGCTTCGCTGCGATCCGGAGGCCTGAGCTTGCTCAACCATCGGCACTCTCCAACTGTCGTGGGTTTCCGGCGGCCTCCGCACCGACATACAGCTGCGGCGCCGCCTCGAACTGCTCGCGGCACTCGCGCGAGCAGAAGTAGTAGACCGTGCCGTCGTGAACGGACGGCTTCGCCTGATCCGTGTGGACGGTCTTCCCGCACACCGGATCAACGTCTGTTTCCGGAGCGACCCAGCGAAGGTTGCCGTCTTCCGATCGCCGGCCATCGTTGGCTCCGTGCCCGTGCTGCCTGTGGCCCAAGACGTGCGCGCCGCAGCCGAACCGCATCATCAGGAAGATCAGGCCGGCCCAGATCGCGAAGTACACAAGACCTTCCATCGAAGCACTCCACTCGATCAGCTGCCTGCCGCCTGCTTACCGGTGTCTCCGGCCTTCGGGCCCGCTTTCTCTGCCGAGGCTTCTGTCAGATCCGGGCGACTCGTGGCGTCGGAGCCGGCCTCGCGAACCATCGCCGAGCAGCACGCGTGCAGATCCTGGCTCAGCTTGGTCCACGCGCTGGCTTGTGCTGTCGTACTCTCCATGAGGCCGACAACGAGCTTCGTTTGGACCGCCATGACATCCGAGGGCTGCCGCGCTGCCATGGCCTCGTGAAGCGCCTGGGCAAGACGCTCGTTGGTGTCGGCAACGACCTGCCCCTGGGTCGACGAAACCTCCCTGAATAGACGGTTCATCTCGGCGACGAGCATCTGCACGCGGTCGACGTGGGCCGTCATTTCACTGGCCTCTGCGGCGGCGGGTAGTCCCCACCACGCCAGCAGTCCACTTACGCGATCCCATCCGAACGGGACGCCTGTATCGGGAGTCGTCATGGTTGCTCTTCCTTCTGTGACGATGCTGTCGGGAGACGCGGCGCCCGACACAAAGCCGGGCCAACTAGTAGACGCGCGAGATGCGCGATCATTACGGTCTGCACCCGCAAATCTCATCGGAGGGCCTCGAGCGCCAAGGCGATGCCCTGACCGCCGCCGATGCAGAGCGTTACGACGCCTCGCCTGACGCCATCGCGCTTCATGCCGTGCAACAGACGCGTCGTCAGAACGGCACCGGTCGCGCCGATGGGGTGTCCATGTGCGATCGCTCCGCCTTCGACGTTGACGATATCCTCGGGAAGACCGAGTTCCTGAACGATGGCCAGGACGATGGCGGCAAACGCCTCGTTGATCTCGAAGCGCTCCACGTCCCCGAGCTCCCAACCCGCCCGGTCGAGGGCCCGCTTCACGGCCGGGACCGGGCCCAATCCAAACAGTCCCGGCTCAACCGCACCGACTCCGAAGCCGGCAAGACGCGCCATCGGCTCGAGCCCCCGCTGCTCCGCCCAGGCCATGTCTGCGACGATCATTGCCGCAGCGCCGGCGTTTAGGCCTGGAGCGTTTCCGGCCGTGATGGTCCCATCCTTCCGGAACGCCGGACGCAGTCGGCCAAGGGATTCCAACGTGGTGTCCGGCCGATTGTGCTCGTCGCGAAGGAAGATCGACGGGCCCTTTCGACCCGGCACTTCGACCGGCACGATTTCCTCATCGAACCGGCCGGCAGCCTGCGCGTCGGCGAACCGGCACTGCGACCGATGCGCCCATCGATCCTGCGCCTCTCGGGAAACCTGAAACCTTGCAGCCAGATCCTCGGTCACCCAACCGGAATGCTCATCGCTGAACGCGTCATTGAGACCGTCGCGCAACATGCTGTCGTAGATTCGGGCGTCGCCCATCCGGTAGCCCCAGCGGCCGCCGCTCATGAGGTACGGTGACTGGTCCATGTTCTCCATGCCGCCCGCTACGGCGCTGTCGGCAAAGCCGAGCATCACCTCCTGCGCCGCGCTCGCGATCGCCTGAGCACCCGAGCCGCAGACGCGGTTGACGGTCATCGCCGGAATTTCGACGGGGATTTCCGCCTTGATCGCCGTCTGACGTGCCGGGTTCATTTTCGCCCCGGCCTGCACGACCTGCCCCATGACCACCGTGTCGATGTCGCCCCCCGAGAGCCCTGCCCGCTCGATTGACGACCGGACCGCCGCTGCACCGAGCTCCGGAGCCGGGATGTCCTTGAGCGTCCCGCCATACGTTCCAATGGCGGTGCGGACGGCGGCACAGAGAACAATTCTGGATGGATTCATCGGTCTTGCTCCAGATGACAGGGCTCGCAGTCAGACCAGGTACTGACCGCCATTGAGGGTGAGCGTTGCGCCGGTCACGAAGCCTGCGTCGTCGCTGACCAGGAACCGGACGGCCCTTGCGATCTCGTCGGGCCGCCCGAGACGACCGACGGGAACCTGCGCGACAATTCGCTGCACGATCTCCGCCGGCACGGCCGCAACCATGTCGGTATCGACGTAGCCCGGAGCAACTGCATTGACTGTGACTCCCTTGGCCGCGGTCTCCAGCGCCAAGGCCTTGGTGAAGCCGATGATGCCCGCCTTGGCCGCCGCATAGTTGGTCTGGCCGGCCTGACCCTTCTGGCCGTTGATCGAGGAGATATTGACGATCCGGCCGAATCCACGCGTCCGCATGCCCTCGATGACCGCCCGGCACATATTGAAGCAGGACGTCAGGTTGGTTTCGATGACCGCGTGCCAGTGCTCCGGGTTCATGCGGTGGAGCGTCACGTCGTGAGTGATCCCGGCGTTGTTCACCAGGATCTCGGCCGGACCGAGCTCGGCCTCGATCTCGGCGACACCGGCTCGACAGGCGACGAAGTCCGCGACATCCCACTTGTGTATGGCGATGTCCGTTTCAGCCCGGAAGATGCCCGCTGCCTGATCGTTACCGTGGTAGGTCGCCGCAACCACGTACCCGTCGGCTTTGAGAGTCCGTGCGATTGCAGCGCCGATGCCACGCGTACCGCCGGTGACCACAGCCACTCGTGCCATGTCGATTGCTCCATCGCTGACGATGCACCGCACCCTGGGTCAGGGCGCCGCACAGCCGCGCGCATTGCGTCTGGTTCGGTTCGGAAAGCTCAAGGGAGCGGTCGGGGCGTCGCCGCTGGTCCGACCCCGAGCATATGCCCGCTTTCGAGGCTCACGGCCGGCGAGACGGGTCGTTTCAGAACCCCGCTACGCCGTCGGGCGGACGTTTAGCCGATGTCGTTGGTACTCGGAGGACGATGCCAGGGCGTGATGGCGCGGCCTCTAGCGGACTGCCTCAGAGGCGAGCGACGCGCCGTCGCGTCGCGCGGGTTCCCGCTCCATGCCAACGGAAGGACGGCGTAGGACCCGCAATGCCCGCCATGCACGCAATGCTGCTGAACGGCAGACCCATCGTGATCAACATCGACGGTTGTGTCGGTGTCGCCGGCCGAGATCGAATACCCTTCGCTGATCGGTGAGGCCGATGCGATCTCGGTATGCCCGACCAAGGTAGCCAGGAACGCCAGCAGACACAGCAAGGCGATCAGCCGACGAGACGAGGCCGCCCGTCCGCCAATCCCGTGTCCAGTGGTGTCCGCCATCATAACCAAACTGCCTTTCGCCGACTACAAGCAGTTGTCTAGCGCCTCCCGTGCTTCCCCGTATTGACCTGGATCAACTGCCGCCGATCAATCGTGATGATGGTCGACAGAACAACTGACCTGTTGGGCTGGATGGCAACGGAGGAAGAATCGATGTCGGTCAACAGCCGATCGAGTGACCGGCGGTTGACCAGGGCGCCGTCCAAAAGCGGAACTCAGATCGTTTGGCGCACCCGTCGTGCAGAGTTCAGCCCGCCGTGACGCCACCACGGATCGGCAGCTCGCAGCCGCATTCCAGAAACCCGTGCTCCGGGCACGTCGCACACGCCAGAAGAAGTGCCCGCCTGAGTGCTTGGCGCGCGCGGTGGAGGCGCACGGACAGATGGTTCGACGTCAGCTCCAGCGCGGCGGCAACCTGCGATCGCGGCTCGCCGTTCAAATCGATACGCTCGATCAACTCGGCGTATTCCGACCGCAGTGCCGGCAACAGCAGATGGAGACACTCGCAGATTTCCTGACGCAGGTCTCGGTCAACCGCGTTGGAGCCGGCGTCGTGCTCGCGCGCATACGCGGAGATGTTCTCGTGCCTGCGCGCCTCCCGGCGAAAGTGGTCGGCCAGGACCGAGCGGAGGCAACGGTAGAGCCATGCGACGACGCTCTCCTCCTTTCGGATTGTGTGGCCCTTGGTCAGTGCTCTCACGAAGAATGCATGGAGCACATCCTCAGCCTCCGCTTCCCGACCCAGCCGGCGCACGAGGAACCGCCGGAACGCCCGTCGGTGGTCGACAAGCGCCTGTTCAACGGCTTGATTGACGCGCCCGCGCGCGCCATTGGAGTTCAGTTCGGGTTGCATCGTTGTTCCCGTCTCGCGCCGACCGGCCAGCATGGAAGCGAACGAGCGTTGCTCCGAAGGGAAGAGGATATTTCGGACATCCAGCATCCTCCGTCATCGCCCGTCAAGCCAACGGACAGCTTTCTAGAATGGCGATGCCGCGAACTAGAATGGCGATGCCGCGAATAACGAGTCGGGCTACCGATGCCAAGTGCAATGCGAGACCGGCGCCACTGACGGAGCCTGTCAGGAGAAAGGAACCGCCAATGCTTGCCGCTTTCATTCTCGCAGTCTGCCTGGTGCTCGGGACAGCGGGGCTGCACTACGGCGTGCTTCGCTGGCTGTCGCAGGGGATGGCACGCATCGCCATGCGGCCGGCGCATCGCGTGTTGTGCATCGTCTTCGTCATCCTCTTGGCGCACGTCGCCGAGATCGGCCTCTACGGCGCGGCATACGCCGTCGCGGTCAATGTCCTCGCAATCGGCGCGTTCGGCGGGATTCCGGTCGAGCAACCCCTGGATTTCGTGTACTTCTCTATCGTTAGCTATACGTCGCTCGGACTGGGAGACGTGTTCCCGAGCGGTCATCTGCGCTTCCTCACGGGGATCGAGGCACTCAACGGCCTGTTGCTCATCGCGTGGTCGGGCTCGTTCATCTACCTCGCAATGGGGCGACTCTGGCCGTGGGAGCGATGCGTTGAGCCGACGCGTCCGACCCGACCGTAGGCCCGACAGCAAGACCGGCGGAGCACGACCCGGCAAATGCCGGAACGGACCGTCGACTCGGAGGTCTCCGGGGATGACAAGGATTCAGGATCTTCTTCGGCAGGCCGAGATCGAGGCGGAGACGACCTCCGCTACCGTCCGGTTCATAATCTTCCTGGCCTTGACCATTGCGGTTCTAACCGCCGCAGGCGGTGGGAAATCCGGATGGAACGCTGCACTGGCTGTTTCGTTGTACGGGGCGGTCAGCGCCGTTGGGATGCTGCTCGCCTGGCGCCGAATCTTTCATCCGGCCATTCCGGTTCTGTTCGTCACTTTCGACATCGTGCTCGTCGTGGCGCATGTGCTCATGCTGACGAAACTGATGGAAGCGCACCCCGCATCCCCGTTTGCGCTCCCTGCCGCGTCGTTGATCTTCGTCATCCTGATCCACGCTTCAATGCGCTATCGGCCGTGGCTGATCATCTATGCCGCAACGCTCTTCGTCGCGTCGATCGAGGCGGGCGCCAGACTTGTGCGGCCCGAGACATCTGAGATGGCTCACGCGATGCCATCGATGCCCCATGACGGGATGGTGGACCTGTTGCACTACGAAGTCCTGCCGGTCGTTCTCATCAGCCTTGCCGCCTTCGTCCTGTTCGTCACCGCTCGCCGAACACGACGGATGCTGATGAACTCGCTCGAGCAGGTCACGAAGACCGCCAGGCTCTCACGTTATTTCTCACCGAATCTCGCCGCCAGCCTTGCCGAAGCCGAGGGTGACGGAACTTTGATCGGGCGACGGGTGCCGGTCGCGGTGCTTTTTGTCGACATCCGAGGGTTTACCGCGCTCGGAGAAGCGATGACGCCCGAAGACCTCGGCGCATTCCTCTCCGCCTATCGGGACCGTCTGACTCGCCCGGTCTTTCAACGCGGAGGGACCGTGGACAAGTTCATCGGCGACGCGATCATGGCGGTGTTCGGCAGCCCGTTCCCCCGCGAAGACGATGCCGCCCGGGCTGTACACTGCGCGCTGGACATGCTCGAAGCCGTCCACCAATGGTCGGAAGAACGCCGGATGACCGGAGCCCCCTCGGTCTCCATCGGCATCGGCGTTCACTATGGCGAGGTGTTCGCCGGCGCGCTGGGAAATGATCAGCTCCTCGAGTTCACGGTGATCGGCGATACCGTGAACGTTGCCGAACGCCTGGAGCGTGTCAGTCGGGAGGTCGGCAGTCCGGTCGTGGTGTCAGCCGCTCTGCTCGACGCTGCTGGCGACAGGATCGCCAGGGACCTTTGGCGACCGCTGCCGATCCGCGAGCTACGCGGACACCGCCAGATCGTCGAGACCTTCTGCCTTGTCGAGGCGGGTGCCGCAGCCCATGCCGAGATATCGCAAGGACCCGCATCGGACCCGACAGCCGCCGGATCGTCGACCGCCGGCGACGGGAGCGTCCGCTTGATCTGAGTCAACGCCTCGGCCTCGGCAGTCGGTACACTGCGTCATACTGAACCATTGGGCAGGAGCGCGTCGTTTCGATGCGATCGAGCGGGATGCAAGGGAGGCTTGCTGATGGTGCGATGCGCCGCGGATGCTGTATCCCATTGCTGTTGCTCGTAATCGGCTTGCTCGTGACGCTCCCCCATACGACGCAGGCGTCGGCATTTACCCATAGCGCGGAGATCACGCACATTGTCGACGACTCGGAGCCGTGCACGCGCGATACTGCGTCGCACGCTCAGCTTTGCCACCTTTCGACTACCTGCCCGTTGGCGGTGTCGGCCGGGCTTCATCTGGCCGTGCAGGTCGGCGATCCGACGCTTCCGTCCCGACTGGACGAACGTGGGGCGGAAGGTCGTGCAATTCCCCCAGGATTCCGTCCCCCTGATTCCTTCCTGCGTATCTGACCGAACGCGCCGCCATCGATAACTGGCCGAACTCGGCCAGCGTTCGGCGTCGCCGTGACCCAACGGTCCCCAGATCAGCAGGACGTACCATGGAACATTTGACTCCGGACGCCGAACGGCCGTCTGCACATCAGCCCCATCATTCGCCTGAGCCGGTCGGCGGGCGTCTACAGCATCTCGAGCTTGGCATCGGTGGGATGACATGCGGGCATTGCTCCGACACCGTCGCAACACGCCTGAAGGGGCTCGATGGGGTTGTCTCAGCTACGGTCAACCTGGCGAGCAGGCTCGCCGCGGTCGACTTCGATTCGGAGCGCGTGTCGGTCTCCGAGATCGCGCGAGCGATCCGTAACGCTGGATATACGCCCGGAGCAGCGCGTATGCGGCTGCAGATTAAGAGCATGCATTGCGGATCCTGCGTCATCCGGATCGAGCTCGCTCTGTCGACGCTACCGGGCGTGCTCTCAGCCAGCGCAAGTCTGGGGCCGAATTCCGTAGACATCGAGTACGATCCGGCGAGCGTCGACTTCGCCGCGATCCGCCGGGCGATCGAGTCCACGGGCCACAAGGTGGCCGAGCCTGAGGCGGCGGCTGTCAAGCAGGCGGTCGAGGCCGAGACCGATCCGGAGCAGGTCGCATCGCAGGAAGAGTACCGCACGCTCATGCGCAAGTTCTGGGTGGCGGCGGCAATCTCGGCGCCAGTGATGGCGCTGAGCTACCCGGACCTGATCCCTGGACTGCGCGACTGGATGCCGATGGGCAGCGACACGCGGCGGATCGTTTGGACGCTGCTCGGAATCCTTTCGCTGCCGGTATTGATTTGGTGCGGCTCGCAGTTCTTCGTCGGCATGTGGGACGCGCTGAAGCACCGCTCGGCCAACATGCATACGCTGATCGCGATCGGCATCACTTCGGCGTTTCTCTACTCGATCGTCGCGGTCGCCTATCCGGGGCTGTTTCCCGACCCGGCGCTGGCCGAAGTGTTCTGGGACGTGACCGACGTCGTCGTGGCGCTCGTCGTGCTCGGCCTCGCGCTCGAGATCAAGGCCAAGGGCCGGACGTCCGAGGCCATCAAGAAGCTCATCGGGCTGCAGGCCAAGACCGCGCGCGTCGTGCGCGATGGCAAGGAGATCGATCTGCCGGTCGAGGAGGTGGTCGCCGGCGACATCGTCGTGGTGCGCCCCGGCGAGAAGGTCCCGGTCGACGGGGAGATAATCGAAGGGTCGAGCGCGGTCGACGAGTCCATGATCACCGGCGAGTCCATGCCGGTCGAGAAACGGGTCGGCGACGAGGTAATCGGCGCGACCCTCAACAAGACGGGGAGCTTCAAGTTCAGGGCGACGAAGGTTGGCAAGGACACCGCGCTCGCCAACATCATCCGCATGGTCAAGGACGCCCAGGGCTCGAAGGCACCGATCCAGCGCGTGGTCGACATGGTGTCCGGCTATTTCGTCCCGGCGGTGCTGATTCTCGGTGTGCTGTCCTTCGTCGCCTGGTATCTGGTCGGCCCGGAACCGCGCCTGGTGTATGCCACCATCGTCCTGGTGACGACGCTGATCATCGCCTGCCCGTGCGCTCTCGGGCTGGCGACGCCGACCTCGCTTACGGTCGGGATCGGCAAGGGTGCCGAGAACGGCATCCTGATCCGCTCGGGCGATGCCCTGCAGACGTCGCAACGCCTCGACGCGGTCATTCTCGACAAGACCGGCACGATCACCCGCGGCGAACCGGCCCTGACCGACGTCGTGGTGGTATCGGAACGGCGCGAGGACGAGGTATTGCGCCTGGCGGCGTCGCTCGAGCGCGGCTCCGAGCATCCGCTCGGCGAGGCGATCGTCCGAGGCGCCGAGGACCGCAGTCTCGAGCTGGTCGGCGCCGAGAACTTCGCCGCCATCCCCGGGCACGGCGTGGGCGGGCGCATCGACGGCCATGACGTTCTGCTCGGCAATGCCAAGCTGATGAGCGACCGCGGCATCGGCATCGACGAGTTGGCGCGGGATTGGGAACGGCTGGCGAACGAAGGCAAGACGCCGATGTATGTCGCCGTCGACGGTGCGGCCGGTGGACTGGTCGCCGTGGCCGACACTGTGAAGCCGGACTCGAAGGCCGCGATCGACGCGCTCCAGCGCCTCGGCATCGAAGTGTTCATGCTGACCGGGGACAACGAACGGACGGCCAAGGCGATCGCCCGGCAGGTCGGGATCGAGCGGGTGCTGGCCGAAGTGCTGCCGGACGACAAGGCACACGAGGTGCAGAAGCTGCAGCTCGAGGGCAAGACCGTCGGCATGGTCGGCGACGGCATCAACGACGCGCCCGCACTGGCCCAGGCGGACGTCGGCTTCGCCATCGGTACCGGTACCGATGTGGCGATCGAGGCGAGCGACGTGACCCTGATCAGGGGCAGCCTCACCGGGGTGGTCACCGCCATCGAAATCAGCCGTGCCACCATGCGCAACGTCCGCCAGAACCTGGTTGGAGCGTTCGGCTACAACGCGCTCGGCATCCCGATCGCCATGGGCGTGCTCTACCCGTTCCTGGGACTGCTGCTGTCGCCGTTGATCGCGGCTGCGGCCATGGCGTTCAGCTCGGTCACGGTGGTGACCAACGCCAACAGACTCCGTTTCTTCCAGCCGAGGAGGGCTGACCAATGACACCGGACCGCTGGATCGTGCTCGCTGCCGGGCTGTCACTCGTCGCCTTCATCATCTGGTTCTTCTGGCTGAAGCGCACGACAGGCATACGCGCTGCCGAGACCAGCGGCGGCTATCAGGAAGCGATGATCCTGGTGAAGGGCGGTTACACGCCCGATACGATCATCGTCGGCCGCGGTCGGCCGGTGCGGCTTAACTTCCGTCGCGAGGAAACGGCCGCCTGCTCGGACAAGGTGATCTTCGAGCACTTCGGCAAGAGCGCCGAGCTGCCCACTGGCGAGCTGGTTGCGGTCGAACTGATGCCCAAGGACGCCGGAGAATTCCCGTTCTCCTGCCCGATGGGCATGTTCCGCGGCCGGCTGATCGTCGAGTGAACGCGCCGTGATCGGTAGCACTATGGAAGCCCTGGTCACCTGGACCATCGTTGGCCTCGAGCTCGCGGCACTGCTGGCCATCGCCGGCGGCTTTGCCTGGAGTGCCGCCAGGGTCTGGGTCCGCGACTATGCGGAAGGCCGGTATGCCGCATTCCGCCGGGAGCTCGGGCGCAGCACGCTGATTGCGCTCGAGCTGCTGGTGGCAGCCGACATCCTGCGGTCGCTCGTTCTCGAGCCGTCGTTGCCCAACATTGCTGTCCTTGCGGCGCTGGTCGCCATCCGGACGTTCCTAAGCTTCTCGATCGACGTGGAGCTCGACGGCTGCTGGCCATGGGAGCGGACGAAGGTGCGCGCCGGGCTGACTGGCCCGCAAGCGTCTTAACGAAAGGAATCCTCGATGAGTCCGCATGATCAATCTGGCCGATCGAACCCGCCGCCTCGCGGCATCTGGACCACGCGTGCTGGTGTGGTCTTGATCGCTTTCCTGGCGATCGCAGGCTTTCTGCTGGCCTACGAGCATAGGATCCACCTGTTCACCGGAGAGATCGCCCTGCTGGTGCTCCTGGGCCTCTGCGTCGGCATGCATCTCTTCATGCACGGCGGCCACGGTGGGCATGGCGGCGGCCGAAACGGCAAGGACGGGGGGGCGCGATGACCGAGTCGGCCCCCGCCTATGGCCTGTGGTCGCTGGTGGTCGTCAACTCGGCCGTCTTCATCCTGTTCGCGTTCAGTTTCTTCAAACCGCATACGGGCCGCGATTGGCGGTCGTTCGGGGCCTTCAGCGCGTTCCTCGTGGCCCTCTTCGCCGAGATGTACGGTTTCCCGCTCACCATCTACTTCCTGTCCGGTTGGTTGCAGAGCCGTTATCCCGGCATCGACTGGTTCTCTCACGACGCCGGGCACCTGCTGGAAATGACCATGGGTTGGAAGACCAATCCGCATTTCGGGCCGTTCCACGTCCTGAGCTTTGTGCTCATCGGCGCCGGCTTCTGGTTGATCGCTGCGGCGTGGCGCGTGCTACACACGGCCCAGCAGCGGGGCCAGCTCGCGGTCACCGGGCCATATGCCAAGGTCCGGCACCCTCAATATGTCGGCTTCGTCCTGGTCTTGCTCGGCTTCCTTGTCCAATGGCCGACACTGCTGACCCTCGCCATGTTCCCGGTGCTCGTCTGGATGTACGTGCGTCTCGCAAGACAGGAGGAGCGCGAGGCACTTGCCAGATTCGGAAGCACCTACACAGACTACGGTCGCCTCGTCCCGGCATTCCTGCCGGACCTGGTCAGAAACGCCCAGCGGTCGGTGCGGTAGCAGCGATCGGTTGGATCTGCGGTCGGGCACCGGTCAACCCGGTGCCAGAAGGCGCGTCGACGCCGCACGAATCGCTTCGAGGAGAGGGAGGCAGCGCAGCATGCAGCACAGCCACGCGAGTGCCGAGTACAAGAAGGGCTCGATCACGCTCGGCGGTGCGATCGCGATGGGGACCGGTGTGATGATCGGCGCCGGCATCTTCGCCCTGACCGGCCAGATCGCGGAGCTTGCAGGACCGATCTTCCCCCTCGCCTTCATCGCAGGGGCTGCCGCCACCGGGCTCAGTGCGTACAGCTACGTTCGCATGTCGAATGCATGGCCGTCGTCAGGCGGAATCGCCATGATCCTGCAGAAGTGCTACGGACCCGGAGCCGTTGCCGCCGGTGCCGCGCTTCTGATGGCGCTGAGCATGGTCATCGCAGAGAGCCTCGTGGCGAGGACCTTCGCCAGCTACGTGCTTCGCCCGTTTGACATCGAGGGCGGACCTTTGGCGTCGATCCTTGCCGTCGCGGTTATTCTCTTCGCCTTCATCGTCAACGTTGCGGGCAACCGTTCGGTCGGTCTCTTCTCGCTGGTCATGGCCGCCATCAAGATCGGCGGCATCGGATTGTTCGGAATTGCGGCGCTCTGGTCGAGCGGGTTTCAGTTCACTGCCGTCTCCCAGGTGGATCAGGGACTCCACGCTACTGGCTTCATTGCTTCGGTAGCCCTGGCGATCCTCGCCTTCAAGGGCTTCACCACCATCACGAACAGCGGCGCCGAGATAACCGACCCGCACCGCAATGTGGGGCGTGCAATCATGATCTCGATAGCAGTCTGCACCGTCGTCTACTTACTGGTCGCGTTCGGTGTCGGATCCAGCCTGACCATCGACCAGATCGTGGCCGCCCGCGACTACTCGCTGGCGGAAGCGGCGGAGCCGGCGCTCGGCGAAGTCGGATTCTACCTGACGGTCGTTCTGGCTGCCGTTGCCACCGCCTCGGGAGTGCTGGCAAGCGTGTTCGCGGTGTCGCGGATGCTGGCGATGCTCACCGACATGAGAATGATTCCGCACAGCCACTTCGGGATGTCAGGGACGATCCAGCGCCACACGCTGATCTATACAGTGGTCATCGCCTCGACGCTGGCGGTGCTCTTTGACCTCGGTCGGATCGCATCACTCGGCGCGTTCTTCTACCTCGTTATGGACATGGTCATCCACTGGGGCGTGTTCCGGTTCAAACGGCAGGAGATCGGTGCGTCCGGGCCGGTGCTGCTGGCGGCGCTTCTCTTCGACGGCGTAGTACTGGCCGCCTTTTCGGCGATGAAGCTGCAGAGCGATCCGGCAATCGTGGGATATGCCGCGGCCGCGATCGCGGCCGTCTTCGCGTATGAGCGGTTCTACCTGTCGCGCTGGCTGGCGCCACAGCACGGCGGAGAACACTGATGCAAGTCCCGGGATAGCATCAGGAACAGCATCAGAGCTTCCGCCGCCGTGACTGCGACTTCGCTCAGAATTGAGTGCCGTCCGGGTGGCCCATCAGGCGGGCGTCGCAGGATAACCTGCATCGTTGATCGCCTTGAGGATCGCCTCGGCATTGCCGTCCTGTCGGACGCTGACCGTACCGGATGAGATATCGATCTTCACCTCTGCCCCGGGTTGGACCGCCTGGATGGCGGATGTAATTCGTTTCGCACAGGCTCCGCAATGGATTTCCTGGACTTTGAAAGTCGCATGCATCGTTCGCGCTCCTGTTCTCTCGCTCTGTCGTCTCGGCACCGCCCCGATGGCGATGGCTCTTCAGAACAACGGTAGGGGTTCCAACGATTGGAAGGTCAACACCTATAGCCGCTTCGGCGTACTGCGATGATCGGGGTTGACGCGACCTGGTCGGGCCCGTTTCCCGAAGTCCGTGGGTCTCTGGCGCCGGGCCACCCGGGTCGCTGCGATCTCAGGCTCTGCCAGTTCGTCGATGATCGGGCAATCCGGGCGCTGATCGCCGTGGCAGTGCTCGGCGAGGTTTCGGAGCGTCGCGGCCATTTCCAGCATCTGGGCCACGCGGTGCTCCAGCTCCTGAACGTGACGGAGCGCGAGCTGCTTGACGTCGGCGCTCGCGCGAGCCCGGTCACGCCAAAGGGCCAACAGCTCAGCGATCTGCTCGATGGAGAAGCCGAGATCGCGCGCACGTCGAACGAACCTGAGCGAATGGGTGTCTTGGTCCGTGTAGACTCGGTAGCCGGACTCCGTCCGCCCCGCCCTGGGGATCAGTCCGATCCCCTCATAGTAGCGGATCATCTTCGCGGAGACGCCAGTCGCCCGCGCTGCTTCACCGATGTTCATGGCATCCTCCCTGATGGATCCCTTCAGTTCGCACCGGACAGGGCGAAGCCCGGCTCCGGCGTCGCCGCGACCTCGGCCCGGAGCCTCGGCTCGAACCGGCGGAGCCGCAGCGAGTTGCTGAGCACGAAGACGCTGGACAACGCCATGGCGCCGGCCGCAACGATCGGCGACAGGAGCACGCCATAGAACGGATAGAGCGCGCCCGCGGCGACCGGGATGAGGCTGACATTGTATGCGAATGCCCAGAACAGGTTCTCGCGGATGTTCCGGATGGTCGCCTGCGACAAGCCGATCGCGTTGGCGACGTTGCGCAGATCCCCCGACATCAGGACCACGTCGGCGGTTTCGATCGCCACGTCGGTTCCGGTGCCGATCGCGATCCCGACATCCGCCTCCGCCAGCGCCGGCGCATCGTTGATGCCATCACCGACGAATGCGACCTTGCGGCCACCTGTCCGGAGACGCTGCACGGCCTCCAACTTGCCCGCGGGCAGAACCTCGGCAACGACCTCGTCGATTCCCAACTGTCGCGCCACCGCTTCCGCGGTCCGGCGGCTGTCGCCGGTGATCATCGCGACCTTGAGGCCGAGTGCATGGAGGGCTGCCACGGCTGCCGGCGTCGAGGGCTTGACGGGATCCGCCACCGCAACAAGCGCGGCGATCTTGCCGTCGATGGCCACGTAGAGCGGCGTCTTTGCATCGTCGGCCAGCACCGCGGCGGCATCCGCGAAGACCGAGAAGTCAATGCCCGACTGCCGCATCAACCGGTCGGCCCCCGCCTGCACCGCCCTGCCGTCGACAGTCGCAATCACGCCGAGGCCAGGCAAGGCCTCGAACCCCGAGGACTCTGCAACGCCAACGCCCCGCCGCTCGGCGGCCGCAACGATCGCTGCAGCGATTGGATGCTCGGAATGCACCTCCGCCGCGGCTACCAGTCGCATGATCTCCGACTCGTCGAGTCCGTGCGCGACAACCAAGTCCGTCAGTTCGGGTTGCCCCCTTGTCAGCGTGCCGGTCTTGTCGAGGGCGACGACTGCAGCGTCCCGCAAGGTCTGCAGGGCGTCCCCCTTCCGAAACAGGATACCGAGTTCGGCCGCACGGCCGGTGCCGACCATAATGGACGTCGGTGTCGCCAGTCCCATGGCGCAGGGGCAGGCTATGATCAGCGTGGCCACCGCGTTGACCAGTGCGAAGGTGAGGGCCTGTTCAGGCCCGAATGCCAGCCACACTCCGGCGGTAAGGATGGCGACGGCGATCACGGCCGGCACGAACCATGCCGTGACCCGATCGACCAGCGCCTGGATCGGTAGCTTCGCACCCTGCGCCTGCTCCACCATCCGGACGATCTGGGCGAGCAACGTGTCCGCGCCGACCTTGGTGGCAGTGAAGACAAAACTGCCGGTCTTGTTGATCGTTCCGCCGATCACCTCTGCGCCGGCGGCCTTCGCGACCGGAACGGGCTCGCCGCTGATCATCGACTCGTCAACGTACGACGCGCCCTCGGCCACGATGCCATCAACCGGTAGCCTGTCTCCGGGTCTCACAACAATGAGGTCACCGACGCGCACGTCGGCAACCGGAACCTCGGCGACCGCACCGTCGCGACGCACCCGTGCCGTCTTCGGCTGCAGGCCGACCAGCCGGCGGATCGCCTCACTGGTACGCCCCTTGCTGACCGCCTCGAGATAGCGGCCCAGCAGGATCAGCGACACGATGACCGTCGCCGCCTCGTAGTACACGTTGACGGTTCCGGCCGGCAGTACGGTCGGGGCGAAGGTCGCGACGACGGAGTAGCCGTAGGCAGCGGTGGTTCCCAGCATGACCAGCGAGTTCATGTCCGGCGCGGCGCGGAGCAGCGCCGGCACGCCCTTGGCGTAGAACCTCAGCCCGGGGCCGAACTGGACGATGCTGGCGAGGACGAAGGAGAGGTAGAGGGCAGTCTGCCGGCCGAGCGTCGCATCCACCCAGTGACCAAAGGGGCCGATCACATGCGATCCCATCTCGAGGATGACGACCGGCAGCGTCAGCGATGCTGCGAGTGCTAGGCTTCGCCTCAGGCGGGACAGCTCCAGGGCGCGCCGCTCCTGCTCCGCGTCGGTGTCGTTGCCGCGGCCGGCGGGCCTAGCCTCGTAGCCGGCATTGCCGACTGCGGCCACCAACGTGCCGACATCGAGACCGCCGAAGGCGCGAATGGCTGCACGACCGGTCGCGAGATTGACTGTGGCGTGGGTCACTCCCGGCACACGGGCTAACACCCTTTCGACCCGCGCAACGCAGGAGGCGCATGTTATGCCGTCGACGGTGAGCTCGACGTCCATTTCCGGCACATCGTATCCAGCGGCCTCCACAGCCCCGATCAGATCGAAAGGCAGCAGATTGTCGACCGCAATTACGGTGGCGCGACCGGTCGCCAGGTTGACCGAGGCGTCGGTCACGCCCGGCGTTGACCGCAAGGCCTTCTCGACGCGACCGACACATGACGCGCACGTCATCCCGTCCACGGCAAATGCGAAAGTGGTACCGGCGGCGACATGCTCCCGGGTCTTCTGGATAGTTGCCTGCTTGGTCATGGTGAGCTCTCTGTCGGCGATCGTTCGAGACCACGCTGCGGGTTCCCATAATGGGAAGGTCAAGGGCGAATTTCCGGGATTCGCATATGTGTCCCGATCAGGAGCTTCGCGAAGCAAGAACGCGCGACGGGAACCTTGTTCCGGATCCCGCTGCACCCAAGTCACCAGTTGGCCGTGTGGACACAGGAGGTAACCGCCAATGTCCGAGATCGCCAACGCAGACCAACGACACTTCTGGAGCGAGTTGAAGGGAGACCTGTGGGTCAGGTTCCAGCCCCGACTCGACACAACTTTGGCCCCATTCGGCGAGCGGACGCTCGAGGCGCTCGATCCACGCCCAGGGTCGAAAATCTTAGATATCGGTTGCGGCACAGGTGCCACCACGCTGGCACTCGCCGCGCGTCTCGGACCTGCGGGTAAGATTCTTGCGGTCGACCTTTCGCGCCCGATGCTGCGAAGTGCGGTCGCGCGGACGGATCACATCGCCGAACCAACGGTTACATTCGTTGAAGCCGATGCGCAGGTGCACGATTTCGGACAGAACGAGTTCGACGGTGCGTACAGCCGCTTCGGCGTGATGTTCTTCGACCGGCCGGTCGCTGCTTTTGAGAATATCTTCCGTGCGCTACGATCCGGTGGGCGCTTGGCATTCGCCTGTTGGGCCGCGAGGACCGACAATCCGTGGGTGCTCGTGCCGGCCGCCGCTGCCAGGCGGTTTCTCGACCTCCCGCCGCCACCACCGGACGATGCTCCGGGCCAGTTCTCAATGCAGAACGGCGATCGCATCCTCGGCATACTGCGCGGCGCAGGCTGGACGAACGTCGGGCTTGAGAGATTCGACATCGAGCAAAGCATCGGGGCCGATCCAGCGGACGCAGCACGTTTCGCTTGCCGGATGGGCCCATTGTCGGAGCCCTTCGAACGGGCCGACCATGATACGAGGCGGAACGTGACCGAGGCAATTTGCGATGCGCTCGAGCCGTATGTCGGGCCGGATGGCGTGCGGCTCCGTTTCAGCGCCTGGATCGTTACCGCGACGAGGACTTGACCTTGCCACGGGGGAATGTCTCAGCATCTTCGTCCGGAGCCACGATGGAGGTCCCCGATGAACGTCCAAAACGAGCCGCTGGATGATGCGATTGTGCTGGCGTTGAAAACGGCGTGCAGCGAGGGACGCCAGGAGGTGGCGGAGCACCTGCTGCTCGCCCTTGAGGCCATGGACAAGCCGTGTTCGCAGAGAGTGGGGATCGGGGCTCGCGCTGCGCTGATCGAGGCCTACGATTACATCGCGGCGGGGCGACCGGAATGATGCCGCACACTTGCGTCCAATGCGGCATGTCGACTCGCATGGGGGGCGGGTTTCCCGATATCCACTTGACTCTCTCCAGCCGGCCCCCAGATTATGCTGCACCGCACAGCCCTGGAAACCGGCTAGGCAATACCAGTGCGTTTTGGCGTGATCTTCATCCTCTTTCTCATGCTGACGACCGGAATTGCCGGATCGTTTGCGTGGGCACATGAGGGCGGCGCTGTACAGGCCAGCCCACGCGGCATGGTCATGGACTTCGTGAATTCTGCGGACGCCATCTCGAAGTTCAGCGACATTGCACACTCGGTTGTTGATGGGGATATGTCCCCAGACAGTCGGGAAAACCATCGACCGGTCAGTTCGCACTGCTTTGCCTTTGCGGGCTGCGGCGGTCTTGGCGTGTTGACCCAGCCGGATTACGTTCCGTTTCCGCCGTCGATGGGGCTGGAGATCATGACGTCGGCGGGCGATCGGCCGTACGGTGTCGATCTGCCGCGAGAAGACCGCCCGCCGCGCCCTCTCTGACGGCAGTCATCGACCTGCAGACGCGCAACCTGTTCCTGGTTCCGCAATCGCGACCAGACGTCCGGGTTCAGTAGCGCTGCCTTCAAGAAAATCCCGAATCTCGAACTTTCGACACATAGGAGTCGACAGCATGAAGTCGTATGCCTTTTTCCCTCTCGTGATTGTGGCCGGCACGTTGTTCGGAGCCACCGCCGCTCTCGCCGGCGGTACCCATTCCGGCGGCCACGGCCACGGAGCCGGCTTCGAGTTCGGCGCGCCCGCCAAGGCCGCCGCCGCCTCCCGGACCGTGACCATCGTCATGCGGGACAACCTCTACGAACCGGAAAGCATCGCCGTGAAGGCCGGCGAGACCGTGCGCTTCGTCATCAAGAACGAGGGCGCCTTCGTGCACGAGTTCAACATCGGCACCGCCGCCATGCACGTCGCCCATCAGAAGGAAATGATGATGATGGTCGAGCACGGCGCCCTGGAGCCCGACAAGATCAACCGTCACATGATGAAGATGGACATGGGCGGCGGGAAGACCATGGAGCACAACGACCCGAACAGCGTGCTTCTGGAGCCCGGTGAGAGCGGCGAGATCGTGTGGACCTTCGCCAAGACCGCCGAGCTGGAGTTCGCCTGCAACGTCCCCGGCCACTACGATGCAGGCATGGTCGGCAAGCTGTCGGTCAAGCCGGGCCAGGGCTCCTGAGGTCGGCTTGATGATCCCAGCGATCACAGGAAAGGCCACCATGGCGACGCTCGTCGCCATGGTGGCCGCACTCGCGGCCGCCGCGCCCGCCGCCGCCGCGACCTACGACATCGTCATCGACACCGTGACGGTCGATCATTCCGGCACCCCGAAGCAGGCGATCGCCTACAATGGCCAGACCCCGGGTCCGACCCTGCGGTTCAAGGAGGGCGAGGAGGTGACGATCAACGTCACCAACCGGCTTTCCGAGTCGACCTCGATCCACTGGCACGGCCTGATCCTGCCGACCGACCAGGACGGCGTGCCGGGCATCAGCTTCCCCGGCATCGCTCCCGGCGAGACCTTCACCTACCGGTTCCCGATCGTGCAGAGCGGCACCTACTGGTTCCACAGCCACTCCGGCATGCAGGAGCAGGACGGCGC